>Ga0247727_10000439_pt1 | contig 100972 bp, 92 predicted proteins | sample WisWelCaveWW1625_FD_202498 | JGI IMG/M metagenome (GOLD analysis project Ga0247727, IMG submission 202498) | Biofilm microbial communities from Wishing Well Cave, Virginia, United States - WW16-25 | ecosystem: Environmental > Aquatic > Deep subsurface > Groundwater > Cave microbial mat...
GGGACTGGGACTCGCTCTTGGTGGAGCGCGGTCCTCCCGGCACGATCCAGTCGCGCCACTCGGCGGCCGGCGCCAGCACGCCGTGATAGGTCAGGAGATGGGTCTTGGGCCGGGGTACCAAGGCGGCGAGCCTGGCGATGAAGTCGAGCGGGTCGAACACGACGGCGCGCGTGCCGTCCTTCCAGTGGCGCCGCAGGCGGTAGACCACGCGGCCGTCCTCGGCGAGCGAGAGACGCTCGCTCGCGATCGGCGGCCGAGCGAGGTAGCGCGCGAGGCGCTCGCGCCCGGCGTGGTCGTCGGCCTCGAGCGTGACCTTGGCGTGCAGCGAGAAGCCCTCGTGCGAGGCGCACAGCTCGCCCGGCAGGAAGAGCGGCCGCGCGTCGCGGCGGCGGCCGAGGCGCTGGACGCCCGGCTCGCCGCGTTCCGCCAGCACGCCCCGGCCCTCGACCGAGGCTGCGTAGAGCTCGGCGAGGAGCGGCTCGTCGGGCTCGGGCTCGACTCCCTCTGCTTCGCGGCACAGCCGACCGCAGCGTGTGAGGTGGCGGAGGACTCGTCGGTGGAGGAGCGCGAGGACCTCCACCACGTCACGATCGGTGAGCGGCTGGGCGGGATGGAAGAGCGGTCGCTCGAACGGGGCCCCGCTCGCGTAGACCCCGTCGAGGACCAGCGCGTGGAAGTGGAGGTTCAAGTTGACGGCACTGCCGAAGCGCTGCGCGACGACGACCGCGCCCGAGCGGCCACGCACGACTCCGGCGCACTCGGCTCGCTTGGCCAGCCACCCGAGCAGCGTGCGTACGAAGATGCGTCGCACGGCGGCGCAGAGATGCGCGTCGTAGGCGAGGTGGAAGCGGACCGGATAGGGGAAGGAGAGCACCCACTGGCGCAGCGGGACCGCGGGCAGGACCTCGTCGGCGAGATGCATGCCCGTCTCCGCCATGCGCCGTCAGCAGCAGGAGGGACAGAAACCGCGTCCCTTGCAGGAGAAGGCCACCAGCTCGTCCCGGCCGCAGCTCGAGCAGTGCACGCGCGCGAAGCCGTTGGCCAGGATGCCACAGTCGAGGTAGGCATAGAGCTCGCGCCGCACGAATCTCGGCAACCCGGGCCCGGCTCGCTCGCCCGCGCGCGCGAGGAAGGTCTGGAGGTGGCGCAGGAGCACCTGGTGGAGGGCTCCGCGTTCGGGCTCGCGGCGGCGCCGGACGCGCAGGGCTGGATCTCGCCGGCAGTCCATGCCGGGCGTCGACCGGTGCGAAGGGTTCGGGGTTGCCTGGGAGCGGCGTGCGGTGCCGGCCGCGTCAGGTGAGTAGGATCCCCGGTCGCATGAGCCTCGAGCTCTACGCGGCCTCGGTCGAGGGCCGGGGCGTGGCTCGACCTCTACCAAGCCAACGGCCGGGTGCAGCGGAGCACGGGCTCGGCGCGCGCCGATCCCTACGCCGAGGAGAACCTGCTCTTCCGCGGCGAGGGCCGCGGCGGCTTCCGCCAGGTGCTCCCGCGCGGCGGCACGGCGATCGCCTCGATCGCGACCAGCCGCGCGGCGGCCTTCGGCGACGTGGACGGCGACGGCGCGATCGACGTCCTGGTCGTGAACCGCGACGCGCCGGCCGAGCTCCTCCTGAATCGCGCCGCGCGCGCCGGGGATCCCGCGCGGCACTGGGTCCTCTTCTCGGTGCGCGAGCGCAGCGGGCGCGACGCGCTCGGCGCGTCCCTCGACGTGGTCGCGGGCGAGCGCACCCGCCGCGACGTGCGCGCGGCCTACAGCTACCTCGCGAGCAACGACCCGCGCGTCCACCTCGGGCTCGGGGCGTGCACGCGGGTCTCGGAGGTGCGCGTGCGCTGGGCCGACGGAGCCGGGGAACGCTTCGGGCCCTACCCCGCCGATCGCGTCCACGTCCTCGCGCGCGGCGCGGGTCGACCGTGAGGAGCCCCGTGGAGGCGCACGCGGCGCCGCGCTAGGCTCCATGCCCGGTGATGGAACCCGACGCGAAGGACCAGCGCTTCTCGCTGCGCAAGCACCGCCTGGGGCGCAAGGACTTCGAACGCGCCTTCTCCCAGGGCGGACGGGCGCGCGGCGCGCTCTTGGACGTGATCGTGGTCGAGAACGGCCTCCCCTACTCGCGCCTCGGGCTCTCGGTCGGGAAGCGCGTCTCCAAGCACGCCGTCCGGCGCAACCGCGTGCGGCGCCTCTTCCGCGAGGCCTTCCGGCTTTCTCGCGCCGAGCTCCCGGCGGGAGTCGACGTGGTGATGATCGCCGCGGCGAAGGGGACGGCGCCCACGCTCGCCGCGCTGCGCGCCGAGCTCGCGGTCCTGTGCAAGCGTGCGAGAGCCCGCGTTCGCGGCCGGCGCGCGAACGAGCCCGCGAACGAAACGCCGAGCTCGCTTCCGCGCGAGGCATGATCTGGCTGCGGCGCTTCGCGGTCCTCCCGATCCGCTTCTACCGGCGCTTCGTCACGCCCTGGACGCCGCCGACCTGCCGCTTCCGACCGTCGTGCAGCGCCTATGGAGAAGAGGCGATCCTCGTCCACGGCATCGCCAAGGGAGTCCTCCTCACGGCCTGGCGGATCCTGCGCTTTCAGCCGCTGTGCGCAGGCGGTCTCGATTCGGTCCCAGCGCGCGGCCGCTGGCGGCCGTAAGGGAAGCAACTGTTCAGATCAGGCGCCCACCAGGCCTTCGGCCTGACCCGCGTCGGATGAAACGGCGCGAGCGTAGGCTGTTGGCGTCCCGGCGCACGGAGGTCGGTTGTTTCTTGGTGCGGAAGAGCCCGTAGATCAGTCGGACCCGGAGTCCTGCGAGCACCCCGTACTGTGCCAGGTGGCGGCATGCCGTCCCGGAGCACGCAACTCAGATTTCGATCCGCGCGGACTCCTCGCCGGGGCAATCGGAGGTAACCCATGGAAGTCCTACATGCACGCTGCGCAGGCCTCGATGTCCACCGCGATACGGTCGTCGCTTGCGCACGGATCGTCGAAGAAAAGTCAGTTCGTCACCACGTCGAGCAGTTCGGCACCACGACCGTGGATCTGCATCGGCTGCGTGAGTGGCTCTCTGGTCACGCGTGCACTCACGTCGTGATGGAAGCGACAGGCGTCTACTGGAAGCCCGTCTGGAACGTCCTGTACGGCAGCTTCGAGCTCGTGCTGGCCAACGCAGCACACGTGAAGAACGTGCCCGGTCGCAAGACCGACGTCAACGATGCCACCTGGCTCGCCGACCTCTTGGCCCATGGTCTCGTCCGCTCGAGCTTCGTTCCGGACAAACCCCTGCAGGAGCTTCGCTCGCTCCTGCGGACGCGCAAGCAGCTCGTTCGCGAGAAGGCCCAGCACGTACAGCGCATCGAGAAGGTCCTGCAAGAAGCCAACATCAAGCTGACTTCCTGCATCAGCGACATCATGGGGCAGAGCGGTCGAGCCATCCTGCAGGCGCTCATCGATGGCCAGACCGACCCCGATCGGCTCCTCGACCTGACAAGCTCCCGACTCCAGGCTCCGCGTGCCCAGATTCGTGAGGCCCTGCGCGGAAACGTCTCGTCCCATCACCGCTACCTCCTGCGCCTGCACCTGGAGCAGATCGGCCACCTCGAAGCCGCCATCGTCAGCCTGGACGCGGAGGTAGGCCGCGGCCTCGACCCTTTTCGCTCCCAGGTAGCCTTGCTGAAGACCATCCCCGGCGTCAGTGACCTGATGGCCCAAGTGATCGTGTCCGAGATCGGAACCGAGCATGGATGCGGCAACGGCCATGGTTGGACTTGGACGGCGTACCCGAGGTCTTCGATCTTCTTGACGAGACGGCGGAGGACCTGGAGCGCCGAGGTGGTCATCACGACGTCGGCGCCGACGAGCAGGAGTTTGAGCGCGTCCGCGAACGTGTGCACGCCACTCGAGGCGGCGAGCGAGGCCGGGAGCCTCCCGCGCAGGATCCCGATCCACTGCAGCGGGATGCGCGAGTCGTAGGAGTCGGAGAGCAACAGGCTCGGCACGAGCTCGAGCTTCTCGAGGTCGACGTCCGGGCGCAGGTAGCGGTTGAAGAGCACCAGTCCGTCCGCCCCGGCCTCGACCAGGCGCCGGCACAAGTTGGCCGGGGCGCTGAAGCCCGGGCCGATCTTGACCGCGAGCGGCAGGGAGACGGCCGCGCGCACGATCGACACCAGGTCGAGCATGCGCCGCTCGACCTCGGCGCCGCTCGTCTCGAGGTCGGTCGTGACGACGTAGACGTTGAGCTCGAGCGCGTGGGCGCCGGCCTGCTCCAGCTCGCGCGCGTAGTGCGCCCAGCCGCCGGCCGAGGAGCCGTTCAGGCTGGCGCAGATCGGGATCTCGAGCTCCTTGCGCGCGCGGCGCAGGGTGTCGAGGTAGGTCTCGGGCCCGAGCGGGTAGTCGCCCAGTGGGCTTCGGGGAAGGACTCGCTGCCGTACTCGTGCAGGGCGTGGAGCGAGAGCTCTTCGTGCTCGATCTGCTCCTCGAAGAGCGAGGGCATCACCGCGAACGAGGCGCCGGCCTCCTGGACGCGCCGCAGGCCCTCGAGCGTGCCCGTCAGGGGCGAGGCCGAGGCGACCAGCGGACCCGAGAGCTCGAAACCGAGGTAGTGGGTGCGCAGATCGGGTTTCATGACGGGACGTGCTCCTTCTCCGTTCGCCGGGGCGCTCCTCCTTCGACGGGCTCTCCCGCGGGAGCGCTCCTCTCGGGCGCGGAGACGCTGCGTTCGACGCCCGCAAGCTGCTCGTAGTAGCGCCACTGCTCGTCGATGTCGCCCTGGGCGAGCTTCATCAGGTGCTCGGCCTGCTCGGGGTTGGCGCGCTCGAGCATGGCGAAGCGTGCCTCCTTGGCGGCGAACTCCTGGAACGAGAGGCGCGGTTTCTTGCTGTCGAGCTGGAACGGATGGGCTCCGGAGCCGCTCCTGCGCGGGTCGTAGCGGAAGAGCGGCCAGAAGCCGCTCGTCACGGCCTCCCGCTGGTGGTTCATGGCGCTCGACATCTCGATGCCGTGTGCGATGCAGTGGCTGTAGGCGATGATCAGCGAGGGACCGCGCCAGGACACGGCCTCGCGGAACGCCTCGATCGTCTGCTTGGGGTTGGCGCCGATGGCGATCTGCGCCACGTACACGTTGCCGTAGGCCGCGGCGATCAAGCCCAGGTCCTTGCGCCGCACGGTCTTGCCGCCGGCCGCGAACTTCGCCACGGCGGCCCGCGGCGTGGCCTTCGAGGCCTGTCCCCCGGTGTTCGAGTAAACGCCCGTGTCGAGCACGAGCACGTTCACGTCGCGGCCCGAGGCCAGCACGTGCTCGAGCCCGCCGAAGCCGATGTCGTAGGCCCAGCCGTCGCCGCCCACGATCCAGACCGACTTCTCCACCAGGGAGTCGGCGAGCTCGAAGAGCTCTCCCGCGCGCGGGTCGTCGAGCGCCGCGAGCTTGCGCTTCAGCGCCTCCGTCGCGGCGCGCACCGCGGCGAGGCCGGTCTCGTCCCCCTGCTCGGTCTCCAAGAGGGAGCGCAGGAGCTCGTCGCCGAGCGCGGGCGCGAGCTCGCGCAGGCGCGCGCGCGCGACGTCGCGGCGCTGGTCGCAGGCGAGACGCAGGCCGAGCCCGAACTCGGCGTTGTCCTCGAAGAGCGAGTTCGACCAGGCCGGTCCGCGTCCGTCCAGGTTCTTCGTCCAGGGCGTGGTCGGCAGGTTCCCGCCGAAGATCGAGGAGCAGCCGGTGGCGTTGGCCACCAGCAGCCGGTCGCCGTACAGCTGCGTCAGGAGCTTCAGGTAGGGCGTCTCGCCGCAGCCCGCGCAGGCGCCCGAGTACTCGAACAGCGGCTCGAGGAGCTGGCTGCCCTTGAGGGTGTCGCGCTCCACGGAGCGCCGGTCGATCTCGGGCAGGCCCAGGAAGAACCGGAAGCGCTCGCGCTCGCGCGCGAGGTGCTCGCCGCGCGGCAGCATGTCGATCGCCTTGTGCTTGGCGACCTCCTTGCTCCGCGCCGGGCAGACGTCGACGCACATGCCGCAGCCGGTGCAATCGTCGGGGGCGACCTGGATCGTCATGCGCCGGCCCGGGAGGTCCTTGCCGGACCAGGGCTTCGAGGGGAAGCCCTCGGGCGCGCCGCGCAGGCGCTCGGGCTCGTAGGCCTTCATGCGGATGGCCGCGTGCGGGCACACGAGCGCGCACAGCGCGCAGTCGATGCAGATCGTGGCGTCCCAGATCGGGATCTCGCGCGCGATGCCGCGCTTCTCCCAGCGCGCCGTGCCGGTGGGGAAGGTGCCGTCGACCGGCAGCGCGCTCACGGGCAGGAGGTCGCCCTTCCCGGCCAGCATGAGCGCGGTCACGCGCTGCACGAAGTCGGGCGCGATCGCGGGGACGATCGGAGGACGCTCGAGCGAGCCCCGCGTGTGGGCGGGCAGGCGCACCTCGTGGAGCGCGGCGAGGGCCCCGTCCACCGCCGCGAAGTTGCGCTCGAGCACGGCGCGACCGCGCTTGCCGTAGGACTCCTCGACGGATTCCTTGATGCGGGCGAGCGCCTCCTCGCGCGGCAGGATCCCGTTCAGGGCGAAGAAGCAAGCCTGCATGACCGTGTTGATGCGCCCGCCGAGCCCGGCCGCCTCGGCCACGCGCCGCGCGTCGACGACGAAGAATCGCAGCCCTCGGTCGAGGATCGTGCGCTGCACGACGAGCGGCAGGTGATCCCACACCTCCTCGGGGCCGTGGGGGCTGTTCAGCAGGAAGGTCGCGCCCTTCCCGGCGAGCTCCAGCACGTCCATGCGCTCCAGGAAATGGAACTGGTGGCAGGCCAAGAAGCTCGCGCGGCGCACGAGATAGGTCGAGCGGATCGGGCGCGGCGAGAAGCGCAGGTGCGAGACGGTGACCGCCCCGGCCTTGCGCGAGTCGTAGACGAAGTAGCCCTGGGCGTAGAGCGCGGTGTTCTCGCCCACGATCTTGACCGAGTTCTTGTTCGCGCCCACCGTGCCGTCGCTGCCGAGGCCGTAGAAGACGGCGCGCACGACCTCGCTCGGCTCGGGTTCGAACTCCTCGTCCCAGTCCAGGCTGAGGTGCGTCACGTCGTCCCGGATCCCGATCGTGAAGTGGAGTTTGGGCACCTTCGCGCGGAGCTCGTCGAGCACGGCCTTCGCCATGGCCGGGGTGAACTCCTTGGACGAGAGTCCGTAGCGTCCGCCGATCACGCTGGGGACGTCCGGCGCACTCGCGCCGCCGTGGACCTCGCGCCAGCCCTCGTGGAGCGCCGTCACCACGTCCTGGTACAACGGCTCGCCCAGCGCACCGGGCTCCTTGGTACGATCGAGCACGGCGACTCCGCGCACGCTTCGTGGCAGCGCCGCGACGAAGTCGGCGCTCGAGAACGGCCGGAAGAGCCGCACGGTGACGAGTCCGACCTTCTCGCCGCGCTGCACGAGTTCCGCCACCGCCTCTCCCGCGGCGCCGGCGCCCGAGCCCATGAGGACGAGCGCGCGCTCGGCGTCGGGGGCGCCCTCGTAGTCGAACAGGCCGTAGCGCCGGCCGGTGCGCTCCGCGAGGCGCTCCATGGTGCGTTTCACGATCCCCGGTAGCGCGTCGTAGAAGGGATTGGCGGCCTCGCGCGCCTGGAAGAAGACATCGGGGTTCTGGGCCGTGCCGCGCAGCACCGGCCGGTCGGGCGTCAGGGCCCGCACGCGATGGGCGCGGATCGCCCCGGGATCGAGCAGTGCGCGCAGGTCGTCGTCCGCGAGCGGTTCGATGCGCGCCACCTCGTGCGAGGTGCGGAAGCCGTCGAAGAAGTGCAGGAAGGGCACGCGCGCTTCCAGCGTGGCGGCGTGCGCCACGAGCGCGAGATCCTGGGCCTCCTGGACCGAGGAGGAGCACAGCATGGCCCAGCCCGTGGATCGCGCGGCCATCACGTCGCTGTGGTCGCCGAAGATCGAGAGCGCGTGCGTCGCGATCGTGCGCGCCGCCACGTGGATCACGGTCGGCGTGAGCTCGCCCGCGATCTTGAACAGGTTCGGGATCATCAGCAGCAAGCCCTGGGACGCCGTGAAGGTCGTCGCGAGCGAGCCCGCTTGCAGGGCGCCGTGGACGGCGCCGGCGGCGCCGCCCTCGCTCTGCATCTCGATCACCTCGGGCGTCGTGCCCCACAGGTTCGGCATCCCGCTACGGGCCCAGGCGTCGGAGAGCTCGCCCATCGGCGAGGCGGGCGTGATCGGGTAGAGGGCGATGATCTCGCTGGCACGGTAGGCGACGCGCGCGGCGGCCTCGTTGCCATCGAGGGTGAGTGACGGTCTCGACATGGTCGCGTTCCTCTGGATGAACTCGCGCTCGCGGGTCGCTCCGGGGCCATTCTCGGGTGCGCACGGGAGCTCTGCAGCAGCGAGCCTGGGCCCCTGCGCACCAGGAGAGCGGCGTTTGCAGCCTTGTGCGTAGCCCTCGCCGCGCGCCGCGCGGCGTCGCTGCGCAGTTGTGCGTAGCGTGCGCGGCGCGCCGATCGTCGCGCCGCCATCCATTCCTTCTCCGTCTCGTCGGTCTACTCGTCGATGACGACGGGGAGTCCATCCGGTACGCGTCCAGGCCGATGATCGGGGCGAACATCCCGGCGGCGTGGGTCGTGCCCGTCCCGCTCGGCCCGGCGGAGAGGCGCCGCAGGCGGGGCGGGGTCAGCGCACGTATCCGAGCGCGCGCAGCTGTTCGAGCTGCGCGGGATCGAGCGGTGCGCTCTCGCCTTCCTGGAAGCGCGTCGCGAGCGCGCAGTGCGCTTCCCAGCGTTCGAGCAAGAGCCTGCGGTAGTGCTCCACGAGGTCCGGGTGTTCGTCGTTCACCGCGTGCACCGCAAAAGGATCGTTCCACAGGTCGTAGAGCAAGAGCCGCGGCTCCTCCGCGAAGAAGGGGTGCACCGCTCCCCAACGGCCGCCGGCGGGACTCGCGTGGCGGCCCAGCGCAGGGTCCGTTCCGGCAGGAACCGGTCCGATCTCGAGCGACGCGCCCCAGCGCCCGTCGACGACCTCGAGGTTCCCGACCATCTCGCCCGAGGCCTCGTCGACGCGGAACTCGTCGAAGACGACCTCGCGCGTCTCGAGGGAATCCCCGCGCAGGTAGGGGGCGAGCGAGCGTCCCTGGAGGGCTTCGGGCGGCGGTAGCCCGGCGAGGTCGAGGATCGTGGGCAGCACGTCGATCATCGAGACCGGCTCGGCGCAGCGCCTGCCGCCCGGGATGTGGCCGGACCACACGAAGATCAGCGGCACGCGGGTCGCGTAGGAATCGAAGAGCGCGCCCTGCCAGCCCGGAGGCGGCGGCTCGAAGAGTCCGCGTCCGAAGCGCGCGAAGGTCCCGGCCGGGTGGCCGTGGTCCGCGCCGATCACGAGCAGCGTGTTCTCCCACTCGCCGCGCTTCTTCAGACGCTGGACGAAGCGTCCGAGCTCGCGGTCCTGATGGGCCATCGTCTCGTCGTAGAGCCCGCGCCGCGTGTTGTAATAGGCCTGCCGGTCGATGCCGGCGCGCTCGAGGGCTCGGTCGTAGAAGTCGGAGATGCTGGTCGTTCCGAAGAGGTCTCCCCCGACCGTGAAGAGCTTCTGGTCCCATTGATCGAGCCGCTCGCGATCCTCCTTGGACACGTAGAGGCCGGCGAAGGGAGGCACGGGGAAGTTCGGCTCGTGCACGTCGGTCGTCTGGAAGTGGACCCAGTAGGGCTCGGCGGGGACGTCCTCGCGGAAGCGGAAGAAGCGCTCGTGGAGGAACGCGGAGGAAGTCGAGGAGTTCTCGGGCTCCTCGTCGCTCATGTAGTCGATGCCGCGCTCGAGGCCGATGACGCGTCCGGCGTTGGGGTTGGCGGTGAAGCAGGCGGTGAGGTAGCCGCCGAGGCGCATGTGTTCGGCCATGGTGACCGCCGCGGCCGGCACCGGCGTCGAGTGGACGCCGCGCCGGAGTCCCCCGAGCACGCTGTGGTGCAGCCCGGTCATGAAGGAGGCGGTCGAGGACTGCGTCCAGGTCGAGTTCGAGTAGGCGTGCTCGAAAACCACGCCCTCGGCGGCGAGGCTCTCGAGGAAAGGCGTCGTGCGGCGGTTGTAGCCGTAGACGCTCATCAGGTCCGCGCCTCCGCCGTCGATGACGTAGAAGACGACGTTGGGTCGGCGCGCGGACCCGCCCTTCGTCGAGACCGCCTTCGCGCTCGAGCCCGACAGGCCCGACAGGATGGGGGTGCCGAAGAGTGCCACGGTGCCCGCGGGTTCGCCCGCGGCCTCGAGTGCGAGCTGGACTTCCTTGCCGGCGAAGCCCGCGAGGTCGAGCGAGACCTGCTTCCAGCGCTCGGGATCGGAGACCTTCTCGTCGAGCAGGACCCGGCTCTCGCCTCCCGCCTTCACCGAGGCGCGGTACACGACCGTCTCCTCCGGCAAGCAGGCGAGCCCGAGGTCGAGGCGCCCCTCTTCCGGCACCGCGATGCGCCAGCCGAACGACGCCGGTGTGTGGGCGAAGATCGTCCGCCGCGTGACCTCCTCGCGCGTGACCGGGCGCACGCCGTGATCCTCGAGGAAGTCGGCTCCGCGCGGGACGAGCGTGATCGAGAGGACGTCGAGGCGCCCGGGGCCCATCGCCCCGACGAAGAGCGCCAGGCTGCGCAGGGCCTCGTCCTCTCCGCGCGGTCGAAGGGGCAGGTGGTAGGTCTGGATCGAGCCGTCGTTGAAGATGGGCGAGGCGCCGGCATCGCCCCCGAAGAAGAAGAACGGATGGGGGATGGCCCCGTCCTCGTCGACGTTGTGCGCGACCGCCATCCCGGCGAAGCGGTCGTGGCTGCGCGCGCACACGAGCGCCCCGGCCCAGTCGCCGAGCGGCGTCGGCTCGAGGTCGATCGCGATGCCGGCGGCAGGCGGGCCCATGGAGGGGCCCGCGAGGGGCGAGACCGCGAGCCGCAGGCAGTCCTTCTGCAGCTCGAGCGCGATGTCCGCGAGCTGCTGGCTGTCGGCGTGGGAGACCGTGCGCCATTCGGGACGCGGCTCGTCGAAGCGCCACTCGCGCGCGGGGCGCGCGGGCGCCTTGGCGCTCGTGATCGCGGCCCGGTCGAGCGCGTCGGTGAGATGCAGGAGCGCGCCGGAGAGGACTCCGCCGGCGGGCGAGGTCGGGCTCGTCTCGCTGCTCCCTCGCGCGGGCTCCCCGCCGCCGCAGGAAACGGCCAGGAGGGCCGTCGAAACCCACGCCGCGACCGCGCCGAACGCCCCGATACCGTGCTTCTTCTCCATGGATCCTCCGCGGACCAGGGGAGCAAGGTCCGCCGGATCTGGCAAGGAGCATCCGGAGCTGAACGTGTTCGAGTCCGGCATCCGGGCGGTCTCGGCCGGGGATTCGAGGGGTAGGGAGACTCAGACGCCTCACCTCTGCAACAGCGTCACGAAGTCTGCGACGGTGAGCCCAGCCTGACGAACGATCGCCCTCAACGTGCCTAGCGCTTCGTCGCGAGTCTGCCCCTGCGAGACGTACCCTGGCAACGACGTGACGGCGCGCTCGCCCATCAAGTGACGAGCGGCAGCCAAGTCGTCGTCCGCCTTGCGCAGCCATTGGCGCACGAACTCACGCTTGACCTCCTCCGGCCGCTTCATATATGACCTTGCCGTGATGCGCGGCGGGCCAGGCTATCCCTCCGATGACGTTCCGAGTCTCCTCGAAGCGTTCGGTACGCATCACGATGACGTCGAACGCCGAGGGCAAGTCCGACAGCGCTTCGCGAATCCGCAGCGCTTCTTCACGGCCGTCCTGGACGTCCTCCTCGAGCACGAGGAGATCGATGTCGCTGTCTCGTGTCATCGTCCCCGTAGCCGCCGACCCGAAGAGGATCACGCGCTGAGGTCGGCAAACACTGACGATTCTCCGGACGATCTCCTGAACCCCCTCCTCGGCCACACGCGTGCCCGAGGGGTCTAGTAGAGGCCTCTGGATCACATGATGGACCTAGATGCAGCGCCAAGGAGGCTGCGAAACTCCTGTTCTATGGCGCGCCGGAGAGGCGGAATGTCCTCCTTGACGGATTTCCACGCCGCATCCCAGGCCTTGAACTTCCCTTCCACGGAAGTCTCGTTGGGGTGTTCAATGCGAAGGTAGACACCGAAGTCGACGATCGGTAGACGCAGCTTCTCGACAAACGCCTGAAGCGATTCGCACAGTCTGTCCGGGACGTATATGCGGTGCTGATTGAAGAACCTGAAGTAGTCCAAGATCGCGTCCATCGCCTTCCCGTACTTCTCCCGTTTGTTCGGCTCTCCTGCAGACTCGAAAGGCGAAGCAAGGCTCTCCGCCTCCCACGTCGCCACCACGAGCAGCCGATAGAGCTCCGCGATGACCTCTGCACGCTTCTCATGGAGCTTTGAGAACTGGACTTGATGCTCTATCGCCGCAATCTGTAGCGCGGCCTTGAATCTCTCGAGGTCCTTGGAAAAGAAGTTGCTGATCAGGGTTCTTCCAAGGAATGCGATAACGAGCAGGATGGCGGCGTTTCCACCAATAGCCACCAGAATCGCCTGCCACAGTTCCATTGACTCATCCCTGTGGGGTTGTCACCCCAACATCTCGCTCGCCAGCCGCTGCACGAGCTTGCCGTCGACCTTGCCCTTGTGCTCGGCGAGGACGGCCTTCATGACCTGGCCGAGGTCCTTCTTCAACGAGACGCCGAGCTTCGCGATCGTCGCCTTCACGATCTCGCGCGTTTCGGCCTCGGACATCTGCCTGGGCAGGTAGCCCTCCGCCTTCTCGCCCACGGCGAGGCTCTCGCTCTCAGCCGTCTCATCCCTCTCGTGGAGGGCTCGCCAGAGGTTCCCCAGCGGCCCACGAATCGCTTGCGCTTCGAAGTACCGGATCTCGTCCGGCGGAGAGAGGCCGCGGATCTCCTCGTAGATCTCGGCCTGTGCCTTGCGCTTCGATTCGACGCAGTCGAATCCGGGGATCACGTCATCCGGGATCATCGAAGCGCACCTCCTGGGGCGAAACGATCGAGAGCAAGCCGTGGCCGTGGGTCAGGTTCACCTGATTGTACGCGCGCATCTTGTCGAGGCGGACGATGTGCCGGAAGTTCCAGGAGACGATCGCGTCGGCCCGAGCGACGGTAGCCGCGGCTACGTGGGTCGCATCGTCGATCGAACGAGGTCCGACGATCCCCGCCTCCAAGTAAGCGTCACGCAGCTCGAGGACAGTCTGAGTCACCTCGACCGCGTGGAGATGCTTCTGGGGGAGCGATTCCAAGACGCCTCGCACTTCCGCCGGGGCGAGCGAGAGCTCACGGATCACGACGGCACTCACCAGGAGGTGAATCTGACCGGAGCGCGCGAGTTCGAAGAACCTGCGCGACTCCGCGGAGAAGGCTCGATCGAAGCATCCGCCGAAGACCGACGTGTCGACGTAGACGCGCACGACCTTCATTCCGGACGCGGGCTAGGCCAAGAGCTCGTTCGCGAGCCTCTGCACGAGCTTGCCGTCGACCTTGCCCTTGTGCTCGGCCAGGACGGCCTTCATGACCTGGCCGAGGTCCTTCTTGGTCGAGACGCCGAGCTTGGTGATCGCCGCCTTCACGATCTCGCGCGCCTCCGCCTCGCTCAGCTCCTTCGGGAGGTAGCGCGCGAGCACCGCGATCTCGGCCCGCTCGCGCGCCGCCAGGTCCTCGCGCTTCCCGGCCACGAACTGCTCGATCGCCTCGTGGCGCTTCTTCACTTCCTTCTGCACCACGGCGATCTCCTGGCCCGCGTCGAGCTCGCGCGTGAGCTCGATCTTCTTCATCTTGAGCGCCGAGATCGCCATGCGCAGCGCCTCGCGGCGCGGCACGTCGCCGGCCTTCATCGCCTCCTTCAGGTCGTCCTGCAGCTTCGCCATGAGGCTCATGTCCCTAGGACCTCCTCGCCAGGATGCCCCGCGGGACGTCGGCGCGCCCCCGATCGAGTCGAGCGCCGTCGCGCGTCGCCAGGGGGTTGCTCCCAGACATCGTGTTTCACTCCTCCTCGTCGGCCGGTTCGTCCGCGTCCCCGTCGTCTTCCTCGCCGTCGAGGTCCAGGTCCTCGGCCTCGTCCTCGGCGAGCTCCTGGTCCGGATCCTTGGCCAGGTCCTCCTCCCCGAGCGGATCGGCGACGAGCGGCGGGGCGCGGCGCGGCGTCGCAACGGCCTCGAAGGTCTCGAGGTCCTCCTTGGTGATGATCTCGGTCGCGACCAGGCGGTCGCCCTCCTTCAGGTTCACCAGGCGCACGCCCTGGGTGCCGCGGCCCATCGGCCGCATTCCGGAGATCGGCGAGCGCACGATCATCCCGCTCTCGGTGATGAACATGACGTCGTCTTGCTCGGTCGCGAGCCCCATCCCGACCACGAGGCCGTTGCGGCCGCCGGTCTTGATGTTGATCACGCCCTGGCCGCCGCGGTTCTTGATCGGGTAGTCGCCGACCGGCGTGCGCTTGCCGTAGCCGTTCTCGCTGGCGGTGAAGATCGTGGCCGAGGGGTCGTGGGCCACGACCATGCCGACCACGCGGTCGTCGCCGAGCAGCTTGATGCCGCGCACGCCGTGGGCTTGCCGGCCCATCGAGCGCGCAGCCTTCTCGTCGAAGTGGATCGCCCTTCCCTTGGCCGTGGCGAGCACGATGGTGTCGCCCGGGCGCGAGAGGCCGACCGAGACGAGCTCGTCGTCGGAGTCGAGCTCGATGGCCCAGATGCCGCCCTGGCGCGGGCGCGAGTAGGCCTCGAGCTTCGTCTTCTTCACCGTGCCCTTGCGGGTGGCGAAGAAGACCGAGCTCTCGCCGTCGAAGGCACGCACGCGGAGCACCGTGTGGATGACCTCCTCGGCTGCGAGCGGCAGGAGGTTGCGGATCGCGCGCCCCTGGGAAACGCGCGAGGCCTCGGGAATCTGGTAGACCTTGAGCCAGTAGACGCGCCCCTTGTTCGAGAAGGAGAGCACGTAGTCGTGCGTGTTCGCCACGAAGAGCGACTTCAGGACGTCGCCCTCCTTGGGGGCCGAGCCCTTGACGCCCCGCCCGCCGCGCCCCTGGGCGCGGTAGACCTCGAGCGGCACGCGCTTGACGTAGCTTTCGCGCGAGAAGGTGACCACCATGAGCTCCTCGGTGATCAGCTCCTCGATGTCGAAGGCCTCGACCTCCTCGGCGGAGATCTCGCTGCGTCGCTCGTCGCCGAAACTCTTCTCCAGCTCCTCGAGGTCGGCGAGCAGGATCGCCACGACGCGCTCGTCGCGCGTCAGGATGTCCTGGAGGTCGGTGATCTCCGCCACGAGCACGTTGAACTCCTCCTCCAGCTTCTCGCGCTCCAGGCCCGTGAGCCGTCCCAGGCGCATGTCGACGATCGCCTGGGCCTGCACGCTCGACAGGTTGAAGCGCGACATGAGCTCGCGCTTGGCGCCGTCGGTGTCCTCGGCCTGGCGCACGATGCGCACGACCTCGTCGATCGCGCCGATCGCGATGCGCAGGCCCTCGACGACGTGCTTGCGCTCCTCGGCCTTCTTGAGCAGGAAGCGGCAGCGGCGGCGGACGACCTCCTTGCGGTGGTCGACGTAGGCGTCGATCAGGCTGCGCAGGGTGAGCGTGCGCGGCCGGTTGCCGACGATGGCGAGGTTGATGATCGAGAAGGTCGTCTGCAGCGGCGTGAACTGGTAGAGCTGGTTCAGCGCGACCTCGGGGTCCTCGCCCTTCTTGAGCTCGACCACCAGGCGGATCCCGTCGCGGTCCGACTCGTCGCGCAGGTCGGCCACGCTCGTCACGCGTCCGTCCTTCACGATCTCGACGATCTTCTCGATGATCGAGAACTTGCGGACCTGGTAGGGGATCTCGGTGAAGACGAGCTGCTGCTTCGAGCCCTTGTCCTCTACGTGGTGGCGCGCGCGCAGGACGACGCGCCCGCGGCCCGTGCTGTAGGCGCGCAGGATCCCCTGGCGGCCCATGATGATGCCGCCGGTGGGGAAGTCGGGGCCGCGCACGAGCTCGCACAGCTCGGCGAGACCGATCTCGGGATCCAGGAGGACGGTGCGGATCGCGCCCGCGACCTCGCGCAGGTTGTGCGGGGGGAGCGAGGTCGCCATGCCCACCGCGATCCCGTCCGAACCGTTGCAGAGCAGGTTCGGGAAGCGCGCCGGGAGCACGGCCGGTTCCATCAAGCGCTCGTCGTAGTTCGGCTGGAAGTAGACCGTTTCCTTGTCGAGATCGGCCATCATCTCGACGGCCGGGCCCGCCATGCGCGCCTCCGTGTAGCGCATGGCCGCCGGCGGATCGCCGTCGATCGAGCCGAAGTTCCCCTGGCCGTCGATCAGCGGGTAGCGCAGCGAGAAGCGCTGCGCCATGCGCACGAGGGTCGGGTAGATCACCGACTCCCCGTGGGGGTGGTACTCGCCCGAGGTATGGCCGGCGATGTTCGCGCACTTCCGGTATTTCGCCGTGGGGCGGAGCCGGAGGTCGTTCATCGCGACCAGGATCCGCCGCTGGGAGGGCTTCAGGCCGTCGCGGACGTCGGGGAGCGCCCGGGCGCGGATGACGCTGAGCGCGTAGTTCAGGTACGACTCGCTCATCTCGCGCTCGATGAGCCGGGGCTCGATCGTGCCGCCGCCCGGAGGGGGACCGGGAGGAATCGTGGGGCGCTCGGTATCGGTCATCGGGGGAATTCGAGATCGCTCGATCGAGCCCGGGTTGCCATCCGAGCGCTGCTCTCGATCCACGCCCCCTCTGGAGGTCTCGAAGAGGAGTGGAGCTCGCTTCGGCGGTCGGTCAGGTGGCGGAGCCGGGGTGGGCCGTCCCGGTCACCCTCCCGGCCACGGGAGCTCCCGCAGGCCCGAGAGAGGGGGATTGCCGAGGCCTGGATTATCCGCGGAGGAGGCCCCGGATTCCAGGGTGGGCATTAACTGGTTGAAGGATCTCCGGGCGGGAATCTTACCCCCGAGCGGGATCTCGCCATTCCGTGGTACAGGTGAACCCTCCGGGGTCTCCCTTGACGGATAGCGCGGAACTCGCCCCCCTCGCCCGAGCGATCGGGCGCATCCCGACCGGTCTCTACGTCGTGACCACGGTCGCCCAGGGGAAACCCATCGGCTTCGTCGGATCGTTCCTGATGCAGGTCGGCTTCGCTCCCCCGACGCTGTGCATCGCGGTGGGGAAGGAGCGCGGGCCTCTCGCCGCCATGCGCGCGAGGGGCCGCTTTGCGGTCTCGATCCTCGACGGCGCGAGCTCGAACCTGATGGGCGCCTTCTTCAGGAAGTACACGGCCGGGGATTCCCCCTTCGAGCACGTGGCCCATGCCCGCTCGCCTTCGGGCCTCGCGATCCTCTCCGACGCGCTCGCCTGGCTCGACTGCAAGACGACCGGCGAGCACGAGACCGGCGATCACGTGGTCGTGTTCGGGACGGTCGAGCACGGGGCCGTGCAGCGCGAAGGGGACCCGTCGATCCACCTGCGGAAGAACGGACTGGAATACTGAGGCTTCCAAACCGAGGAACCGAACCATGCTCTCCCTGCTCTTGTCTCTCGTCCCGAGCGTTGCGACTCCCGTCGCATTGGCCCACCAAGAGGATCCGCCCAAGCTCACGCTGCGCCAGGAGCTCGAGAACGCCCGCGCGAACGCGGAGAAGAAGAACCGGCGCGTGCTCCTGATGCTCTTCCAGGAGTGGCACGGGCCGAGTTCGGCTCTGGCCGATCTCCTGCGCAAGGACGAAGAGCTGCAGCACGAGCTCCTCTACGAGTACGACCTCGTCGTGGCGCACCTCCAGCTGGATCCGGACGCACCCCAGGTCGCACGCGAGCACGGGCTCGATCCGGACGCGCTGCCCAAGCCCCATCTCGCCGTGCTCGACGCCCAGGGCAACGTGGTGGCCCAGGAAGCGGGCTCCGCCTTCGAGGTCGTCGAGGGCGACGCGAGGAAGCCCGACCCGAAGAAGGTTCTCGACTTCCTCGCGAAGCACCAGGCGCCCTACCTCGACGCCGAGGTGCTCCTGCGTGGAGCGCTCGCCAAGGCCAAGGAAACGAACCGGCGGCTCCTGGTCCACGCCGGCGCGCCCTGGTGAGGGTGGTGCCACAAGCTCGAGGCCTGGATGGCCTCGGAACCGGCCGCCACGCTGCTCCCGAAGGACTACGTCGCGCTCGAGATCGACGTCGACCGCACCCTGCACGGCCCCGAAGTGATCGAGCGACTCGGCGGCGCGAAGAAGGGCCTGCCATGGATGGCGATCCTCGACGGCGAGGGGAAGACGCTCGCCACGGGCGACGACGCCGCGGGCCAGAACATCGGCTGCCCCTACAAGGACGAGGAGATCGCGCACTTCGCGACGATGCTGAAGGCGAGCCGGGTCACGCTCGCCGACGCCGACCACGAGGCCCTGCGCGCCTCGCTCGTCGCGATGCGCAAGGCCGACGAACGCAAGGCCGCCGGGGCCCGCTAGCAGGAGGAGACGGACTCCCCTGCGCCGCGGCTCTCGCGCCTAGAACCCGCCGCCGCCGGTCGGAGGCAGCGGGAAGGTCGCGGCGATGAAGCTCTGGAGCAGGGCCTCGATCGTCCCGACCTCTCCCTCGGCGACGAACCAGCTGAAAGTGTTGCCATTCTGCTTCGCGTCGCCGCGCAGCACGGTCAAGGTCGACAGCGGGACGTCGTTGTAGAAGTCGGGCTGGTCGCACTGCCGCAGGGCGCCGGCGGCGAGGAGACCGGAGTGCAGTTGATCGGCGGTCTGGGGGCTCACTTGCACCGAGAAGAGGAAGCCCGGGCCCGGGCCGAGGCTCGAGCCAAAGCGCGCGAACCCGTCAACGTAGACCGTGAGCAGGCCGTCGACGGGGCCGGCGAGCGTGCCGCCGGTCACTTCGTAGACGACGAGAGGCTCGTGCGGCAGCGGGTTGGGGCACGGGGCGCTCGCGATCGCATCGCCCTGGGCGAGCCCGACGACTCCCGGGGAGGTCCGATGCCGCGCGCCGAAGGCCGCGACCGAGAAAGCGACGAGGATCGAGACGAGGGCGAAGGACTTCATGGCAAGACTCCTGGCAAGGAAAGCGAGAGGCAGAGCGGGCTCCATGGTAGTCGCTTCCGTCGCGCCAGCGAGGGCGGGCTGGCGAGCGAGCGAGCGAGCGAGTCGACTCCGTCGAGGACGAGCGCGTGGAAGGGAGGAACACCGCGAGGAGCTCGGCGCGGGTCGTCGTCGACCAGGAGGTGGCCGGCCATCTGCGCCCTCAGGAGAGGCCGCCCACGGCGCTGAGGACCAGCACGGCGAGCAAGAGCGCCTCGAGCCCCGTCAGCGCGGCCGCGCACAGGGCGAAGCCGCGGTCGGTGGCTCCCTTCAGCGCGGTCGCGGAAACGACGACCGAGGTCACCGTGGCGAGGCCGAAGATACCCGGACCGAGCATCGAGAGCGGGTGGCCTCAGCAGAACGCGAACGACAGACCGATGCCCGACAAGGGCGTCAGGGCGACGAGGAGCGCGGTCTTTCCGGTCATGTCGGCACCTCCGGCGAGTACGGGCTAGAGGATACCACCCGCTCACGGCGCCTCGTGCCAGGTCACCTCGTCGAAGGGGATCACGAGCTTCATGGTCCCGAGCTCGTGCCGGCGCAGTTCCTTGGAGCGCGCCCCGTCAGGGAGTACCCGACTATTCCCCGAAGAAGAACTGGAACGGCAGGTGGACGCGCATGGCCCAGGACTCCTCGTCGTGCTTCGCCTCGGGGAAGGCGACGTAGAAGAGGTCCTTGCCGGGCCGCCAGCCCTCGAGCTCGAGCGCCGCGCGCATGCTGCGCGTCACCTCGTAGTTGTCGCGCGGCCAGCCGCTGTCGAGGTAGATCTTGAGGCGCCGCTTCCTCGAGCGCAGGACGCGGGCGAGGAGCTCGTTTCGGTAGCCGAAGGTGCTCGACATGGCGCCGACGTTGCCGAACACTCCGGGGTGCTCCCAGCCAGCGTAGAAGGAGACGACGCCGCCGAGGGACGAGCCCAGGATCGCGGTCGTGTCCGGCCCGGCGAGGGTCCGGTAGTGGGCGTCGACCCAGGGCTTGAGCTCCTCCACCAGGAAGCGCACGTAGGTCGCGCAGCCCGGCTCGGTGTACTCCTTCATGCGATCGCGCGGGTAGATCCCGACCACGATCACCTTGCGCACGAGGTTCATCTTCTCGAGCAGCGCGAGGGTCTCCTGGATGCGCCAGTGCTTCCCGGCGAAGGCCTCGTCGGGGAAGAACAGGTTCTGCCCGTCCTGCATGTAGAGCACGGGGTAGCGCTCGAGCTCGTTCTCGTCGTAGCCCTGGGGCAGGAAGACGCGCAGGTCGTAGCCGCGCTCCTCGAAGGACGAGGGCAGGTGCTGGACGTCGCACACGTGGCAGCTCGAGTCGGGATCGAAGTGCGGGAAGACGTCCTTCGTCTTCTTGCCGCGCACGGCGAGGAAATTCTCGCCCTGGGACCAGCGGAGTCGGCCATTCTGGCGCAGCACCGGCTTGAAGTAGCGGAAGGCCGAGTCCTCGAGCTCGAACTCGAAGAGCGCGCGGGCCCGGTCCACGCGGCGGGGCGCGACGTCGGCGTCCCAGTCGGCGTCGCAGCGCAGGACGAGCTCGGTCGCACGATCCGAGGAGGCGTCGGAGTCCGGATCCTCCGCGAGAGAAGCGGCCGTGTCCGAAGAAGGCCTGACCGCAGGTCCCGAGGCCGAGCGCCCCAGGGTCGAGCTCCCCGAGACCGGGGAGAGCGAGTAGTGGACACGGACCTTCATGGTCCCCCGCGAACTAGGCGGGCTGCGCCAGGGCGGCGCCCGCGTTCCAGCGCTCGAGGGCGCTCGCCAGGTCGAAGCGCGCGGCGAGCCGCGGCGTCGCGCGCGGGAGCGCCGAGGCCACGCGTTCCTGGAGCGCCGCGACGCAGGAGGCCACGCGCTCCGGGGTGCCGAGGTCGGTCCAGCCGCAGGCGGGCACGCGGTAGAGCCACAGTCGCTCCTCGCAGCGCTGCAGGAGGTCGCGCGAGAAGTCGGAGCTCTCGAGGCTCTCGTAGACGGCCTCGATCAGGAGCTCACGCTTCGTCCAGGGAGCACGCAGGGCGTCCTTGAGCCTGCCGTAGAGACGCGAGAGCTCCTGCTCGTAGAGCGCGGTCAGGGCCGAGCCGCGGGCGGCGAAGAGGAAGCTGTTCCAGAGGGCTCCTTCCTGCATGAGCTCGCGCGCGCGCTCCGCGGGCGGCTTCTCGACGAAGGACGCCGCCTTCTCGAGCGCCCCGTGGGTGCGCTTCGACGTGATCCAGCCGTAGCCCGTCTCCGGCGCGTCGGGGGTGATGCCGAGGAGCACCACGCGCTCCTCGTCGCGCTCGATCACCTCGAGGGCCAGGCGCAGCGACACCGCCATCACGTATTCCTTCTCGACGAAGTGATCGGAGGGCAGCACGACGACGCGCGCCTCGGGATCGCGCTCGAGGATCGTGAGCAGGGGGAACAGGATCCCCGGCGCGGTTCCGCGATTCCGGGGTTGGACGACGGCGTTCTCGGCGGGCAGGCTCTCGAGTTCCTCCCGCCAGAAGGCGCGGTGCTCGGCCGCCACGGTGACCACGATCCGGTCCCAGGCGACGACCTGGGCGGCGCGCGCGATCGCGTCGCCGAGCAGGGAGCGGCCGCCCCGGAGCGAGCAGAACTGCTTGGGAGTGGCGACGCCGGCGTGGGTGGTGAGCGCCTGCAGCCGGCTTCCCTCGCCGGCGGCCAGCACGATGGCCCATTCTTCTCCGCTGCGCTTCATGTCAGGCTCCGATAGGGGGTCGGGTTCGCAGGACGCGTTCTTGGATGCTCGGAGGGAAGGGGCGTTTCCGCGGGACTTGTCCTCTCCTTCTCGGATGGAACCGCCGTGCGGCGTGGCTCGCCGGGAGGGCGAGATTCCTTCGTCCGATCCTCCGGGGCCCCGAGCGGAGGCCAGATCGCCGAAAACGATCGCGCCCGACGCGGATTCCGTGCACGCGGAAGGAGCGCAGCCCTGCGGATCCTCGACCGTCCGCCGCCGCCGTATCGCGCTCGGCTCCTCCTGCCCGGGCAAGGATTGTGCGCTGCGGAGGCCGGCGGCCAGCCTCCGCTCGTTCCGTTTCGCTAGGATTCGTCCCCGGAGGCCGAAGGGCGGACCGTCGAAGAAGAAGGCCGCTCTGTCGTAGAGGGACCGACCATGTTGAGGTGCCCGCGGTGCGAGAAGGACCTGGTGCGCGTGAGCAGCCAAGGGAGCCTCTTCTGGCGCTGCGGGGAGTGCGATGGACGAGCAGTGGCGGCCGCGGTGCTCCGCCGATCGATGGACGCCGAAGCCTTCAGCGAACTGTGGGAGGCCGCGCGTAGGACGAGGGAACGGGATGGCGGGGCCTGCCCTTCGTGCCTCCAACGGATGCAGGCGGTCCTGATCGCCTTGGATGACGAGGCCTTGACGCTCGACGTTTGTTCGGTCTGCCAGTTCGTGTGGTGCGACGCGGGCGAATTCGAGTCCCTTCCCGCACATGCAACTCCTGCGGAGGCGAGAAAGGAGTTGAGCCCGGAAGTAGCCGAGGCCTTGGCGAAGTTCGAGCTGGAGCACGAGAGGAGGATGCAGGAGTTGCGCGCCAGTGCCAGGCAGCCCGAACTCACCTGGAAGTCCCTGCCAGCGTTTCTCCGCTTGCCCGTCGAAGTCGAAGATCCCGGCTTCGGAGCGCGGTCGTGGGTGACGTGGTGCCTATCGGCGTTGATCGCGATGGTCAGCCTCCTCGCCCTGCTGGATCTGGACGCGGTGGTCGCAAACTGGGGCTTCCTTCCGCGAGAGCCGTTGCGCCACCTGGGCACGACGGCGGTCACCGCGTTCTTCCTGCACGCGGGCTTGGCGCACCTGTTCTTCAACCTGTACTTCCTGTGGATCTTCGGCGACGACGTCGAGGGCTTCCTGGGCCGGGGGAAGTACCTTGGCCTCATCCTGCTCGCCACGATCGCGGGTTGCGCCGCCCACGCGATCACTACTCGAAGGCCCGACTTGCCCCTCGTGGGAGTGAGCGATGGCATCTCGGGCGTGATGGCGTACTACGCGATGGTCTTCCCGAGAGCCCGGATCGCGATGTTGTGGTATACCTGGAGCAGCTTCGGCTGGCTCAACCTCTCGGCGCGGACGGCCCTGGTGCTCTGGCTCGCTCTCCAGGTGCTGGGAACGCTCTACGGCCTGAGCGACGTCTCCCATGCCGCGCACCTCGGAGGCGCGGCGTGCGGCCTTCTCTTGGGTTGGTTCGACCGTCCGGGCACCCGCGCTTCGCCCTCGGGCGCGCCCTGGGGCGGCGTTCGGTAACATGGGGCCTCGGATCGAGCCGGTCGGCGCCGGCCTGTACGTCGGGGCAAAGACCGGCACTTCTCCGGGGAGGATCGAGTACATGCGGAAGTTCGGGGTCGCGCTCCTGATCGCGGGCTGCGCCGTCGCGTTGCTCTTCGCGGCCTATGCGCTGGACGAGTACCGCGCGGGCATCCACACGGTCGTGGTCGAGAATTCCGAGGGCGACGACCTGTTCACGGTGCGCCTCCAGGACCGGCAGAAGGAGGACTTGCTCATCCAGTGCGACGAGGACGACTTCCAGGAGGCTTTCGCGCGCTTCTCCGACTTCCTGCCGATGAAGGAGGTCACCCCGATCACCGTTCCGGGCGGACCGAAGTTCCTGCGCCTCCTGCCCGGCGAGCTCTCGGGGAACCTCGAACCGGCGCAGCGGGCCTTCGTCGAGGTCTTGAAGCGTCATTCGCCGGGACGCATCGTGCTGCTGGGCCACAGCGAATGCCTGCTGTACGACGTGATCGCGGCCTGGAAGGACGATCTCGCGCGAGTGCGCCAGGACCAGGACCACGATCTCGCGCTCGCCACCGCGAACCTCCACGCCTGGTTCCCCAGCGCGGAGATCGTGGCCTACTACGCGCAGCGGGACGGCGACCGGCTGCGCTTCAATCCCTGGACGCCCGGCCCTCCGGACGTCCGACGGCTGGAAACCGCGGGTGAGTGAACCATGTTCGACTGGCTGCTCTCCCACTTCGACACCGCCACCACGAAGTTCGTGTTCCTGGCGGTCTTCGGCGCCGGCACGGTCTACACCCTGGTCAGCATCCTGTTCGGCGGCGACCACGACGTGCACGACCTGGATGCCCACGTCGATCTGCACGCGGACGCCCACGGCGAGGGCCCGTCCTTCTTCGGCCTGCGCGGGATCATGCTCTTCTGCGTCGGCTTCGGAGCCGTGGGCTACATCACCTTCGTCTACACCCAGAAGCTCCTGTTCAGCGCGGCCGCGGGCCTGGTCGGCGGAGCCGCCCTGATGGTGCCGGGCGTGATGATCATCCGCTTCTTCTTCCGCTCGCAGTACAGCTCGACCCTGACCGAGCAGGATTTCGCAGGAGCGAGCGGCAACGTGGTCACCTCCATCCCGCAGGGGGGCCTCGGGGAGGTGACCGTTCAGGTCAAGGACCGCACCCTCACGCGGCCCGCGCGCGCCGAGGACGACGCTCCGCTGCGCACGGGCGCGAGCGTCGTGGTGGTCAACAGCCGGGGCAACGTGCTCATCGTTCGGCCGTCGTCCTGAGAGGACTCGAGGGAGGCAGACATGTCGATCTTCGACAACATCGGGCTCATCGTCACCATCATCGGGATCCCGCTGGCGATCGTGGGCGTGATCGTGTTCGTCGGGCGGAACTACATCAAGGTTCCGCCGAACGTCGCCTGCGTCGTGGTCGGCCGCGGCGAGCCGCGCTTCGTCACCTCGGGGGCGTTCTTCCGCCTGCCTCTCCTGCACCGCATCGAGGAGCTGCAGCTCACCACCTTCCAGGTGCCCGTGCGCATCGTCGACACGCCCAACAAGGACGGCGTGAAGGTCACCCTGGAGGCGGTGGCGAACCTGAAGATCTCCGGCGACAAGGAGCGCCTGCGCAACTCGGCCGAGCGCTTCCTGGGCAAGAGCGGCGAGGAGATCACCGCCATCTGCAGCCAGACGCTCGAGGGCATGCTGCGCCAGCTGGCCGGCACGCTCACGATCGAGGAGATGCTCACCGACCGCGAGAAGATCAGCCAGAACTTCCTGGCCGGCGCGGTGGCCGACCTGCAGAAGCTCGGCGTCGAGTGCGACAACTTCGTGATCACCTCCGTGAGCGACAAGGAGGGCTACATCGACGCGCTGGGCAAGACCAAGACGGCCAACGTCAAGCGCGACGCGGTCATCGGGCAGGCCGAGGCCGACCGCGAAGCCATGCAGAAGTCCTCGGCGGCCAGGATGCAGGCCGAGAAGGCGCGCATGGAGGCCGAGCAGGCCATCGCCCAGGCCGCGCGCGACCTGGCGCTGCGCCAGGCGTCGTTCAAGGCCGAGACCGAGACGGCCGACGCGACCGCGTCGCTCGCCCGCGCCATGCAGGAGGCCGAGATCACCAAGAACCTGAAGACGCGCCAGGTGGCGGTCGAGCAGGCCGAGATGGAGGCGCGCACCGAGGTCGCGCGCAAGAACGCGATCCGCCGCCAGGAGGAGCTCGTGGCCGAGAAGATCCGGCCGGCCGAGGCCGAGCGCGAGGCGGCCGCCATCCAGGCCGAGGGCGTGCGGCGCGCGGCGGTCATCCGCGCCGAGGGCGAGAAGGCGGCCACGATCGCGCGCGCGGAGGCCGAGAGGTCGAAGCTCGCCGCCGAGGGCGAGGGCCGAGCGGCGGCGGAAGCCGCGCAACGCCGGCAGGTCGGCGAAGCCGAGGCGGCGGGCAACAAGGCGCGCCTCCTGGCCGAGGCCGACGGGATCAAGGCCAAGGGCGCCGCCGAGGGCGCGGCCATCAGCGCGCGCTTGCTGGCCGAGGCCGAGGGCTTCCTCAAGAAGACCCAGGCCCTGTCCCAGATGAGCGAGTCGGCGCGCATGATCTTCATCCTCGAGGCGCTGCCCGAGATCATCGACCGCGCCGGCGAGGCCGGGCAGAAGGTCGCGACCTCGATGTTCGAGGCAGTCGGGAACGGACTGTCGAAGATCGACAACCTGACCATCATGGACATGGGCGGCGGCGGGAACGGCGGAGGCACGAGCCCGGTCAGCCGCTTCGCGCTGACCGCGCCGGACGTCGTGTTCCAGACCCTCGCGCGCGCCAAGACGCTCGGGCTCGACATCACCCCGCTGCTCAAGTGGTTGAAGATCGACGTGCGGCAAGCCGCCGAGGGCGCGGGTCACGCGCCCGCGGAGGCTCGCGGCCACGCCGACGCCGAGAACTGAGAGGACGGTCATGCCCTCTCCCGCTCCCTCCGTGCCCGTGACGCCGCCCTCGGAAGAAGAGCTCCGAGCCTCGGGTTTCACGAGCTCCGTCCCGTTCCAGGACGACGAGCCCGACTGCCTCGTCATCGCCTGCAGCGACCACCGGTTCCGGGAACAAGTGCGCGAGTTCCTGGCGGGCATCGGCCTGCGCCGCCCGCACCTCATCACGGTTCCCGGCGGCGTGTTGCTCTCGAGCCCGCTCCTCTCGGCCGTACCGTACCTGTCGAAGACCCTCGACCACATCGTAGAGCGCATCATCGAAACCAAGGGCCTGCACGAGATCGTGTGCATCGGCCACGAGGATTGCGGCGTCTACAAGGCCGGCAAGAACAAGCTCGTCGACCTGGCCGTGCATCGCCTGGCCGGCAGATCGATGACGGAACTGCACCTCGAGCACCTGTCCAAGACAGCGCGCCGCCTGCGACAGACGCTCCCGCGCGTCCGGGTGCGGGCCTTCCTGGCCGAAGTGGTCCCGGCGGGCGCCGAACGCCAGGTACGATTCCGCCAGACCGAGGTCTGACGAGCCATGATCCGGTTCCTGGTGTTCGACCTCTCGGCTGTTCTGCTCTCCTTCGGCTGCGCCCTGGCGCAAGAGGCGCCCGGGGAGGCGCCGGCGCCCCGGAAAGATCTGGAGGTGCGCGAGGTCACGGTCTTCAAGGACGGGCACGCGTTCGTCCTGCGCGATGGGCCGCTCGTCCTCGACGCCAGCGGCGACGTGGTGCTCGACGAGCTGCCGGTGCCGGTGCTCGGCACCTTCTGGCCCTACGCGAGCAGCGGGGCGAAGCTCGTGTCGGCGACCGCGAGGAAGGAGCGGGTCCGCGTCGAACGCACGGCGATCGACGTGCGCCAGCTGATCGAGGGCAACGTGGGCCACGAGGCCGTGATCGTCGACTCGGACGGCCGCTCCGTCGAGGGAAGGATCCTCGCCGTGCCGCAGCGCAGCGCCGAGGAGCTCGAGCGCGTCGACCCGGGCCGGGGACCGGCGCGCCTTCCCGAGAAGGGATCGATCGTCCTGATCCAGAACGCCGAAGGCACGCAGGCGATCCCCCTGGATCGCGTGCGCGGGGTCACGCTGCGCGGACCCTACGAGACGATGCACGCCGACGACGAGTTGCGCGACCGGCTCGAGCTGCACGTCGAACCCGAGGCGGGGGGTCTCGATCCTGGGGCGAGGATCGGCATCGTCTACGTGCAGAAGGGCCTGCGCTGGATCCCGGCCTACGAGCTCGACATCGACGGCGCGGGCAAGGCCGAGGTCCGCTTCGAGGCCACGCTGGTCGACGACCTGGTGGATCTCCGGGACGCGACGGTCCACCTCGTCATCGGCGTGCCGCGCTTCGAGTTCGCGGATTGGGTCGATCCGATCTCGTTGCAGGAGGTCGCCGCCGACGTCGCGCGGCAGACGCAGTCCGCTGATCGGTTCTCGAGCTTCCTGTCGAACGCGATCATGACGCAGAGCTCCGCCTTCGCCGTTCAGGGCGAGCCCGCACCCGGCGCCCCGGCACCCGAGCTCGAGGGCGCGGAGTCGAACGAGGACCTGTTCGTGTTCACGGTGCGCCACGTCACCCTCGCCCGGGGCGAGCGCATGGTGCTGCCGATCGCCTCGTTCACGCTGTCCTACCGCGACGTGTACACGCTCGAGGTTCCCTTCGCGCCGCCGGTGGAGCTGCGCGACAACTTCCAGGCCGACCGCATGAGCGAGCTCGCGCGGTTGTTGACCTCTCCGAAGGCCGTGCACGCGTTGCGCTTCACGAACGACTCGAGCGCGCCGTTGACGACCGCGCCGGCGCTCCTGCTCCGCTCCGGAAGGGTGCTCGCGCAGAACCTCTCGACCTACACCCCGATCGGCGCCGAATCCGACCTGCCGCTGACGACCGCGGTGGACGTGGGGGTGGAGAAGACGGAGAAGGAAGCTGGCCGGACCCCGGACGCCGTCGAGTGGGACGGCAATCGGTATTACCGCATCGACATGACCGGCACGATCGAGCTCGTCAACCGGAAGAAGGAGGCCATCGACCTCGAGGTCCGGCGCAGCGTGCTGGGGCTGGTCGACGCCGTCGATTCCGGCGGCACGTTCGAGCAGAAGAGCCTGTCGGAAGCCTGGTTCTCCAGCGACCGGCCGAGCTGGTGGTCGTGGTGGAGCTGGCCCTATTGGTTCCAGCACTGGAACGGCATCGGGCGCATCGAGTGGGCCGTGCACCTCGAGCCGGGCGCCACGGCGACGCTCGGCGCGAGCTGGCACTATTTCTGGCGCTGATCCTCGGCCCCGAGGGGGCGCGGAACCCGGTTCAGCGCGGGAAGGACGCCGCGACCGGGCCCGAGGTCGCGAGGCGCAGCCGATAGAGCCCCGTGCGCGCCGTGAGGAAGAGCGTCCGGCAGTCCTCGCCGAAGGCGAAGTTCGCCGGCAGCTCGGGTCCTCGCAGCGTGCCAAGGTGCTTACCGTCGCCGGAGAGCACCCACAGGCCGCCTGGGCCGGAGACGAAGAGGTTCCCGGTGCGATCGACCTTGATGCCGTCGAGAGCCTCGCTCTCCGGAGCGCTCCCCATGTCGAAGAACACCCGGCCGTTCGCGAGCGTCCCGTCCGGCAGCGCCTCGTAGCGCATCACGACCTTCTTCTCCTCGTCCCAGTTCGTGACGTACAGGAACGTCTCGTCGGGCGAGAACGCGAGCCCGTTCGGACCCGTGAGGTCGGTCGAGACGAGCTTCAGCTCTCCGCCGATCAGGCAGAAGACGCCGGTGAAGGAGAGCTCGCGCCGCGGATCGTCGTGGAACTTCGGCAGCCCGAAGGGTGGATCGCTGAAGTAGAGCGCGCCGTCGGAGCGGTAGACGAGGTCGTTCGGGCTGTTCAGGCGCTTCCCACCGGGTCCATTCGGGTAGCGGTCGGCGAGCACGGTGAGCGTGCCGTTCTTCTCCAGGCGCGTGACGCGGCGATGGCCGTGCTCGCAGATCGTGAGCCGGCCTCCCAGGGCCTCCGGTTCGAGCGCGAGGCCGTTCGAGCCGGGTTGCGTGTACTCGCCGATGTCGGCGCCCTTGTAGCCGCTCTTCGTGCGGAACACCGAGACCGCGCCCTGCGCGAAGCGATAGATCGCGTTCGCGTTCGGATCGCTGAAGAGGAGATACCCCTCGGGGTGCCACACCGGTCCCTCGGTGAACTGGAAGCCCTTGGCGACGCGCTCGAGCTCTGCGTCGCGCGCGACGAGCGCATCCAGGGCGGGATCGAGGCGTACGACCTCGAGCTTCGAGCGCTCGCTGGTCGAGAGCCGCCCGGGCCGGTAGAAGTCGAGCGTGGCCGAGCGCACCCAGATGAAGTTCGCCGGAGGCTCGGAGAGCGGACCGTTCGCCGCGAAGACGGCGAGCTGGATCTCCTGGCCGGGCTCGACGTCCCGCCCGACCACGACCCGGTTCGGCGCGTTCCAGCCGGCGATCAGGTGCTGGCCCTCTTGGCCGAGCACCTGCGGCAGCATGCCATCGACCCACACCTCGGCGTAGTCGTCGACCACGATCTCGAAGACGGCGGTCGAGCCCGCCGTGGCGAAGGCCCCGACCTTCTCGGGGACCGTGAGCCGGATGCGGTACCATTCGAAGCACAGCCGCCCGGTGGCGCGCCGGTCCTCGAGGCTCTCCGGACGGACGACCTCCCATACGGAGTCGTCGAAGTCCTTCGCCCCGGCCTTGATCGAGACGTCCTGGGTCTTGTTGGGCGCGCCCGAGGGCTTCTTGTCGGGTCCGGGATCGCGGTGATCGACCTCGATCGCGCGCGCCTGGGCGACGCGCCATTCGCCCTTCACCAGGGCGACGCCCTCCGCCGTCGTCAGATCGACGATCGCGTCGGGATCGTGGGGCGGCGTGTTCGGGACGGGAGCCTGAGCGAACGCGAGGAAGAGCGGCGAGAACATGGCGGCGTTGTCCGGCGGGAGACGAGGGGAAGTGGGGAGGAACGGAGCGGCGCGGGCGGCCGATCGCTCGACCGTCCGCGCGCTCGACAGGATCCCTAGCGGGTTGCCTTGACCACGTAGTAGGTGAACGGGGTCTGGACTTCCTTGAACCAGTGCGGCGTGCCCGCCGGGACGACGACGACGTCGCCGGGGACGAGCTTGCGCGTCTCGCCGCCCTGGATCGACGCGCCGCGGACCTCGCTCGGAGCCGTCTCCTTGGCGTCGACGACCTCGCCACCGGTGACGAGCGTGGCCGAGCCCGAGAGGACGTAGACGATGTCGGTGTCCTTGTGGTGGATCTCGGGGACGCCGGGCCCTTCGCGCCGGCTGGCGTGGACCTTGAAGATCTCGTTCTCGAGCAGCGGGGCCCCCTTCTGGAACGCGGCCGCGACGGCGTCCTTCTGGATGTAGGTGACGTCGAGCGCCTGGACGTTCTTCGTGGCGAGCGCCTGGAACGAATCGGCGGCGTGTCGGGCGATCTCGTCGTCCTGCTGCGCGCTCATCGCGCCGCTGACGCCGATCGCCCCCACGATCTGGCCGTCGAGCAGGATCGGGACGCCGCCCTGGAGAGGCGTGAAGTCCTCGAAGGCCGAGAGCGCGGTCATCGACACGCGGCCCTTCTCGACGATCACGCTCTCGAAGAAGCTCGTGGGCTTCTGGAACAGCGCCGCGGTGCGCGCCTTGCCGATGGAAACCTTCGCGCCGGCCGGGAAGGTCCCGTCGAGGCGCACGAAGCAGAGCAGGTTGCCGCCGTCGTCGACGACGGCGATCGCGCCGCCGGCGCCCTTCTCTTTGGCGTAGTCCTCGGCCGCGGCGGCGACGGAGCGCGCGCCTTCGAGCGAGAGGGACTTCTTGGCCACGGTTCCTTGCGCGAGCACGGGGCTCGCTGCGAGCGAGAGGAGCGCGAGGGCCTTGGCGAGGGCATTCATGATCGACTCGGTTTCGATGGGGAGTTCGTGCGGAGGAAGGAATGTGGAGCCGGCCGGGCGAAGCGGAAGGCCAGGGGTTCGAACGAGGAGGGAGTTGGTCGCCCTGCTCGTCCGGCCGGCGCCGGGATCGTGGAACGGGAGCCGCCCTACATCACGGGCTTGCCGAAGGAGGCCTCGCCGAGCAACGTCTCGGCGAAGGCGCACCAGATCTGCACCTTGGCGACGTCGTGCACGTAGACGGGGACTTCCAGCGTCTTGTTGAACTTGTCGCCCTTGATGACCAGGCGGTTCAGGAGGTGGGTGTGCCCCTGCGAGTCGACGAGCTGCCAGTGCGGGGCGGGGGTCTCGGGCACGACGAAGTCGTCGGAGAGCGTGAGCAGGCTCTTCCCGTTCTCGACGTGATGGGTCACGAAGCCCTTGTTGGCCTTGGGTCCCATGAACATGCCCGACTCGTGCATGTTCCTTTTGGCGCCCGCTTCCATCGGGTGATTGCACTCGAGCGCCGTTGCGCCCAGCAGCGTCTCGGCGAAGGCGCACCAGATCTGCACCCTGGCGACGTCGGGAACGTAGTCGGGCACGACGATGCTCTTGTTCAGCTTGTCGCCCTTGATGACGAGGCGATTCAGCAGGTACGCGCTGCCCTTGGAGTCGACCACTTGCCAGTGGGGCGCGGGCGTTTCGGGCACCTTGAAATCGTCGGAGAGCGTGAGGCGGAACATCCCGCCTTCGTGCGAGCAGGTCACGGTGCCCTGGTTCGCCTTGGCGCCCATGAAGGGCTTGCTCGTCGTCTGGGCGCCGACCGTGGCGCAGCCGAGCGAGAGATAGATCCCGAAGAGCGTGCCGAGCGCGCCCTCGGGGAAGGGAAGGGATCGGAGCATGGAGGTTCCTTCGAAGCGGGGGTGTGGAGTGGACAGGGATCCGCCGTGGCGCGGAGCGCGCTCGCGATCGCCGGATTCGATGCCTGGCTCGGGTCGGAGTTTCAGCCGACCGTCCACCCGCTCGCCCAGCGTGTGAGCGACGCCCGTCGTTCGGAATGCGTCCGCAGTCGCGGGTCAGGCCCGTCGGCTCGTGTTCCGTCCGCTCCCCGGCTTCCCGGACCGGAAGCGTAGCTCGAGAGTCAGATTCAAGGCCGCAGCGATGCGTCTCAGCATGCCGAGCGAGTGCCCCTCGTAATCCGCGTCCTCGAGGCGCGCGATCACGGGCTGGGTCGTCCCGACCAGGTTCGCCAGTTCTTGCTGGGTCAGCCCGGAGGCGGTCCGAGCCTCCAGGATCATCCCCGCGACCTGGGCGTTGAACTTCTCCTCCTCGATCCTGGCCCAGAACGCGCGATCGTCTCCGATGTCGCGGGCGATGAGGTCGAGCGCGTTCTTCGTCTTCCTGCGGGCCATCTCATTCCTGCGCGTGGATGTGGGAGTCCGGATCGATCCGAACGAGTTCCCGTCTTCGCTTCGCGCGCTCGATCTCGACCACAGGAACGGCGTCCCCCTTCGTCAGTGCGTGAGCCAGGATGACCACGTTCTTGCCGTGGAAGAAGTAGAGAATGCGATAGTTCACGCTTCCCCTCCTCGCTCGAAGCTCGTGGATGCCGTCGCGCAGGTAGTCGGCCTCGGGTCGGCGCAGTTCGTGCCCGACTTCGGCCAATCGAGAGATGCGCGCGACGCACTTCTCGTAGGCTCGAGCGTCCTTCCGTCGGAGCTCCCGCAGCCAATCCAGGACGACGACCCTTCCCCCTGCCTCTCGGTAGAAAGAGGACTTCCGTCTTCGGCACCGCATGGCCTCCAGCCTATACCATCCTTGGTATTCCGGTCCGTCCCTGGAGACCCTGCGTGCGTTGCCCTGGTTACCGAGCCTCTTCGGGTTCCGCACAGCCGTCCGTCCGCCCGGAGCCGGGAGGAAACCGTCGCGGCTCCCGGGCATCCAAGCCGCGTTCACCTTCCTGGGGACACGAGAACCGCCATGCCCGACGCTCTCCGCAGGGGTCCGCTCGTCTTGAGCTGGCTATGTCAACTCGTCTCGGTGGCAATCCTGGGCCAGACGCTCTTCTTCAAGTTCAGCGGAGCTGCCGAGTCGTGCTTCATCTTCCAGTCGCTACACGCCGAGCCCTGGGGGCGTCTGGCGTCGGGCGTGGCGGAACTCGCGTGCGTCGTGCTCTTGCTCGTCCCCAGGACGGCCGCGCTAGGCGCCGTGCTCTCGCTCGGCGTGATCGGCGGCGCCCTCCTCGCGCACCTCTTCGTTCTCGGGATCGAGGTCGAAGGCGATGGAGGGCTGCTCTTCGGCCTCGCCGCAGCGGTCTTCGCCTGCTCCTTCGTCGTGGCCTGGATCCGCCGCGGGGAGATCCCGATCTTCGGCTGCAAGCTGGCGCGGACAGGCTAGTGTCCCTTCCCCGAAGTATCGCCAACAATCCGCCGCACTGAATCGCCGCTGGCGGCGTTGCGCCTCCTCCGAGTATTGCAGCGAATACGCGTCGTCGGCGCGCCTTGCCAGCGACGATCCATCACGGCGCCTTGTTGGCGCTACTTCGGGGAAGGAACACTAGGGACCGATCCCGAGCGACCACAGGCCTTCCTTCTCGTCCCGAAGGCGCGCGCGGTCTCTCGGAATCAGGACAGTCGCGCCGCGAGGATCGCGCGCACGAGCTCCTCGGGGATCGGCTGCTGGGGCAGGACGCCGCCCTTCAGGGCCGTCACCGAGAGCTGCATCGTCTTCCTGTAGGAGTCGAGGTAGGCCGTGCAGTCCGGGCAGATCCCCAGATGCCGATCGAAGACCGCCCGGCGCCGCGGCTCGAGCTCCAAGTCGACGTATTCGTTCAGGAACTCGATGAACTCACGGCAGGAGAGCTCGCGGCAGACGCGCATGAACTCGGTGCACTCGGAACAGGTCGCCACGTGGGCGTCGATCCGAGCCACTTCCTGGGGGGGGAGCAATTCCAGGAAGTAGTCGTGGGCCGCGGATTTCAGGACGGTGCAACTCATGAGGCCGATTCCACGAAGCGCGGCTCGAGGAGAGCACGCAGGGCCTGCCGGGCGCGGTGCAGCCGGATCTTGGCCGCATTGGGGCTGACCCCCAGGCGCTCGGCGAGCTCCTGATTGCTCAGCTCTTCGATGTCTCGCAGGATCAGGGGGATACGGTATTTCTCGGGAAGTCTCGCGATGCACTGGCGCACGTGCCCGCAGAGCTCCTCGCGGGCCAGGGGGTCGTCGGCGGGCTCGGACCAGGGGACCTGAGGCTCCTCGAACACGCCCTTGGGCGTGAAGCGCGGGAGGTGTTCCTCCACTTCGATCTCTCCCCGGCGCTGCCGCGAGCGCAGCTTCATCAGCGCCGCGTTGATCGCGATCCGATGGAGCCAGGTGGAGAGCCTCGCACGTCCCTCGAACTCGCCCAGGGACTTGAAGGCCGAGAGAAAGGCCTCCTGGAGCGCGTCGTCGGCGTCCGCCTCGCTCTTGAGCAGGCCGTGGATCGCCGCGCGCATGCGACCGCCGTAGGCGCGCACGAGCTTCTCGTAGGCCTCGGGCCTGCCGGTGCGTAGTTCCGCGACGAGCGCGAGCTCCTCAGACGCCTCGATGGAAAGCGATCCCATCCGTCCTTCCAAGCGGCGGGCAGCCTAGCACGGCGCCGCGGAACCCGGAAGGCGGCGGGCACGCCCGGCGGAAACGCGCGTGCTCGATCGGCATCCAAGGGTGGCCGGCATGCCCTCCGTCGCATCCTTTCACCGTCAGGAATCCCCATGAGAGCCGTCGCCGTCCTTCCCTCGCGCTGCGAGGTCCGACTCACCACCGAGAAAGAACCCGAGCTGCGGACCGCGAGCGACGTCAAGCTGCGCATGCTCGAGGTCGGCATCTGCGGAACGGACAAGGAGATCGCAGCCTGTCAGTACGGCACGCCGCCCCAGGGACACGGACACCTCGTGATCGGACACGAATCCCTGGGCGAGGTGGTCGAGGTCGGGAAGGGAGTCAAGGGGCTCCGCAAGGGCGACCTCGTCGTCCCCATGGTGCGCCGCCCCTGTCCGCACGAGCACTGCCTCGCCTGCCGCACGGAACGACAGGACTACTGCTACACCGGGGACTTCGTCGAGCGCGGCATCAAGCAGGCGCACGGCTTCATGACCGAGTACGTGGTCGACGACCAGCGCTACATGGTCCCCGTGCCGCGCGAGCTGCGCGAGGTCGCCGTGCTGGTCGAGCCGCTCACGATCGCCGAGAAGGCGCTCTCGCAGCTGGCCGTCGTCCAGCAGCGCCTGCCCTGGGCCTGTCCGATCGAACGCGGAACCGAGCGTCACACCTGTCACAGGGCGGTGGTCCTCGGCGCGGGTCCGGTGGGGCTGCTCGGCGCGATGGCGCTGCGCAACGCCGGCTTCGACACGACCGTGTACTCGAGGACGAAGCTCCCGAACGATCGCGCCGACCTGGTCGAGGCCATCGGCGGGCGCTACGTGTCGTCCGAGGAGCACTCGGTCGAGGACCTGGCCGGCCGCCTCGTGGGTCCGATCGACCTCGTCTACGAGGCAGTCGGGGCTTCCCAGGTGGCCTTCGACGTGCTGCGCGTGCTCGGGACGAACGGCATCTTCATCTTCACGGGGGTTCCCGCGCGCAAGGGGCCGATCTCGATCGACGCCGACCACCTGATGCGCAACATCGTGCTCAAGAACCAGATCGTGGTGGGCAGCGTGAACGCCGGCCGCGAGGATTTCGAGCACGCCATCCAGGATCTCGCTATGTTCATGGAGCGCTGGCCGGAGGCGGTGCGCTCGATGATCACGGGGCGTTACCCGATGAAGCAGGTCGAAGGGCTCCTGAAGGGACGCGTGGACGGGATCAAGAACGTCCTGGCGTTCGGGTAGGCGATGGGCACGCGTCTGACCCGCGAACGCGCCGGCGACCGCTCGCTCGAGTGGCTCGAGACCGACGGCCTGGGCGGGTTCGCTTCGGGGACGCCGAGCGGCATCCGCACGCGGCGCTACCACGGACTCCTGGTCGTCGCGCGTACGCCACCGACCGGCCGCACCATGCTCGTGAACGGTCTCGAGGTCTGGATCGATCTCGGTCGCGGGCCGCTCGCGCTCGCGGCGCACCACTACACGCCCGACGTCGTGTACCCGGACGGCGAGCGGCGGCTCGCGAGCTTCGCCCTCGATCCCGTCCCGACCTGGACCTTCGAGCTCGAGGACGGGCTCCAGGTCGAGCAGCGCTTCGCCTTGCGCCGCGGCTCGCCGCTGGCGGTCGTCACCTGGACTCTCTCGCGGCCCAGGAGGGGCGCGCGGCTCCTCGTGCGGCCGTTGCTCTCGGTGCGCGACGTGCACGCGCTCGCGCGCGAGAGCGCGGATTTCCGCTTCGACGCGGAGCGCGAGGGCACGCGCATCCGCTGGAAGCCCCGCGCGGACCTCCCGGCGGTCGTCGCCCTGGCGAACGGAAGCTATCGCCACGAGCCGCTCTGGTACCGGAACTTCCTCTATGTGGAGGAACGAGCCCGCGGCTACGACCACGTAGAGGATCTCGGCTCGCCTGGGTCGTTCACGTTCGACCTCGGGGATGGGGATGCCGGACTGATCCTCGCCGCGGAAGCCGCGGGCCAACCTGCTCTGCGCCTGCCGGCGGACGTGCCGCCCGGGACCCTCGCGCGCGACCTCGTCGCGCGCGAGATCGAGCGCCGCGAGGGCTTCCCGAGCCGGCTCGACCGCACGGCCGAGGACTACATCGTCGCGCGCGGCCCCCACGAATCGGGCAAGACGATCGTGGCCGGCTATCCCTGGTTCGCCGACTGGGGGCGCGACACGTTCATCGCCCTGCGCGGGTTGTGTCTGGCTCGCGGCAGGCTCGACGAGGCGGGTTCGATCCTGGCCGCCTGGGCGCGGCTCGTGAGCCAGGGCATGCTCCCGAACCGCTTCGTCGACGCAGGCGCAGAGCCCGAGTTCAACTCGGTCGACGCCTCGCTCTGGTTCGTCGTCGCCGCGGGCGAGTACCTGAACGCGGTCCAGGAATCGAGGCGCCGCTTCCGACCCGGCGAGAAGGAAGCCCTCGAGCGCGCCGTGGGCGCGATCCTGGCGGGCTACGCGGGCGGGACGCGCCACGGCATCCACATGGACGACGACGGGCTCGTCGCGGCCGGCGAGAGCAGCGTCCAGCTGACCTGGATGGACGCCAAGGTCGACGGCGAGGTGATCACGCCCCGCATCGGCAAGCCGGTCGAGATCCAGGCCCTGTGGATCAACGCGCTCGAGGTCGGCGCACGCATCGAACGCGGCTGGCGCAAGGTGGGGGAGAAAGCCCGCGCCGCCTTCGAGGAACGTTTCTGGAACGAGAGCGCGGATTCTCTCTTCGACGTGGTCGACGTCGACCATCTGCCGGGCCGGGTCGACGCGAGCTTCCGGCCGAACCAGATCTTGGCCGTGGGCGGGCTCCCGCTCGTCCTGCTCCCGCTCGAACGCGCGCGGCGCGTCGTCGACGCGGTCGAGGCGAAGCTCTGGACGCCGCTCGGGCTGCGCACGCTCGCTCCCGACGACCCGCGCTACGTTCCCGTCTACCGGGGCGATCCCCTCGAACGCGACCGCGCCTATCACCAGGGCACGGCCTGGCCCTGGCTCCTCGGTCCCTTCGTCGAGGCCTGGGTACGGGTGCGCGGGTCGACGGCGGCCGCGCGCGAGGAAGCGCGCGCGCGCTTCCTGCGGCCGATCTACGCGCATCTGTGCACGGCCGGCCTGGGGCACGTGTCGGAGATCGCCGACGCCGATCCGCCGCACGTCGCGCGCGGAGCGCCCTTCCAGGCCTGGTCCCTGGGCGAGCTCCTGCGGCTCGCGCGTGTCGTGCTCGGGCCCTCCGGCGACGCCACGATTCCCGTCGCGGAGTCCCGCGGCAGGAAGGTCTAGCGGAGGACGTCCGTGCTGGACCTCCTGCGAGCCCACTGGCCCGAGTACCTGAGCGACGGCGCGTTGCTCGGGCTCTTCATGGTCTCTGCGCTCTCCTTCGGTGTGGTGCTCGAGCACCCACGCTCGCGCCTGAGGCGCGCGATCCCGAACGGGCTCGCACGACGCGCGCTGATGGGCCTGGCGATGGGCGCCACGGCGGTGGCGCTCATCTATTCGCCGCTCGGGAAGCGCTCGGGAGCGCACATGAACCCGGCGACGACGCTCGCCTTCCTGCACCTCGGCAAGGTCGAGTCGGGGGACGCTCTCTTCTATGTCCTCGCGCAGTTCACCGGCGGCCTCCTGGGCATCGGGATGGGCGCGCTCCTCTGGCGCTCGCTCGCCTCGGCGAGCGAGGTACGCTACGTCGCCACGCTGCCGGGGAGGCGCGGGCCCGGAGTCGCCTTCCTGGCGGAGGTTGCGATCTCCTTCCTTCTCATGAGCGTGGTGCTCTTCGCGACCAACCGGCCCGGGCTCGCACCCTACACGGGGCTCCTCGCGGGCGCGCTCGTCGCGACCTACGTCACGTTCGAGGCGCCGCTCAGCGGCATGAGCATGAACCCGGCGCGCACGCTCGCCTCGGCGGTCCCCGCGCGCGAAGGGCGCGGCCTGTGGATCTATTTCGCGGCGCCGCTCCTCGGGATGCTGCTCGCCGCCGAGGCGCGCGCGCGCGTCTTCGAGGGACGTGTCGCGTGCGCCAAGCTCCAGCACGACGACGCCTATCGCTGCATCTTCTGCGGCGCGGGCGGCCCTCTCGATGAATCCTCGATGAAGTCTCGAGCCTCCCCATGAAGCAGGAAACACTCTCCACCGCCGAGGACCTCCGGCTGCGCGAAGACACGGCGCGCGAGAAGAACTGGAAACGCTGGGGTCCCTACCTCTCCGAGCGCCAGTGGGGCACCGTGCGCGAGGACTACTCGCAGGACGGTTCCGCCTGGGCCTACTTCCCCCACAGCCACGCGCGCAGCCGCGCCTATCGCTGGGGCGAGGACGGCCTCTTCGGGATCACCGATCGCCAGTGCCGGCTCTGCTTCGCGCTGGCGCTCTGGAACGGCCGCGATCCGATCCTCAAGGAAAGGCTCTTCGGTCTCAGCGGGCCGCAGGGGAACCACGGCGAGGACGTGAAGGAGCTCTACTACTACCTCGACGCCACGCCGACCGCGTCCTACCTCCAGGGCCTCTACAAATACCCGCAGGCCGAGTATCCCTACCGTCGCCTGATCGAGGAGAACGGGCGGCGCGGCAAGCACGAGCCCGAGTTCGAGCTCGCCGACACGGGCGTCTTCCAGGGGAACCGCCACTTCGACGTGGCGGTCGAGTACGCCAAGAACTCACCCGAGGACGTGCTGATCCGGATCACGGCGACGAACCGCGGCCCCGAGGAGGCTGCACTCTGGCTGCTCCCGACGCTCTGGTTCCGCAACACCTGGGGCTGGGGACGCGACAGCGAGGAGCACAGCGAGAAGCCCTCGATCTCCGCCTCGGGGGACGCGCTGCTCGCCGAGCATCCGTCCTTCGGTTCCTATCGCCTCGTGTGCGGGAAGGCTCCCGGCGGGACCGCACCCGAACTCCTCTTCACGGAGAACGAGACGAACCTCGAGCGACTCTTCGGAGTTCCGAACAGGAGCCCCTACGTCAAGGACGCATTCCACGAGTACGTCGTGCACGGGAAAGGGGACGCGGTCTCTCCGGCGCGGCGCGGAACCAAGGCCGCCGCGCTCTACCGGCTCACGATCCCCGCCGGGAAGAGCGTTTCCATCGACCTCCGGCTGTTCGAGACGGTTCACACCCCTGCGCGTCCGCTCGGGCCCGAGTTCGGCGGGATCCTGCGCCAGCGGCGGGAGGACGCCGACGAATTCCTAGCCTCGCGCGTCTCCTCGCGCTTGACGACCGAGGAACGAGGCGTCGCGCGTCAGGCCTACGCGGGCCTGCTGTGGTCGAAGCAGTTCTACCACTACGTCGTCCCGCACTGGCTCGAGGGCGATCCGGCCCAACCCGCCCCGCCCGAGGAGCGCAAGGGCGGGCGCAACGCCGAGTGGAGTCATCTCTACAACCGCGACGTGCTCTCGATGCCCGACAAGTGGGAGTATCCCTGGTACGCCGCCTGGGATCTCGCCTTCCACATGATCCCCTTCGCGAAGATCGACACGAACTTCGCCAAGGAGCAGCTCGAGCTCTTCACGCGCGAGTGGTACATGCACCCCAACGGCCAGATCCCGGCCTACGAGTGGGCGCTCTCGGACGTGAACCCACCCGTGCACGCCTGGGCTGCCTGGCGCGTGTACAAGAAGTCCGGGCCTCCCGGGGCGCGCGACACCTGCTTCCTCGAACGCGTCTTCCAGAAGCTCCTGCTCAACTTCACCTGGTGGGTGAACCGCAAGGACCGGAGCGGCAAGCACGTCTTCGCCGGCGGCTTCCTCGGTCTCGACAACATCGGGGTCTTCGATCGCTCGGCGCCCCTCCCCGGAGGCGGCTACCTCGATCAGGCCGACGGCACGGCCTGGATGGCCTTCTACTGCGGGACGATGCTCTCGATCGCCCTCGAGCTCGCGCGCACGAACCGCGCCTACGAGGACATGGCCTCCAAGTTCTTCGAGCACTTCATCGCCATCGTCGACGCGATGAACCGCCTCGGCGGCGGCGGCCTGTGGAACGAGGAGGACGGTTTCTACTACGACCAGATGCACGTGGGCGATCGAACGATCCCGCTGCGCGTGCGCTCCTTGGTCGGCGTCATGCCCCTGATCGCGGCCGAGATCGTCGAGCAGACCGTGATCGACGAGCTCCCGGGCTTCAAGAAGCGCATGGAGTGGTTCCTGCGCAACCGCGCCGACCTGGCGCGCCACATCGGCTACATGGAGTGCGGCACGTGCCACGACCACCGCCTGCTCGCGATCGCCTCCCGCGAGCGCCTCGAGCGCGTGCTGCGCTATCTCTTCGACGAGAACGAGTTCCTCTCGCCCTACGGCATCCGCTCGGTCTCGAAGATCCACGAGAAGCAACCCTACGTGCTCGAGCTCGAGGGCCGCGAGTACCGCGTCGACTACACGCCGGCCGAGGGCAACACGGCCCTCTTCGGGGGCAACTCGAACTGGCGCGGGCCGATCTGGTTCCCGATCAACTTCCTCCTGGTGGAAGCGTTCGAGCGCTACCACCACTTCTACGGCGACGCGCTGCAGGTCGAGTTCCCGACCGGTTCGGGCAAGCGCATGAACCTCGACCGCGTCGCGCGCGAGATCGCGACGCGGCTGACGAGCATCTTCCTGCCGGACGGGGACGGGAAGCGCCCCTGCCATGGAGGAGACGAGCGCTACGCGCGCGACCCGCACTGGAAGGACCTGGTGCTGTTCCACGAGTACTTCCACGGGGACAACGGGCGTGGCGTGGGCGCGAGCCACCAGACCGGCTGGACCGCGCTCGTCGCGAGCCTGCTCGACGGCGTCGCGCGCGAACGGAACGCGACCGTGAAGTCGGCGCGCAAGCCGGCCGTGGCCAGGGAGCGCTAGGAAACCCGCGCTCGCGGCCTCGGGATCGTCGGCCTGCGCGCTTCGTCGACCCGGGAGCGGTTCGACCGCTGGGCCGCACCCACCTGCCGCCGAATCGGGACCCTCGATGACGGACCCGTCAGCGAAGGTCCCCGAACGTTCGGCGCGGAGCGCGCTCGCCTAGGGCGCGAGGACCAGGGACTGGAGTTGCACGCCGCCGTACTGGTCGCCCGAGATCAGCGGTTGCGAGCAGGAGGTGTGGAACTGCACGAACTGGAGCTGGGCTCCGGTGTTCACGTCGAAGATCTCCACGATGGTGTCGCCCTGGAGCTGGGTCCGGCCCGCGTTGAGCGCGTCGATGACGAAGGTGCCGCCGAGCGCGACGTCGCCCTCGAACCAGACGTACTTGCTGGGCGGGTCGTGCGAGAGGATGCGCACGAGCGGAGCGAAGCCCGGATCGCCGCTGCAGATCACCTTCCCGGCCGCCTGGCTGTTGTTCGTGGCCGAGCAATCGTCCCCGGTGTAGATCATCGTGATGGACTGAGGCTTGCGGCCGCCGCCCGGGCAGAGGTTCACCCCGCCGCACTCGCCGTTGAGGTCGTCCCACAGGACCGAGGCCGGATTGGAGAGGATCGGGGTCGCGCCGTTCGGAAGCTGGACGGCCTGGAGATAGACGGTCACGCCGAAGAGAGCGTCGTCGCAGTCCTGGATGCAGTAGATGTCGAAGATCCCGTCTGCGTTCGAGACCCCCTCGAATCGGATGAGCTGGGGCGAGAACCCCAGGTTCACCGTGCCGAACGGGAAGCTCGTGGGGCCGGGATCGGGATCGGCGCCGAGAACGGTGAAGGTGTTCGGCAGTCCCTGCACGAGGAACCGGATCTCTTCACCGGGAGCGTAGACCGCCTTGTTGGGGATGAGGGTGAGGGAGAGGCTCTCGCGAGCCGCGGGGGGAGCGAAGCTGACTCCGAGAGCGCCGAGCGTGAGCACGCCCAGCCAGGGAAGCGTCTTGTGGTTCATGCTGATGGACACGTCTTGTTTCCTGGTAATGGAGTTTTTCAGGACCTCACTGATCCTAGCCTCGACCCGGAAGAATGGGGGCGGGCGCCGGGAGTCCGCCGCGCACGGCGGACGGCCGTCCACGGGAAAAGGTTTCCAAGGGGCAGGGTGCCCCCGTTGGCGTTCGTTCTCCGGCCCCAGGCTTCCGCAACCGCGCTGAGTGGGTCCGGCCCAAGGTCGGGGTCCTGTGACCCTCGTCGACCTGCCCTCCGCGGTTGGCCTCAGCTCCGCTCGTCGGTCCGAGCGAGACGCGCGATGCGCGCCAGCGCGCGCGCGAGTCGGGTGCGCGAGTGCTCCGCTACACGGAATCCGCGATCCGTTCCAGGCGCGGGACATGGGCTCGAAACTGGATCCCACGCGGGGCATCCAATGCCCGCACCCCCTCCCCAGGTTCGCCATGCCCGAGCACTACGACGTCATCATCATCGGTTCCGGAGCCGGCGGCGGGACGCTCGCCTGGAAGCTCGCCCAGAGCGGCAAGAAGATCCTGCTCCTCGAGCGCGGCCCTTACGTCCCGCGCGAGCGCGAGAACTGGAGCACCCGCGCGGTGAACGTCGAGGGGCGCTACAACACGAAGGAGAGCTGGCTCGACAAGGACGGGAAGCCGCTCCACCCGCACACGAACTACTTCGTGGGCGGGAACACGAAGTTCTACGGCGCGGCGCTCTTCCGGCTGCGTCAGGAGGACTTCGGCGAGCTGCGTCACGCGGGCGGCGTCTCGCCCGCCTGGCCGATCGCCTACGACGAGCTCGAGCCCTACTACACCGCCGCCGAGAGCCTCTATCACGTCCACGGCGAGCGCGGGCAGGACCCGACCGACCCCTGGGCGAGTGCGCCCTACCCGCACCCCTCCGTCAGCCACGAGCCGCGCATCCAGAAGCTCTCCGACGACTTCGCCAAGCTCGGCTTCCAGCCCTTCCACGTGCCGCTCGGGATCATGCTGGACGAGAAGGACCGCTCGCGGAGCGCATGCATCCGCTGCGCGACCTGCGACGGGCACCCCTGCCTCGTCGACGCCAAGGCGGACGCCCAGGTGTGCGCGGTCGATCCGGCGCTCGCGCACGCCAACGTCACGCTCCTCACCGAGGCGCTCGTCACCAAGCTCGAGACGGATGCGGCCGGGAAACATGTCACGAAGGTGCACGTCGAGCGCGCCGGGAAGAAGGAAGAGTACTCGGCCGAGGTCGTGGTCGCCTCCTGTGGCGCGATCAACTCGGCGGCGCTCTTCTTGCGCTCGGCGAACGAGCGGCACCCGCGCGGGCTCGCCAACGGCTCGGGCGTCGTGGGGCGCCACTACATGGGGCACGTCAACTCGGTCGTGATGGCGATCTCGCGCGAGCCGAATCCCTCGGTGTTCCAGAAGACGCTGGCGCTGAACGACTACTACCTGCGCGGCGACGACTGGGACTTCCCCATGGGGCACGTCTCCTTCGTCGGCAAGCTCGACGCCGACACCCTCTCCGCCGGCGCGCCCAAGATCGTGCCCGGCATGACGCTCGAGCTCATGGCCAAGCACTCGCTCGACTTCTGGATCACCTCGGAGGACCTGCCCGACCCGCAGAACCGCGTCACGCTGGACAAGACCGGCAAGATCGTCCTTTCCTACGCGCCGAACAACGAAGAAGGGCACAGGCGCCTGATCGCCAAGCTCAAGGGCGTCCTGCGCCAGATCGACTGCCACGAGCACCTCGTCCCGTTGCAGCTCTTCGTCGGCCAGCGCATCCCGCTCGCCGGCGTCGCGCACCAGAACGGGACGATCCGCTTCGGGAACGACCCCGAGACCTCGGCTCTCGACCGCGACTGCAAGGCCTGGGAGCTGGACAACCTGTACGTGGTCGACGCGAGCTTCTTCCCCTCGAGCGGAGCGGTGAATCCAGCGCTGACGATCATGGCGAACGCTCTGCGCGTGGGCGACCGCCTACTGGAGCGCCTGCGATGAGCGGGCGCATCGGCGGCGCGCTGGTCGCGCTCGTGCTGCTCCTCGCGCCGGCCTCGGGATCGGCGCAGGGGTCCGCGGTCTCGGCCGTGGAGTCGGTGGGGATCACCGTCGGCGACCTCGGGCGCGAGATCGAGTTCTTCACGCAGGTGCTCGGGTTCGAGCTCCTGGGCAGAGAGGAGGACGCCGGAACGCAGCACGAGGCGCTCGAGGGCGTCTTCGGGCTGCGCAAGCTCGTGGCGAGCCTGCGGCTCGGCGACGAACGGATCGAGCTCACCCAGTACCTCGCGCCCGAGGGCGAGCCCTACCCGCTCGACTCGCGCAGCAACGACCGCTGGTTCCAGCACGTCGCGATCATCGTGAGCGACATGCAGCGCGCGTACGGGACGCTGCGCGCGCACGGGGTGCGCCACGCCTCGAGCGGCCCGCAGCGCCTCCCGGACTGGAACCCGAACGCGGGCGGCATCGAAGCCTTCTACTTCAAGGATCCCGAGGGGCACGTGCTCGAGATCCTCGCCTTCCCGGAAGGCAAGGGCGATCCGAAGTGGCACCGGCTGGCCGAGACGACCGGCGCGCTCTTCCTCGGCATCGACCACACGGCGATCGTCGTCTCCGACACCGAGGCGAGCCTCGCCTTCTACCGCGACGTCCTCGGGTTGCGCGTCGCGGGCGCGAGCGAGAACTACGGCACCGAGCAGGAACACCTGAACAACGTGTTCGGGGCGCGCCTGCGCATCACGGCCCTGCGCGCGGCGTCGGGCCCGGGGATCGAGTTCCTGGAGTACCTCGTGCCGAGCGACGGGCGTCCCTATCCGCTCGACGGGCGCTCGAACGACCTCGTGCACTGGGAGACGCGCCTCGCCGTCGGCGACCTCGCGGGGCTCGAGGCGCGCTTGCGCGCGGCGCGGACGAACTTCGTCTCGCCCGGGATCGTGGAGCTCGGCGGAGAAGAGACCGCGCTCCTCGTACGCGACCCCGACGGCCACGCGCTCGAGTTCCACGGCCGCGCCGGGGAACCGGTCGGGTCCCACTGACCGACCCGCACCGCATGACGTGCCGCATCGTTACGCTCGAGACGCTCGTCCAGCGCGTGCTCGGGATGCGCGCGCGTGTGCCGGGGCACCGCGCCGCGCTCGTGGCCCTGAGTGGGATCGACGGAGCCGGCAAGGGCTTCGTCGCCGAGCGCCTGCGCGAGCTCCTCGCCTCGCACGGGCTCGGAGCGGCCGTGCTCGGGGTCGACGGCTGGCTCAACCTGCTCCACGTGCGCTTCGATCCGCGCCGGCCGGCAGAGCACTTCTACGAGCACGCCCTGCGGTTCGAGGAGATGTTCGAGCGCTTGGTCCTGCCGCTGGTGGAACGGCGCAGCCTCCGGCTCGAGATGGACTTCGCCGAGCCCGCGGCTCGGTCGGCGATCCGGCGTGGCGTTCGTTCCCGCGCGTGGGACGTCGAGGACACGGGGAGGATCGGACGCTGGCACCGTCTCTCGATGCCCTCTATCCTCGGAACGCTCGTGAGGGAGGCGTTCCATGAGGAGGAGTCGTGGCTCATCTAGGCACCCATGAGGCGCTCATGCGCCGTTGGTTCGAGGAAGTCTGGAACCAGGGCCGCGAGGCGGCGATCGACGAGATGTTCGAGGCCGGAGGGCTCGCGCACGGGCTCGGCCCGGACCCGATCCGAGGGCCCGCCGAATTCAAGCCCTTCTACCGCGCGCTACGCAGCGCGTTCTCGCAGCTGCGCGTCACGGTCGAGCGCGTGGTGGAGTCCGGCGATCTCGCCTACGCGTACTGTGCGGTCGCCGCGACGCACAAACGAACCGGCCGAGCGGTGAACTTCACTGGCGGGGCGCTCGTGCGTGTCGCGAATGGCCGGGTCCAGGAAGCCTGGAACTCCTGGAACTTCCTCGACTTCCTGGTCCAGGTGGGCGAGGTCGACGGGGGCGCGATGAATCGGGCGATGTGGTAGTCGGAGTGCCCGAAGGCTCCGGCGTGCTGTTCGGGCGGCCGACCTCGTCCTGGTCGGCGACGAGCTCCTCCCGACCCGCCCGTGAGGGTCAAGCGCTCGCGCTCTCCGGGTGCGCGCCGGCGCCGAGCCAGCGCTCCACCGCCGCCACCAGGTCGGCGGCCTTGAAGGGCTTGCCCAGGAAATCGTCCATCCCCGCGCGCAGGCAGGTCTCTCGATCGCCCTCGAGCGCGTTGGCGGTCAGGGCGACGATCGGGACGTGCTCTCCGGTCGTCCGTTCGAGGGCGCGGATCAGGCGCGTCGCTTCGAAGCCGTCCAGGGTCGGCATCTGGCAGTCCATCAGGACGAGGTCGAAGCGTTCCTTCCTCGATCGAAGGGAGCTCTACTCCGGAGAGGTCGATCGAGTCCGGCTCGGCGTCGAGCGGCGCGCGACCGCCCTCGAGCGCCTCGAGGCGCGCACGCAGATGCGCGAGCTCCTCCTGGACCGATCGAGGAACGACCGGATCCCCCGCCGATTCCTGAGCGTCGACGGCCGTGCAAACGACGAATGGAGCGATCCAGAGGACTCTGGACATGGAGGGACGGAATGGAGGAGACCCGTCCTCCTCGACGGCTCCGAAAGACGAACTTGAGCGAACCTCGCATTGCGCGGGATCCGCCCGGCCGGGGTTTCACCGGGCGAACGACGAGGGGGGTGTCCCGGGCGGCCCCGTCAGGCCGGATCGCGATGCACCGTCGCGGGCGAGAACGCGGGCAGGCAGATCGCCGCGTACTCCGCGCCCCCGGGCTCCGGGGTGCTGTAGCGCACCCACTCGCCCGGCTCGGTCACGATCGCCTGCCCGGCCCGGACCTCGAGCGCGCCCGATTCGTGCTCCACGCGCAGGCATCCCCGCAGCACGACGGTGATCTCCCGGAAGTCCGGACGCTGCCCGGGCTCGACCCATCCCGCGGGCGACACCATGCGGGCGACGCTCACCTGGGTATCCTGCGTCGTGACGCGGCCGACGTATTCCTCGATCTTCTTCGGCTTCGTCCCGGCGGCGGGGACGACGGTGGGGGCTTCGATCTTGCGCGGCATCGGGGATCTCGCTCTCGCTGGGGGCGGAGCGAGCAAGCTAACCGGAAACGCGGCGGCGTCCACGGCATCGAACGAGCCAGGATCGGCTACGCTGCTCGCGCGAGGACCCAGCATGCCCGACGAGTTCCAGGACCTCCACGTCGTCGTCACCGGCGCCACCGGAGAGCTCGGCGCCGCCGTCGCGCAGCTCTTCGCCGAGCGCGGCGCCGTCTGCCACCTCCCGTGCCGCTCGGCCGCCAAGCTCGGCTCCTTCGGCATGCTCTCCGAGCGCATGCACCCGGTCGAAGGCGTGGACCTCGGAGACGAACGAGCCGTGGTCCGCTTCTACGCCGACCTGCCGTCGCTCTGGGCCTCGCTGCACTGCGCCGGAGCGTTCGCCTGGGCGCCGATCGAGACGGCCACCCTCGCCGACCTCGCGAAGCTCCTCGCCTCCAACGCCGTCGGCAGTTTCCTCTGCGCGCGCGAAGCGGTGAAGGCGATCCGGCGCTCGGGCGGCCGCGGCGGTCGCATCGTCAACGTCGCCGCGCGCCAGGCGCTCGAACCCCGGCGCGGCGCCAAGATGGTCGCCTACACGATGACGAAGAGCGCGGTCGCCGCGCTGACCCAGGCCCTGGCGGAAGAAGTCGCCGCCGAGGGGATCCGCGTCAACGCGGTCGCCCCCTCGATCCTCGACACGCCCGCGAATCGCGCGGCAATGCCCAAGGAGGACTTCTCACGCTGGCCGCGCCTCGAGGACGTCGCGCGCGAGATGGCGCAACTCGCCTCGCCCGCGAACCGCACGATCCAGGGCGCGATCGTGCCGGTGTACGGCAGGGCGTAATGCCGATCAGCGGCGCACGTGGGTCCGGGATCCGGTCCAGACGATCTCGAGACGCTCGAGGGCCGACGAGGCGCCGGCGCCGAGGGTGAGCTCGAGTTCCTCGGCTCCGAGCGGTTCCGGGATCCGCAGCGAGGAAGGCGTCGGCTCGCCGCCGTCGACCGCCAGGAACGCGCGGCCGTCGAGGTCGAGCCCCATCTCGAGCTCGGTATGCCGGCCGGCGATCGATCGGCTCGCGCGCGCGACGCGCACCCGGCCCTGCGAGCGCAGCTCGAAGACCGGCCGCCCGTCCTCGAGACGCAGGGCGAAGCCCGAGAGGGCGTTGCCCGCCGAGAGGAGCGTGCCCTCGCCGCGCTCGGTCGAGAGCGAGAGCCTGAGCGAGAAGCACGCACCCTCGCGCCAGGCGACGTGCACAGGAGCGGAGGCAGCCGGCGCGTCGAGATCGAACGCGAGCTCCTCGGGCGCGCTCTCGAAGGCGAGCGGCTCGAGACCCGCCGGCCACGCGAAGCCGGTCTCCTCCTGGGCCCGAGCGAGCTGCGCGCGCAGGTCGGCGAGCCGGGCCTGCTCGCCGGGCGATCCGGCCAGGTTGCGTAGCTCGTTCCGGTCGGAGCCTAGGTCGAAGAGCTCCTCGTTCGGCTCGAGGTAGTCGGGATAGACGACGTACTTCCAGTTCTTCGTCCGCAGCGCGAGCGTGGTCGGGATCCCCTCCATGGGGGGCTCGCGGAAGTACTCATAGAGGAAGGAATCGCGCCACGGGACGCGCTCGCCGGCGAGGAGCGGGGCGAGGGACCGGCCCTGGAGCCCCTCGGCCGCCGGCAGCCCCGCGAGGTCGAGCAGAGTGGGGGCGAGATCGACGTTCAGCACGAGCTCGTCCACGACCGTCCCCGGCGCGGTGAAGCGCGGCGAGCGCACGAGCAGCGGCACGTGCATCGATTCCTCGTAGGCGAGCCGCTTGTCGGGCGACTGGTGCTCGCCGAACAGGTAGCCGTTGTCGCTGGTGAAGACGAGGAGGGTGTCCTCGAGGAGGCCGCGATCCTCGAGAGCCGCGACGACGTGCCCCACGCTCTCGTCGACGGAGAGCACGGTCTCGAGGTAGGCGCGCACGAAGTCGGCGATCGTCCATGCGGGAGGGGGGATCCGCTCGGGGACGGGCTCGGCCGCGCGCGCCTCGAAGTCGCGCCGGTGGAATCCGTGCGCGACCATGCGGCGCAGGGCTTCGGGGGCTCCCGCCAGATCGTCCCGCGTGGCCGGCGGGAGAGCGATCTCGCGCTCGGCGTAACGACCGCGATGGCGCGCGGCCGGCGCCATCGGCGCGTGCGTCGCCTTGTGGGAGAGGAAGAGGCAGAACGGCTTCGACGGGGTTTGTTCGCCGATCCAGCGCACGGCCTCGTCGGTCAGGAGATCGGTGACGTAACCCTTCGCCTGGACCTCGCGGCCGTCCTCGTTCAGCAGTGGGTCGAAGTAGACGCCCTGACCCTCGAAGCTCACCCAGCGATCGAACCCAGGCCGCGGCTCGGCTCCCGGACCCATGTGCCACTTGCCGATGAAGGCCGTGCGCCAGCCGGCGGCCTGGAGGAGCTTCGGGAAGGTGACGAGCGCGGGGTCGAGATCGATCTCGTCGTTGCGCGTCACGCCGTGGCGGTGGGCGTAGAGGCCGGTGAAGAGCGAAGCGCGGCTGGGACAGCACAGGGAGGTCGTGACGAAGGCGTTCGAGAACCGAGCGCCCTCGCGCGCCAGGCGGTCGAGGTTGGGTGTCTCGACGAAGGGGTGTCCGTCGATCGCGAGCGCGTCGAAGCGCAGGTCGTCCACGAGGACGAACACGACGTTCGGCCGCCCGGGAAGAGGCGTGAGCGCGGGAGCGGCGGTCGGAGAGGGGAGCGGCTCGCGAACGCATCCGAGGCCCGCGAGCGCGAGCGCCGTTGGCCCGAGGAAGGCGAGGATCTCGCGCGGGAGCCGCGGTCGGGACGTCACCGGTTCCCCGCGCTCGGATCGACGAAACCGGCCCGCGCCCGATCGAGGGCTTCGATCGCGGCCGAGGGGAACTCGCCCGCGGGCGTCCGGCGGAACGTGAAGCGCACCCCGGGCGCGCGTCCGAGCACGAGCTCGTCCCGGACGAGCTGGACCTCGTATTCGCGCACCGCGTTCGGTGCCTCGAACTCGAGCGCGTGCGCGGCGTTGGCATTGGAGTAACCGAGGACGCTCGCCGTCTGCAGGGCGAGGTTCTCGCCCAGGCGATAACGGAAGGCGCCGGCCTGGAGCGTGTACTCGGGCCCCGGGCCGCGCAGGAGACGCGGCACCTCCTCCCGCCCCTGGAGGATCAGCGTCATGAAGCCCGCGTGGAACGTCGCGAAGCCGCGCACGTCGCGCGGATCGACCTCTCCCAGGTCCGAGGCGAACGAGAAGAGCGTCCAGGCGCCCTCGATCTCGCGCTCGAGACGCGCGCGCTCCGCGTCGCGGAAGGCGGCGAGCGACAGGGGCTCCGGCCGAGGGGAGTCCTGGGGCGTGGCGGAGAACGACAGGGCGGCGAGACCCAGGAGGAACGACGATCGGTAAGCGGTCATGGGATCTTCCTCTCGGCGGTGAGCCGAGGCTAGAGCATGCCACGGCCCGCTGGAGCGAGGAAACGGCGCACTCCGGAGCTAGGCTGGAAGCTGTGCAGGCGTCAGCGCAGAGCCCGACGGAGCGAGCCTTCCGGGTCGGAGTCCTGGGGAACGGGGTCGCGGCGCTGATCAAGGTCCTGGTCGGCTGGGCGGCCGGGTCGCGCGCGCTCGTCGCCGACGGTGGGCACTCGCTCGTCAACCTGGCTCTCGCCGGAGCGGCGTGGCTCGTGCACCACTTCCAGGGGCGAGCGGGCCGCCGCCTTTTCGGACGGGGGAAGCTCGAGGCTTTCGCCGGACTCCTGCTCGGTCTGGCCATCACGTTCGCGGGCCTCTGGCTCCTCGCCTACGCCTGGATGTCGGGCGCGCGACCGAGCGGAGGGTTCGCCGCGAGTCTCGCGCTCAGCGTGGCGATCCTCTCGGTCGTCGCGAACGGCGCGGGCTACTGGGTCGCACGGCGCGCAGAGCAGGAGACGCAGAGTCAGGCGCTCGCGCTGCTCGCGAAGGGGCATGTCTCCGACGCGCTGGCGAGCACCCTGGTGATCCTCGCTTGGATCGGAACGCGGGCCGGCTTCGACCTGGCGGACGCGCTCTGCGCCTTCGCGGTGGGAGGTCTCGTCCTTTGGATGGGATGGCGCTTCGCGCGCAGCGGCTTCGACGCCCTCATGGATCGAGCCGATCCGGAGCTCTCGCTCCGGGTCGCGGAGACCGTGCGCCCCTTGGACCGGGTGAAGGGAGTGGGCGAAGTGGACGCCTATCCGATGGGGCGTCGCTTCGAGATCGACCTCGAGATCATGGTCGACCCGCGCCTCACGGTCGAGGAGGCCGGCCGTATCGCTCTCGCCGTGGAAACGGCCGTGCTCCGCGCTCATCCCACCGTATGTGAGGTCTATGTCCGGACGAACCCCGCTCCGAGCACGCCCGATCGAACGAGCTAGTGTTCCTTCCCCGAAGTAGCGCCAACAAGGCGCCGTGATGGATCGTCGCTGGCAAGGCGCGCCGACGACGCGTATTCGCTGCAATACTCGGAGGAGGCGCAACGCCGCCAGCGGCGATTCAGTGCGGCGGATTGTTGGCGATACTTCGGGGAAGGGACACTAGAGAGAAACACCCCACGGTGTCCAGACCCTGGGTGCTGAACTAGACTGGGTCGCCCTCCGGGGCCTCGAACCATGCGAAGCCGACCCCTCGCCCTGCTCGCGCTCCTGCTCTTGTCCCTTTCCGGGTTCGCCCAGACGCAGGCCGAGGCCACGCTCTACACACGCGTCGAGGACGGCGTCGTGCGCGCGGCGATCCAGATCGACGTCGCTCCGGGATGGCACATCTACCACGGGCCGAAGCGGGAAGACCTGGGGCACCCCAAGGCGGTCGGCCTTCCGACGGTGGTGACCTGGAAAGGCGAGGGAATCTCCTGGTCGGCGGTGCGCTACCCCACGCCGCGGAAGCTGGAGCAACCGGAGATCGAGCCCGGCGTGTTCATCCTGGGACACGAGGGCAAGGTCGTGCTCTACGCGGCGGGCCGTCTCGCCCCGGATGCGCAAGCCGGAGCCATCCAGGCCGAGATCAAGGGGCAGGTCTGTCAGGAGACGTGTCTTCAGTTCCGCGAGACGCTCGCGTCGAAGGGGCCGGGCCCTGACGAGCTCTTCGCGAAGTTCCCCGCGGACCTCGTGACGAGCGAAGCCGCCTCCAGCGAGCCGGCGAAGGTTGCGGTCGCTCCGCCCCAGACCGCGAAGCCCGTCCCGACGGAGGACCTGAAGAAGAGCGGGAACGCCGACGCCACGCTGTACACGCGCGTCGAGGGCCGCACCGTGCGCGCGGCGATCCGGATCGAGATCGATCCGGGGTATCACCTCTATCACTTCGAGAAGGGCAACGAGAAGGGAATCGGGACGCCGACGAAGGTCGGGCTCGAGGGCGCGGGCGTTCGCTGGAAGACCCCGGTCTGGCCCGAGCCGACGAAGATCGATCAGTCCTCGATCGAGGAGGGGGCGTGGATCCTCGGGCACCAGGGCACGATCGTGCTCTACGCCGAGGGCGAGCTCGAGGGGGGCGCGACGGGCGAGGGTCTCTGGGCCGCGATCAAGGGCCAGACCTGCGACGAGGAGGGCTGCCTCTTCTACGTGGAGACCCTCGCGAACCACGGGCGCGGCCCCGACGAGCTCTTCGCGAAGTTCCCGGCGCCGGGCGGCACGGCTCCCGCGGACGCGTCGCCGCCGACGGAGGGCACGGTTCCCGGGGAAGGGTCGCCCGTCGCGGACGCCGCGCGCGCGGCCTCGGTCGCGGCCGGCCTGAAGACCCATCCCGACTGGTTCGGGGACGAGGACGGGGGCGGGCTCTGGTTCTTCATCGGCCAGGCGATCCTGTGGGGGCTGATCACGCTCTTGATGCCCTGCACCTACCCGATGATCCCGATCACGATCAGCTTCTTCACCAAGCAGGCCGACAGGCGCGGCGGGAACGTGCTCTCGCTCTCGCTCGCCTATGGCGCGGGCATCGTGCTGATCTTCGTCTTCATCGGCCTCGCCTTCGGCTCGGTGATCATCCCCTTCGCGACGCACTGGATCACGAACCTCGTGATCGGGGTCACCTTCCTCTATTTCTCGCTGACCCTCTTCGGAGTGGTCGACCTGCAGCCCCCGCGCTTCCTGATGAACGTGGCCGGCAAGGCCTCGACCCAGGGCGGCCTGCTCGGCGTCTTCCTGATGGGTGCGGCCCTGGTCGTGACCTCGTTCACGTGCACGGCGCCCTTCGTCGGCACCCTGCTCGGTTCGGCGGCCGGTCGTTCGATGGGCGAGGTCGCGCTCGGCATGGGGCTCTTCGGCCTGACCATGGCGCTGCCCTTCGTCGCCCTGTCGCTCGTGCCGGGCAGGATCAAGAAGATGCCGAAGAGCGGCGAGTGGATGAACACGCTCAAGTTCTCGCTCGGCTTCGTGGAAGTGGCCGCGGCGCTCAAGTTCCTGTCCAACGCCGACGTGGTCCGCGACTGGCAGATCCTGTCGCGCGAGGTGTTCCTGCTCGCCTGGGGCGTGCTGGGCGTCCTGCTCGGGCTCTACCTGCTCGGCGCCACGCGCCTCTTCGGGCGGCCCGTGGTGCTGGGCGCCAAGCGCGTCCTCGCCGGCGCGCTGGCGCTCGCCTTCTCGGCCTACTGCTTCTGGGGCATGTCCGGGAAGACCATGGACGAGACGATGACCGCCATCATCCCGCCTTACTCGGGCGGGCGCGCCTTCCCCGCCTGGTATGCGCTCGATGCGAACTGGCCGATCGTAGTCGACGACTTCGACGGGGCGGTCGAGCTCGCGCGCAACGAACGCAAGCTGCTCCTGGTGAACTTCACCGGGCACACATGAATCAACTGCCGGGCGATGGAGAACAAGGTGTTCCCCAATCCGGCGGTCGCCGGGATCCTGAACCAGCACTACGTCGAGGCGCGCCTGCACACCGACGGCGACACGAACCTCGATTACATCCTGGCGCTGCAGGAAGAGCTGATCGGCTCGGTCGCGAACCCGATCTACGTCCTGATCGACCCCGCGAACGGTACGAAGCTCGCGCGCCTGCAGGGCAAGCGCCCCCTGACGCGCTTCACCGACTTCCTGCGCGACGGGATCGATCGGGCGGACGAACGAGTCGCGGCGAAGTGAGGCGGATCGGCCTCTTGCTCCTCCTCCCGCTGGCCGCGGCCTGCGGGACCCGTGAGCGGCCGCTGAACCTGCTGCTCATTTCGATCGACACGCTGCGCGCCGATCGGCTCGGCTGCTACGGCTACGAACGCGAGACCAGCCCGGAGCTCGATCGCTTCGCGCGCGATCATGCGGTTCGCTTCGCGCGCGCCGTCGTCGAGGCGCCCTGGACGCTCCCGAGCCACGTGACGCTCCTCTCCGGGCTCCACCCGCTCCGTCACGGCGTGTCCCTGCCCGAGCACGCGCCGGCGCGGGAGATCGAGTTCCTGGCGCAGACGCTGCACGCTGCGGGCTACTACACCTTCGCCTTCACGGGCGGGGGCTGGATCTCCCCCGACTTCGGCTTCGATCGCGGCTGCGACTCCTTCCAGGGGAGCGAGCTCGACTGCGCCGACAACGTCCGCAAGGTCATCGACACGATCCGCCATCGATCCTCACGCGGTCCCTGGTTCGGCTTCCTGCACACCTACGAGGTGCACTGCCCCTACGATCCGCCCGAGCCCTACTTCTCGATGTTCGCGAGCGAGGAGGCCGAGCCGATCGAGGTCGCCGGCCGCTGCGGCAACCCGGACTTCAACGCCCTCCCGCTCTCGGTCGGCCAGGTGCGTTACCTGTCCGACCGCTACGACGGCAGCATCCGTTCGGTCGACCTCGCCCTCGGGAGCCTGTTCGCCTTCCTGGAGGAGAACGGGGCCCTCGAGGACACCGTGGTCGTGATCACGTCCGATCACGGGGAGGAGTTCGGCGAGCACGGGCGGATCGGTCACGAGCGATCGCTCCAGCGCGAGGTGCTCGGCGTGCCGCTCCTCGTCGCGGCCCCCGGGATCGCCGCGCGCACGATCCCGAATCGGGTCGGCCTGGCCGACGTCGCGCCCACGGTGCTCGATCTCTTGGGGATCCCGGGGCCGTCCCACGACGGGCGTTCGCTCGTCCCGCTCCTGCGCGCCGGGGCCCCCCCCGGGCCGGACGAACCGCGCATCTCGGCCCTCGCCTGGAAGGAGGACCTGCTCTCGATCCTCTGCGACGGGGATCACCTGATCCTGGACCGCTCGCGCGACAGCTCGCTCCTCTTCGATCTCGAAGCGGATCCAGGGGAGCGAGGGGAAGGACCGACCCAGGCGGAAACCGAGGTCGAGAGGTTACGAGCCGCGCTCGAGCGACGGGCCGAGGAACTCGGCCGAGCCGCTTTCGTCCCCGAAATCGTGAAGATGAGTTCAGAACCGGTGGGCGAGTCGACGCGCTAGAATGTTTTCTCGACGAATCTAGGTCATTCGGGCGCTTCGAAGCGTCAGCGTTGTGACCGCGACTCCAGCCGTTCCTAGAGACGGGCCAAGATACACCGTGCTGCTCCAACTTCGATTCCATCGGGCCTTCCATGTCCACCTCCTGGTCGCCGCCCTCTCCGCGGCGCTGGCGTCCTGCGGAGCCGGGGGCCATCCGGATCGATCCGCTCCTCCCGCCGGCGGGGCGGCCCTGAGCGTGACTCCCGAGACCGTGTTCTCCAGCGTCGGTCTCCAAGGAGGCCCCTTCACGCCGGGGGCCACCACTTTCACCGTCAAGAACCTGGGCTCGGTCGCGGTCTCCTGGGAGGCCGATCTCTCGGAGAACTGGCTCGACCTGTCCGTTTCCGCCGGAACCCTGCTCCCCGGTGAGGAGAGCATCCTCTTGCTCACCTTCGACCCGTTGGCCGCGCCCAAGCTCGGAGCCGGGATCCACACGGCCTCGGTCGACTTCACGAACCTGACGAACGGGGTCGGGAGCACGTTCCGCGGGGTGACGCTCGCGGTCCTGGCGGGTCCGACCCTGGGCGTGGCTCCGGGGTTCGGGTTCGCCGTGGCAGGCCCCGTGGGAGGTCCCTTCGCCCCCGCGAGCCGTACCTACACGCTCTCCAACCCCACCTCGAATCCACTCGATTGGGCGGCGAGCGTGAACACGGTGGGAATCTTGCTGTCGTCCACCGGAGGGACGATCGCCGCCGGCGACCAGACGACGCTCACCGTGTCCTTCGACCCCGTCTTCGTGGCGGGCCTGCCGCTCGGGAACCAGCAGGCCCGGATCACGATCCAGGACCTCACGAACGGCACGACGACCACCCGCGGCCTCAGCCTCAACGTCAACGCGGCCAGCGGAGGAGCGCTGGCTTCCTCGCTCACGCAGTTCGGGATCACGTGGACCTTCGATCAGGACTATCTCATCGGCCAGTTCGCCAACGGCGACTGGTGGGTCCTCGGGCCCGTCACGATCACGAGCATCGATCCTCCCTCGGACGTCGATCTCACGGGCCGCGTGCAGAACGGGTCGATGATCGATCCCTCGCCGCAGAACGGGCAGACTCAGGGATACGACAGCGCGACGTACGGTCAATACGCCATCCCGAGCAACTTCAGTCCGGCCCTGAACTCGGCTCTCGCGGTGGCGCCTCAGTCCCCGCTCGTGATCCAGGCGCCTTGCTCGCTTGTTTCGACGATCAGCGAGACGGAGCCGGGCGTGCGTCCCCAGCTCGGGTCCGCCGCCGTCCTGACGGTGCTGGACGCGGCTCCGGCGGATGGCAGCTTCCGGCCGGCGTACTGCGGGACGGACAAGACGATCCGCTTCAACAAGTCCCAGTTGGACTGGACGCTCCTGGCGAAGCTCGCTCCGGTTCCTTCCACGCCGAGCTTCGCCGAGGTGGAGGCCTGGTTCGAGCGACCGTGGATCGACCACGTGCCCATCTGGGCCGGGAACTACATCCACCCCGAGGCCAACATGCCCAATTACGGCCGGGACATGTGCGACGAGATCAGCACCGCGGCCCTGATGCTCAACCTCGACGTCCCGGACCCCGAGAAGGAGATCCTCTTCGTGCGCTTCGCGCAGCTCGGGATCGATCTGTGGGGGATCGCGCAGGACGGCGGGAGGTGGACGGCTTCGGCCGGCCACATGAGCGGTCGCAAGTGGCCCATCCTGTTCGCCGGCCTCGTTCTCGGTGATCCGGACATGAGCACGGTGGGCTTCGACCGCTCGATCACGTTCGGCGAGGACGGCCAGACGTTCTACGTCCAGGAGACGCCGCCGGCGTCGGGCATCTACAACAACGGCTACGGAGGCTACGGGCCGCAGAACCTCGGGATGGCCGAGTGGTCGACGGATCACGTCAACAAACCCTGGTTCGACGACGTGGACTGGTTCGGCGACCCCTACCGCCTGTGCTGCACGGCGAACGTCTGGTGGGGCGAGCTGCTCGCCTGCTACGTCATCGGGGCGAAAGCGCTCTGGAACCACGACGAGCTCTTCGACTATCAGGATCGCTTCCTGGCCACGAACCGCCAGCTCGGAATCGTCGACTGGAGGCTCTCCTGGAGGCCGTTCTATCTCGACATGTGGGACGCGTACCGCGCGAACTACTGAGCGCGTCCCAGCGGAATTCCTTTCCCGAGCACGAGTCTCGGGCGCGGCCCGCGCTTGCCGGGCCAATTTGCTTACAGACATTCCCTTCGGCCGAGGAGCGAAGGAGGTCGACGGTTGTTCCCGGGGAAGCAGGCCACATCCGGGAAGGACCACATGCAATCTCGTGCGCACAGCCGCGTGCTCCGGCCGATGCCGGGCGTCCGCGCGGTGGGGAGGATCCGCGGGGCATTTCGTTGGGCGCTCTTGGCCCTCCTCTCCTCTTGCACTCTCTCCGGCGGAGACGGGGTCGGGGGCGGGGCCTCGAGCGGTGAAGTCAACTCGCCCCTGAAAGTGTCCCCGTCGACCGGGCTCACGAGCTTCGGCACGTTCGGAGGCCCCTTCGCACCCGCGAGCCTCGACTTCTCGCTCACGAACAGCGGTACGGCGGCGATCACGTGGGCCGCACTGGTGAACAAGAGCTGGATCCAGCTCTCGTCCGCGGGCGGCGTACTCGACGTCGGCGTCCAGACGACGCTCACGGTGTCGGTGGACCAGACGGCGGCCGCGAGCCTCTCCCTCGGGGCCTTCGTCGGCAACGTCACGATCCAGGACCTCACCAACGGCGGTTCCATCGGACGGACCGTGACCTTGAACGTCTCGGTCTCGGGAAGCAGCGCGATGAGCTCTTCCCTCAGTCAATTCGGGATCACGTGGGACTTCGACCAGGACTACGAGGTGGGCCAGTTCGCGAACGGCGACTGGTGGGTCGTCGGTCCCATGAACATCGTCCGGATCACGCCCGTTTCGTCCGACGTGAACGGCCGCACCATGAACGGCTCGATGGTGAATCCATCGCCGATGAGCGGTCAGACGCAGGGATACGACAGCGCGACCTACGGACAGTACGCCGTGCCGGGCAACTACGAAGCGGGTCTCAACGCCGCGCTCGGGGTGAGCGCGGCGACCCCGCTCGTGCTCCTGCCGAACTCGTCGCTCGTCTCGACGATCAGCGAGCCCGTTTCCGGGATGCGTCCCCAGTTGAACACCGCCGCCATCCTGACCGTGCTCGCCGCGCCGCCGTCGGCGGGGAGCTTCCGGCCGGCATACTGCGGCGGCACGAAGACGCTCTACAACGTCGCCCAACTCGACCGTTCGCTGCTCCAGAAGCTCAACCCCGTAGCCTCGACACCCACCTTCGCGACGGTCGAGGCCTGGTTCGAGCGCCCCTGGATCGACCACGTCCCGATCTGGGCCGGGAACTACATCCACCCCACGCTGAACATGCCCGACTACGGCCGCGACATGTGCGACGAGATCAGCACAGCGGCCCTGATGCTGCACCTGAACGTACCGGACAGCGACAAGGAGACCCTGCTGATCCGCTTCGTGCAGTTCGGGGTCGACCTGTGGGGGATCGCGCAGGACGGAGGCTACTGGCCGCCCTCGGCGGGCCACATGAGCGGGCGCAAGTGGCCGATCCTGTTCGCCGGGCTCGTGCTCGGCGACGCGGCGATGAGCGGCGTGGGCTTCGACCCCACGATCCCCTTCGGCGAGGACGGTCAGACGTTCTACGTCGAGGAGACGCCGCCGGGCTCGGGCGTCTACAACAACGGCTACGGGGGATACGGTCCGCAAAACGTCGGGATGCCCGAGTGGGGCACGAACCACCCCAACCAGCCCTGGTTCGACGACGTGGACTGGTTCGGCGATCCCTACCGCCTGTGCTGCACGGCGAACGCCTGGTGGGGCGAGCTGCTCGCCTGCTACGTGATGGGCGCGAAGTCGCTCTGGAACCACGACGAGCTCTTCGACTACCAGGATCGCTACCTCGTCGAGAACCAGCAGCGCGGGATCCTCGACTGGCGCATGTCGTGGAGGGACTTCTACTTCGACATGTGGCAGACCTACCGTCCCAACTATTGAGGACGGGTCCGAGCAGGCCGCAGGCGGGAGTCGGTACACTCGCTCCGCTCGGCGATGTCGAAACGGGCTCTGCGACGGCTGGGCGCCCTGGCGCTCGGGCTCTTCCTACCGCTCCTGCTGCTCGAGGTCGGGATCCGGGCCTTCCAGCCGGCTCACGCGTTCCTGGACCGGCGCCGCGAGTGTTTCTGGATCCTGCGCCTGGACGAGGGGCTTCGAGAGAGCCGGATGGGGAAGTCGCGCCTCGAGAAGGACGAGCTCCTGGGCTGGCTCCCGCGGCCCTCGATCTCCCGGGAAGGGGAGACGACCAACTCCAAGGGCATGCGCGGTTCGCGCGAGTTCCCCCGCGAGAAGCCGCCGGGGGTGCGGCGCATCGCGGTCCTGGGTGACTCCTTCACCTATGGCCTCGACGTCGCCGACGAGGAGACCTACTGCGCGCAGATGGAGGACGTCACGAGCGGCATCGAGGTCCTGAACTTCGGGGTCAACGGCTTCGGGACCGACCAACAGTACCTCTACTGGAAGCGCGAGGCATCGCGCTACGCACCGGACGTCGTCCTGCTCGGGTTCTTCCTGCCGGACGTCGAGCGCAACGTGCTGTCGGTGCGCGATCTCCCCAAACCGCGTTTCGTCCTCGAAGGAGACGAGCTCCGGCTGATCGAGGTGCCCGCGCTCCCGATGCGGGAGTACGTCGAAGGACGGGTGGCGGACTGCCGCTCCACGAGCCGCGTGCTGGACCTGCTGGACTACCTCCGCCGCCGAGAGGCCCCCACGGAATCCGCACTCGAGTTCCAGGCGAAGATGCGCCTGGGCCTGGCGATCCTCGAGAGGTTCCAGGCGGAGGTTCGCGCGCAAGGAGCCTTCTTCGCGGTGGTCGTCATCCCGCATCCGCTCCTCTTCGACGACCCCGATCAAGGGCGGCTGACGCGGGCGATCGAGGCCTGTGGCGCGCGCGCGGGCTTCCCGGTGCTCGATCTCACGCCGCGGCTGCGCGAGGAGGCGCGCGCTCGTCCCGATCGAGAGCTCTACGGCGATTCCGAGCACTGGACCGGCGCGGGACACGCCCTGGCGGCGGAGTGCATCCTCGAGTTCCTCCGCGGCCAGGGCGTGCTGTGAAGCGGCTGTTCCCTACCTCCGTCCTCGCCGTCCTCGCGCTCCAGGGCAGCGTTCAGGAATCCGAGCGCGCCGTACAGACGCTGCGCGTGGTGCCCGAGTCGGGCTGGCGCGTCCGCGGTCCGCTCGGCGGTCCGTTCCATCCCGAGAAGAAGCTCTTCGTCCTCCACGACGCAGGGGACACGGCCCTCTCGTGGACGGCGCGTGTTTCCGAGCCGTGGCTCCTGCTTTCCTCGGGCGAGGGGCGGCTCGAGCCCGGGGACCACGTGGGCGTGGCGGTGGCGCTCGATCCGCGGATCTGCGCCGATCTCCCCCAGGGAACGCATGGCGCGCAGGTCGAGTTCCTGAGTTCGGGAGCGGAAGGAGCGCTCGTCCGCCCGGTCGAGCTCCTCGTCCTGCCCCGCGCGGGGCTGCGGGTCGCGCCGGAGGCCGAGCTCTCCCTGTTCGTCTCGCCGGGGGCGGCGCAGGGGTTCGTCGCGGGAGCGGAGGCAGACGCGTTCGTGGTGGGCAACGGGGGATCGCTCACGGTCCGATGGAGCGCCCGCGCCTCCCGGGACTGGCTGCGACTCTCGCCAGAGGAAGGCACGCTCGATCCGCGCGCGCGCACGACCGTGCGAGTGGAGGTCGATCCGGCATCGTCGGGGAAGCTCGCTCTCGGTTCCCATCGCGCGACCGTGGAGTTCACGAATCTCACCGATGGAGTCGGGAACGCGTCGCGCGAGGTGCGCGTCTTCGTGCGCGGCGCGCGGGGGCTCGCCGTTTCGTCCCAGGAGGACGTGCGTTCGCGGGACCCCGCGGCCGGCCAGGCCGAGGTCGCCCGCTACCTCCTGCGCAACGAAGGGGACGCCGCGATCCGCTGGGAAGCCCGGTCTTCGGAGGGCTGGCTCCTCGCCGAGCCCGAGCGGGGCGACCTCGCGCCCGGCGCCGAGGTGGCCGTCGTGGCTCGCGCGACGATCGATCGCGACCGGGCGGACGGAGCGGCGCAGCGGCGCGGAGCCCTCGCCTTCGTGAACCGGACGGACGGCGTCGGGACGACCTCGCGCTGGATCGAACTCGGGACCGGGGCTCTCGGCCCCGACGCCGGGACCTGCGCTGCGCCGGAGCAGGCCTCGTCCCTGAGCCAGCACGGCATCACGTGGACCTTCGATCGACCCTATCCGGTCGGACGCTTCGTCAACGGAGATCGCTGGGTCGTCGGTCCGCTGCAGATCCTCGCCATCGATCCGCCCTCCCGGCGCTCGGGGAACCGGACACGCAACGGCTCGATGCTGAATCCCTCGCCGCGCTCCGGGCTGACCCAGGGCTACGACTCGGCCTGCTACGGCGAGTACGCCGACAAGGACTCCTTCGATCCGCGCTCGAACGTGGCCGCGGAACTCGCCTCCTGGCAGCCGCTGCTCCTCCCGGCGGGTTCCTCGCTCGTCTCGACGATCAGCCATCCGACGGCCGGAGCGCGCCCGCAGCTGGGCACGGCGGCCATCTTGACCGTGCTCGACGCGCCCGCGCCCGAGGATAGCTTCCGTCCGCCCTATTGCGGGACCGACAAGACGCCGCGGTACCGCAGGGAGGGGCTGCACACCGAACTCCTGGCCAGGCTCCTGCCGGTGGCCTCGACGCCCCCTTGGCCGGAAGTGGAAGCCTGGTTCGAGCGACCCTGGATCGATCACGTGTCGCTCTGGGCCGGCAACTACATCCATCCGGCCAGGAACATGCCGAACTACGGCCGCGAGCTGTGCGATCAGGTGAGCACGGCTGCGCTGATGCTCCACCTCGACGTTCCCGACGAACGCAAGGAGACGCTGCTCGTGCGTTTCGTCCAGCTCGGGATCGACCTGTGGGGCATCGTCCAGGACGGCGGTTCCTGGCCGCCCGCGGCGGGGCACATGAGCGGACGCAAGTGGCCGATCCTCTTCGCGGGCCTCCTGCTCGCGGATCCGGACCTGAGCGGCGTGGGGCTCGACCCGGCGCTCGAGTTCGGCGAGGACGGCCAGACGTTCTACGTCGAGGAGACGCCGCCGGGCTCCGGGAGGTTCAACGGCGGACAGGGCGGCTACGGTCCGGAGCACGCGGGCCTCGCCGAGTGGGGTACGGCGCACGCGCGCCAGCTCTGGAACGACGACGCGGACTGGTTCGGCGACCCCTATCGCCTGTGCTGCACGGCGAACGCGTGGTGGGGCGAGCTGCTCGCCGCCTGCGTCATGGGCGCGAAGCCGCTCTGGAACCACGACGCGCTCTTCGACTACCAGGAGCGCTACCTGCGCGAGAACGTCGCGCGCGGCGTGACGGATTGGCGGCTCTCCTGGAGGCCGTTCTATCTCGACATGTGGCGCGAGTACCGGCCGCGCTACTGAGCTCGTTCGTCCCCGGTTCGCTGGCGAGGACCGCGCAAGAACTCCTGCACGATCGCCGCTCTCGCGGCGCGGCGCCGCTCCAGCTCCTCGGCGCTCGGGATGCTGCCGGGCGCGGGTTCCAGGGCCCGCCAGCGCTCGAGGACGGACGCGGCCAGAGCCTCGTGCTCCGCACGTTCAGCGAGCCAGGCTCCCAGGGCGGATTCGGCCGCGCTCGCGTCGGCGCTCGCGTCCGTGAGGCAGGCGACCAGGAATCCGATTGCGCCGCGATCGTGGTCGATGCGGGCGAGCCCGTCGGCGGCGGCCTGACGCAGGTCGAAGGCCTGCCCCGCATCGAAAGCCCGGCGCAGCGCGGGGAGCGACGTGCGCTGCGCCAAGGCCGTCAGGGCCGAGGTGCAGGCCACCCGGAGCTCGAGGTCGCCGCTCGCGTCGAGGCGCTGCTCGATGGCGACGGCGGCGGAGGGGTTCCCGAGCGACCCCAGGGCCGAGGCGGCGACCGGAGCCACGCGCGGCTCGTTCAGGCCGTCGACCAGGGCATCGAGCGCGCCGCCGGCGCGCGGTCCCATGCGCTCGAGGCATTGCGCGGCGTGGATGCGCACGTGGACTTCGGCTTCGTGGAGCGTCTCCGCCAGGAGCGGCACGATCCAAGCCTCGAAGCGCGTCAGGACGAAGCGCGCGTCGTCGACCGTGCGCAGGTCCCACGCTCCGAGATCGCGGATGCGGCGCCAGGCCTCGAGCCGCAGGCGGCGGCTGGGCTCGAAGGCGGGCCCCGGGGCCTCCAGGGTGCCGGCCTTCCAGCGTGCGAGGAGCTCGTTCCCGCCAGCCACGTGGTGAGCGCTCGCGAGTTCGTTCGTGCGCTGGGCCACCCGCACGCGCAGGCCTTCGTCCTCGGATTCGCTCCAGACGACGAACAGGGCCCCGAGCCCGGCCAGGTGGTCGAAACGCGAGCATGCGTCCGCCAACCAGAAGGCGGTCTCGTGGTCCTTCTCGTACTTCAGGCGCAAGAGCAGCCTCGGGAGCAAGGCATCGTGACCCGCTCGGCCGAGCCGATAGGCGCACCGGGCGCGCAGCCAGGACTCGCTCGCCGTTTCCAGGACGGCGCACAGCGCCTCGAACGCCTCAGGCGTGCCGCGCTCGGCCAGGATCTCGACCACGGCGCTGCGGCATTCCGCCGATTCGCTCGCGTCGCTCAAGATCGGCGCGAGCCGGAGCACGGTCGAAGCGGAGAGCTTGCGGGCGTCCTCGACGGCGAGCGCGCGCAGGTCCGGGTTCCCGCTGCGCAGGGGCCCGAGGATCTCTTCGAGCGGTGCTTCGTCGGCCCCGGGCCCGTCCCCGGGCTCAGAAGGGCTCGTGGCCCCGTCGATCTGCTCCGTCAGCGCTTCGATCGCCGGCGCGACCACCGCGCGCAGCTCGTAGGCAGAACGCACGCGCTCGTCCGAGCCGCAGGCGGCGAGGCACGTTGCGAGGACGAGGAGTGCGAGCTTCACGGCTGGACCCGCACGCGGTGGACGAGGTGCGCCTCCCGCTCCGGATCGGGGTGCTCCGGATCCGACCCGTACGGCGTCAGCTTGTAGAAGAGCGCCACCTCGAGCGCTCCGGCGGCAGCGGGATCCTCGAGCACGATCTCGCGCGTCTCGTGGGCCGGGAGCAGGGTGTCCGTCACGCCGAGCTCGTCGCGATACGGGCTGCGGAAGCGGTACAGCCAGCGCCACGGGCCCGGTTCGGGCTCGAGAGGCCTCCAGAAGACGTCCGCGGCTCGCGAGCGCTCGTCGGTCGGGAAGTGGTGCCCCGCGCCCACGTTCTCGACGGTCACCCGGACGCGGCCGGCCGCACGTCGCGCCGCGAGGACCACGGCGCGCCTCACGAGCTCGATGTCGTGCCCGCCAGAGAGGGTGTGGTCGCGTCCGCGCACGGGATCGCCGTCGCGGAAGGGCATGTGGCAATCGATGCATCCGATGCCCTGGGCGGCATAGCGTGTGGCGCGCCACTGCTCGACGGTCTGGTGCTGATCGTGGCAGGGGGCGCAGAACTCCGGGCTGGCGAGCTCGGCGACGAGCTTCGGCCGGCAGGCGACGTCCGTCCGGTCGACCGTCCCAGCCACGTGTCCGCCCGGTCCCGGCAAGGCGTGACAGGCGATGCAATCGACGCCCTCCGAGCGCCGCGCGCTGCGCGGCAGAACGCGCTCGGCCACGCCCGTTTCGAACAGCGGGCGCGGGGCGTGGCAGTCGATGCAGTCGGTGTTGGCGAAGTCGTTCGAGAGCGCGCGCACGTCGGGATCGGTCCAGGCCCGGGCGTGCCAGGAGTGCTCCCATTCGCCGTAGGCCTTGGCGTGACACGCGCCGCACTGGGTGGAGCTGGTGAAGGTCACCGGTATCGCCTCGGGCGGCGCGGGGCGGAACACGGCGAAGAGCGCCGCGGCGGCGACCAGGAGGACGAGCCCTCCCAACCAGCGGCTCCCGCTCACGTCCCGGCCTCCACGCAGAGGCGCCCCGCCTCGATGACGATCGTGCGATCGGCGAACCCCTCGACCTCGTGCGGGTCGTGGGTCACGTGCAGGATCGTGGGCCAGAGCCGGCGATGCAGCTCGGCCAAGGACTGGCGCAGCATCCGCCGCAGCGGCGGGTCGAGCGAGCCGAGAGGCTCGTCGAGCAGTAGGAGGCGCGCTCGCGCGGCCAAGGCGCGCGCGAGCGCCAGTCGCTGGGCCTCGCCGCCGGAGAGCTCGCCCGGGCGACGGTCCTCGAGACCGCGCAGGCCGACGAGCCCGAGCATCTCGGCGATCCGCCGCGCGCGTTCGGCGCGCTTCGTGCCGCACCGGGCGAGCACGAATTCGAGCGTGGCACGCGCCGAGAAGTGCGGCCACAGCCCGGCGCCCGTGCCCTGGAACACGAAGCCGATCCCGCGTCTCTCCGGGGGAAGGAGCAGACGGGCACCCTCGCTCGCCGGCTCCCCCAGGAGCAGGATGCGGCCGGAGCTCGGCCGGACCAGACCCGCGATCGCGCGCAAGAGCGTGGTCTTGCCCGAGCCGGAGGGGCCGACCACCAGGGTCCAGGAACCGTCCTCGAGCGCGAGGTCGATCGGTCCGAGGACGCGCCGGCCACCCAGCTCCACGCACAGACCCTCGAGCTCCACGACCTTCACGGCAGGAACTCCAGGCGCCTGCGACCGAGGAGCGCGTGCAGCGCGCCGGGAAGGGCGACGAAGAAGATCATGAGCAACGCCAGGGCCGCAACGAAGTCGTCGCGCCCGAAGTGGACCGCGTTGTAGAGGCGGAAGAGAGCGGTGGAGTTGGCCGCCGGCACCAGGATGGCGGCGTCGAGCTCGCGCAGAGCGAGGACGAACACCAGCACCATCGCGCCCAGGATCGCCGGCCAGAGAGCCGGCGCGACGATCCACGCCAGACGCCGCACGGGCCCCGCGCCGGCGAGCCGAGCCGCCTCTTCGAGGCGTGGATCGAGCGTTGCCGCGGCCGAGGAGAGCGCGAGCACGGCGAACGGCGCGAAGCGCCCGATGAAGAGCAGCACCGCCATCGCGCCCGAGTCGTAGACGGCGGCCGTGGCGGGTCGATTCCACAGCGCGATGCTCCCGATCCCGAACAGGATCGCTGGCACTGCGATGGGGATGAGCACGATCAGGCTGGCCGAGCGCCGGGCGCGCCGAGCGCGCGCAAGCGCATGGCCGAGCACGAGCGCGAGGGGCGCTGTGCACAGCGCGGCCGCAACGGAGAACAGCAGGCTCGCCCGGAGATTCGGGCTTGTTCGCTCGAAGGCGCTGGTGAACGCGGACGCCAGATTCGCGGTCGTGAAGCCGCGAGAACCACCGCCCGCCTCCCACAGGAGCCTCCCGATCGGCAGCCCGACCGACAGCACGAGCACGCCAACCACGAACAAGAACGCGGGGAGCTTGCGGTACCCCAGCGCGACCGGCGCCGCGCCGCGGAAGTCCCCACCCAGCGAGACGCGCGTCGTGCCCCGTCCAAGGCGCAGCGTCGGCAGGAGCGCGGCGAGCGTCAGGATCACGATCGGCAGGGCCGCCGCCACCGCCCGGCCCGTGTCCTTGTCGCTGCGCCAGGAGGCGAAGATCTCGTCGGCATAGACCGCGAACTTCGGCCCGATCGAGGAGACGTAGTCGGGAACGGCGAAGTCGTTGATCGCCAGCGCGAAGGCGAAGCAGGCCGCGCACGCGGCGCTCGGCAGCGCGAGCGAGAGCTCGATGCGCAATGCCGCGCCCGGACCGCCCGCCAGGAGCGCGGACTCCTGGGCGCGCGCGTCGATGCGCTCGAGCGCCCGGGCCGTGTACAGGGCGACCAGGGGGAACGTCGCGAGCCCGAGCACGAGCACGATCGCGATCCCGCCCTGCAGTCCCGTCACGACCGTGAACGTCATGGCCAGGATCAGGGGCGGCATGAGCAACGGGAGGACGCCGAGCGCGCGCAGGAAGGGTGCGCCGGGGAGGTCGGTGCGCGTCACGAGGAAGCCGAACGGCATGCCGACGAGGAACGAGAGCGCGGCCGAGCCTCCGCCTAGCGCGAGCGTGCGGACGAAGAGCTGCGCCGTGCGCGCGTCGACGATCGTCGCCAGGTCATCGGGCCCGAGGCGCGCCAGCATCCCGGCGACCGGGGCAAGCCCGACGAGCACGAAGACGAGCGCAGCGGCCACGACGAGCGGTCGGCTCACTTCAGGAAGAGCTCCTGGAAGCCGGCGATGCGGTCCTCGATCTGCGCTCCCACGGCCGCCAGATCGACCGCCATCGTTCGGAGGGACCCCGGATCGACGACGTGCTCGGGACGAGCGACGTCCGCGCGCACGGGGATCTGCGCCGAGCGAGAGAACGCCAGCTCGGCCTCGATCGCGGGCCGCAGGGTCCAGTCGACGAAGCGCCGCGCGGCTTCCGGGTGCGGAGCCCCGGTCAGGACCCCGATCGTGTTCGGGATCAAGAGCGCTCCGGGGCCTTCCTGGTCGGGATAGACCGCCTCCACGGGGTAGCCCTGCTCGCGCGCGACGTTGAAGTCGTCCGTGTCGGTCCAGCCGAAAGCGCACTGGCCTTCGCGGACCATGCGCATGACGTGTGCGTTCCCCGTGACGAGTCGGAGTTCCCCCTCCTGCGCGAGGCGCGCCGCGGTCTCGAGGTAGCGCCGGCCTTCGGCCTCGCCGAGCACTACGAACAGTGCCGCCATGTGCGTGGAGGTCGTGCCGGCGAGCGGGCTCGCCATGGCGACCCGGCCGGTCCAGCGCGGGTCGAAGAGGTCCCACATCGAGCAGATCTCGCCCGGATCGGCGAGCTCGGTGTTCACGATGAAGATGCGCGCGCGGGCGGCGAAGCCCGTCCAGCGGTGATCTCGGTCGCGGAAGGCGGCCGGGATCCCGGCGGCGCTCGGCGAAGCGTAGGGCTCGAGCAGCCCGTCGTCCGCCAGCGAGACCATCTGGGCGGACTCGTTGCTCCAGAAAACGTCACAGCGCATGTGCGCGCGCTCCTCGCGGATGCGGCTCGCGAGCCCCACGTTCTTGTTGGCCTCGGTGTCGTACTCGACCCGCAGGCGCAGGCCGGACTCCTGCTCGAAGCGCTTCATCAGCTCGTCGGCGAACTCCTGGTCGAGCGAGCAGTACACGACGAGATCGGGCGCGGGCCCGCAGGCGGACGAGAGCGCACCCGAGAGGAGCAAGGCAAGCAGGGGGATTCTCATGGGACGGGCGCGGAGGAAGGCACCCGAGCGCTCGATCGGCGCGCCGGCTCGAGACCGCGATCGGCCCATGGGCACGTGCGAGACGTCCCTGACGCGGCGCTGGAGCATCGTAGTCGTCCGCGCCGAGGCGGAGGGGCCGTTCGCGCGTGCATCGCAGAAAGAGCGGGCTGTCTACCCCCTTCGGCCACCGGAGTCCCGCGGATGTCGCGGCGGCGTTCAGCGCCGCAGGAAACCCTGGGCCTCGATGTACTCGGCCAGCGCCTTGCCCGAGAGTTCGTGGCTGAAGGGCGTCCAGTGGCGATGGGAGCGCAGCCAGTAGAGCTGCTCCTTCTCCAGATGGGGTTCGAGCAGCGCCCTGGCGTCCACGAACCCGAGTCCAGGCTGCGAGAAGTCGACAGCCGCATCGAAAGCCGCATAAGGGAAGGAAGTCAGCAGCTTGTCCTTGCCCTGGGAGTTCTGGCCGAGGTGGGGGATGACCTGGATCACGAGCGGGATACCGCGCGCGCGGCAGTCCTCGAGCATGCGCCGCAGGATCGCGGCGGCCAGGCGCTTGGAGTAGTGCGCCATGTTTTTCGCCACGTCCGGCGAGTGCTTCGGCTCCTCTTCGGTGCGGGGTGGTTCCTTCGGCGGCTCCTTCGGTGCGACCGCCGCGGGCTCCGGCGGCTTCGGAGGCGGTGCGCTCGGTCGCGCGTATTCCTCGGTCAATTCCGCGAGCTTCTCGTGGCGCAAGTCCTCGGCGCGCTCCTTCTTGTACTCCCGCGTGAACTTCTCCTTGAGGAAGGCGAAGGCGTTGGAGTAGCTCGACAGGAAGGAAAGGACCGGGTTCGTGTTCAGGAAGTTCCCCCAGCGGCCCAGGGGCACGTACTCCGCGCGATCCTGCTTCAGGCCGCCATCGTCGAGGCGAAAGAGCTCGGTGCGCAGGTTGTCCTGGAGGTCGTTCGTGTAGAAGGAGACGAGCACCAGATCGGGGTCGTACTGCAGGAGCTCGCGTTCGAGATACAGGCATTCCTCGGCCGTGCTGTAGCCCGATACCCCGGCGTTCAGGACCTCGAGGTTCTCGTGCCCCATCGCGCGCAACGTGCGTTCGAGCACGCTCGAGAAGCACTGCTCCACCTCCACTTCGTAGCCGATGGTGAAGGAATCGCCGAGCGAGAGGATGCGTTTCACGCCCGCCGGCTTCTCTTTGGGGTAGTCCCGGTTGGCGCGCATCCCCTGGGAGTTGATGCGGAACCAGACGTCAACGTCGGGCGACTTGTGGCGGTACCCCGCGTTCGGCTGGTTGACGCGCAGGCCGAAGGGCGCCCCGACCACGTGCCGCGGGAACTTGACCTGCTCGCCGAGGAGGAGCAGCACCAGCCCCTCGGCGAGGAGCGCGGCCCCGAGCGTGGCGAGGGCGAGGACGCCGAGACGTTTGCCGAGCCTCCGCGAGACGGGCAGGGGGCTGGCGGCGGGAACGGGCGTGGCCGGGGTCGGATTCACCATGGCTCGGAGGCGAGAAGACTAGCGGATCAGGCCAGGGATCGAGACGCCGGAGTCAGCCCTTCGTCGCGGAGACGATCCAGGAATTCCCGCGCCTTGCGCTGCCAGGTCTCCCGCCGGACCCGTTCGCGGCCCGGGCCGGGGTCGCCGGGGTGGTCGAGCGACGAACGGATCGCGCCCGCGAACTCCTCGGCGCTCGTCGCGACGCGCACCAGGCCCGCATAGGAACCGAGCTCGTGGAAATCGGTCGAGACCACCGGGCGTCCCACGGCCAGGTACTCCTTGAGCTTCACCGGGTTGCAGGCCCGGACCCAGTCGCTCCGGTTCCAGGGCATGATGAGCACGTCGCTCGCGGCCATGTAGCGTGCGACCTCCTCGTAGGGGCGCTGTCCGAGGAGGTGCACGTTCGGCAGCGGGCACCAACCCTGGGGCAGGCTGCAGCTCCCCACCAGCACGAAGTTCGCGTCGGGGAGGAGGCGCGCCGTCGCCACGAAGAGCTCGGGGTCGAAGGTGTGAGCGTCGATGCCGCCCACGAAACCGACGCGCGGGCCGGGGATCGATCGCACGTCCTCGGGAAGGTCGTCGGGCCGCGCTCCGGCGCGCTCGAAGGTCTCGAAGTCGACGCCGTGGTCCATGAACACGGGGCACGCGCAGCGCGGAGCGTCTTCTTCCATCAGGAGATGCGAGCAGAAGAGGGTCAGGTCGGCTCTACGCTCCAGGGCGTCGCTGCAGGCGCCGATGAAGCGCGGGTCGACGCCGGCGAAGGCCTCGTAGCGGTCCGTGCGCTGGTAGACGACGCCGGCGGGATCGAGCGCGTCGAGGAAGCGTTCGGCCGGCGGACAGGCGACCCAGACGAGCGGGCGCGTGATCCCCATGCGCCGCGCCGCTCGCCGCACCTGCCCGGGCGCGATCCGCCTGGAGAGGGCGGTACCCAGCGCTCCCGGCAGGACGAACGGCGAGAAGACGCCGAATCCGGGTCGGACCACGGCCAGTCCGCGGCGCAGGCTCTTCCACTTGCGCAGGATCCGCCGAGCGAACATGCGCCCCTCGGCGACGCGCGGCACGCGCATGGCGATCGAGTTGACGTACAGGACCGGGACCACGCCGGAGAGCTCGCGCATCATCTGCAGGTCGTAGTGGCCGCGGTTGTGGTACCACCAGTCCAGACCGCCGAAGCACACGATCCCGTCGAACGTCCGATCCTTCCTCGGAGCGCCGTTCATTCGTCCACGAACTCCCGGACGGCGCGCAGCAGTTCCGGCGACGCCAGGCGCCCGATGCGCGGCGCGGCCACGAAGGCTTCGACCTCGGCCAGACGCCGCTTGAGCTCTTGCTCGTCCATCGCCACGTGCACGAGGCCGTGCTCGCCGAGGCGCTCGGCGGTGGCGAGTTGATGGTCGTTGCGATGCTCTCGCAGGGCGGCGCGGCGCGGGAGGATCAGGATCGGCTTCTCTAGCTCGAGCGCCGTGAGGATCGAGCCCATCCCGGCGTGCGCGACCAGGATGCGGGCGGCCGCGAGCCGGTTCCGGAAGGCGTCGGGTTCCAGGAAGCGCGTCCACTCGAAGTTGCGCGGGACGTACCGGCCGTCGCCGATCTGCGCGAACACGTCGTGCCGACCCTGCGACCCGGCCCATTCGTCCACGGCGCGGACGAGTCGATCGAAGGGCAGTTGCTCGCCGACGGTCACGAAGATCACAGCACCCTCCCGCGGTAGAAGGGGCCCTCGGGGCGGGCGAGGTGCGGCCACTGCGTCAGCCACAGGTCCGCGAAGCGCCCGGCCTTCTCGCCCGAGAGCGAGAGGCGCTCGGCGTTCGCGAGGCTGTCGATCCAGGCCGTGCGCGCCCCCAGGCACTTGCCCAGGAACAGCGCCAGGAACCCGGGTGCCGCTCCGGTCGACAGCACCACGCGCGGCCGGACGCGGATCAGGATCCAGAGGATCTGCAGGGCGGTCACGAGGAGCCCGAGCTTGTTCCAGCGCGAAGCGTCGCCGACGGTGAAGAAGCGCTCGCAGCGGATCTCCGCGCGCCGGCGCGCGTCGACGGTCGCGACGAAGAGCCGGTGGCCCTCGAGTCCCGGGAGGATGCGCGCGAGCTGGATCCAGTGCCCTCCGCCGGAGGAGACCGCCAGGATCTTCGAGGGAGGGCGCGACATCGGGCCGATGGTCACCGAGGACGAGGGCGGGCGTCAAGCCGGCCGGGTGCGCGCGCCTTCGCCGCGCTCGCGATGCCACTCGGCTCGCCGGGCCCAGACTTCGCGCCACGCGGCGTGGGAATGCCGGGCGCGCTCCTGCCCGGACCGGCGCAGGATCCAGAAGGCGCTCATGCGCGAGAAGGCCCACAGGTCGAGCATGGCCACGCCGAAGCGCGAGAGCGGGCCGGAGGCGTGCTTGCCGTACAGGCGCGCGCGCGTGCGGAACAGGCTGACCATCTTCTGGGAACGCACGCGCTCCGAGGCGCCGCCAAAGTGGACCACGACCGCCTGGGGGCAGATCCGGCAGCGCGCTCCGGCGCGCCGCGCTCGCAGGCAGAGGTCGAAGTCCTCGCCGTACATGAAGAAGCCCGCGTCGAATCCGCCCAGGGAATCCCACAGTTCGCGCCGGATCAGGAACAGGCAACCCGAGACGATGTCCACCTCGCGTTCGGTGTCGCGCGCCCACGATCCCATGGACTCGGGATCGAACCAGGGATGGCGGCGGAAGAGCGACGAGAGGCCGCTGCCCATGCAGAACTGGCTCCACGCCGTCGGCCGGCGCCAACAGGAGGTGGGATTCAAGCTCCCGTCGTCGAAGAGCGTCCGGCCGCCGAAGATCCCGTCCCGCGGCCGAGCGGCGGCGAAGTCGAGCAGGGCCCGCAGGCTCCCCGCGAGCATGCGGGTGTCGGGATTGAGGAGCAGGAGCCAGCGGCCTCGCGCTCGCCGGGCGGCAAGGTTGTTCGCGCGGGCGAACCCGGCGTTCTCCGGCAGTTCGAGCAGGGAAAGGCCGGGGAAGCGCTGCGCGATCGCCGCGGCCGATCCGTCCTGCGACGCGTTGTCGACCACGAGGAGTTCGTAGGAGACGTCTCCCGCCGTGCGCTGGATCGAATCGATGCAGGAGAGCGTCAGCTCCTTCGTGTTGTAGCTGACGACGACGATGGAGACGTCCGGAGCCGTGCTCACGGCGTCTCGCCCAGGAGCCTTCCGTGGCGCCGCACCGGTCGCATCGGCCCCGACGAATGGGAACGGGCCCCGGGAGAGGCCGCCGCCGGGACGGGCGTCGAGACACGAACCTCGGAAGTCGCCAGTCCGCTCATGAGTCCGGCCGCCATGGCGATGCTCAAGGACCAGCCGAAGACGACCTGCGCGAAGTAGGAGACGGCCAGGAAGCTCATGCAGTGCACGAAGATCGCCACGCCGACGGCCCAGGCGAGCGTCTCGCGCTCCGGATCCCCGGCGACGGCGCGCCGCAGGTGCCCGACGTACTGGAAGGCGACCACGATCGAGGCCACGAACAGCACGAAGGCGCCCACGCCGCCGCGCACGGATTCGAGGATGTATTGGTTCGTGATGTCCTCGAGACCGGGGCCCCAGCCAGCGGTGGTCTTGGTGCCGATGAGGAACCACTCCGGGACGCGATGCACCCACGAATCGATCAGGAGGAAGCGGTGGTAGCCGGTCGAGCCGCCCACGAGGTCGATGCTGACCATCAAGTGCCAGATGGGCCGGTTCATGAACAACTGGATCGCGCCCATTCCCGCGACGACTGCCCAGCGCACGGAACTCATCTGGTTCCGGAACTGGAACATGTAGGCGCCGAGCATCGCCGCGCCCAGGGCGGCGATCGGCGTGGACGAGGCGCAGGCGACGATCACCACCAAGGAACCCAGAGCGCCGAGGACCGCGGCTCCCTTGCCCTCCCGCGACCACCACAGGGCGCCGATGTAGGGCAGGAGCGCGACCCAGAAGCAGCCCGCCAGGATCGGGTTCCCGATGGCCCCCATCGCTCGCAGCTTGCCTTCCCGGACCGGGGTCATCGCCGGCACCCCTCCGAAGATCGAGAACCAGTTGCGTCCGGTCACCTTCTCGATCGCGAAGCAGACCGCGACGGGCACCGCGATCCAGGCGGCGGCCAGCGCAAGACGCTTCACGTCGGCGAGGTCCCGTATGAGCCAGCGCACGAGGAAGTACCCTCCCAGCGATTCGAGCATCCGGCCGCTCATGTAGACCACGCTGGCGAAGTCCCGGTGCAACAGGACGTAGGCGATCGATTCCACCACGCCCCAGGCCACCATGATCTTGTCGAGCTTGAGCCAGCGGAACCCGCGCGCCTCGCCGCGCGCGAGGACTCGCAGCCATCCGCACAGGATCAGGATCCGGAGGAAGTTGAAGTCCAGTCCCAGGATGGAGAGGCGCTGGGAGCAGGGAACGAAGCAGATCAGCAGCAGGAAGGGCAGGACCGCGTGTCGGCGCGGGACCGAGAGCTGGATGACGCACAGGAGGACCAGCGCGGCGACGCCCAAAGGGTGGACGTACGTCTCGTCGAAGTACGCCGCTTGATAGAAGGGGGTCTCTTGCACGCCTCGGGGTCTTGGGCTTCTTTCGGCTGTGCGGGCCCGGTCCCTGCGAGCCGTCTCGTCGTGTCACCGGATGGACGTCGACCTGAGAAATCCGTCGACGTCACGCCGACGACTCCGTCGGACGATACTGTCCAGGGAGCGGCGCGCCCCCTATTCTAACCTCACTTGTCAGAAAGGATTTCCGGTGACGAACCCTTCGAGGGCGAAACAGGCGACGGCGAAACAGGCGACGGCGAAACGGGCGACGGCGAAACGGGCGACGGCGAAACGGGCGACGGCGAAACGGGGGCTTCGGGCCCATTGGCTGTGCGCCGCCGCGCTCTTCTTCGCGGCTTGCGAGCCCGTTCGCGCCGGACGACCCCTGCCCGACATGATCGACGAGATGAACGCCACCCTCCAGCCCAACGTGATCGTGCTCCAGCCGGGCGACACGGTCGAGGTGCGCTTCCTCTCGGGGGGCACGGAATTCAACCAGTCGGTCCCCATCCTCCCCGACGGGACGGGCTACTTCCAACTGATCGGTGCGCGCACGGTCGACGGCATGACCCTCGACGAGCTCGAGACGATGCTCAAGGAGGAGTACGCCAAGACGCTCGCGAGCACGGATCTCGTCGTCCGGCCCGGGGGCCTCGGCCCGCGCCAGATCCTGTTCATGGGCGAGGTGGGCGGGGGGCCCCAGGTCATCTCTCCAAGGCTGACGATCGACCTGATCGAGGCCTTCGGGCGGGCCGGCGGACCGAAATCGCTCTTCTCGCTCATCGAGCACACCGCGATCCTGCGCTGGATGCCCGAGGAGAAGCAGCGGCGGGTCTTCATCGTCGATGCGCGCAGGAAATACTGGTACACGCCAAGGCTGCTCTACCTCCAGGCGAACGACATCGTCTACGTCCCGCGGCATCCGATCCAGAACATCGGGGATTGGTCGCGCGAGATCTTCAAGGTCTTTCCGTTCACGAGCGTCTTCATCGGCGTCGGAGGGGGAAGGAGACGCTGAGCTCCCGCGCCGGCGGCTCTCGCTCGAGCCGCAGGAGATCACTGCCAGGCCTTCGCGCCGATCCCGAAGGGCATGTCGGACTGGAAGCGGTTGACGATCGCGCCCAGCACCGGCAACCCCGCTTCCTCGATGACGGCGAGCGCTTGCTTGGCCTCGGACTTCTTCGTGGAACGGGCCCGGAGGACGAGCACGACCCAATCGGCGAGGTCGAGCTGGATGCGCGCCTGCGGGCGCTCCAGGATCGGCGGGCCGTCGATCAGGACGTAGCGCCGGCCCTGGACGACCTTCAGGAAGAGCTCCTGGGCCGCCGCGCTCTGGAGCTCGCCTTGCTTGGGATCGCGACGCGTCCCGGCGCCGAGCACGTAGAGTCCGGGGACCCTCGAGTTCTGGATCGCCTCCTCCGGGCGTGCTTTCCCGTCGATCACGTCCGTGATGCCGGGGGTGGGCTCGAGACCCAGGTATCCCGCCATCGCCGGCGCGAAGAAGTTCGTTTCCACCAGCGCGACGCCGTCGGAGAGGTTCCGCGCGAGCCCGAGGGCGGCCGAACAGGCGACCGTGGTCGTACCCTCGCCGTGCCAGGGACTCGTGAAGAAGATCCGCACCTTGCTCGGATCGCGTCCCTCGACGCCGACGAAATTCGACCAGAGGATGTCGAGCGGTCGCTTCGCCTTCCGCAGTCCCTGGTCGAGCGGGATCGAGTCCGGATCGGTCTTCTTGAACATGGGGCCTCAGGCGGCGAATCGGGCGCGGATTCGCCGGCCGATTCGCTTCCAGCGCCGTTGTTCGGGCACGACGCCCAGGACCTTGACGCCCAGGGTGCGCTCCAGGTTCTTGGGGAACCGCACCTTGGAATCGAGGAACTGACGCAGGAGGGCGAAGGCGGCCCAAGCGCCGAACCCTCCGGCGAGTCCCGTGATCACGGACTTGGCTCGATCCGGGGCCACCTTGCGCGGGTTGAAGTTCGCGTGGTCCAGGATCCGCAGGTTGCTCATCGTGATGTCCTGATCGATGAGCGCCAGGGACGCCGCGTTGTCGCTGGCGTCGTTGAACTTGTTGATCTGGGACGTGGTCAGCCCGATCTCGTCCTGCAAACGCTGGTGGATCGGCTCGCAGAGCAGCAAGGCGTCGATTCGCTTCAGGATCGTGGCCCGGCGATCGGCTTCCCGGGCCTGGTTCACGAGCAGCCTCTCCTGCTCCAGATCGAGATCGTCGAGCTTCTTCTCGGCCGCCTTGAAGTCGGGGTTGTCGACCTCGATCGTGTAGGGATCGCCGACCTTGACGACCGGCGCCAGGTCCTTCAGCAGCCCCTTCGCCAACTCCATGTCCCCTGCGATCTCGTCCTTCTGCCTCGCGTACTCGTCGGATTCGGGCTTGTAGGTCTTGGACAGGCTGTTGATCCGCTCCTGGAACCCTACCAGCTGGTCCTGGTACTTGACGTAGAACGGGTTCGGCTCGTACTTGGGTTCGCGGACCTCCGGGACCTTGCGCGGCAGGACCCCCAGCTTCTCCTCGGTCATCTCGCGCTCCTTCTTGATCTCGGCCAGACGGATCGTGCTCCCCGCGATCGCGTTGTCGATCTGTCCCAGGTCGCCGAAGAGCTGGTTCTTCTGCTTCACGATGTCGAAGAAGCCGCAGTCCGTGCGGTGTTGGTAGAACTCGGTCGCGAGGTTCTCGAGGTTCTCCTTCGCCTTCTCGATCTGCTCCTCCACGAAGACCTTGTTGAACTGATCGGCGAAGACCTCGCGGTGACGCTCGCGGCAAGCCGACATGGTGGTCTCGACGATCTCCTGCGCGAGCTCGGGAGACTTCGCGCGGGCGCCGACCGTCATGACCTGGGACATCGCGCCCACGCGAATCGTGACGATTTTCGCGAGCGTCCAGCCCGCCAGCTCGGTCTGGCCCCGGGACTTGGGGTCGATCTGCCCCTTGGGCTTGGTCCGGTTGAAGTACCACTCCTGGAACTCGTGCAGCTTGCGCGTCCAGATCGGGGTCTGTTCGTCGTCGTAGCGGGTGGGATCGTAGGGCTCCAGGATCCGGTCGGGGCCGACGATGCGCGCCACCCTCTCGAAGAGCTCCGGACTCTTCAGGACGTGCAGTTCGTCCGGCAGGGCGATCTTGGGCGCGGCTCCTCCGATCACGCTCTCGGGGGAGATGGACTCGCGCATGCCCAGGCTGATGAAGATCTCCCCGGTCGAGGCAAAGGTGTTGGGCTCGATCAAGCTTTTCACGAGACCCACCGCGAGGCCGATCCCGACGCAGGGCACGACCCACCAGCGGTAGCGACCGAGCCCGTAGAGCACGATCTCGAAGATGTCGAAGGACCCGCCGGAGGCTGCCGGCGCTCCTTCCCCGAGGCTAGTGGGGGCCTTGGACATGGGAAAAGATTCTTGCACAACCCTCCAGTATAGTCCTGTGGGGTCCGGCCCCCTGCGTGGTGCGGGCTCGGGGTCCTGGAGGAACGTATTTCGGCTCTTCTCGATTCGGACTCCACCCCGATACGGGAGCCCGCCTCGGTCGACGAGCGCCAAGGGTTTCCTCTGGGTAGGATGACGGGCCTTTTTGCGAGGATGAAGGCATCGTTCCGCCCCCCCCGTGGACGATTCCCTTCGGGTTGACCCAGGATGGATCCGAAACCTCCTGCCGCCCTCGTCTCCGAGCGAACCCCCGCGTCCCATGTCTCCCACCCGAATCCAGGAGTCCTTCCAGGGCCGGCGTTGTCTGGTGACCGGCGGCACCGGCTTCATCGGTGGCCGCTTGTCCGAGGTCCTCGCGGGTTCGCTGGGTGCGAAGGTCCGCCTCCTCGTACGCAACCTGGCCCAGGCTTCGCGCGTCGCGCGTCAACCCGTGGAGCTCGTGCGGGGAGACGTGGCCGAGGCGGGCGATGTCGAGCGGGCCTGCGAGGGGGTCGACTTCATCTTCCACTGTGCCTACGGGAACCAGGGCAACGTCGTGGCCCAGAGGCGCGTTACCGTCGGAGGGACGGAGAACGTGTGCCTGGCTGCGAGGAAGCACGGTGCGAAGCGCGTCGTGCACGTCAGCACGGTGGCGGTCTACGGAGAGACCCGCCCCGGGGACCTCGACGAGAGTGCTCCGCGCGCCCACAGCGGCGATGCCTACGCCGACACGAAGCTGGACGCCGAGCTGCTCGTGCTGGAGGAGGCGAAGAAGGGCCTCCCCGCCGCGGTCCTTCAACCCACGGTCGTGTACGGGCCCTGGGGGCCCGCCTGGACGGTGCGCATCCTGAACGACCTCTCGACGGGCCGGGTGATCCTGGTGGACGGTGGACAAGGGCTGTGCAACCCCGTCTACGTGGACGACGTGGTGCAGGCGATGTTGCTCGCCGCCCTGGAGAAAGGGGCCGTGGGCGAGCACTTCCTGGTGTCCGGACCCGCCCCCGTCACCTGGAAGGAGTTCTATTCGGCCTTCGAGGGCGTCCTCGGGTTCACGAGCACGGTCTCGCTGTCCGCCGCCGAGACCCTGCGGCTCTTCGAGCGGCGTTTCGGCAAGAAGGGCCTGCTGCAGGAGGGGCTCGCGATCCTGCGGGAATCGCCCGCCCATCGGCAGCGCATCAAGCGTTCGCGCGAGATCCAGTTCCTCCTGCGGGTCGGCCGCAGCCTCGTTCCCTCCGGCGCTCGCCGCTCGGTCAAGCAGCGGTTGAAGGGAGGCGCCGGGACGTCCGCGAGTCCCGCCCGAACGGACGGCGAGAAGCCGATCCAACCCATGGGGCCCGGCGGGATCCGCCTGAGCTTGGCGCGCACGCGCGTTCGCATCGACAAGGCCCGGCGCATCCTCGGGTACGAGCCGGCCTTCGACTTCCCGTCCGGCATGCAGCGCGTCGGGGAATGGGCCCACTGGGCGAACCTGGCCCGTAACGGCGCGTCGGGGAGGTGAGACCTTGGTCGAACCGTCCTCGAAATCGATCGCGGCGCAGAGCGGACCGCCCTCCCCGGGTGGCGTGTCGCCGCGCATCACGGTCGTCATCCCCTGCTACAAGCAGGCGCACTACCTCGAGGAGTGCTTGGAGAGCGTGCGCGCCCAGACCTTCACGGCCTGGGAGGCCATCGTCGTCGACGATGCTTCCTCCGACGGCGAGGAGATCCGCAAGGTCGTCGAGCGCCTCGCCGACGCGCGCATCCGCGTCGTGAGACACGAGAAGAACAAGGGATTGGGCGGGTCGCGCAACACGGGTTTCCGCGAGAGCCGGACCGAGCTGGTCTATCCCCTCGATGCCGACGACCGGATCACGCCGTTCTGTCTGGAGGTCCTGGTCGAAGCCATGGACCGGGACCCGAGCCTGGACTGCGCCTACGGCGACGTGCAGCTCTTCGGGCGGCGCGACGAGCTGGTGACGCTAGAGGGCCCCAAGCCCGGAACGAAGCTCCTGCGGGGCCAGGACACGATCCCCGGCGCGGGCACGCTGACGTGTCGCGCACTGTGGCAGAAGCTCGGGGGTTACGACGAGAGCGAGGTCCTGCGCCAGGGACGCGAGGACTTCGAGTTCTGGATCCGCGCCTTCGAAGGCGGCTGCCGATTCCAGCGCGTGCCGCGCACGACCTATCTCTACCGCATCACGCACTCGTCGATGAACACCGAGTGCAAGTTCAACGACCACGAGATCGCGCGCTACATCTACGAGAAGCACAAGCGCCTCTTCGACGAAGCCGGGGAGAGCGAGTTGTTCCTGTCGCACTGGCACCGCAGAGCGGCACAGGCCTCCTTGGACCGTGGCGAGGGCCGGCGCGCGATCGGACTGGCCTGGCGCGCATGGCGCTACTATCCGGAGCGCTCGCGCTTCCGGTTCCTCTTGCGCACGCTCGTCCCGGGCCGCACCGAGCGCTGGCTCCGCGCCGGAGAGCTGCGCCGGCTCGTGCCGTTCGTCGGCTACCCGCTGCACGGAGAGGCGCGCCACCGCCCGTTCTTCGTGATCGGGGTCGGCCGTTCGGGGAACACGCTCCTGCGGCGCATCCTGACCGCGCACGGCCAGCTCCACGTCCCGCCCGAGACCTTCGTGCTCGGGGAGTGCATTCGCACCTGGAAGCGCCACGGCAAGCACTTGAACTGGCACGATCTCGTGGCACTCGTGCTGGCGAAGTTCGCCTTCCATCCCGAGTTCGGCACGTTCGAGATGACGCTCGAGACGCTTGCCCAGCGCCTGGCGAGCGTGCCGCGCGATCGACGCAACCTGGCCGACCTGCTCGACGCCTTCTACCGATTCCACGCGGAGAAGGCTGGCAAGCAGCCGCTGCGCTGGGGCGACAAGACGCCCCTGAACTCCCTGGACGAGCGCCTGGTGCGCGGCGCGGAGCCCCGGCGCCTCGGAGAGGGGGTGCCGCAGACGCTGGAACGCCTGCTCGAGGTCTTCCCCGACGCGCAGTTCATCCACGTCTACCGGGACGGTTGCGACGTGGTCCACTCGCACCTCCAGGGAGGCTTCTATACCCGCCTCGAGGACGCGGCCAAGCGTTGGCTGCACGTCGAGCGTCAGACCCGGCGCTTCGCTCGAGCGCACCCCGAGCGCTCGCTCGACGTTCGCTACGAGGATCTCGTGGCGCGACCTGCGGAGGTCGTGCGCGGACTGTGCGCCTTCCTGGGGGTGGCCTTCGAGCCGCAGATGCTCTCCTCCGAGGAGCAGGCCGGGCAGCTCGGCGACGTGCCGGCCTGGTCGTGGCACCAGCAGGTGAGCAAGCCCATCAATCGCCACAACGCGGGCAAGGCGCGGCGTTTCTTCTCGCGCACCGAGAAGGAGGAGCTCCAGCGCTGGATCGGGGCCGAGCTCGCGGAACTCGGGTATCCTCCCGCCACGCTCGAGCTCCCCGGCGACCCTTCGACTCCGCCGATGCTCCTTGCCGAGGAACCATGAGCACGACCGGACCGCAGAAACTGCGCGTGGCCATGGTGGGCTGCGGCGCGGTGGCCCACGCCCATCTCCCCACGGTGCTCGCTTCCAAGGACGCCGAAGCGAGCCTGTGCGTCGATCGTTCGCTCGAGCGTGCGCGCGAGCTGGCGGCGAAGTACGGCGCGAGCGACTCGATCGCGGACTACGCCGAGGTCCCCGGCCGCGCGGAGGCCGCGATCGTGGCCCTGCCGCACCACCTTCACGCTCCCGCCTCCATGGCGCTCCTGCGCCAGGGCGTCCACGTGCTGGTGGAGAAGCCCATGGCGCTCTCGACCCGCGAGTGCGACGAGATGATCGCAGCCGCCCGAGCCGGCAACGCCGTGCTCGCCGTCGGCCTCGTCAGCCGCTGGTTCGGCGTGGCCCGCACCGTCAAGGCCCTGCTCGACGGCGGCGTGATCGGTCGGGTCGTGCGGTTCGACGTGCGCGAGGGGCACGTCTACTCCTGGCCCGTGGCCTCCGACTTCATGTTCCGGCGCGAGACCGGCGGCGGCGTCTTGGCCGACACCGGCCCGCACGTGCTCGATCTGCTGCTGTGGTGGCTGGGCGACTTCGAGAGCGTCGAATACCGCGACGACGACCGCGGCGGCGTGGAGGCCGACTGCGAGCTCGATCTCGTGCTCCGTAGCGGCGGACGCGGCAAGGTCGAGATGAGCCGCACGCGCGAGCTGCGCAACACCTGGATCCTGGAGGGCGAAAAGGGCACGCTCGAGGTCGAGCGACGCTTCGCCTCGAGCTTCGAGCTGCGGCTCGACGGCGAGGTCGTGTCGCTCGAGGGGCGCTTCGCGAAGGCCGGCAGGCCGGAGGATCCCCTGGAGTGCTTCCGCCGCCAGTGGGACGACTTCGTGGATGCGATCGTCTCGCGCCGGCCGTCCTGGACGCCCGGCGAGGAGGGTCGGCGCGCCGTGGCCCTGATCGAGGCCTGCCGCGCGTCGCGCCGGCCGCTCGCGCTCGCCTGGGAAGCGTGGAACGGTCCTGCTGGCATCGCTCGGACGGTCTCCTAGTCTTGGTCGAGCCGGAGCCCGCGTCGCGCTCCACCGAGTCGATGAAGCTCGCGATCCTCTTCTGGTGCTACAAGGACCCGCGGCTGTGCCAGGATCGCCTGCGCCTCCTGCGGCGCGACAACCCGCGCGCGCTGATCTACGTGCTCTACGGCGGGGATCCGGCGCAGGCGCCGAGCTTCCGCGCCGTCCTCGAACGCTTCGTCGACGACTTCTACGTCTTCGACGATCCACCGCCCTCCGGGGCCGACGATCTCGTGAGCCGCTTCCGGGGCGGGGTGCACTGGAAGTACGTCTTCGGGGATCTCCTGCTCGCGGCCTGGCACCGCGACCGCGGTGTCCATCTCGAGTGGGACACGGTCGTGGTCGTGCAATGGGACATGCTCGTCTACGGACCGATCGAGCGCGTCTTCGCCTGCCTGCAGCCGGACCAGGTGCTCTTCTCGGGCTTGCGGCCCGTGCGCGAGGTCGAGGAGCACTGGGCCTGGGTCGCTCCGAGCCAACGGGCGGCGCGCGCCACCTACCTCGAGTTCCTGGCGCACGTACGCGAGCGCCACGGCTTCGCCGCCGACCCGCTGTGCTACGTCGCGATCGTGACCTGCCTCTCGCGCGCGTTCCTCGAGCGCTTCGCGGCGATCGAGCGACCCGAGCTGGGCTTCCTCGAGTACCGGCTGCCGATCTACGCCCAGATCTTCGGCACGCCGATCTGCACCGACCACCCGTTCCGGCCCTGGTGGGGCGCGATCGAGCCCTACTCGCGCTGGAGCACGCTCCGCGCGCGGCCGGTCGAGATCTCGCCCGCGACGATCCTCGTGAACCTCTTGCGCAGGGACGGCGCGCGCGTGTTCCACCCCTACTGGCGCCGTGCGCCCGCCGGCGTGGTCGGCTGGGCCGCCGCCTTCGGCGGCGCGCTACGCCGAGCCCTGACGCGAATCGAAGCGTGAGCGCCCGCCCAGGAGCCATTGTCGGGTGATCTGTCGTTTATCATGATGATCGCCGGCCATGGCGATTCCCACCCCGTCGCTCTGGGACGGGTTCACGGCCTGATCGTCGAGATCACGGCTCCTCGGAGGGCTTCCCGCCGTCGACGTAGCCCAGGCCCTGCATCCGCTCGATCTGCTCCGCGCTGAGCTCGGTGGCCGCGCCCGCGCGCGGCGTCGCTTCGTACGTCTCGAGCCCCTGGAGCAGCGGTCCCAGCGAACCGGGCGCCTCCGCGCGCGAGGCGAGTGGCGCGAGTTCGAGGGGGTCGCGCTCGAGGTCGTAGATCTCTTCGCGCAGGAGTGCTCCCGCGGCGCTGCGCCGGCGGACGACCTTCCAGCGTCCGGTGTCGACGGCGGTCTGCAGCAGGGCGCGGCGGGGCCGCTCGTCGTCGTGCTCGTCGGGCGTCAGGAAGCGCGAGGAGATCTCGGCGTAGGCCGGGGTGCGGGAGGCTTCCCCCTGCCGGCTCTCCAGGAGCGGGCGCAGGCTGCGGCCCTGGAAGGTCTTCGGCGCCATGACCCCGGCGAGGTCGAGCAGCGTCGGCGCGACGTCGAGCAGCTGGACCGGCTCGGAGATGCGCGTGCCCGGCGCGATCCCCGGCCCCGCGACCACGAGCGGGACGCGCACGACCTCGCGATGGAGCCCGTAGCCGTGCTCGAAGCCGCCGTGCTCCAGGAACTCCTCGCCGTGATCGGACGTGATCACGACGTAGGCGCGTTCCAGGAAGCCCGTGCCCTCCAGCCGTGCGAGGAGCTCGGCGAGCATCGCGTCCGTGTAGCCCACCTCGCCCCGGTAGCGCTCGCGCAGCTCGTCGAGATGGGCCGCGTCGAGGGGGAGCGGCGTCTTCAGGAAGCGCAGCGGGTGCTCGAGGTAGGGCGTGTGCGGGGACACGTACTGGACGTAGAGGAACCGCGGCCGATCGCCGGAGAAGTCCAGGTGTTCGAATACGCGCTCGTTCAGGTCCTCGTCGAGCGTGTAGGCCGTGAGGCGCGTCGTCACGAAGGGGAACGACGCCTGCCAGGCGAGGATCGGGCGCCGCCCCTTGTAGGAAAGGAGCTTCGTCACGCGCAGGCTCTTCGAGAAGACGCGCGTCAGGAGAAGCTCGCCCTCGAGATCGTGGCCGTAGGCGTCGTAGAAGTGGAAGCCGCGCGCGAAGCCGTGCGGCGGCTCGAGCAACGGGTTCCCGACCAGTCCGTCGCACTCGTAACCCGCGTCGGCGAGCGCGCCCGGGAGCGTGGCGAGGTCGGCGGCGATCGCTCGATCGAAGTCGACGCAGCCGTGGCGGACCGGCAGGACCGAGGTGAGGATCGAGGCGACCGAGGGGAAGGTCCAGGAGGCGGAGGCGAGCGCGTTCTCGAAGAGCGCGCCCCGGCGGGCCAGCTCGTCGATCGCGGGCGTCGCGCCCGGCGCGGCGCCGTAGCAGCCGAGCGCGTCGGCGCGCAGGGTGTCGACGCAGATCACGAGCAGGTTCGGCGCGTCCCGCGGGGGCGCGACCGGCGCCGGCGAGAGCTGCCCCGGCGAATCGCGCAGGGCCGCGGCGAGCCAGCTCCCCGCGAGCGAGAGGACGCACAGGGTGGCGACGCCCCGCGCGCTCCGCCAGCGGCCCCGCCCCGCAGGGAGGCGCACGCGCGCGAGGCGCAGCAGCGCCGCTCCGACGAGGAAGAGCAGCGCTCCCGCGGGCGCGTACCACGAGACGGCGTAGCCGACGAGCTCCGTCGAGCGCCGCAGGACCGAGGGATCGTCCTCCCCGAGCAGCCGCAGTCCCATCTCGACGGCGCCGAGCGTCGCTCCGACGAGGAGACCGAAGGCGAGCGAGCGTCCCGTTCGCGGGAGGTGCGGGGGGCGCGGGGTTGCCGCCGGCGCGCTCATGGCCGCGGGCTCATGGACGCTCCAGGAGGGGTCGCAGCTCCTCGTAGAGCCGGTCGGCGAGGATCCGGTTCCCGCGATCCCCGAAGTGGTACGAGTCGATGAACACGTCGATGCCGGGCTGCATGTCGTCGAAGGCGCCCGCCAGGTCGACGAAGCGGAAGCGCGGCAGCTCGAGCCCGGGGAGCTCCGCGCGGAAGCGCGCGTAGCCCTGCGCGAAGTACTCGGAGCTCTTGATCGGGTTCGCGCGCTCGACCTGGTGTTGCAGGATCTCGGCCTCGGAGTGCTTCTTCTCGCGCTCGGTGAGCGGCTTCCTCGACGCGGCCAGCGTGGGCTGGAGGGCGAAGACGTAGGTCGCGCCGGTGGGCTCCAGGGCGGCGACCGCCAGGCGCAGGTTCTTCTCCAGACGGTACACGACATCGTCGAGCGCCACGGGCTCGCCCACGTTCGGGCTCTTCGGCAGGGAGATCGTGCGACCCGTGGCCTCGTACACTCCGCGCACCAGGAAGCCGAAGTGGCTCTCGGCGTAGTTCCGGAACCACAAGACGTTCATCCCGATGTAGCCCCAGTGGAGCTCGTTGTTCCCCGAGAAGGAGATGACGACGTCGGGCTCCATCTCGCTCAGGCGGTTCTCGATCCAGATGCGCTCGTGGGTCGAGGCCCAGGCGCCGTTCGCGGCGTTGACGACCTCGTAGACGAGTCCGGTGCGGGGGGCGAGCTCGCGCGCGAGCCGGTCCCGGAAGAAGGCCTCGATCGTCGCCTCGTCGCTCGGGGCGCCCGTGCCGTAGGCCGTCGAGCCGCCGGTGAAGAAGATGCGGAAGGTCCCGGGCGGCTTGGGCTCCGCGATCGGGGCCGCGTGACGGAACTGGTGCTCGTCGATGGTCACGTTGCCGTGCCTTCCCGGCTCGGGCGCGACGCCCACGAAGGGGCTGGGGATGTTCGGGACGGCCCAGGAGTACTGGTCCATCTCGGCCGCGGCGCGCGCGGGGTCGTCGAAGGCGCGCGCCATGCCCGCGCGCTCGTCGCCCGCGATCTGGCCCAGCGTCTCCGTCCGCTCGAACTCCTCGATGCGTTCCTCGAACTTCGCGAGCAGCGTCCGGCGGCCGAGCCAGAATCCCAGGCAGGCGAAGAGGACGGCCGCGAGCGTGCCCCCCAGGGCGGCGCCGATGCGGGAAAGCCCTTCCTTCGCCATGCCTAACCGCAGAAGGTACCCGAGGGTTGCGGCGGCGACCTAGGGGTTTTCGCGGGCGCAGGGGAGCGTTTGCACCGCGCGCCGCGAGCGGCGCGCGCACGTTGCCGGACCCCGAGCGCTTCCCTTAGGATGCTCCCCCCTTTTCGCCGAGGAGCAGCCGCTCGATGACGATCTCTCCGCCCACCATTCCGCTGGTCGACCTCAAAGCCCAGTACCGCACGATCAAGGCCGAGATCGACCAGGCCCTGCTGCGCGCCGTCGAGCGCACCGACTACATCCTGGGCGAGGACGTGCGCCTGTTCGAGGAGGAGTTCGCGCGCCACGCGAAGGCGCGCTTCTGCGTGAGCTGCGCCAGCGGGACCGATGCGCTGCACCTGGCCGTGCGCGTGCTCGGGATCGGACCCGGGGACGAGGTGATCGTCCCGGCCTTCACCTTCGTCGCCACGGCACTCGGCGTCACCCTGGCGGGCGCGAAGCCGGTGCTCATCGACGTGGATCCGAAGACTGCGCTCATCGATCCGAAGGCGGTCGAGCGCGCCCTCACGCCGCGCACCAAGGCCATCCTGCCGGTGCACCTCTACGGCCAGTGCGCCGACATGGACCCGCTGCTCGAGATCGCCAAGGCGAAGAAGCTCCACGTGATCGAAGACGCGGCCCAGGCCCACGGCGCCGAGTACAAGGGCCGCCGCGCGGGATCGATGGGGGTGCTCGCGGGCTTCAGCTTCTATCCCGGCAAGAACCTGGGCGCCTACGGCGACGGCGGAGCGATCACCGGGAACGACCCGGCGCTGGTCGAGCGCCTGCAGCTCTTGCGCAACTGGGGCTCGCGCAAGAAGTACCACCACGAGGAGCCCGGGCTGAACAGCCGGCTCGACACCCTGCAGGCCGCGATCCTGCGCGTGAAGCTGCGCCGCCTCGAGGCCTGGAACGAGGAGCGGCGCAAGCTCGCCGCGCTCTACGACCAGGCCCTGCGAGGCATCCCGGGGCTCGAGCTCACGCAGACCTCGAAGGGCTCGGTCCACCACCTGTACGTGGTGCGCCTCGAGAACCGCGACGGCGCGCTCGCCAGGCTGCAGGAGAACGGCATCGGTGCCGGCCTGCACTACCCCTTCGCGGTGCACCAGCTCGGCGCCTACAAGTGGCTCGGATACCGGCCGGGCGACTTCCCCGTGTCGGAGGACTGGGCGCGGCGCTGCCTCTCGCTCCCGATCTACGCCGAGATGCCGCGCGACGCCGTCGAGCGCGCGGCGGAGATCCTCAGGAAGCGCTAGGCAGTCGCTCCGCACAAGGAGAACGAGTGATCCAGATCGGTCTGATCGGCGTCGGCCACTGGGGCCCGAACATCCTGCGCTCCTTCGACCTCACGGGGCGCGCCCACGTGCGCTGGATCTGCGACCTCGAGCAGGAATCGCTGGCCAAGATCGCCGCGCGCCATCCGTCCTCCCGCACGACCACGGACGTGCAGGATCTACTAGGAGACCCGGAGGTCGACGCCATCGTCGTCTCGACGCCCGTCTTCACTCATTTCGAGCTGGCCGGCCGCGCGCTGGCCGCCGGCAAGCACGTCCTGGTCGAGAAGCCGATCACCTCGAACTCCAGGGAGGCGCGCGAGCTGATCCAGCGCGCGCGGGCCACCGGGCGCGTCCTGATGGTCGGCCACGTCTTCGAGTACAACGCCACGGTGCTCGCGCTCAAGAAGCTGATCGACTCGGGCGAGCTCGGGCGGATCCAGTACCTGAACTTCGTGCGCACGAACCTCGGTCCGGTGCGCACGGACGTGAACGCGCTGTGGGACCTCGCCAGCCACGACGTCTCGATCATGAGCACCTTCCTCGGCCGGCGCCCGCAGGACGTCAGCGCGCGCGGGCAGTCGTGGCTGAACAAGGCCATCGAGGACACGGTCTTCGCCACCTTCAGCTTCCCCGGAGGGGTCCTGGCGCACGTCAACGTGAGCTGGCTCAACCCGCAGAAGGTGCGTCAGATCACGATCGTGGGCGACAAGAAGATGGCCGTGTGGGACGACCTCGAGATGCAGCACCCGATCCGCATCTACGATCGCCACGTGGAGATCCCCGAGGTGGCCGACACGTATCTCGAGTTCAAGACGGCCGTGGTCGACGGCGGCGTGTACCTGCCCAACGTGAAGCTGAACCAGCCGCTGCAGGCCGAATGCGAGCACTTCCTGGAGTGCGTCGAGAAGGGCGCCAAGCCCCGGTCGGACGGCGAGAGCGGGCTCGGGGTGGTCCTGGCCCTCGAGGCGGCCACGCGCAGCATGCGCGACGGGAGCCGCGTCACGCCGATCGAGGAGGCCTGAAGTTGGCCGAGACGGCCGGGGATTCGCGCTCGATCCGCCTGGGGGTGCTCCCCGCGGCGGGCGCCGGCGTGCGCGCCTATCCGCGCACGGTCCGCGTGCCGAAGGTCCTGCTCGAGGTCGGAGGCAAGCCGCTGCTCCAGCACAACCTCGAGCTCCTGCGCGACGCCTTCGGCATCCGCGAGATCGTCGTCATCGTCGGGCATCTCGCGGACCAGGTGCGCCGTTTCCTCGGGGAGGGCGAGCGCTTCGGGGTCCACGTGCGCTACGTGGACGTGGGCGATCCACGCTGCGGGCTGGCGCTCGGTCTGCACGCCGCGCGCGGGCTCCTGGCGGAGCCCTTCGTCGCGATCCTGGGCGACGAGCTCTACCTCGGGACCGACCACGCACGCCTGCTCTCCATCGAAGAACCCTGGGAGGCGGCCTGTGCCGTGCTCCGTACCGCGGACGTGCACCGGATCCGGAAGAACTACGCGCTCTCGATCGAGAACGGAGTCGTCACCGCCCTGGAAGAGAAGCCGGCGGACGTGAGCAACCACTGGCTCGGCTGCGGGACCTACGTCTTCCGCCCGTCGATCTTCGGGGCGATCGAGCGCACGCTGCCCAGCCCGAGGAGCGGGCGGATCGAGCTGACGGACGCGATCCACACGCTGGTCCGTGAAGGGAAGCCGGTGCGGGCGCTCGAGCTCTCCGGGGACTATATAAACGTCAATTCGGTCGAGGACCAGAACTACGCCAACTACCTGGTGCGCAGCCGCGAGTTCGACTCGTACAAGGTGAGCGTGATCGTGCCGGCCTGGAACGAGGAGGAATCGATCGGCCACGTGGTGCGGGACTTCCTGCCGCACGCCAGCGAGGTCGTCGTGGCGGACAACAACTCCGGCGACCGCACGGCCGAGATCGCGCGCGGCCTGGGGGCCAGGGTCGTGTCGCAGCCGCTCGCCGGCTACGGCGAGGCGCTGCGCTGCGGGATGGACCACGCGCAGGGCGACATCCTGGTGCTCGCCGAGGCGGACCACACCTTCCGCTCGAAGGACCTCGGCAAGCTGCTGGAGTACATGAAGGACGCCGACATGGTCATCGGGACCCGCACGACGCGCCAGATGATCGAGCAGGGCACGAACATGCGCGGAGTCGTGCGCTGGGCCAACGTGCTCGTGGGGAAGTTCGTCGAGGCCCTGTGGTGGAACCAGGAGCCGCGCTTCACCGACGTGGGCTGCACCTATCGAGCCGTGTGGCGCGACGTCTACCAGAAGATCCGCCCGCGCCTCACCGGCATCGGCCCGGAGTTCGCCCCCGAGATGATGATCGAGGTCCTGCGCATGCGCCGGCGCGTGATCGAGGTGCCGGTGTCCTACTACCCGCGCACCGCGGGCTCCTCGAAGCACTCGCGCAACACCTGGGGCCTGGCCAAGACGGCCGCGAAGATGCTGCGCCTGATCCTGAGGAAGCGCTTCGCCGGCGGGTGAAGTCGCCTGGGCCTGCGGCTCACATACTTCCGCGAGAAGATGAGGTCAGCGATCTGGCCCTTCTGCTCGGGATCGGTGAGCTGGTGCTTCTCGTCTCTCACCGGTCCCGCGTCATGAAGGGGACAAGAACTACGTTACTTGTCGGCCGGTATCAATCTTTCTATCCAGCGGGCCAGGAGCCAAAGGAGGCAGCCTCCTCGTGCGGCTGCTGCGTCGTGAGCCCGTGGAAGCGCAGCGCCGCGAGCAGGCAGAGGACGCCCTTCGGCGAGCGCCTGCTTCGAGGGATGCGCCCAACGCCCTGCCGATCAGCGGCTGGCCGAAGGCCGGGCCGCTGCATCGGCTTGTTGGGCAGCACGATCTCGCAGGCGCTTCAAGAACGGGTCATGGACTTCCTGCGTCGCAAGCCACTTCAACTCTTCCTCCAGTGTCATACCTTCGATCTCTGCCGAGATCTTGTCTCGGGCCGATCGCATCATGGCGACCGCGTCGAACTTCTTCTCGGTCTCACTCATCTGACAACGCCTCTCGTGGCGTCCGGATCTCGATCATTGGATAGCCCTTGCGCAGGTTCACGGAGTTGTATCCGTGGATCCGCTGCAGGTTGACGATGTGCTTGAAGTTCCAGCTCACCAGAACGTCAACGCGGCCTGCGGTCGCGATGGCAATGTGCTGGGCGTCGGCTCGCAGCTTGGCTGTGACCACGCCGGCGGCAAGGTATGCTTCTGCGCTCCCTGGCTTCAGCATCGAGCTGGAGCGTCTCGATGTGCGCCTCAGGCACGGAGGCAAGTCGTCGGCGGACCTGGGGCGGTGCTGCGGCGAGCTCTTGCACCGTCAGGGTGGACAGGACGAGGACACGTTCACCTGTGATGAAGCCCTCCATGAGCCGGACCGAGTGCTCGGCGAACTCTGCGTCCTCGCAGCCACCCAGGACCGAGGTGTCCGTGTAGATCCGGATCTTCACGGTCTCATCCTATCCGAGGCCTCCGTCCTCCATCCTCGTTGCGCTTGCGGTACCCGCCCGGCGGCGCGTCGCCCATAGGCGCCGACGTCTCGCGCACGGCGGTCGCCTCGCTGGCGCAAGCATGCGGGCCGTATTTGGAGCAACCCGCACTCGATCGCCTCCTCGAAGGAACGCTCGGAGATCTCGGAGCTCATGGCCGCCTGCCGCGTTGGCGAGCCGCCTGCCCTTTCCCGAGCTTCGGCGGCTCTTCGAGGATCTCGAGGAGAGCGCCCGCGCAGTAGACGCGGTTTCGCTTCGCGTCGCTGGCGAGCGCCACGATGCCCGCCGATTCCAGCCGGTCGATCGCGCGCTGTGCCGTGGTGAAGGCTACGTCGAGCCTGTCGGCGAGCCGATTCACGGTCCAGTACGGGTTCTCGGCGAAGAGCTCGATCGCCTTCTCCGGCAGCCGCGACGGAGTCTTCGCGAGCTGCCCGCGCCAGCGCGAGAGCAGCTCGTCGATGCGCTGGATGCGCCCGAGCGCATCTTCAGCCTGCCCGGCCGTTCCGGCCAGGAAGTAGCCGAGCCACTCTTCCCACTCGCCGCGCTCGGTGACGCCCGAAAGGCGCGCGTAGTATTCCGGGCGCGTGGCCTCGAACCAGGCGCTGAGGTAGAGGAGCGGCGAGGGAAGCACGCCCTTCGCGACGAGCAGCAGGGTGATGATCAGCCGGCCCACGCGACCGTTGCCGTCGAGGAACGGGTGGATGGCCTCGAACTGCGAATGGGCGAGCGCGGCGTGGACGAGCGGGGGCAGCGTGTCGTCGTGCAGGAACTTCTCCCACGCGCCGAGGCAGTCCATCAAGTGCTCGGGGGGCGGCGGCACGAAGCTCGCATCGGCGAGCGTGCAGCCCGCGGGGCCGATCCAGTTCTGGCTGCGACGGAACTCGCCCGGCGTGGCCGTATCGCCACGCACGCCGCGCATCAGCCGCTCGTGCAGTTCGCGCACCAGGCGCAGCGACAGCGGCAGCTCGCGCAGCCGCTCGACGCCGTACTCGAGGGCCACGACGTAGTTGCCGACCTCGCGCAGGTCTTCCGGGCTCCGCTCGACCGCGGCGCCTGCCTCCGCGGCGAGCAGCTCGCCCAGGGTCGCCTGGGTGCCTTCGATGCGGCTCGAGAGCACGGCCTCGCGCCGGACGAAGGGGCGGATCAGGAGATGCGGATTCGGGAGCCGCCGCCCCTCGCCGGCCAACCGGCCGACCGCCCGGTCCGCGGCCGAGAGCGCCGCCGCGAGCTCCGCGCTCCACCCGATCGGGGGCGGCAGGGCCTCGGGCACGTAGGCGCGGTATCCGCCCGGGCAGCGAATCCGCCGGCCGTGCGGCGAGGGCTGGCGTCTGCTGGGCATGGGCTCCCTTGTTTGCGGCCGTGAAAACAACCGCCGGCATTATTAGCGACAAAGGCCGAGAACGCAAACAGCCCGCGCGACCGCTCACGACCGACGCCTGGGAGCAGGAGCAGGGCCCCCTTGAGCACGAAGCGCTCGCGGTGCTCCGAGCGCCCGAAGCGGGGCTCACAGCATGCCTTCGAGGTAGGGCCGCAGGATCTTCTCGACCCGGCAGACCCTCGCATGCTTCCAGAGCTCGTCGGCGCCGCCGCGGTGCTGGGCCAGGTAGTCCCTCAGGGCCTCGATCGCGACGTCCAGTCCGATCTTGTTCCGGTACTTGAAGCAGTCGGCGACGGTCTTGGCCGGGTCGAAGACACGGACCGGAGCGCCTTCGATCCGGTGTCGCTCGATTCCGGAAGAGAGCGCGCGACCCGACATGTGCACGACCTTGATCGCGGGCCAGCCCAGTTTGGGGCGCCAGTCCTTCTCGCCCAGCGCCAGCCAGACCTCGTGCGGTTGCTGCGTCGTGAGCCCATGGAAGCGCAGCGCCGAGAGCAGGCAGAGGACGCCCTTGGGCGAGCGCTTGGCCACGAGCGCGAGGCCGTGGTTCTCGGTGGCCGGCGCACCCGGAAGCCGGTAGAGGCCCCGACCTGCCCGCTCGAGCAGCCCTTGATCGCAGAGACGGCTCAGGACCGTTACTGAGATGCCGTGACCTTGGAGATCCTTCGCCCGGGCGACACCTGCCGTGCGGACAACATTCCCCGAGGTTCTCTAACAGAGCCTCGCCGGCCCCGGCCGGCACTACCGCGCTTCATTCCGGGGATCCTTGTTCAGCCGAGCTTGATAGCGCCCGGCGCTATTAAGACTTCGAGGCCGAAGTCTGAGCAACGGGCCCGGCCGGACAAGGGCGGCCCAGGCGTGCGCACGACCTCGAGCGGTGGCGAGTCCATCCTCAGCGCCTGGTGATCATCTCCGCCCCGAAGCCTTGCGCGCGCACGGCGGCCACCAGGTCGTCATCACCGACGGTTGCTGACGAGGCGACGAGAACGCGCATCTCGCCTTCGTCGAGCCTCACCTCGACCTCGTCCACGCCTTTCACGGCCAGGGCACCGGTGCCGGCGCGGAGCATGCACTCCGGACAACGCATCCCGGCCACGGCGAGGCACACCTCGCGGCGGCCATCCGGAACGCCGGCCGGCTCCGTCCCGGAAGCGATGAAGAGGCCGTCGCCCTCGTGGCGCAGCACCAGTCGTCGCCAGCCACCCAGAGAGCAGGAGCTCGACCGGTGCGCGGCGCGGCAATCGGCGCAGCGTCCGTCCCCATCCTCGGCGCCCGCCGGCAGGCGGGCCAGGGCCGCGTCCCGCGCGGCGTTCCATTGCGCGGCTTCGGGCGCCTCCGGCGCGACCGGCCAGCCGGCCGCCCGCCCCGCTCCGTGAAGCGCCTCTGCCAGCGCATGAGCCGTGCGTCGCCGCGCAGGGTCTGCTCGTTCACCACCGAGCTGGTGGAACCACTCGCGGGGCACGGGAGCCGAGTCGCCCCACTCCACGCGCTCGTCGAACAAGAGGTACACGTCCCAGGCCACGTTCGGTAGACCCAGCACTCCTGCCCAGGCGCGGCCGGCGTGCTGGTCGGGGTCGCGGAAGTGCGTCACGCGCGGATCGTCGAGCAGCCGCTGCGCCCGGCGCGCCGCGTCTTCGCCGTCCGAAGGCAGCATGTCGATCCAGACCACGGCCACTGCGACGTCCTCGCCGGCGCCGCGCAGCAGCCCTTGATCCAGCGCGACCGCGCCGGAGAGGCACGCGCTTCATGTCGGCGACAGCAACGCCAGCGTCCGCGGGTTCCCGTCCGCGCGCGCAAACCAGTCCTTCAACGGCGCGAGGTTGCCGGCGAGACGCGGCATGTCCTTCGCGGCCGTCACGCCGCCCGTGTCGCGCGGCGTTCGGCAAGACGGCGACAGCGCGACGAATCCCGGCAGCATCACCCGAGCGAGCCACGACGCTCCACGTCCGGACCCTCTGGCGGCAGCGGCTCGGACCGACTGCGCGATCTCCTGTCGCGGCGAGCGAACCACCCTATCCTTCCCGTCCCTCGACGCCGGCCGCGTAGGCCGCCGGTTCGAGCTCGAGGCCGAAGCGAATCCCAGCGATGCGCCCGCCGCGGTCCAGGCGCACCACCGTCGGCCAGCAGGTGACCCCGTAGCGCCGGGCGATCGCGCGATCGGGATCGGGGACCAGCGCGAGGTCGAGCCCGCGCTCCTTCAACGCCGCTTCCGCGCGCGCGGAGTCCTCGCCGTCGTTCACGCAGAGCACGAGCGGACCGTCCTTCCCGTCCCCCGCTCGGGCGCTCGATGCCGCGGCGAGCCTGGAGAGCTCTTCGAGCGCGGCATCCGACCAGGTGGTCCAGAAGCAGATCAGGATCTCGCGTCCCCGCAGCTTGCGCGTCGCGACCAGCACCTGCGGACCGCACGGGAACAGGAAGTCCGGCGCGAGCTCGCCGAGCTCGAGCCCGAGGCGCACCGGGTTCCAGCGCGGCAACCGTGGGGTCCCGGGACGCAGGCCGGCGAGCACCTTCGCGAGCTCCTCGGACCGCAGCGGTCCCGCGTCGCGCCAGAGCTCGCCGCCGCCGGGCCCGAGGAGCACCGTCGCTCCCGGGCGCTCGAGACCGAAGCGCTTGCGCCAGGTCCCTTCGGGATCGTGCGTGAGCGCGAGATCGGCGAGCTCGCGCGGGCAACCATGCCCGCGTCCTTCCAGGATGACGGTCGGGAACACGAGCACGGAGCGCGCGGCCGCGCCGGCGAGCGCGGCGCGCAAGGCGTTCGCGCCCTCCGTCGTCGCCGCGTGGTGCACGAGCAGGAACCCGCGCTCTTCGCGGTCGTTCGCGAAGGCGTGCGGACGGTAGCTCCCCCACGGGTCGAGATCGGCGAGGACGCCGCCCCGGCCGTCCGGGACACGCAGAGCGAGGCGCTCGCCGCGCGGGAGATCGAGCGTGGGAACGGCCACGGTGATGCCGCACGTCCGAGCGGACACGGGGACGGGCGAGCCCGGACCGGAAACGACCTGGGTGCCCACGACCTCGAGGCACCACGACGTCGGCGGCCAGGCACGGGCCGGCCCGGCGAGGGCGACTTCGGGCTGGATCGGGGTCACGAAGCGGTGCCGCTCGTCGAACTGGCGCGCGACCGAACCGTCGGCCCGGACCTCGCTCCAGCGGTAGCGCTCGACCGTCCCGCCCGGGATCCAGCTCGCGAAGGCATCGAGCTCCTGCGTCACGAGGAAGACGTCCGTCCCGGGACGCCGCTTGTTCGAGCGGGTGAAGCTCGCCGCGACCCCGGGCGGCGGCCCGACCTCGAACACGCCGCCCAGGATGACCCCGTCCGGGTCGATCGAGGCGCGCGTGAACTCGAGCTCGGCTCCGGGGATCGCGAGTTGCGCGAGGAGCCCTCCGACGCTCTCGCCCACGATCCGGTTCAGCTCGGCGTCCGCGTCGCGCACGAGGCCCTGCGCGGCGTCCTCGAGCGCGCCGACGATCTTGCCCTCGAAGAGGCCGAAGACGAGCTTCAGCAGCGGGTTCCCCTGGGTGATCTCGAGCTCGGGCTCCGACGGGAGCGTCAGCCGGAGCTCGCCTCCGCGCACCGCCAGGCCGAAGTCCTGCGCCAGCCGGAATCCGAAGGACCCGCCCGGATCCAGCGAGCCCGAGCCCTCGACGCGCGCGCGCAGGGCGCCCGGCCGGAGCTCGATCACGAGGGTCGCGGGGTCCGGGCGCGCCTCGAAGTCCACTCCGAATCGCGAGCCTCTGACTCGGATGGCGGAGAGCGGCGCCAGCGCCAGCTCGCGCAGCACGCCGGCGACGAACTCGCGCCCGAGCGCGAGGGCCGCGTGGTCTCCCGCGCCGAGGAAGATCTCCCCGATCTGCGCGGGATCCGGCGCGGGCCCGGCGGGCTCCTTCAACCGCAGGAGCAATGCGAAGGCCGACTTGCTTCCGGCGCGGAGCGTCTTCAAGGCGAGCTCGCGCACGGCGAAGTCCCCGCTCCCCAGCGCGGAAACGCGCACCTGGACCGGCTGGAGGCCGCGGCGGACGAGCTCGACGACGACGTGCTCCACCAGCGCGACCTCCGCGGGGCCAAGACCCGACCCCGGGGCGGGGGCGAAGGACGCACGCACGTCGTCGGACTGCACGCTCACCTTGGCCAGGGTCGCCCCCTCGCACTCGACGAGGCTGATGCCCGCCGTGACGCTCAACGTGCCGTGGACGAACTCGGGCGCCGGACCGCTGCCGAGAGCCGGCTGGAACCGGGCGAAGACCTCGACCACCGCCGTCACGCGCGCCGAGCCCGCCTCCTGCGGCACGCGGATCGAGGGCGTCGAGGCCTGGATTCGCAGATGCCCGCGCAGGTCCGCCCCTCCCGCTCCGGCAGGGCCGCCGGCGAGCGGACCGATCGAGACCGACACGCCGGGAAGCGGCCCGCTCGGGAGCGGCAGATTCAGGCTTCCGCCGTGGAGAAGGTGGAACCCCTCCGGCGGCGCGTCCACCGGTGGATGCCCCTGGCGGTGCAAGGCGGCGAGAAGGAGGTCGGCCCCGGAACTCGCGAGTTCGAGCACCGCGTCGTAGGCACCCGTCCAGCGATTGACCATGGCGAGATCGGTTCAAGGCGAGGGAAGGGGATCGAAACACTCCCGCACGTCGAGCTCTTCCGGCGGATCCGACGCCTCGGCGGCGAAGCGCACCGCCAGGCCGGGAGCGTTCAGCTCCCCGCCGCACTGTCCGATGCGCGTGATGGCGCCGGCCCGTTCGACCGTGCACCTGGCGGTGTAGCGGCCCTCCGGGAGCTCGACTTCCGCCTCGAAGGCCAGGCGTCCGGCGTTGAAGACCGTGAAAGGGAGGTCGACCGGCGATTCCTCGATCTCGGTCATCCCCGGCTCGGAGAAGAAACGCATCGTCACCAAGAAGGGTCCTGTTCCGCCGACGTCGGGCGCGAGCACGCCCAGGGTCAGGGAATGGCTGGGGTGGCCGTCGACTATGCAGCTGCACCCCACGAACCGGAATAGCCGCACGACCGGCACGAGCAAGATCCCGCAGGCGACGAGGTGCGCGAATCCGGCCGAGCCCCCGTCCTCCCCTGCGCTCGCACCGGCGAGGCTCGTCGGCTCGCCCGCGGCGAGCCATCCGGCGGCCAGACCGAGCGCGGCGGGCGCGAAGAGCGCGAGGGACATCCACTGCAAGGCGCCGAGGCCGGCGAGCCGCGGCCCGCGGTCCTCGCGCATCCATTCCAGGAAGAAGCGCCCGGCCGAGTAGCCCCCCACCGCGAAGAGCGCGACCGCCCCTGGAAAGGGGGGCTCGTCCAGCAACGGGATCGAGAGCAGCAAGACGCTCCCCGCGAGGGCGGCCTCGTAGATCGGATTGGGGAGACGTCGCTCCCGGACGCCGCGAGCGTTCGGAAGCCGGATGCCGAAGCGGCCGCGGGTTCGACGCCCGGCACAGCATCCGCTCGAGAGGCATCCGAGGCGTCCAGGGATCACTCCGGCAAGGGCCGCGGGCAGGGCGACGTCCCAGAAAGCGCCCAAGGGAAGCTCGAGCCATCTCGAGAGGGGCAGCGAGAGGAGAACCGGCGGCAGGAGTCCGCCGTACAGGACGGCCCCGCCGCGGCCCAATCGCAGGATCTCCGCGGGCCGGGCGCGGAAGAAGCGCCAGTGGAGGACGACGGAGAGTCCTCGCGCGCCGGCGAGGCCGGCGGGGATCAGCATCGCCATCGCCGTGACGACGCGCACGGGGTCGAGCCCCGTCCGGCGGGCGAGCGCGTCTCCGACGACGAGGCTCGCGAGGAGGCCGAGGGAGAGCATGCTCGCGTAGCTCGGAAGGGTCAGGCCCTCGACGATCGCCCGGCGCTGCCCTCGGTCCCGCGCTCGCCACGGCCGCATGATCACCGACCTCCTTCGAGAACCGCGCCCTGGACCGCGACGCAGACGTGCGAGCCGAGCACGGTGCACAGACCGAGGACCAACGCCGCGTCCGCCGGATTGAAGAGGCCGCCTCGTCCGAGCTCCAGGAAGTCGAGCACGGCTCCGTGCCGCAGGCGGTCGTAGAGGTTCCCGAGCGCTCCCCCGAGCGCGGCGCCGAGCCCGAAGCGGACCGCGGGACCGGCGAAGGGATCGATGAGGACGAGCAACGAGCCCGCCGCGAGCGCGAAGCCGAAGCTGAGCACCCAGGAGGCACGCGATCCCGCGGGCCACAGCCGCGGACGCGGATTGCGGTGGGGACGGATCGTCACGAGGCCAGCCAGGGCCGAGCGACCTTCCGGGCCCGGCCTCCTGAAAGCCAGCATCTTCGCCGTTCGATCCACGGCGAAAACGACGAGGAGCGTCGCGAAGAGCTCCGTCATGTGCCTCGCCCTCTCTATGAATCGGCGGCGGCACCGGGCCCCCGCCGGAGCGCCCATCCTATCGACCCGCAGGACGAGAGCCCAGAGACGGGCGCAACCCGGGGAGTCCTCGTGCGCGGTCGGGACCGGGGGTCAGCAAGCCCAGGAGAACCGCGTTTCGAGCTCGAAGATCCGTCATCGCCTGACGAACGCGCCGGCGCGTGGTCGAGATCCCGGTCTCCTACTACCTGCGCACCGGCGGCGCCTCGAAGCACTCGGCGAACTACGGGCACCTCGCCAAGACCGCCTCGAAGATGCTGCGCATGATCCTGAAGAAGCGCTTCGCGGGCGGCTGAGGGCGCCGAGGCTCGCGGCTCACAGCGGTTCTGTGCCCTCGTTCAGGATCTTCACGTAGCGATCGTGAGCTCGGTCCTGCGGCAAACCTCGTCGAGCGACGTGACAGGCCGCTGGCTGGAGCAGGGCGCACTCGATGGCTTCCTCGAAGGAACGCTCGGAGATTCGCGCGGTCATCGAGGCCTCGACAGGAGCCGAACTGCGCGCCCGGATGTCACAGCCGTCTGTCGCAGCGTGTCACAGCTCGTCACAGCTCCTTTCCGAGTCCCAGGACCTCCTGTGCGAGTCGGTAGTGCCTCATGGGATCCGTCGGCCCCGTGCCCCGCTCGACGAACAACCCCTTGTCCACGAGTGATTTGAGGTCCCGCTGCAACGTCCGCCGGTTCACCCCGGGGCAGAGGGCTTCGAGCTCCTGGATCGTCAGCCGCCCCTCGTCGAGCACGCGGCCGAGGGGGAGGGCCTGCCGGTCCGAAAGACCGTGCTGTCGTGCGAGGACGTCCCGCCGGATGGCGCGCTCCCCCCGGGCCTTCACCTCGTCGAGCTGGGTCGCGAGTCCTTGGGCGAAGAAATCGAGCCAGCCCGTCAGGTCCATGCCCCGCTCGCGCACGCCCTGGATCGCCCGGTAGAAGGCGGGCCGGTCGCGGTCGTAGAACTCGCTGATCGTGAAGAGGCGCTTGAAGTCATAGCCCGCCCGGTAGAGGCAGAGCGTGGACAGGAGGCGCGACGTCCGGCCGTTGCCGTCCAGGAACGGGTGGATGTGGACGAGCTGGAACTGCGCCACGCCGCTCGCCAGCACCGGGTGCACGCCGCCCGGCGCGTTCAGCCACGCGACGAGCTCCTGCATGAGGACCGGCACGTCGTGAGCCGGGAGCGGCGTGTACACGACCTCCCCCGTGGCCGAGTTCACGACGTAGTTCTGCACCCGCCGGTACTCGCCCGGAGCAGCCGAGCCTCCGCGCACGCCCTCGACAAGCCGCTTGTGGATCTCGCGCACGAGCCCCTCGGTGATCGGCCCGCCGTGGCCGAGGTAGGTGGAGACGAACTCGAACGCGCCGCGGTAGTTCAGGAGCTCGCGGACGTCGTCGGGATCGGCTTCCGGCACCGTCTCGCCGGCGAGCAGGCGCTCGGACTGCTCGAGCGTGAGCCGCGTGCCCTCGATGTGCGTCGTTTAGGGCTCGTAACAGAATAAGATATTCGATTCTTGTCTTCCCGGCCGGCGGAGTGACCGATTGCCTTTGGTGTGATCGACGTCAAGGCACTGCGCCGAAAGTTCAGGCTCTTGCTGCGCTCCCTGG
>Ga0247727_10000440_pt1 | contig 100862 bp, 87 predicted proteins | sample WisWelCaveWW1625_FD_202498 | JGI IMG/M metagenome (GOLD analysis project Ga0247727, IMG submission 202498) | Biofilm microbial communities from Wishing Well Cave, Virginia, United States - WW16-25 | ecosystem: Environmental > Aquatic > Deep subsurface > Groundwater > Cave microbial mat...
CATCTCGGCCAGAGTCAGCCGTTCCAGGTTGTGCATGGTGATTGTCATTCACCGCTAGCATCGCCTTGTCCCCCTCCCCCCTTCAGGCTCATTCTGTATTGGAAACAAACTCCGCTTTCAGGCTCATGCACCATTGGAAACACACCCCCGGTTCAGGCTCATCTTGTATTGGACAACTCTGTAAATTGCCTTCGCGGCCCGCCGGCGCTACTATGGAGACTCTCGATTCTTCTCTGGAGACCACTCATGAGTACGCGTAAGATTCTTCTGGCCCTGGCCTTCCTCCTGGCCGTGGTAGCGGCCGTTTGGATGAACAGGCGACAGGGCGAGGAGCAAAAACAGGAGGCGCGACCGGCGGTTCCCATCGGCGCGCCGGTGCAGATTGCCGCCCCGCTGGGACTGCCGCCCGTTCCCATCCCGGCGGACAATCCGCCGACCGCCGAGACGATCGCCCTCGGGCGCCGCCTTTATTACGACCCGCAACTCTCGGTTGATAACACAATCGCCTGCGCAAGCTGCCATCATCCCAAGTTCGGCTTCTCCGACGGCAAGTCGGCCTCGGAAGGCGTGAAGGGGCAGAAAGGGGGCCGCAACGCACCCACGATCTTCACCGCCGCCTACTACAGCGTGCAGTTCTGGGACGGACGCGCGCCGAGCCTCGAGAAACAGGCCGAAGGCCCAGTCCAGAACCCGATCGAGATGGCGCACACTCTGGAGGGAGTCGAGAAGAGGCTGATGGCCGACGCCGGCTATCGCGCCCAATTCGAGAAAGCGTTCGGCCCCGGGCCCATCACCTACGAGATGGTGGGAAAGTGCATCGCCTCGTTCGAGCGCACCGTCATCAGCGGGAATTCTCCGTTCGACCGCTACTTCTACGGCGGCGACAAGAAGGCGCTCAGCGACTCCGCCCGCAGGGGCCTGGAGGTGTTCCGCAATCCCAAGAAGGGCAACTGCGCCGTCTGTCACACTATCGGCGAGAAGTACGCTCTGTTCACCGACAACAAGTTTCACAACCTGGGCGTTGGAGCGAGCGACGAGAAGTTCAAGGACGTCGGGCGTTTCGAGGTGACAAAGAACCCGGCCGACACCGGAGCGTTCAAGACTCCGAGCCTGCGCAACATCGCGCTGACGGCGCCCTACATGCACGACGGCAGCCAGCCCACGCTCGAAGAAGTGCGGGATTTCTACATCGGCGGCGGGAACTCGAACCCGCATCGGGATCCGGAGATCAAGGTGCTGGATTACCTCACGGGGCGGGAGCGGGCGGACCTGCTGGCATTTCTGGAATCTCTCACCGGGGAGATCCCGGCCAACGTCGGCCCGCCGTAGTAGCCCGTTGCAGAAGTCAACGCGTGCTGAAAACGACAGGCCGGGAGGCCGGTCCCACAACGCCGTCCCGAGGGAAAGGCCCGTGGGATAATGGAAGGACCGGGAGGAATCCGATGAAGCGACGACTACTGGCGGTGGGCTTGTTGTGGAGCGGTTGGCTGTGCGGCCAGTCGGAGAACGTGAAGCGGCTGGAACAGGCGGCCGTGGTCTTCGAGGAGGTCATGGGATCTGTGGACAAGGCGGTTCCCCAGGAGCTTCTGCAACGGTCTCATTGCGTCGTGGTTGTACCGGGCCTGAAGAAAGGCGCCTTCATCGTGGGCGGCAAGTTCGGGCGCGGCTTCCTCACCTGCCGTAAGAAGGGGGGAGCGGGCTGGTCCGGTCCCGGCGCGGTGCGCGTGGAAGGCGGCAGCTTCGGGTTCCAGATCGGCGGCTCGGAAACCGACGTGATCATGCTGGTGATGAACCAGCGCGGCGTCGGACGGCTGCTGTCGAGCAAGTTCACGCTCGGCGGAGACGCTTCGGTGGCCGCCGGCCCTGTGGGCCGAACCGCGGCGGCGGAAACCGATGCCCGCCTGACGGCCGAGATCCTCACCTGGTCGCGGTCGCGCGGCGTGTTCGCAGGCGTCTCGCTCCAGGGGGCCACGCTGCGCCAGGACCTGGCGGTGAATCGCGAGTTGTACGGTCGCACGCTGGAGAACAAAGAGATCGTCGAGGGCGGCATGGCCGCGCCTCCAGCAGCCTCACGACTGCTGACGCTCATCACGAAGCACTCGAGCCGGAAGTAGCGTGGGACAGGCCTCCCGGCCTGTCGTTCCGCTACGGCGTTTTCCAATCCGCCACGAATATATTGAACTCGTAGCGCGACTTCGCGTTGCGATCCGAACAAAACACCAACTTGGTTCCGTCCGGTGAAAACTCGGGGAAGCTGGTGAAACCGCCCGAGTCGGAGATCTGCTCCAGCCCGCTGCCGTCCGGGTTCATCAGGAACAACTCGAAGCGGCGGCCGTCGCAGTTGTGGCGGTTGGAGGCGAACAGGATCTTGCGGCCGTCGGGAGTGAAGACAGGGGCGAAGCTGGCGCAGCCGAAGTCGGTGATCTGGCGCGATCGCTCGCCGCGCGGCCCGGCGACGAACAGCTCCATCTTCATCGGCGTGGTGAGGTTGTCGGCGAGCAGCTCCTTGTAACGCGCGGCGGCCTCCGGGGTCTTGGGGTAGTTGGCGCGCCACACCAGTTGGCGGCCGTCGCGTGAAGAAAAGGCGCCCCCATCGTAGCCGCCGGCTGTGGTGAGGCGTCGCTTGCCGGAGCCATCCGAGTTCATGCTCCACAGATCCAGGTCGCCCGAGGCCATCGAGGTGTAAACGATCTTGCCCGTTTTCCAATTGACCGTAGCCTCGGCGTCGTAGCCGGGGGTGTCGGTCAGCTTCTTGATGATCTCGCCGGCGTCGGTGGCCAGGTATATGTCGTAGCTCGGATAGACGGCCCAAACGTAGCCTTTGCTGCGATCGGGCGGAGCCGGGCAGGCGGCGCCGGCGCCGTGCGTCGACGCATAGACGAAACGCTTGCCGTCGGCGAGAAAATAGCCGCAGGTGGTGCGGCCCTGGCCGGTGGAGACCCTGCTCTGGCCGGAGCCGTCGGCGTTCATGATGAAGATCTGGTCGCAGCCCAGCCCCTCGCGCGTCGACTGGAAGATGATGCGGTTGCCGTCGGGCGACCAGTAGGCCTCGGCGTTCTGGCCGCCGAAGGTGAGCTGTCGGATGTTGGCGAGCGACGAGGGGCGCTGGGCGGTCGCCGGCGCGGCCACCGCCACCAGCAGCAGGAACAAAACCGTTTGGCGCATAGGTCGCATGATGTTCAGTTTCTCCCGGCAAACAGATCCCGGCCCTCGACCAGCGCGCGCATCTTGCCGTCGGCGACGCTGCGGGCGAGCATCCAGAAGCCGCAGTCCGGGTGCACGAAAGGCACCCGCTCGACGCCGAGCAGGCGCGCGGCCCGCTCGATGCGCGAGGCGACCAGTTCCGGCGATTCGATCTGGTTGTCCTTGATGTCGATGACGCTGAGCCCGAGTCCCAGGCGCGGGTCGAGCTCGCGAAACACTTCCAGCTCATCGTAGCCGCGGCGGGCGAACTCGAGCACCAGGTGGTCCGCGTGCAGGCCGTTGAGAAACGGCAGCAGGTCTTTCCAGAATCCCTTCTGGACGCTCTGGCCGCCGTAGTTGCCAAAGCAGATGTGGACCGCGCGGGTGGCTCGTACGCCGTCCAGGACATGATTGATCGCCTCCAACGCCCACGGCCGATCTTCCGGATGGCCGCTGATGTTGGCCTCGTCGAGCTGCACCACCTCGGCGTCGATGTCTTCCAGTTGGCGGCGCAACACGCCGGCGAGGGCCATCGCCAGACTTTCCCTGCCGCCGTAATAGCGGTCGGTAAGCACTTTGGCGAGCATGTGCGGACCGGTGCAGGTGAACTTCAGCGGATGGCGGGTCAGCGAGCGCGTGAAGCGGTAGTCCTTGGGCAGATTGAGAGTGCCCTCGCCGATCTGGTCGACCACGATGCCGGCGGGCTCGGTGCGGTAGCTCATGCCGGCGTCGGCGCGAAACGCCTCCAGGTCGCTGATCGAGAACCGTGTGCGGATGCCGTCCATCTGGCCGACGAAGTAGTCGATCATGCCGTTGGTCTCCGGGTGGCTGGGATTGAACCGGTTCAGCTCCCCGTCGGCGACCACGTCGATACCGGCCAGCTCCTGCGTCTTCAGGACCACCATGACGGCGTCGCGGAGAGTGACTCGGCTGGAGTCCCCCAGGAGCCAGTGCGGGGCCGGGTAGCTGCCGACGACGGTGGTTCGGATGGCCATTCAGGTCATTGTATCGTGCAGTATAGTGGGCTCAGGGGGCGTATCGTGCGGGGAAAGCTGGCCGCGCTGCTGTTATGCGCGGCTTCGGTGACGGCGGCCGAGGTGCGCCTGGCCGGGCGGGTGACCGACGAGAACAGCACCCCGGTAGCGCGCGCCCGCGTGCTGGTCCGCGCCGACTCCTCTTTCGTGCAGGCGTTCACCGATCCGCGGGGAGCGTTTTCCAGCGTCCTGGCGGCGGCGGGCGAATATCGGATCGCGGTCGAGCGCGAAGGGTTCTTTTCGCTGCCCGATCAGCCGGTGCGGCTCCAGGAAGGCGACAACGAGGTGCTGCTGGTTCTGACCCGCCTGCGCGAGGTGTTCGAATCGGTGGACGTCACCGCCGCGCCGACCGCGGTCGACATGGACTCGACCAGCTCCCAGAAGCGTGTCAGCGGCGCGGTGATTCTCAACGTGCCCTACCCGACGACCAACGATCTGCGCGGCGCCATGCGCGTCATCCCCGGTGTGACCCAGGACCGCCGCGGCGGCATCCACATCAACGGCGGCGGCGAGGACCAGGTGATGTACACGCTGAACGGCTTCAACGTCACCGACCCGCTCACCGGCCGCTTCGACAGCCGGGTCAGCGTCGAGTCCGTCCAGACGATGGAAGTCACCAGCGGGCGCCTTTCCGCCGAGTACGGGAAGGGCTCGGCCGGCACGCTGGCTATCCACACCCGCGGCGGCGACGACAAGTTCCGCTACTCGGCCACCAATTTCTTCCCCGGCGTCGAGAGCCGCAAGGGGCTGATCATCGGCAACTGGACGCCGCGGATCAACCTCAGCGGCCCGATCCTGCGCGGGCGCGCCTGGTTCGCCAACAGCTTCGACACGCAGTACGTCAACCACGTGGTGGAGGAGCTGCCCAAGGGCGAGGATCGCACGACGGCCTGGCGGTTCAGCAACCTGCTGAACACCCAGGTGAACGTGACGCCCTCCAACATCGTGCACGCCGGCCTTCTGGTGAGCCGCTTCAGCGCGCCGCGTAACGGACTGAGCGTTCTGGATCCCACCGAGACCACCGTCGACCGGCGCTCGCGGCAATGGTTCTTCCACGTCAAAGACCAGATCTGGCTGCCGCGGCGCGTGCTGGTGGAAGCCGGCTACGCGCTCAACCGCACCTTCGGTCGGGAAATCCCCCAGGGGCAGGAACTCTACCTGGTGACGCCGGACGTCAGGCGCGGCAATCACTTCGTCGACGCGATCCGCAAGGCGGGCCGCGACCAGTTTCTCGCCCACGCGTTTCTGCCGTCGTTCACCCTGGCCGGCGGACACCAGTTCAAGGCGGGGCTGGACCTGGACCGGGTCCTTTACTGGCAGGATGTGCGGCGAACGGGCTTCGAGATCTACCGCGAGGACGGCACGCTCACGCGACGCACCGTGTTCGCCGGCGCGGGCGAGCTGAAGCGGTCCAACTACGAAGTGGCGCAGTATGTCCAGGACACCTGGAGGGTGCGGGCCAACCTGCTGCTCGAGCTGGGGCTGCGCTCGGACTGGGACCGCGTCCTGCGCCGCTGGGACGTCTCCCCGCGGCTGGGCGCCGCTTGGTCGCCGCCCGGTCTCGAGCAGACCAAGATCGCCGCCGGCTACGCCAAGATCCACGATGCCACCAGCCTGCGGCTGTTCACGCGGCCGCTCGACCAGTATTCGCTCACCACCTACTTTCACCCCCTCGGCGGGATCGTGCGCGGGCCCGCCGTTTCGTTGTTCACGATCGGCAATCCGGGCCTGAGCCGGCCGCGCTACCACAACTATAGCGTCAGCCTGGAGCAGGCCTTGTCCGGCAACCTCTTCGCCCGGCTCCAGTATTTGGGCCGCCGCGGGCGGCGCGGCTTCACCTACGTGAACACGCTCGAATGGAATCCACAGCCGGCGGATAGCGCGGGCGAGTTCGGCGGCAACGCGTTCGACGCCCTCTACGATCTCACCAACGACCGCAGGGATGTCTACGACTCCTTCGAGGTGACGCTGCGGCAGACCTTCCGATCGCAGTACGAATGGCTGGCCAGCTATACCCGTTCCCGCGCTTTGTCCAACGCGGTGGTCGATCTCAGCGTCGAGGACCCGCTGCTGGCGACCACCAACGTCGGCCCCATGCCCTGGGACTCGCCCCATCGCCTGCTGAGCTGGGGCTACCTGCCTACGTTCCACAAGAACTGGGCCGTGGCCTACCTGCTGGAGTGGCAAAGCGGCCGTCCGTTCTCCGTGCAGAGCGATGACGGCCGGCTGTTGGGCGAGCTGAACTCGCGCCGCTTCCCCGCCTACTTCGAGCTGAACCTGCACCTGGAACGCCGGCTCCAGTTCCGCGGGTATCGCTGGGCGCTGCGACTGGGCGCCAACAACATCACCAACCGCCGAAACCCGGACGTGGTGAACAACAACACGGGCTCGGTGAATTTTCTCCGCTTTTACGGAGGCCAGGGACGCAGCATCAATTTTCGCATCCGCTGGCTGGGCAAAGCATGATTCCCGGCCCGCGTGGCCGCGCTAGAATTGAGGCTTGCCCGAACCCCGAGTGACCGTGGTGATCCCCACCCTGGCGGCGGACGAGATGTTGATCGAGTGCCTGGAATCGCTCGAGCGCCAGAGCAGCCGTGATTTCGAGATCATCGTGGTGGACAACAGCGGCCGCGGCGCGGTTCGGCTCAGCGTGGCCTCCCGGCCCGGCCTGACCATCCTCGAAAGCGGCCGCAACATCGGATTCGGCGCGGCCGTCAACGCCGCCTGCGCCCGATCGCGGGCACCGTTTCTGGCTACACTCAACGACGACGCGGCGGCGCATCCGCGCTGGCTGGAGGCGCTGGTGGAGGCCGCTGCCTCGCGCGACGACGTCGGCATGTGCGCCTCCCGCGTCCTGCTCGCCGGCGTGGGACGGCTGGATTCGGCGGGCATGCTGCTGTGCGCCGACGGCAGCAGCAAGCAACGCGGTCACGGCGAATGCGCGTCGCGATACGACGATCCCTGCGAAACACTGCTCCCCAGCGGCGCGGCGGCCCTCTATCGACGCGCGATGCTGGAGGAGACCGGCGGCTTCGACGAGACCTTCTTCCTCTACTCGGAGGACACCGACCTGGGCCTGCGCGCGCGCTGGGCCGGCTGGAAATGCCTCTACGTGCCCGAGGCCCAGGTGGAGCATCGCTACTCGCGATCGGCGGGGCGCGCCTCGCCGCTGAAGGCCTACCACGTCGAGCGCAACCGGCTGTTCGTGGTGGCGAAGAATTTTCCGGCGGGCATGCTGGCGAAGTCGCCGTGGGTGGCGCTGGCGCGATACGCCTGGCACGCGGTGGCGATCGTCGAGGGTCGTGGCGCGGGGGCCGAGTTTCTCCGCCAGGGGCACGGCGCGTGGCGGCTGGCGTGGCTGGTCCTGCGCGCGCACCTGGCGGCCCTGGCGGCGGCTCCGCGACTGTGGATCGAGAGACGAAAGATCCGGGGCTCGGCGCGGCTGTCGGCGGCCGAGTTTCGCCGCCTGGCGCGGTCGCACTCGATCCGCGCGCGCGAGGTGGCGCGGCTGTGAAACCGGTCGCCGGCCCCCACTCCCTGCTGGTCATTATTCCCGCGTTCAACGAGGAAGGCGCGGTCGGCTTCGTCGTCGGTGAGGTGCGCCAGGTTCTGCCGCAAGCCGGGGTCCTGGTGATCGACGACTGCTCGGCCGACTCGACCGCCGACCTCGCGCGGCTGGCCGGCGCCGAGGTGCTTTCCCTCCCCTACCATCTCGGCCTGGGAGGCTGCGTGCAGGCCGGCTACAAGCTGGCCTTCGAGCTCGGCTACCAGTACGTGATTCGCATCGACGGCGACGGCCAGCACGATCCGCGCGACATCCCGAAGATCCTCGCGGTGCTCCAGGAATCCCGCTGCCAGATGGTGATCGGCTCGCGCTTCCTGGAGGGCGACCACAACCACACCAGCTTCCTGCGGGGGCTCGGCATCCGCTTGTTCCGCCTCCTGCTGCGGCCGATTCTCGGCCGGCCGGTGCGCGATCCCACCTCCGGTTTCGTCGGCGTGAACCGTCAGGCGCTGGCGGTGTTCAGCCGCAGTTTCCCGCTGGAATATCCGGAGATCGAAGCCCTGGTGGTGCTGCAACGCAAGGCCTTCCGATTTCAGGAGGTGCCCTGCCGGATGCGCCCGCGGCGCGCCGGCCGCAGCACCATCACCGCGATGAGATCCATCTACTTCATCCTGCATGTGCTGCTCGGCGTGTTCGTCAACATCCTGAAGTACGAGGGTCGCCGGCGAAAGTCTTGAAGGGAGTTCGCAATGGACCGACTGTTGACCGTCACCATGGTGTTGAGCCTGGCGCTGATCGTGGTTGTGCTGATAGCGGTGCGGCGCGCTCATATCCGCGTGGAGTACTCGGTGAGCTGGCTGGGCGCGGCCGTGATCCTATTGGTCCTGTCGAGCGAGCGCTGGCTGCTCGACGGGCTGGCCGGAGTGCTGGGCATCGGCGATCCCCCGCTGGCGCTGCTGTTTGCGACATTCGGTGTATTTCTGCTCGTGTTCTACAGATTTTCGCTGATCCTCTCCCATCTGAAGGACGCAAACATCGCTTTGACTCAACGGCTGGCGATTCTGGAGTACCACGTCCGCTCGCAGCAGTCCGCGAAATGACGGCCTCCTGATGAGTAAGCCTCCACGCGCGCGGCGCCCTCCCGCGGCCCCGAAACCCGCGCCGGCCGTGCGTCGGGAACGCTGGCCTGCCGTGGCCGCGGCGGCGATCACGCTGGTGGCGCTGCTGTGGGCTTACCAGCCGGCGATCGGCGGTCCGTTTCTGTTCGACGATACCTACCTGCCCTTCGCCCTGCCCGGTTTCGAGGACAAGCCGCTGTCAGACTGGGTTCGCGGCGTACGGCCTCTGCTGATGCTCACCTTCTGGCTGAATTTTCGTTTCTCCGGGCAGGAGCCGTACTGGTATCACGTCGTCAACGTGATGCTTCACCTGGCCGGCGGGGCATTCGTGTTCTTCATCGCGCGGCGGCTGCTGGAGTGGGCGGGAGAAACCGCGCGGCGAGACCTGCTGGCGGGCTTCGCCGCGGGGCTGTTTCTGCTGCACCCGTTGCAGACGGAAGCGGTGGCCTACGTGGCCAGCCGCTCGGAGAACCTGAGCGTGATGCTGATCTACGGGGCCTTCACGGTCTTCCTCGGCCGCTCGCGGGCGGGCGTTTCGTGGCTCTCCTCGCTCGCCGTCGTCGGCCTGTTCGCGGCCGCCGTGCTCAGCAAGGAGCATGCAGTGGTGCTGCCGGCGTTGCTGCTGCTGACGGACTGCTTCTGGAACCACGGTTCTCCGCTCGAGCGCATCCGCAAAAACTGGAGGCTCTACGCGCCGCTGACGCTGGCCGGAGCGCTGGGAATGGCGTTCGTCTGGAGAATCCTCGGCGCGGCCGATACGGCGGGCTTCGCCCTAAAGGGCCTCCCGTGGCATCACTATCTATTCACCGAATGCCGCGCCGTCTGGGTCTACGCGCGGATGTTTGTGCTCCCTTACGGTCAAAATGTGGACCCGGAGTTTCCCATCTCGCACTCACCGCTCGAGCACGGCTCGGCGCTCGGCATGGCGGCGCTCGTAGTCCTGGCGGCCGGCGCCTTCCGATTCCGCCGTCGCTATCCACTGGCCTGTTATGGAGCGCTGGTGTTTCTGCTGCTGCTTGCGCCCACGTCCTCTCTGGTGCCGATCCAGGACCCGCTGGCCGAGCGGCGGGTTTATCTGGCGTCGCTCGGCCTGATCCTGGTGGCGCTCGAGTTCTTGCGGCGATGGCAGGCGGGAAAGGAAATGCAGGCCGCGGCGCTCGCGGCGGTTCTGCTGGCGGCCGGGGGACTCACCTGGGCGCGAAACCACGTCTGGAGCAGCCCGTTCACGCTGTGGGAAGACGCCGTCGCCAAGTCCCCACGCAAGTTCAGGCCCCGATTCCAGCTCGCCTTCGCACATTATCAGGTCGGCCAGTGCGGGCCGGCGGTGGAACATTACGCCAAGGCCGCCCAACTGGAGAAGCCGGACTATCGCCTCCTGGTGGATTGGGCGCTGGCCTATGACTGCCTGGGGCGGCCCGCGGACGCCTTGGCCAGGCTGCGGGAAGCGGCCGCGCTCAAGCGGACCGCCCACGTGTGGGCTCTGATCGGCATGGTTTACGGTAAGCAGGGGCAAGCCTCGGCGGCGCTGGACTCGCTGCGGATCGCCGAGAAGCTCGACCCGGCCTTCGCGATGACTTACGTCTATCGCGGCAACGTGTATTTCACCACCGGCGACTTCCAGGGCGCGGCCGCCGAGTTCCGGCGCGCGCTGAAGATCGCTCCCAACAACGAATCCGCCCTCGACGGCCTGCGCAAGGCGACGAAGATGGCCACGGAGGCCGCCCGGTGAGCGTGGTGGGACGCCGGTCGGTGATGCGCGACCTCGCAGTCACTCTCGTAGTCGGCTTGGCGGCGTGCCGTGAGCCCGCGGCAAAACAGACTCCACCGCCAGCCAGCCCCACGGAGCCCCGGGCAATAAAGGGCGTCCTTGTGCGCTCGGAAAGCGGCCAACCGGCGGCTGGCGTACTACTCTTACTCGTCCATGTGAATTACGATGACAAGAAGCGGCGTTCCCTATCCGTCATTCCCGCGGAACTCAAGGCGTTTGGAGAAGTCAATACTGATGCGAACGGCGCCTTTTACATCCGGAACATACCAGCCGGAACCTATGCGCTTACACACTTGGTTGAGCAATCTGCCGGACGTTGGGGTCTTGGAGAGCTTGAACTGCAAGGTGTGCGGAGCCTCGACATCGTTGTGAAAGAGAACGACCCGGTGTTGGACTTGGGCAAGATAACGCTCAGGGAAAAGGGACCGTAGGGGGCGATCTGACCCGGTGGGGCCGTACCGGAACGCGGGGCCGCCGATGATCTCGACGTGATCGCACTTCGCACATTCTTGGGAGAGTCGTTCACGGAATTGGGAATCAAGAAACATCCGGCACGAGGGCGCCCGGCTTCTGAAGCGCTCGCCGAGACAAATGTGCAGGGGCCGAATCGCTTGACTCGTTATGTCGAACTGAGATTCAATCAGAGGCGCATAATCCAAGGTGGACGTCAAGGACAGTCTCCTGCCGGCTGTACGCTGGACCACTACCGGACCGCAAGCAGCGCTTCGTCCAGGAACCCAAGGCCGCCAGCGCCCTGAATCATCCCAACATCGTCACCATCTACGACTCCTTAGTCGACGACCTGATGCTGGTGGAAACCTCCGGTGAGGGCGCCCGCGCCATCATGCCCCAGTCCGGGCAAGCAGCGAGGCTGGAGTGCCTGAGATTTGCCGGTTCTATGGCATTGTCGTTCGAATCTTCTGGCGGGACCACGGCCCTCCGCATTTTCACGCGGGGTATGGCGAGCATGAGGCCCTGGTCGGCATTGAAACCCTTGAGGTGTTGTATGGCTCGCTCCCTCCCAGGGCGCGCGGGCTTATAATGGAGTGGGCGGCGGAACATCGGCAGGAGTTGTGGGAAAACTGGGAGCGGGCCGCCGATCGGCAGACCCTAAGGAAGATCAGACCCCTGGAGTAACCAAATGCGCGTTCGGGTCCTCGATGTGAATCCGCTGGAGGGTTACAAACTTCGCCTTCGCTTTCAGGACGGCGCCGAGGGAATCGTGGATATTGCCACGCTCATCCCGTTTGACGGGATGTTTGCCCCGCTGCGGGATCGATTCTTCTTTGAGCAGGTCCGCGTGGATCAGGAATCCGGCACCATCACCTGGCCGGGGAATCTCGATCTGGACCCGTACACGTTGTACGTGGAAGCAACCGGCAAAGAACTCCGCCTGAATAACGGCGTTGTCGTCCGGCCGTCGGCGGTTGCCTCGCGAAGGTAGTGCGTTCGGCACGCCACCGCCGGCACGTTATCGACTGATGCGAGCAAGGCCAAACAGGGATTCAACCTCACGATTTGTCGTCTGCATCGGCAACAATTTATTACGAGGTGTTGCTGGAGCTACACAAGATCTCGTCGCGATCGACGATGTACCGAAGTCGCGTGGAGCGCGCCATGTTGAAGCAGGCTTCCTGAAGCGCGAAGGCCAGCTAACTCGGCGCTGCAGGCGGCGGCAAAAGCAGGCCGGGCCTGAGGGGCTGAGTCCCTAGCCTGACCGGCAGACAGCGGGTGTGGAGAAGCGCTCAAACTGGACCCCAGGTCTCGTGCGACACTCGCCGAAAGAACGTTGGTCAGCCTGGACGAGCTGTCGGAAGAGGAAGCCGCCCAGCTCTGGGCTGCTGAAGCCCAGCGGCGAGATGCTCAAATGGACGTGGACCCAGACTAGGCTCCGCTGCCCAACGAGGCGTTGCAGCCGCCGGCGCAAACGGCGCGCCGCGCCTGAGCGCGCTCCGACCAGAGCATCCGCCCGCCCCCGCCGACTGTTGTAAGATAGGGAACTTCCGGCCGGTCGCACCCATGGAACATCTTCCCTGGCTTTCAATAGTCCTCTGGACGCCCCTGGCAGGGCTGCTCGTCCTGCTGGTGCTCCCCGCCGCCAACAAGCGGGCCATCCGGTTGTGGGCTAACTTCGCCTCGCTCGCAGGATTTTTTGTCTCGCTTCCGCTGGTCTTCCTGTTCGACCGCACCAAGGACTACCAGTTCGTCGAGAAGGCGAAGTGGATTCCATCGATCGGCGCATCCTACTCGCTGGGCATCGATGGATTCAGCCTCCTGCTGGTGGTGATGACCGCGCTGATCGGCTTCCTGGCGATCCTTTCCAGTTGGTCGGCGATCGAGAGCCGGCTGAAGGAATATTACGCCTGGTTCTTCCTCCAGCAGGTGGGCATGCTGGGCGTGTTCATGGCGCTGGACTTCCTGCTGTTCTTCGTCTTCTGGGAGCTGGTGCTGGTGCCGATGTACTTCATCATCGCCATCTGGGGCGGCCCGCGGAAGACGTACGCGGCGATCAAGTTCGTCATCTACACGCTGATCGGCTCGGTGCTCATGCTGCTCGGGATCCTGGCCATGTACTTCCGCCACATGAGCCAGTACCGTGAGCCGTCGTTCGCCATCGCCGACCTGATGAGGGTCTCGCTGCCGCCGGAGTGGCAGTGGTGGGTCTTCTGGGCGTTCTTCCTGGGCTTCGCGGTGAAGGTGCCCATGTGGCCGTTCCACACCTGGCTGCCGGACGCGCACGTCGAGGCGCCCACGGCCGGCTCGGTGATCCTTGCCAGCGTGCTGTTGAAGATGGGCACCTACGGATTCCTGCGCTTTTCGCTGCCGCTGCTGCCGGACACGGCCAAGAATCCCACGGTGATCAACATTGTGGCGCTGCTTTCGATCATCGCCATCGTCTACGGCGCCCTGGTCAGCCTGATGCAGAAGGACTGGAAGAAGCTGGTGGCCTACTCCTCGGTCAGCCATATGGGCTTCTGCACGCTGGGGATCTTCGCCCTGAACCCGGCGGGCATCGCCGGCTCGATCCTCCAGCAGCTCAACCACGGCATCTCGACCGGCATGCTGTTCCTCATCGTCGGGATCGTATACGAGCGCAGGCACACGCGTGAGATCAGCGAATACGGCGGCCTGCTGCGGGTGATGCCGGTGTTCACCATCATCTTCCTCATCACCGCGCTCAGCTCCATGGGGCTGCCGCCGCTGAACGGCTTCATCGGCGAGATCACGGTGGTGCAAGGCGCCTTCCAGGTGTCGCTGAACTGGGCGTTCTGGTGCGTAGTGGGCATCGCGCTCGGCGCGGCCTACCTGATCTGGCTGTTCCAGCGGACGATGCTGGGGGAGATCGCGGAGAAAAACTCCGCGCTGCAAGATCTGAACTGGCGCGAGATCGCGGTCTTCGCGCCGCTGGTGGCGTGGGCTTTCTGGATCGGCCTGTATCCGAAGCCGTACTTCGATATCCTGGAGCGGCCGGTAGCGCAGATCGTGGAGCGCGTGCGGCCGGGCTATTACGCCGAGCACAAGCTGCGCAATCCGCTGGTCAGCGGGGCTCCTTCGGCGAGCTTATCCGCACCAGCTCCGGGCGCGCGCTGACGGGCCGCGGCGGCCGCAGCAGCCGTCCGGGAAACCCGCCCAGGTAGGTCAGCCGCTCGACCACGGGCAGCAGCCGCCGCACGAAGCTGCCGTGGAAGATCAGGCTGGCAGCCACCAGCAGCGGGTGTGGGATGGTGGTCAGGCAGCGCGAGCAGACATCGATCTCCCCGGCCCGGCCGGCGGCGTGGAGACGGCGCATTCGCCTCATCTCGGGCGCGTTCCAGATTTCCCCCAGCGACTGACTCGCCACCCGGCCCACGGGCGCGCCGTCCAGCATGTAGCTCTGGCAGCAGGGATAGACGTCGCCATTGTGCTTCACGTACATCGGGCCGCGCCACAGGTAATGGCAGGGATGGCGCCAGTCCTCGGCGGCGTGGCCGGCTTCGGGCTGCAACAGGTTGGTCTCATCGGCCTTGATCCTCACCTGGTCGACGCCCGGTACCCCGCGCCAGAAGCGGAGGAACTCGTCCACCTCTCCGGCATTGCGCTCCATCAGCACCATCTGGACCACCACCTGGATCCTGGCCCGCCGGCGCTGCTTCATGCCGGCGAACCGCACGAAGTTGTCGCGCACTTTCTCGAAACGCGCGCCCTTGCGGTAGTACTCGAAGGACTCCCTGGTCGCTCCGTCGAAGCTCAGGGTGATGTGCGAGAGCGGGGAATCGAGCAGCCGCGCCGCGGTCTTTTCGTCCAGGAAGGTGCCGTTGGTGGAAAGCAGCGTCGAGATGCCGTGCCGGCGGCAGAATTCGATGCGCTCGAAGATCTTCGGGTCCATGAACGGCTCGCCGAGCCCGATCAGCATCATGTGCTCGGCCGAGCGGCCGGCCTCCCCGACCAGGCGGTCGAAAATCTCCGCCGACATGTCCTCCTTGGGCTGGCGATGGGTCTCGCGGGGGCACATGGGGCAGTACAGGTTGCACTTGGCGGTGGTTTCGACGATGTACTCCACCGGCAGCGCTGCCATTCGCTCCTGGCGTCGCAGGTACCCCCACAGGAGTCTGGCCCGATTGACCGCGCGCATGACGTATGCCTCAATTGTACGTTCAGCAGGCGGCGCGCGCCGGTTTCGCATACAATAGGCGACTGCCATGAAGGTGACTGTCACCGGTGGAACCGGCTTCATCGGCCGGCGCCTGGTCGGGGAGTGGCTGAGCCGAGGCTGGGAAGTGCAGGTCCTGGGCCGCACGCCGCGGCCGGGCCTGGCGCAGGAAGCCAGGTTTTCCATCTGGGACGGCCTGCGCGGCGAGCCTCCGGTGGAGAGCCTGGCCGAGGTCGACGCGGTGATTCACCTGGCGGGCGAGCCGGTGGCGCAGCGTTGGACCCCGGAAGCCAAGCGCCGCATCCGCGCCAGCCGCGTCGAGGGAACCCACCACCTGGTCCAGGGACTGGCCAGATGCACGTCGCGCCCGGCGGTGCTGGTGAGCGCATCGGCGATCGGCATCTACGGCTCGCGCGGCGAGGAGCAACTGTGCGAATCTTCGACGCCGGGGAGCGATTTTCTCGCTACTACCACCCTCGAGTGGGAGCAGGAAGCCCGGCAGGCCGAGTCGCTGGGCATCCGCGTGGTGTGCCTGCGCATCGGACTGGTCCTGGGACGCGGAGGCGGGGCGCTCGAACGCATGCTGCCGCCTTTCCGCATGGGCATCGGGGGGCGGCTGGGGTCGGGGCGGCAATGGATGTCCTGGATCCACATCGATGATCTGATCGCGATGGTGCAATTTGCCGTGGAGAACGCCTCCCTGCGCGGGTCGGTCAACGCCACCGCCCCCGCACCGGTCCGCAACACCGAGTTCACTCTGGCGCTGGGACGGGCGCTGCGGCGTCCGGCGCTGTTCCCGGTCCCTGAGTTCGCCGTGCGTCTGCTGTTCGGCGAGATGGCAGGGATCGTCCTGGGGAGTCAGAAAGTGCTGCCGCGCACGGCCGAAGCGGCCGGTTTCCGCTTCCAGCACGGCGAGGTGGGCGGCGCGCTGAGGAATCTGCTGGCTGCTCGTTAACGTTAACGTTAACCTACGACGTTCTGCGGCCTGCCGTCGAGAAACGCGGCCAGATTGGCGATGGCGAGCTCCAGCAGCCGCGCCCGCGCCTCGCGTGTGGCCCAGGCGATGTGCGGGGTGACCAGGCAGTTTCTTGCCCCCAGCAGCGGGTTGTTCTCAAGTGGCGGCTCCACCGAGAGCACGTCCAGACCCGCGCCGGCCAGCCGCCCGGCGTTCAACGCGTCGGCAAGGTCCTGGTCGACCACCAGCGGGCCGCGCGAGGTATTGATCAGAAAGGCCGTGGACTGCATCGAGCCGAGGCGTCGGGCGTCCATCAGCCCGCGCGTATCTGTCGTGAGCGGGCAGTGCAGGCTGACCACGTCGGCCGTGGCTAGCACATCCCCCAACGACACCCAACGGAAATCGGGATACGGCGGCGGATTCGCCGTGACAGCGTCATGGGCGATGACGCGCATTCCGAGCGCGTCGGCGATGCGGGCGGTCTGCCGGCCGATGCGGCCGAAGCCGACGATGCCCATGGTCTTGCCCGCCAGCTCGACCAGCGGCGACCGCCAGAAAGACCAGTCCGGGCTGCGCGACCACTCGCCCGCGCGCACGGCGTCGCTGTGGAGCTTCACCTGGTGGCATAGCTCCAGCAACAAAGCGAAGACGAACTGCGCCACCGAGGCCGTGCCGTAGGTGGGGATGTTGGTGACCGTGATGCCCCGCTCGCGCGCGGCGGCGATATCCACCACGTCGTAGCCTGTGGCCAGAACGCCGATGTAACGCAGCTTCGGCAGACGCCGCAAGACCTCGCTTGGGAGCGGGGTCTTGTTGGTCATCACCAACTCCGCTTCGCCGACCCGTTCGGCGACCAATTCCGGCGTGGTGCGCTCGTGTACCTCCAGGCGGGCCAGCGCCTCCACTGATTCCCAGGAGAGATCTCCGGGGTTCAGCGCGTAGCCATCCAACACCACCAGCTTCATGCCAACACCACAAGCTTCATGCCAACACCACAAGCTTCATGTTTCCTCTACCGCGCGCGCCCTTCCGGTCGAAAACGCCAGATGGAGGTGTAGTAATCGATACCAATGGCCAGCACGCGGCCGTCGCGGGTCCAGCCGGGAGAGGCAAGATCGCCGAGGTAGTCCAGCGGAATCACGGACAACTTGCCGGTGCGGGGATCCAGGACGGCGGCACGAAAGAACCAGGAACCCGGCGTGACGACCTGCAACAGGATCCGCCCGTCCGGGCCGACCGCGTTGGAGCTCAACAGGTTCTCGGTGAGGGCGGCGGGGCCGGAAAAGGGAAGGTCGCGCATGGGTCCGCCGCCCAGGGGCACTCGCACGAGCCGGCCCCGGCCATGTTCGTTCAGCTTGACGATCAGCTCGCGCGCCCGGTGGTCCACGGCGACATGGTCGCCGGCCGAAATCCGGCGGGGCGGACCTCCTTCGACAGGGAGGGCCCAGACCGTCTTGTCCGAGACGTAGATCAACTGGCCATCGGGCGCGGCGACCAGATCTTCGACCCGCGAGGTGGGCCCCTTCAGCCGCCGAAGAATGCGACCGTCGTCGAGCGAGGCAATGGCAATCTCGGGGCGCTGCAGGGGGGCCAGCAGGAAGGCGACCTGTCGATCGCCGATGAGGGTGAAGCCGACGCCGATTTCCTCGCGAGTGTCGATGACCGGGGTGGGCTCGGCGCCGGGTTTGACCACGACGAGGCGAGTCTTGCCCGCGAGCAGCACCGGGAGCAGCACGCCGCCGGCCGGATGCTCAACCACCGTGGAGGAATCAGGGGTCGTGGTGCGGACCAGCGATTCCGGACTGCCGCCGGTGATCGGGAAGCGCAAAGCCCCGGTGGGCAGGAACAGTTGATCCCCGTAGACGCTGGAGTCCGGCCCGACGTCGAGGTTCCAGAATGGGTGGCCCATGCTGAGGAGAGGCTCCGGGGAACCCCGTCCGTGACGGGGAATGGCGTCGATCCGATACAGGTTCCCCGCCCGCTGCTGGACCAGAACCGAGCGCCCGTCCGGAGTCACCGCCAACGGAAAGGGCGTGGTTTCCCCGCCGGGGAAGGTGACACCGGGCGCCAGCGGTCGCGATCGCCCGGAAGCGAGATCGAGGGCGTACAGTTCGGCGGGACCAAGCTCCTTGTCGCCCTCCACCGGCGTGCCGAAATACACGGCTTCTTTCCCATCCGGAAACACGCGAATCGAGGTGGCGCCAAAGCCACGGGCGAGTTGCGCCGGCAAAGGCTGGAGGCGGCCCGTATCCGGCCAGAAACGGTGCGGCTGGCGGAGGCGGCGCGCGTTGATGCGCACGACGATCAGGCTGCCATCCGGGAGGGCTTGGGGGACAGCGGCGTTCTCCAGCACCAGCTTCTCCTCGCCGCCCAGCACCGGGACCGTGTACACACCCGCGGGGCTGCCAAGAATTCTGTCAAAATAGAGCCGGGAGCCGTCGCGGGCCCAGGAGATCTCGGCGATATAGCCCCGGCTGGTGTCGCGCGTGAGCACGGTCCAGTTTCCGGTTTCCGGCCTCATGACAGCGACCTGGTTCTGGAGGCCGACCACGGCTTGAAAGGCGAGTGTGCGGCCGTCGGGTGAGATGCGCGGTCCGATCGCCCAACGCGGGCCGCCGAACCAAATGCCGGACCAGGCGGTTTGCGGCGCGGGCCGCAGGGTGCGCCAGGCGAGGAGGCCGGCCAGGGCCGCCAGCACCACCAGGCCACCGGTGACGGCCAGCAACGCGAGCCGGCGCGTCGGCTCGGGCTTCGCTGCGTTTGTCTCGTCGAGCAGGATGCGCGCTTCGCCGATCGCTTGCAGCCGCTGCTTGCGATCCTTGTGGAGGCATCGCTCGAGCAGGTAGCGCATTCGCCCAGGAAGCCGCGTTGGCAGCCGCCCCCAGTCCGGCTCCTCTTTGACGACCGCGGCCAGCGTGTCGGTGGTGGTCGGGCGGGCGAAGGCCGACCGGCCGGCGAGCAGCTCGTAGAGCACGGCGCCGAAGCCCCAGACATCCGCGCGGCGATCGACACTGCCTCCGCGCGCCTGCTCGGGACTCATGTAGGCCGCCGTGCCCAGGATCACGCCCAACCCGGTCGCGGCGGCGGTCAGCGTCGGCGATTCGGCCGGGTCGGCGTCGCGCGATTCGCCTTCCAGCGCCTTGGCGAGACCGAAGTCCAGCAGCTTGACGACGCCATCGGGGGTGACCTTGATGTTGGCGGGCTTCAGATCGCGGTGGATGATGCCTTTCTCGTGCGCCGCCTCGAGCCCCTCGACGATCTGGCGGGCAATGTGCCGCGCGTCCTCGGGCGCGAGCGGTCCGCGCAGGATCTCGCCCGGGACGTACTCCAGCACCAGGAACCGCCCGCCGCCTTGCTCCTCGATCCCGTAGATGGCGGCGATGTTGGGGTGATTCAGCGAGGCCAGCGCGCGCGCTTCCCGCTCGAAGCGGGCCATGCGCTCGGGGTCGGCGGCGAGGCTGGGCGGCAGCACCTTGATGGCGACGTCGCGTCCGAGGCGCGTGTCATGGGCTTTGTAGACCACACCCATGCCGCCTTCGCCGAGTTTTTCGCCGATGCGGTAGTGGGCAAGGAGCGTGCCGGTCACAGTCGGATTATTATACCCGTATTAGAATAGTAGTCAGAAGTGTCCACGCAGCCCAAAACGATTCTTACGCCCGAGCAATACCTGGAGATCGAGCGAAAGGCCCAGACCAAGAGCGAGTACCATGGCGGCGAGATGTTTGCGATGTCCGGCGCCAGCCGCAAACACAACGTACTGGGCGGCAGCCTGATCGGTCTTCTGTATCCGCAGCTTCGCAGCAAGCCCTGCGAACTATGCCCGAGCCATGTCGATGCGCTGCTGAATCCGACGTTCCTTGCCGAGATCCTGTCGCCCTCCACGGCGCCCTCCACGGAAGCCTACGACCGCGGCCGCAAGTTCGAACACTACCGGGCGGTGGAGTCGCTCCAGGAATACCTGCTGGTGGCGCAAGAGAGGATGCACGCCGATCTGTTCACCCGCCAGGGGGATGGAAGCTGGCTGCTGCGCTCGTATTCGCGGGGCGAAGACGCCATCGAGCTGGCGTCGATCGACTGCCGCCTGATCCTGGGTGAGTTGTACGAGGAGCTCGCCCCTACAGGGGCTGCCCCATGAACGATCTGCGCTACCCGATTGGCAAGTTTGTGATGGAAGGCGCCGCTACCGACGACCGGCGCCGCGAGTGGATCGAAGCCATCGCCGAGACGCCGGCGAGACTCCGCGCCGCCGTCGAAGGGCTCTCGCCCGAGCAACTGGACACGCCGTATCGCCCCGACGGGTGGACCGTCCGCCAGGTCGTCCATCACGTGCCCGAGAGCCATCTGAACGCCTACACCCGCCTCAAGCTGGCGCTGACCGAGCAGGAGCCCACCATCCGGCCGTACAACGAGAAGCTCTGGGCCGAACTGGAGGACTCCCGCACCGCGCCGGTCGAGATGTCGCTCGCGCTGCTGGAAGCGCTGCACCAGCGGTGGGTCCTGGTGATGCGGTCTCTGGGCGCCGCGGAGTTTGCGCGCACCCTCCGGCATCCCGAGATCGGCGTGATGAATCTCGATAAGCTCCTGGCCCTATACGCCTGGCACGGCCGGCACCACGTCGCGCACATCACTTCCCTGCGCAAGCGGATGGGTTGGTAGGCTACGGGGCGCGGGTGACCAATTTCCCGAACACGCGGGAGCCCGGATAGGGCAACCCGTGTCGGGCCTCGATCTCGAGCAGGCGGTTGTATTTCGAGAGCCGCTCGGACCGGGTCACCGATCCCACCTTGATCTGGCCGGCGCCGGAAGCCACGGCAAGGTCCGCCAGAAAGTCATCCTCGGTCTCCCCGGAGCGCGCGGAAATGACGGCTCGATAGCCTTGAAGGCGTGCCAGATCGATCACCTGGAAGGTTTCGGTGAGCGTGCCGATCTGGTTCATTTTGACCAGTACCGCGTTGGCCGCGCCGGTTCGGATACCCCGTTCCAGCCGCTTCGCGTTGGTTGTGAACAGATCGTCGCCGATCAACTGCACATGATCGCCCAAGCGCTCGGTGAGCCCGCGCCAGCCGTCCCAGTCGTCCTGGTCGAGGGCGTCCTCAATGGAAAGCACAGGGTAGCGGCGGCTCCAGCTCCATAAGAGTTCCACCATTTCGGCGGTCGAAAGACGACGCCGTTCGGTGACCAGTTGATAGCCTCCCTCGACGTGAAAGTGTGAGGCCGCGACGTCCAGGCCGATCGACACGTCCTCCCCGGGCTTGTACCCTGCCGCGACGATCGCCTCCGTGAGTATCTCCAGGCCCCGCTCATTGGCCTGCAGACGGGGCCCCCACCCGCCCTCGTCGGCGACCCCGGTCAGAAGGTAGCCGCTGGCCTCCAGCAGACGTCCGGCGGACTGGTGGATCGCCACCACGGCTTCCAGCGCCGCCGACAGCGTGGCGGCACGATGAGGAATGACCAGGAAATCCTGGACTTCGAGGTGGCGCCCCGCATGGAGGCCGCCGGAGATGATGTTCACCATCGGCACCGGCAGCAGGGGAGTCCGTGGGCCCGCCAGGTGTCGCCACAGAGGGATCCCCCGGGACCGCGCCACTGCCCTGGCGACGGCGCAGGAAACGCCCAGAATCGCGTTGGCGCCCAGGTGCGACTTGTTGGGAGTCCCGTCGAGCGCAATCATCCTCCGGTCCAGGGCCTCCTGGTCTTCGGCGTCCGTGCCCACCAGCGCTGGACCGAGGATCTTATCCACATTGGAGACGGCTCCGAGGGTTCCCAGACCACCGTATCGGGCGGGGTTCCCGTCGCGAAGCTCGACGGCCTCGTGCCGGCCGGTGGAGACGCCCGAAGGCACCTGAGCCGAGGCGGCAGTGCCGTCGGAGAGCTCCGCGTGGACTGACAAGGTCGGGCGGCCTCGGGAATCGAGAATCTCGAGCGCGTCCAGCCGCCGAACAAGCAGGCTCATGGGTTTCGCCTCTCCCAGAGCGCCTCCAGAGTAGCCGGCGGCCGGAGGATGGCCTCGCGTGCAAACTCCCGAACCTGCCGCCGCAGGTCGGGCGTGTCCAGGTACTCGGCCGGAGACTTGCCGTCGACGCGTGCCAGAAGCAACCCGGCCAAGTGGTGAAGCGTGGCTTGCGGGAACCAGCCGGCGTCCGAGGGCAGGTGCGAGACGAGCGCCTTCCAGTAACCCAAGGCGAGGCGGGCGAGGCCGGCGGCATGCCGTGGGAAGCGGAAGGACTTCAAAAACAGGTGGTTAATCAGGAAGGCGGCGTCAAAGGAAGGGTCGCCGTAGTGGATCACCTCGAAGTCGATCGCCGTAACCCGATCGCCGTCGACAAGAAAGTTCTTCGGGCTCCAGTCGCCATGAGTGAGAGCTGATCGGCGCTCCAGGCAGCTCGCCACCAACTGCTGGAAAAAGCCGGCCAGGTCGGGGAGGCGAGCGGCGGTGGCGCGGTAGTAGGGATCCAGGCGCAGCTGGTCCATGTTAGTGGGATCGCCGAAGGCTTGCTCCCAGGAGGGAGAATTCCAGCTTGCGCGAAGCATGACGCCCTCCAGGTGGGCCACGCACTCGGCTACGGCGATGTCCATTCGCCCGTCCATGAGCAGGGACTTCCAGGACCGGGACCCGGCCGGGGCCGCACTCATCGCAAACAGGCAGTTGGGGCGATCCTCAAACAGCACCGAAGGGAGCGATCCGGGCGGGAAGTGGGGAGCCAGCGCTCGTAGGGCGGCCCATTCGCGGTGGATGCGCGTCCGGTCCGCGAACCAGTCCTGCTCGACGCGGAGCCGGCCGAGCGATTGCTTCAGCACCAGCCGATGCGCGTCGGATTCAGCCAGCAGGACGGTGTTGGAGACCCCGCCTGGGAGCGTCGTGATTCGCCAGCAGCAGACAGGAAGATCCTGACGCGAGCACAGGTAGGCGGCGGCGTTGCTGGGTTCCAGCTCGAACAACTGCCATCATACTAACGTCGCGATAGCAGCGAGGAAAACAACCCGCTCAGCCCGGCGCTCTTCTTGCCATTGGAGGTGAAGTCGCGTCCGGCAAGCCGATCCGCCAGCGCCACCAGGCTCTTGCCGAAACTGGTGCTGGCAGGAATGGGCTTGCCCTCCATGAGAGCCTTCTGGATGGCGTCATAGTCGCTGGGGACGATGTGAAAGACATCGGTATGGAGCGCGGTTTCAATGGCCTCCTGGCTGAGGCCCACGTTGCGGTAGTAGCGGTTGATAACGAGGCGCAGCTTCGAACGATCGACCCTTTCCCGATCCAGGTAGGCGAGCGTGCGCTGAGTGGCGCGGAGGGAGGGCAGCTCGTTGGTGGTCACCAGCAGGACCTGGTCGGACGCCTTGGCGAGCGAAAGGGCCCATTCCCCGTAAGCGCTGCCGGTGTCGATGGTAACCGTCTCGTAGTGCAAGCGGCAGAACTCGATCAGGCCTTCCGGGTTCTGCAACTCCTGGACCAGGTCCATAGGATTCTCGGGCGAAAGAAGCACGTCCAGACCCTGGCTATGAGTAATGAGACCCTTCCAGATGTCGAGGTCCAGGTTGCCCTCTCGGGTCAGCGCGTCGTAGAAACTATAGGCCCACTTGATCTTTAATAGGAACGAGAGGGTGCCGGTCAAAGGATCCATGTCGGCGAGCAGGTTCTTTTTGAGGCCCTGGCGTTTCCACTGGTAGGCCAGATTGCAAGCGATGGTGCTGGCGCCGCAGGCGCCTTTGACCGGCATGACGCAATAGACCTTGCCGGTGGGCTGGTTGGACTTGCCCGCGAGCCGGGAAAGGCGTTCCAGGACGGGATTGAGATGGTCGCTGGTGAACGGATGGAGCAGGAACTCGGCGGCCCCCTGGCGGAGGCAGCGCAGAATCAGGTCCGGTCCGTTGAAGCCGAGCAGGGCGATCACGCGGGTGCTGGGTTGGACCGTTATCAGGTCGGTGATGAACGTCATTGCGGCCTCGGTGTCCGAGGTGACGTCCAGGAGGCAGATGTCCGGGGCGTCGGCGCTCATTGATTCCACGAGAGCCTTGCGTGAAGGATACGACTGCATCTCGAAGACCGGAACCGAAGCCATCTCCTGAGACAACAACTGGCCCAATTCATGCCGCATCTGGCGGTCAGGGCTGACCAGCAGCGCGGCACGCGGATAACCAATGCGTCTGGAAGAAGGCAGAAAGGCCATCGCGATTGAGACGTCCCAGAATTCTGGTAACAACTCTAGATCGGAGGGCCGATATGAAAACGTGAGAGTACTCGGTTTTCAAAACGACTAACACTGGAGAAAACCTGAGGCGCTCTCGGTAGAAGCGCTTAGTCGGTGATCTTGACGATGGTACCCGACCAACGGGAGAGCCAGTACCAAGACAGGAAAGTACCGAGGCGCTGACATGCTTATGGACAATCAGAAGGGCAAGAAAACTGCTGGCATCTGTGAGACGCAGCCGATCACGGCGGAAGGTTTTCGCGCCATGCTGTTGGCCAGCCCGGACCTGGAATTCCTTCGGGCGGTGAATTCCCTTTCCGCCGCGACTGAGCTGATCCGCCGCCAGCCGCCGGACGTGCTGGTGGTGGACAAGGCGTTCGGTACCCAGGCCGTGCTGCATTGGATGTCCGAACAACGCCTGGCGGACGTGACCATTGCGTTGGTCATCTGGGGCAATTCCATCACCGAGCCGGAAGCCCTGCGTTTCCTGCAATGCGGGGTCAAAGGAATTGTCCGGAAAACCTCGGATCCGAACACCTTGTTGAACTGCATCCGGGTAGTGGCCTCCGGAGCCACCTGGATGGAGGATTCGCTGTTTCGCGAATCGGGCAGGCTGGAGCGCTATCCACGCTCGGAGCTTACCCCACGCGAGCAGCAGGTATTGGAGCTGGTCGAGCAGGGGATGAAGAACCGGGAGATCGCGCGGGAGCTCGGTATCCGGCCTGGCACGGTCAAGATCCACCTGAAGCACATCTTCGAGAAGACAGGCGTGCGGGGACGCTACGGGCTGGCCCTTTCCGGATTGAGAGAAAAGGGCTTACTGGAGCTCTCCCACACCGGGGTCTGAGGCCGGGCTCCCCGGGTTCCACATCGGTCAGGGCCCTTGCCTGACGGTGTTATGCTGGAGCAGTGTTTCGACTGGCGGGACTCCTGTGTCTGCTCGGCCTGGGCGCTTTCGCCCAGCCTTCCCCGTTGCTCCAGATCCTTGGGGAGGAACTGGATCGCAACTTCCGCATCCTGAAAGAGAAAGCGGAATCACCGCCTTACTTCCTCGTCTACGGTGTCACCGAGCATCAGGTAGTGGGGGTTTCGGCCAGTCTCGGCGCGCTCGAGAACGCTACCCGGCGGCACAGCCGCTTCCTTGACGTCAGCGTTCGGGTGGGCAGCTATAAGCTGGACAATTATCACCCCTTGACAGGCGAGCAGGCGCAGTTCAGCCCCGGCGCGCTGCTGCCGCTGGAGGACAGTCCTCGCGCGATCCAGCAGCGGCTGTGGCGGGAAACCGACCGCGCTTTTCGGGCGGCGGCACAGCGGCTCATCCGCATCCGAACCGGCAAGGAAGTCAAAGTGGCCGAGTCGGAACAGGCCGCGGATTTCTCCATGGAACAGCCTTCCAACCACCAGGATCCCGCCCCGGCCCTTCGCATTTCCGTTGAGGACTGGAGCGAGCGTGCCAGGAAGCTCTCCACGGAGTTCCGCAAGCATCCGGAGATCCTTTCCTCGCAGGTCATCTTCCTGGCGAACGCGGAAACCAAGTACCTGGTGAACACCGAAGGCAGCCGGCTGGAGCACGGCCGCACGTTCGGCCGCATCCTGATCTCGGCGGAGGCAAAAGCCGCGGACGGGATGGAACTCTCCGCGGGCGAGACGATCGAGGCGGCCGATCCGGCGCACCTGCCCAACGACGACGGGGTACGCGCCGCCATCCGACGCGTGATCGAGGAGCTGACCGGGATGCTGCGCGCGCCTGTGGTGGAGCCCTACGTCGGACCGGCGCTGCTGTCGGGCAAAGCGGCCGGCGTGTTCTTCCACGAGATTTTCGGCCATCGTGTGGAGGGCCATCGCCAGAGGGAAGAAAGCGACGGCCAGACCTTCGCCAAGAGCGTCGGAACGGCCGTGTTGCCCTCATTCCTGTCGGTGGCTTTCGATCCAACGCTGCGATCGGTCGGCAAGACGGACCTGGAGGGTTCTTATCTGTACGACGACGACGGGGTGAAGGCGCGGCGCGTGAACGTGGTCGAGAGCGGGATTCTGAAGACCTTCCTGATGTCGCGGTCGCCGGTGGCGAAGCTGGAGTCCTCCAACGGCCATGGACGCAGACAGCCGGGAAGGGAGGTGGTCTCGCGGCAGTCGAACCTGGTGGTCGAGTCGAGCAACAAGGTTGCGGAGGCGCGCCTGCGGCAAATGCTGATCGAGGAAGCGCGGCGCCAGGGGAAGCCGTACGGCTACCGCTTCGAGCAGGTGACGGGGGGCTATACGTCGACGTCACGCCGCGGCATCCAGGCGTTCAAAGTAATTCCTGTGGTGGTCTACCGCGTCTGGGCCGATGGGCGCCCGGATGAGCTGGTGCGCGGCGTGGAGATCGTGGGGACGCCGCTGGCCAGCTTCGCCAAGATCCTGGCGACCGGCGACAAGCAGGACGTGTTCAACGGCCGCTGCGGCGCCGAGTCCGGCGAGGTGCCTGTTTCCGCCGTCTCACCCGCTCTGTTGGTCAGCGAGTTGGAGATCCAGAAGAAGGAAGTGTCGCGCAACCGCCCGCCGATCCTGCCGCCCCCGCAGCCGACCGAAGGTCCGCGATGAGGACGATGGCGCGTCTATTCCGCAAGCCGGCGCTGTGCGCCTGGATCGTCCTGTGCGCTTTATCCGCCCAGCAGGTCGGAGCCCCGGAGAAGGACGTCCTGCTGCGCGCCATGGTGGATGAGCTGGAGCGCTCGCGCGGGCTGCGGCTGGCGAACCTGGAAGCTCCCTACTACATCGAGTACAACGTCGAAGACACGTTCAACTTTTCCGTCTCCGCCTCGCTCGGAGCGGTCATCAGCACCCAGCGCTCGCGGGTCCGCGTCCCACGCGTCGAAGTGCGCGTCGGCGGCTACGAGTTCGACAACACCAATTCCGTCTTCACAGGGATTCCGGCGGGAGCCCGCTACGACCACGGGCGGCTCGCCCTGGATGGCGACTACCTCGCGCTCCGCCACCAGCTTTGGCTGGCGACCGATCATGTCTACAAGAGCGCCGTGCAGGCCATCGCCCGCAAGCGCGCGGCGCTGAAGAACACCTCCGTTCAGGAACAGCTCGCCGATTTCGCCGCCGCCGGGCCGGTGCGCATGCTGAGCGAACAGGGCATCCGATCGGCCCAGGACGATTCCTGGGTTCGGCGGGCACGCTCGCTCTCGGGGGTTTTCCTGAACTTTCCGGGTGTGACCGCATCGGGCGTCGATCTGGATGTGATGCAATCGATTACCTATTTCGTCAACTCCGAAGGCGCGCGCGTCCGCTTCCCGGACAATCTGGCCTACTTGCGGATTCGCGCTTCGGCGCAGGCGGCCGACGGGATGTCGATCCGCGACGCCACGGTGTTTCAGTCGCCGGACCCGGAAAAAATGCCCTCGGAAGCGGAAATGCAAAAGGGCGCCTCCGAAGTGGCGGAGAATGTGACCGCGCTCGCCGCGGCTCCGCTCGGCGAGGACTACTCCGGCCCGGCGCTGATTGAGGGAATTGCCGCGGCGCAACTGTTCGCCCAGACGCTGGGCGCGAACCTGGGCGTTCCGCGCCGCCCCGTGAGCGAGGGCCGAGGCTTCCCGTTCGCGGTCAGCGAGATGGAAGGACGAATCGGGTCGCGCGTGCTGCCTGACTGGATGGACGCCGTGGACGACCCCACGCAGGCCGAATGGCGAGGCCACACGCTCGCCGGCCATTACCCGGTCGACATGGAAGGCGTGGCGCCGCTAGCGGTCACCGTGGTGGAAAAGGGCTCGCTGAAGGGTCACCTGCTGACACGGCAGCCTGTCCGCGGCTCGACCGGCTCCAACGGCCACGCCCGTCTGCCGGGACCCTTCGGCGCGAAGACCGCCGGCATCGGGAACCTGTTCCTGCGTGCGTCGGAAACCCGGACCGGGCCGGCTCTCCGGAAGATGCTGATCGACCTGTGCCGGCAGCGCGGCAAGGACTACGGCATCATCATTCGCAAGCTGGACTTTCCCAGCTCGGCCGGTCAGGAAGAGGTGCGGCGGCTGACGATGGGCGCCTCCGGCCGCGGAGGCGGGCGGCCCATCAGCGCGCCGGTGCTGATCTATCGCGTTTCACTGGACGGCGCCGAGCAACTCGTGCGCGGACTCCAGTTTCGTGGGTTCTCCACGCGCTCGCTGCGCGACATCGTGGCCGCCTCCGAGGACCTGCACGTGTTCGACTTTCTCATGAACGGAGCCCCGCTGGCGGCGATGGGCGCCGGTTCCTACCTGGCCGGCGCCTCCGTCATCGCCCCTTCGGTGCTGTTCGAGGACATGGATCTGGAGCGGATGGAGGGAAACTGGCCGAAACTCCCCGTCGTCCCTCCCCCCGGCGTCGGGCGTTGACCAGGAGGCCCTGATGGGTGTTCTTGGCCGCGCCGTTTTCCGCGAGATCGCCGCCGGGGCCGCCCTGGGAACCGTCCTGTTCATCTTCGTGCTGTTCCTCCAGCGCGCGGGCCGCCTGTTCGAAATCCTGGTGCAGAGCTCGGCGCCGCTCACCACGGCCGGCTACCTGTTTCTGCTGGTGCTGCCGCGCACCCTGCCCTTCGCCGTCCCCATCGGGGTCCTGGTCGGGGTTCTGATCGGGTTGAGCCGCATGGCGGCCGACGGGGAAATCATGGCGTTGCGCGCCGCCGGTGTTCCAGGGCGCCGCGTACTGGCGCCGGTGTTCGCCTTCTCGCTGGTGGCCACGGCGGCGACCGCGGGCGCATCGCTATGGCTGACACCCTGGTCGATCCGCGAAACCTACGGCGTGCTGAACCGCCTGATCGCCGAGCAGTTGACCGCCGAGGTGCAGCCGCGCGTGTTCGAGGAACAGTTTCCCCGCACCATCCTCTACGTGGGCGATGTGATTCCCGGCCCGGTCCCACGCTGGCGCAACATCTTCATGGCCGACTTGACCCCGCCGGAGGAACGTCCGGCGGGAGGCCGCGAGCTCGGCCAGCAGCCACGCATTACCATTGCCGCCGAGGCCGTTGCCGTCGCCGACGTGGCTCACAACCGTATCCAGCTCTCGATGACCGACGCCAGCTCGCACGAGACCGGCAGGAACCCCGTCGAGTACTACAGCACCGCCTTCCCGCGAGGCGAGCAGGCGCTGGCCGCCAAGCCGCGCGGGGAAACCACCGCCAAGGCTTTCGTATCCACCGATACCGGTCCGCTTCTTGCCGAGGCGCGCCGCTCCAGGGAGGCGAGCATCGAGCTTCACCAGCGCTTCGCCCTCCCGCTGGCCTGCGTGCTGCTGGCAATGCTAGGCGTGCCGCTGGGAATCTCCTCGCGCAAGGCGGGCAAGTCGGCGGCGTTTGTGCTGGCGGTGTTCCTGGCCTTCCTCTATTGGGTGATGCTGATCAGCCTGATCGGGCTCGCCGAACAGAGCAAGCTCCCGGCCGTGGTCGCCGTCTGGACGCCCAATGCCGTCTTCGCGCTGTTCGGAGTTTTTCTCATCGCCGGGCTCGAACGCCCGGGCGACCGCGACCTTATCGGACGGGCCTGGGGCCGGCTGGAGTCAGCCCTGCGCGGTATACGCGGCCGGATGCTCGCGGCGGAGGCGCCGGGGGGGGGGCCGTCGGCCAACGGAAGAACGCTCGGGCGACTCCCCCTGCTGCCCCAGCTCATCGACACCTACGTTCTCGGAGTTTTTCTCTTCTACTTCTCCGTGTTCGTGGTGAGCTTCGTCGCCATGACGCACGTGTTCATCTTCTTCGACCTGCTCAGCGACATGGTGAAGAACCGCATCCCGATGTCGCGCATGCTCACCTACCACCTGTTCCTGACGCCCAAGCTGATCTACGACGTCACGCCGGTCAGCGTGCTGGTGGCCGTGCTGGTCACTTTCGGCATCCTCACCAAGCACAACGAAGTGATGGCGATGAAAGCCTGCGGCGTCAGCCTGTACCGGATGGCCCGGCCCGTGCTCCTCGCCAGCTCGCTGCTGAGCCTCGCCCTGTTCGCTTTCGATCACTACTACGTGCCCGAGGCCAACCGTATCCAGGACGCCATTCTCAACGAGATCAAGGGCCGCCCGGTGCAGACCTATCTGAGTCCCGATCGGAAATGGATCTTCGGCAGAGGCTCGCGAATCTATTACTACAAGTACTTCGATCCCGGCGAGAGCGTCCTGGGAGGCGTCAACGTCTACACCCTGGACCCGTCCACATTTCGCCTGCTGCGCCACGTCTCGGCCGAGCGCGCGCGGTGGGAGCCATCGCTGAAGACCTGGATCTTTCAGGACGGCTGGACGCGGGAGCTGGCCGGCGTACGCGTTACCAGTTTCCAGCCCTTCCAGGCGACCACCTTGCCGGAACTGGACGAGCCTCCCGGCTACTTCCTCAAGGAAGTCAAACAGGACAAGCAGATGAACTTCCGCGAGCTGGATGGCTACATCCGCGAGTTGCAGCAAGGCGGCTTCGACACCGTGCGGCTGCGGGTGCAGTTCCACAAGAAGTTCTCCGTGCCGCTGTTCGCATTCATCATGGCGCTGATCTCGGTCCCGTTCGCCTTCCTCACCGGCAACCGCGGCGCGCTCGCCGGAGTCGGCGTGAGTTTCAGCATCGCGATCGCCTACTGGTCGGTGAGCCAGCTCTTCGAGCAGGTCGGCAATCTCAACCAGCTCCCGGCCACGCTGGCGGCCTGGTCGCCGGACGCGGTGTTCGCCCTGGCGGGCATGTATTTGTTCACCCGCCTGCGGACGTAATATAATCCGATACTCGACTCCATCGGATCAAATTATCATGGGAACCTCCTCCTCACCCTCACCTCCGTTGACCACGACCCAGTGGATCATCTGCGCGGTCGCCGCGCTGGGCTTCGCCTTCGACATCTATGAGATCCTCATGCTGCCGCTCATCGTCGGGCCGGCGCTGGGAGAGTTGGCCCAATTGAAGCAGGGCATGCCGGCGTACAACGACTGGGTCGGGAGGCTCTTCTACCTGCCGGCGGTGTTCGGCGGCGTGTTCGGGATGATCGGTGGTTACCTCACGGATCGTCTCGGCCGCCGGCGGGTGCTGGTGTGGAGCATTCTGCTCTATGCATTTTCGGCGATGGCCGCCGGTTTCTCCACCAGCCCGGCCATGCTGCTGGCGCTGCGCTGCACCACCTTCATCGGCGTCTGCGTCGAGTTCGTAGCCGCGGTGGCGTGGCTGGCAGAGCTGTTCCCCGAACCCAAACGGCGCGAAGCCGTGCTCGGTTATACGCAGGCGTTCTCCTCGCTCGGCGGGCTGATGGTGACCGCCGCCTATTACGTCGCCGTGACCTACGGGGACTCGCTGCCGGCGATTATGGGCGGACACCAGGCCTGGCGCTACACGCTGATGTCGGGAATGATTCCGGCGATTCCGCTGATCGTGATCCGGCCGTTCCTGCCCGAGTCGCCGGCCTGGCTGGAGAAGAAGATCAAGGGCACCCTGAAACGCCCGAGCTTCGGCGAGCTGTTCCAGCCCGTCTTCCGAAGCACGACGCTGGTCACCGGGCTGATGTTCGCGTGCAGCTACGGCGCGGCGTTCGGGGCCATCCAGCACATCCCGCGCATCGTCCCCGGCCTGCCGGGAGTTGCGGGGCTGGCCCGGGTGGCCCAGCAGCAGATCGTCAGCACGGTGCAAATGTTTCAGGAGATCGGCGGCCTGGTGGGCCGCCTCCTGCTGGCGCTGCTGGCGTCGCGCATCGTAAGCCGCAGGGCGCTGCTGCGGCTGTTCCAGGTACCCGGCCTGATCCTGGTGCCGCTGGTGTTCCTGATCCCGGCGGTGCGCGACCTGGAGATGCTGAAGTGGGGCATGTTTCTCGCCGGGATGCTGACGGTGGCGCAATTCAGCTTCTGGGGAAACTACCTGCCGCGGGTCTATCCTACCTACCTGCGCGGCACCGGCGAGAGCTTCGCCGCCAACATCGGCGGGCGAATGCTCGGAACCTCGGCCGCGCTGGTCACCACGCAGTTGCAGAGCGGGATGCCGGGAGCGACGCCGTTCCAGCAGTTGGCCTACGCCGCCGCGGTGGTGGCGCTGGTGACCTACGCCGTCGGCTTCATCGCCAGCTTTCGGCTGCCGGAGCCGGAGCAGAAGTTGCCGGACTGATTGTGGGACAGGCCTCCTGGCCTGTCGTTTTCGGCATTCGGTGAGTTCTGCTACGGCCTGTTAGTTTAGGCTTGACGGCCGGCAAGTGTTGGCGGAGTCGGCAGCCGCTGCACGGCTACCGCATCAAGTTTTTGGAGTTCTCTGCGCGCCGACTTCGTGAAGACAAAGACGTAGTCACCCACGCAGCTTGCCGCTCTTCTTCAGGCTCGTTCGAACGGTCTGAAGGGAGTAGCGCGGCTCTTTGGCCCGACGGCGGGCGTTGAGACCGTCGTAAATGTCTTCCCACAACTTTCCGTGCTTGTTGAGGTCAATGACGACAGCTACGTTCTTGCCCTCGTCGTTGGTGACAAACTGGATGCCTCGTACGGCGGTGCTGGGCATGATCTACGTTGGAGATTCTGGCTTCCGTCCCAATTTGTACAGCCGGCTCGAACACGTCCTCCCGGTTGGATGGGGTTGCGGATTCAAGATTATTGAAGTCCCAGAACAACGACGCAGGACACCGCACCCGGTCCGCCGAGATTGTGCACCAGCCCCTGGCGGGCGTTGGGCACCTGGCGCGCGCCGCACTCGCCGCGCAACTGGGAGACCACTTCGTAGATCATCCGCACGCCGGTAGCGCCGATCGGGTGGCCGAACGACTTCAGCCCGCCGCTGGGATTCACGGGCAGATCGCCATCGAGCGCGCTTCGGCCTTCGTCGATGAAATGCCAACCCTCGCCCTTGTTCGCGAAGCCGAGGTCTTCATAGGTGGAGATCTCCGTCCAGGTGAAACAGTCGTGGACTTCGGCCAGGTCGATCTCGCGTACGGGGTCCTGAATGCCGGCCATGCGGTAGGCCGCGTGCGCCGCCTGGGTGGTGGCGGGAAACCCGATGTATTCATGGCAGGGATCGTTCCACGGGCGGCCTGTTTTCACCGCCAGACCGATGCCCTTCACCATCACGGGGTCGGGGCGAAACTGCCGAGCCAGGGAGGCGCGACACAACACGGCGGCGGCGGCGCCGTCGGTGGTCGGGCAGCAGTCGAACAGCGTGTACGGCCAGGCGATGACCGGCGCACGCAGCACCTGCTCCTCGCCGACTTCCATTTGCAGATGCGCCTTCGGATTCCTGGCGCCGTTGCGGTGGTTCTTCACCGCCACCTTGGCGAGCATCTCGCGTCCCATGCCGAACTGGTGCATGTAGCGGTTGGCGAGCATGGCCATCATGCCGGGCGCGGTGAGGCCCTCGCCGACCCACGGATGCGCGCCCTCGCGCCCCAGGCCGCGGATGGGGCGATCCTTCAGCTTCTCGGCTCCCACCACCAGCACCACCTCGTAAACTCCCGCTGCCACCGCCATGGCGGCATTGCGAAACGCGTCGGTCCCGGTGGCGCAGAAGTTCTCCACGCGGGTGATGGGGCGGTCGTAGAGACGCAGCGCGTCGGCCAGCGACACGGACGCCTTGCCTCGCCCCGCGTAGGGCGAAAAGGTTCCGAGCCACGCCGCTTCGACGCGATCCGGCGCGATGCCGGCGTCGGCAAAGGCGGCGAAGCTCGCCTCCACCACCATGTCCTCGTAGCTTTGATCGAAGTTGTCTCCGAACTTCGTGCAGCCCACGCCGATGACGGCGACCTGGTCTTTGAGCGATTCGTTCACTGGCTTCCTCCCCGTACAGGACGGCCCTTCCAATAATAATGATGCATGGAGGGCCCTGGGCGCATCCGCCGGAGGACCAGCTCGACCTCCATGCCGATTTCCACCTCCTGCTCGTCCGCGTCGGTCATCTGGCACAGCAGGCGCCCGCCGCCGTCCAGATCGACGATCGCCATGATGGTGGGCTGAACCGGCGCATCGTAAAGGTAGTCCTTCGTGTAGGTGAACAGGCGGCCGGTCCGCGCCAGCGGCTTCTCCAGCAGGCCCTCGGCGTTGCGGCACTTGACGCACACGCGCGTGATCGGGAACTGGAGCGTGCCGCAGCCTGGGCAGAAGGTGCCGTGGAGGCGGACGTTCTGCGTCTCCTCGCGCTCCCAGAGAACGTTGGAGACCTCGGCGGCCTCCCCCGCATGATCGCCCGAGCGCAGCTTGCGGTAGATCTCGTAGGTTGGGTATTCGAGAACGCTCGCCTCGGCGCTCACGCAGGGCCGCGGCAGGCGGGCGATTTCACTGGTGACGCGCAGCAGCAGGCCGTCGGCCCCCTCCCCGTAGGCGACCACCAGGATCAGGTCTCCCGACGCGGCGCGATCCAGCGCCTGGGCGAGCAGCAGCAGCGGCATCGCCGACCCGGTAACGCCGATGTCGCCGGCGCGCGTGTCCTCGACGCGTTCCGCCGGGATTCCAAGGGCGCTGGCGGCGGCCAGGTGCGCGGCTCCATCCGGAGAAGCCAGCACGGCGCGGCTGATCTCGCCGGCTCCGATGCCCGCCGCTTCCATCACCCGGCCGGCGACGGCGACGACGTTGGCGTGGTAGCCGCGCGCTAGCGAGAACTTCGAGGCGAACGAATGGACGTGCGCGTCGGAGTCCCGCCGCCACTCGTCGAGGAAGTCGTCGGAGCGTGAAGCGACGGCCACCACCTCGGCGACCACTCGTTCCCGGCCGACGGCCACCGCGGCGGCGGCATCGCCGAAGATCATTTCCTCCGGCGATTCGGGCCGCGGCGCGCGCGCGTCGGACGCCACCACCACCACCCCTCGCCCGCCGCTTCCGGCGGCTACCGCATCGAGCGCCGCACCGAGGGCCGAGGTTCCGCATCGCAGCGTACCGCCGAAGTCGGCGGTCGCCACCTCGGCGGGCAGGTCGCAGTGCGCTGCAACCAGGCTCGCCGACGAGCGCTGCCAGAACGGCGCCGTGGTCGAAGCGAAGTAGATCCTGTCGATCTCCGGCGCCGCGGGAAGAAGCCGCCAGACGGCCGCCTGCGCCATGGTGAGCGCGTCTTCGTCGAAATTCACCACGGCCTTCGACCCCGGGACCGCACGCGAGCCCCAGGCGGCGGCGATCTTCGCCCGCCCCAGCCGCCGGCGCGGGATGTAGGCCGAATATGCCGTGATGCCGATGGCCATGCGCGCCTCCCGGGTTACGCCCCCCGGCTCCCGATCAGATCCGGATCGATCTCCACACCCAGGCCCGGCCGCTGCGGCAACGGAACGTAGCCCTCCTTATCCACCAGCGGCGGGTTGCGGAACACCGAGAACCGGTAGCGATAGGAGCCGATGGGCGGATCGTGCAGGAGCTCCAGAAACGGCGCGTGCGGCCAGGAGGCCACCAGGTGCAGGTTGGCGATGGTGCCGAGATTGCCGCCGCCGTGGTGCGGGATCACGCGCTTGCCGAACGCCTCCGCCAGCGCGCCGATCTTGCGCAAGCCGGTGATGCCTTCGGTCACCAGCGGCTCGGGCTGGACAATGTCGTAGACGCCCTGCTCCAGCATCCAGCGAAACTCGTGCAGGCCGCGGTTGTTCTCCCCGCCGGCGAGCGGCATTTCCACCAGCCGGTTCAGCTCCCCGAGCTGGTCGTAGTAGTAGCGCGGCAGCGGCTCCTCCAGCAGGTAGCAGTTCAGCCGCTGCAACTCGCGCGCCGTTTCCGCCGCGCGTCGAAAATCCCACAGCACGCCCGGCTGCCAGTTGCCGCTCGACTGCGCCTGGTTGGCGTCCACCAGGATCTCCATACGGTCTCCGACGGCGGCGCGCACCGCCTCCACCGTGCGGATGTCCTCCTTCATGGTCGGATGGTGAAGCCGCAGCTTGATCGCGCGCCAGCCTTCCTCGACGAGCTGCCGCGCCATCCGCGCGCGCTCCTGGGGCGTCGACAGGATCACCATGCTGGCGTAGGCCGCCACACGGTCCTTGGCCCCGCCCCAGAGCTTGTACAGCGGCTGCCCGCAGGCCTTGCCGACCAGATCCCACAGCGCGATATCCACTCCGGCGCTGCCGCGATAGGAGAGCCCCTGCGCGTAATAGCGGAGCCGGCCGGCGTGCTGCTCGGTGTCGAACGGGTCCTTGCCGACCAGGTGCGCCTTCACTTGCGGCAGCAGCGCCGGATCCATCCCCGGCCCGATGCCCGTCAGTCCCTGGTCGGTGAGGATCTCGACGAACGAGCCGCCGCCGACCGTCATCACCATGCGCCCGCCGGGATTCCACGCCGGCTCGATCGCGCCGACTTCTTTCACCGTGCGCAGGGTCACCACCCGCACGTCGGTGATCTTCAGCCGCGCCAGCGGCTGGCCCCAGGCAAGAGAAGGCGCCCACGCCATCGGCGCCACGGTGCGCAGGAAATCTCTTCGTTTCATCCGGCCTCCCCCGTGGAATAGGCTGTATCTATTGTGCCTCGATTCTTTTCGTCTGTGCCCCGATTCTTTTCGTCGCGCCTGAGCTGGGATGCGCGCCCCAACGCACTCACGCGGATGGTGGAGGACAAGCGACGATCGGGCGCCGCTGTGGTCGACCTGACCGAATCCAACCCCACGCGCGCCGGGCTGGTATACGACGGGGATTCGATCCTGGCCGCGCTCGGCGATCCGCGTTCGCTTGTCTACGAGCCGGCGCCGGCGGGACTGACGCGGGCGCGCGCCGCCGTCGCCGCCTACTATGCCGCGCAAGGTCACCCCGTGAGCCCGGACCACATCGTGCTGACGGCGAGCACCAGCGAGGCCTACGCGTGGCTGTTCAAGCTGCTCGCGGATCCGGGCGACGAAATCCTGGTCCCCCGGCCGTCCTATCCGCTGTTCGAATTTCTCGCCGGCCTCGAGTCCGTGCGCCTGCGCCACTATCCGCTCGCGTATCACGAGCGCTGGTGGATCGACCGGAAGGCGTTCGAGGCCGCCGTCACCGGGCGGACTCGCGCGGTGGTGATTGTGAATCCGAACAACCCCACCGGGTCCTTCCTGAAGCGAGACGAGCTGGAGTGGCTCGGACCGCTGTGCGGGGCGCGCGGCCTGGCGATCCTCTCCGACGAGGTGTTCGCCGATTACAGCTTCGCCGCCGATGAGCGCCGCGTCCCGACCCTGGCCGGCTTCGAAGGAGCGCTCGTGTTCAGCCTGGGTGGATTATCGAAGATGGCCGGCCTGCCGCAGATGAAGCTCGGCTGGATCGTCGCCGGCGGTTCGCTCAATGCGCGTGCCGGGGCCGTCGCGCGGCTCGAGTGGATCGCCGACACTTATCTCTCCGCGGGCGCGCCGGTGCAGAACGCCGCGGCGCGATTGTTCGAGCTGCGCGCGGGCTTCCAGGAACAGATGCGCCGCAGGCTCCGCGGCAACCTCGATCTGCTTCGCGCCGCGCTCCAACCATCGTCGCCGTGCCGGCTGCTCGAACCCGAGGGCGGCTGGTACGCCACGTTGCAGTTGCCGCGCACACGCGGCGAGGAGGAGTGGGTCCTGGGACTGCTCGAACACACGAACGTCCTCGTGCAGCCCGGATACTTCTACGATTTCAGCTCCGAGCCGTTCGTGGTGCTGAGCCTCCTCACACCGGAGGAAACTTTTCGCGAAGGCGTGCGGCGCCTCCTCGCCTACGCCCCGGGATGATCAAACGGTATGATCACCTGGAGCAGGAATTGAATGACGCCGCCACGACCGGGTCTCCTTTTCGCCGTCGCGCTTTTTGCCGGATGCGGGAATAAGCCGCAGACCGATTCGCCCGTTACGATGGCCCTCGTCAACGCCCGCGTCTGGACCGGCGACCGGGCGCGGCCTTGGGCCGACGCGCTGGCCGTTTCCGGGGAGCGCATCGCCGCCGTCGGCGACAGCGCCGCCATCCGCAAGCTGGTCTCGCCTTCCACGCGCGTGGTGGATGCGGCGGGGAAAATGGCGACACCCGGCTTCATCGACAGCCACACCCACTTCCTCGAGGGCGGCTTCCGGCTGGCTTCCGTCCAGTTGCGCGACGCGCGCACGAGGGAGGAGTTCGTCTCCCGCATCCGAAACTTCGCCGCCACGGTCCCGCCGGGCGCCTGGATCACTGGCGGCGACTGGGATCACGAGCAGTGGGGCGGCGGGCTGCCGCACCGCGACTGGATCGACCGGGCCACGCCGCGGCATCCGGTCTGGGTGAACCGGCTGGACGGCCACATGGCGCTCGCCAACAGCCTCGCCCTCCAGGCCGCCGGGGTCACCCGCGCGACGGCCGAATTGGACGGCGGAACCATCGTCCGCGGGCCCGACGGCGAACCCACCGGCGTGCTGAAGGACAACGCGATGTCGCTTGTGCGGCGCGCCGTGCCGCATCCATCGCCGCGGGAAGCCGACCGCGCCCTCGATGCCGCCATGCGCCACGTCGCCGAGCGGGGCGTCACTTCGGTCCATCATTTCGGCACCTGGGACGAACTGGAGGTTTTCGAACGCGCCCGCCGTGACGGTCGTCTGCGCACGCGTATCTACGCCGGGGTTCCACTGGCGAGCTGGGAGCGGTTGCGCGACAACGTGGCCGCCGGCGGCCGCGGCGACCACTGGCTGCGTATCGGCGTGCTCAAGGGATTCGTCGACGGCTCGCTCGGCTCGCACACCGCCGCCTTCTTCGAGCCGTTCACCGACGCCCCGCGCGACTCCGGGCTGCTGCTGAACCCGCCGGAGAAGCTCTACCAGTGGATCTCCGGCGCCGACAAGGCCGGGCTCCACGTAGCGGTGCACGCCATCGGCGACCGCGCCAACCGGATGCTGCTCGACATTTTCGAGCGGGTGGGCCGCGAAAACGGCTCGCGCGACCGGCGGTTCCGCATCGAGCACGCCCAGCACCTGGCGCCGCCGGAGATCCCGCGCTTCGCCGCGCTCGGCGTGATCCCGAGCATGCAGCCTTACCACGCCATCGACGATGGCCGCTGGGCGGAGAAGGTGATCGGCGCGCGCATCGCGACCACCTACGCTTTTCGCTCACTGCTCGATCCCGGCGCCGCGCTCGCCTTCGGCAGCGACTGGTTCGTGGCGCCGCCCACGCCGCTGGAGGGCATCTGCGCCGCCGTCGCCCGCCGCACCCTGGACGGGAAGAATCCCGGCGGCTGGGTCCCGGCGCAGAAGATCGGCGTCGAGGAGGCGCTCGGCGCCTACACCGCCGCCGCGGCCCGGGCCTCGTTCGAGGAAAATTCCAAGGGCACGCTGACCGCCGGACAGCTCGCCGATTTCGTCGTCCTCGACCGCGACCTCACGCGCATCGCGCCGGAGCGGATGTGCGACGCCCGTGTGGTGATGACGGTCGCCGGAGGCCGGGTGCTCTACGAGCGCTTCTAGCGCGATGTCGCCGCGCTCGCCAGGTTTGATGCCAGCCACGCTGGCGATACAATTAGGTTCAGTGAGTGTCCAGGAGCAGATTCAGCAACGTCGCGATGATATTCTACGTGTGGCTGCGCGTCACGGGGCGGGAAACGTGCAGATCTTCGGTTCCGTGGCGCGCGGTGAAGAAACACCCGACAGCGATGTGGATATCCTCGTTGACGTGGTTGGAGAAACGACGCCATGGTTCCCTGGCAGCCTGGTCGCTGATCTCGAGCAATTGCTGAAACGGCCCGTTCAAGTGGTCATTCGCCGATCCCTCAGCCCGCTGATCCGGGATGCTGTACTGCGTGAAGCCGTGCCACTGTGAAATCGCAGCGAGCGTACCGTTGAACATGTCATCGAGTGCATTCGAAGGTGCGGGAAGATTTGCGTCCACGGCCGGGAGACCGTCTTCGCTTCGCGCACGCTCCAGGACGCTATCCTTCGAAATCTCCAGATTCTCTGCGAGGCATAGGCCGATCTCCTCGGACTGTCAGACCTTGCCCAGGGCGAGAGGTCGAGTTCGGGATGTATCCTTGCAGCAGGAGGACCCCGCATGAAGATCCGTTGGTATTTCTGGCTGGTTCTGGCGATTCCGGCGCTCTCGCAACAGCAGGCCCCGCTGGCGTTGAAGGATTTCGAGCCGCGCTCGATGCTGAAGGTCCCCGCACATCCGGTCGAGCGGGCCAAGTTTCCCGCGATCGACTTTCACAGCCACCTGGTGGGCGGCGAAGCCGAGGCCGCCATCCGCGCCATGGACGCCGCCAACATGGCGGTGGCGGTGAACTTCTCCGGCGGTTCCGGCGAGCGGCTCCGCCAGCAGATCGCCCGCTTCACGAAGTGGCCGGGACGCGTGGTGACATTCGCCAACGTCGACTTCGGAGCGATCGACGATCCCGGCTTCCCGGAGCAAGCCGCGCGGCAGCTCGAACAGGACGCCCGCGCCGGTGCGCGCGGCCTGAAGATCTTCAAAAGCCTCGACCGGAACGTCAAGGACCGCGCGGGGAAGCTAGTGGCGGTGGATGATCCGCGGCTGGACCCCCTCTGGCGCAAGGCCGGCGAGATGGGAATCCCGGTCGCCATCCACACCTCCGACCCGGACGCCTTTTTCGTGCCGACCGACCGCTTCAACGAGCGCTGGGACGAGCTCCAGCGGCGGCCCGAGTGGAGCTTTCACGGTCCTCCGTTCCCCCCAAAAGCGGAACTGCTGGCACAGCGCAACCGCGTGATCGCACGCCATCCACGCACGATCTTCGTCGGCCTGCACATCGCCAATCACCCCGAGGACCTCGGGGAAGTCGAGCAATGGATGGATCGGTTCCCCAACCTCAATGTCGAGGTCGCGGCCCGTCTCAACGAGCTGGGACGCCAGCCTTACAGCGCGCGGAAGTTTTTCCTCAAGTTCGCCGACCGCATCCTGTTCGGCATCGACGGCGCGCCGGATGAGCAGCGCTACCGGCCGTATTTCCGGTTCCTGGAAACCTACGACGAGTACTTCGACTACGCGCCGCGTCCGGGACAGGGCCGGTGGAGAATCTACGGGATCGGCCTGCCGGACGAGGTGCTGAAGAAGGTCTACTGGAGCAACGCGGCCCGGCTGTTGAAGCTTCCTTCCAACTGACCGCGCGAGCCGCTGTGATACACTCGCTCCCATCATGAGAGGATTCCTCCCCGTTGTTTTCCTGATGGGAATGGCCAACGCACGCGCCCAGGCGCCCGGGCTCGACGTGCTGAAGCAGGCGGCCGCCGAGATGGTGGAAGCGCGCCGCACCTTCACCCAGCGGATAGTGGATTCCATCTTCAGCTTCTCCGAGCTCGGCTACCAGGAGTTTGAAACCGCCGCCCACGTGACGCGGCTGATCGAGAAGGAAGGCTTCCAGGTGACGCGAGGCCAAGCGGGCATGCCCACCGCCTTCGTCGCCGCCTGGGGTTCGGGCAAGCCGGTGATCGGCTTCATGGCGGATATCGACGGCCTGCCGGAGACTTCGCAAAAGCCCGGCGTCGCCTATCACGCGCCGTTGATCGCCAACGGGCCGGGGCACGGCGAAGGGCACAACGCGGGCCAGGCGGTCAACGTGACGGCGGCCATCGTCGTAAAGAACCTGATGCAAAAGTACAACATCCCCGGGACCATCCGCGTCTACCCGGGAGTGGCTGAGGAACTGCTCGGCAGCCGCACCTACATGGTGAACTCCGGCCTGTTCCGCGACCTGGACGTGATGCTCTCCAGTCACATTGCCAACGAGTTCACCACCGGCCACGGCGGGCCGCTCGGCTCGGGCCTGGTCTCGACGCAATACAGCTTTCACGGTCGCAGCGCGCACGGCGCCTCGCCCTGGGCGGGCCGCAGCGCGCTGGATGCCGTCGAGCTGATGAACGTCGCGTGGAACTTTCGCCGCGAGCACCTGCCGCTACAGCACCGGTCGCATTACGTGATCGTCCACGGAGGCGACCAGCCGAACGTCGTGCCTCCGGAAGCCACGGTCTGGTATTTCTTCCGCGAGTGGGATTACGAGAAGCTCCGGGACCTGCACGCGCTGGGTTCCAAGATCGCCCGCGCCGCCACCGAGATGACAGACACCACCCTGACCGAGAGAGTGCTGGGCGCCGCCTGGCCCGGCCACTTCAACAAGCCTGTGGCCGAGGCGCTCTATGCCAACATCAAGCGTGTCGGCATGCCGCAATGGGCCGAGGAAGATGAGAAGCTGGCACGCGCGGCGCAGGCGGAGCTCAAATCGAAGGTCGAGGGGCTGAAGAAGCAGATTCCCGAGATGCGTGCCCCCGGGAACGAGCCGACCGGCGCCGGGTCGGACGACATCGCGGAGGTATCGTGGAACCTACCGACGGTGGTGCTGCGCTATCCCGGCAATATTCCGGGCATGACCGGACACCACTGGTCCAGCGCCATCGCCATGGCCACTCCGATCGCGCACAAGGGCGCCACCGCCGGCGCCAAGGCGCACGCGATGACGGCTTTAGACCTGTTGCTGAAACCGGAACTTTTGGAATCCGCGCGGAAGTATTTCGCCGAGCAGACCAAAGACGTGAAATGGAAATCGCTCATCCCGGTCGACGCGCAGCCGCCCGTGCACTTCAACAAGGAAAAGATGGAGCGCGTGCGGGGGCAACTGGAGAAACTGCGCTACGATCCATCGCGCCACAAAACTTATCTCGAACAGCTCGGAATTCAGTACCCCACGATCAAGCAGCAATAGCTCTGACAGCGCGCGGGGCCAGCCCCTGTAGGGGCTTGTGAGAAGAAATCTACACGCGCGCACTACCAGTGGGAGCTTGACACATTCGTCTTGCCGAGAGAATCCCATGAGCGTGCTGAAGCCAAGAAACCGTCTTGTTAACTTCCGGGTTACAGAAGAAGAGTTTGAAAAACTAAGGGGGGCCTGTGTCTCCGATGGAGCGCGCAGTCTGTCGGACTTCGCCCGCGGCTCGGTGCTCCGCCGGGTAGAGGTCGGCGCGGCGGCGGACCGTGGTGCGGCAAACCGCCTGCCGGATCTCGATCAGAAAGTGTCGGAGCTGGAGTTCCGCGTGGAAGAGCTGATCCGGCTGGTGGCGGCAACCAGTCGATCCGTGGGCGAGTCGGCCCTGGCCGCTCACCCGGCCAGTCTCAAGTAGCGGAAGCCGGCCCGCGCCAGTCGCTCCGAATCCAGGAAGTGACGGCCGTCCAGCAGAAGCGCGGTACGCATCGAGCCGGCCAGTCGCTCCCAGTCCAGGTCCCTGTACTGCGGCCATTCCGTCACCAGGATCAGCGCGTCGGCGTCCTGGGCCACCAGCCTGGGGTCGTCCAGAAAACTGGCCGCCAATTCCGGATGTTCGCTGCGGGCGCGCGCGAGCGCCACCGGATCATGCGCCTTCACGCGGCAGCCGCGTTCCAGCAGCCGGCGGATGATTTCGATCGCGGGCGCCTCGCGCAGATCGTCCGTGTGCGGCTTGAATGCCAGACCCAGCAGCCCTACCGTGCGTCCCTTGAGGATCTTCATCTCCGCCAGCAGCTTCTCCACCACCCGGTCGCGCTGCCGCTGGTTGATCTCGCGCGCGGCTTCGACGATCGGCAGCTTCAGCCCGTACTCGCCGGCGGTCGCGATCAGCGCCGCCGTGTCCTTGCCGAAGCAGGAGCCGCCCCAGCCGATGCCGGCTTCGAGAAAGCGGGTGCCGATGCGGGCATCGAGGCCAATCCCGTTGGCGACCCGACCGACATCGGCGCCGACTTTCTCGGCGAGCTGCCCGACTTCATTAATGAAACTGATCTTGAGCGCCAGGAACGCATTGGCCGCGTACTTGATCAGCTCCGCCGAGGCCAGGTCGGTGGCTACCAGCGGAACCGCGCCCAATCCCTCCGGCCGAGCGAGGAAGCTCGGAGCGGTGAAGTTCTGCTCCAGCACGGGGCGGTATAAGCTGTACAACCGCTCGAGCGCCTGCGGCAGATCCGCGCCGATGACCACTCGATCCGGATAGAGGCTGTCATGCAGCGCCGAGCCTTCGCGCAGGAACTCGGGGTTGGAGGCCACCGCGAAACGACTCTGCGCGCGAATGCCGTGGCGGGTTTCGAAGGCGTCGCGAATCAGCGCCTCCACCCAGTTGCCGCTGCCGATGGGGACGGTGGACTTGTTCACCACTACTGTGAGGTCGCCGTCCAGCAGCTCGCCGATGGATTGCGCCGCCGACCGCAGGTACTGCAAGTCCGGCGCGCCGCTCGGGAGCGGAGGCGTTCCGACGGCGATGAACACCACCTGCGCGGACGGGATGGCCTCCTCGTATCGGGTGGTGAAGCCCAGGCGCCGCGAGGAAGCGGCCAGCAGCTCCGCCAGCCAGGGCTCGTAGATCGGCAGACGACCCTGGCGGAGCGAATCGATCTTGGCCTCATCGGTGTCCAGGCAGGTTACTTCATTGCCGAGGTATGCCAGGCACACCCCGGTCGTGAGTCCGACGTAGCCAGTGCCGATGATGGAAACACGCATGCGTGAAAACGCGTCGCAGGATGCCCGCCGAGTTCTCCATCGGCGGGCCGCCGGGGCATCTTTACCCCTTGATCACACCCATGGGACGCAGGCGCGCCACCTTGCGCGCCAACCCGGCCCGCTCGACCACTTCGATCACTTCGTCGACGTCCTTGTACGCCTCCGGGACCTCTTCGAGGATGCCGTCGCGTGATTCGCTCCGCACCAGGATGCCCCGCTCCTCGAGATTCTTCTGCACCTGGCGGGCGTCGCGACCCTTGCGCGCCGCCGTGCGGCTCAACAGGCGGCCGGCGCCGTGGCAGACGCTGCCGAAGGTCTCCTGCATGGCGCCGGGCGCGCCCACCAGGATCCAGGAGGCCGTTCCCATGCTGCCGGGGACCAGCACCGGCTGGCCGACGTTTCGGTATTCGGCCGGAATCTCGCGGTGACCCGGGGGGAAGGCGCGCGTGGCGCCTTTGCGATGCACCAGCACGTCCACCTTGCGGCCCTCCACCAGGTGCCGCTCCTTCTTGGCGATGTTGTGGCAGACGTCGTAGAGCGTGCTCAGCCGCGCCTCGGCGCCGAAGACCTGGCGGAACGAGCCGCGCAGGAAGTGCAGAATCGCCTGCCGGTTGGCCCAGGCGAAGTTGGCCGCCGCGCGCATGGCCGCCAGGTAGGACTTGCCTTCCGGCGAGCCGATGGGCACGCAGGCGAGCTGTCGATCCGGCAGCTCGATGCCATAGCGCTTCATCGCCGCGCCCATGCCGGCCAGAAAGTCCGTGCAGACCTGGTGGCCCAGGCCGCGCGAGCCGCAGTGCAGCAGCACCACCACTTGCCCCGTCTCCAGGCGCATGGCGCGCGCCGCCTCCTGGTGATGGATGCGCTCGACATACTGGATCTCCAGGAAGTGGTTGCCGCTCCCCAGCGTCCCGAGCTGCGGCAGTCCGCGCTGGCGGGCGCGCGCGGAAACGTGCGCCGGGTCGGCGTCCTCCATGCCGCCGCGCTCCTCGGCGAACTCGGTGTCGCGCGGCTCGCCGTAGCCGTTCTCGACCATCCACGGCGCCCCGCGGGCCAGCACTTCCACCAACTGCTTCTCGTTGATCTTCACCGGACCGGACGTCCCGGCTCCGCAGGGGACGTCGCGGAACGCCTGGTCGACCAGCTCCCGCAGCCGCGGGCGCACGTCGGCTTCCGTCAGCGTGGTGGTGAGCATCCGGACGCCGCAGTTGATGTCGAAGCCCACCCCGCCGGGCGATACCACCCCGTGCTCATAGTCGGTGGCCGCGACGCCGCCGATCGGGAACCCGTAGCCCTGGTGGATGTCCGGCATGGCCAGGCTCGGGCCGACGATCCCCGGCAGCGCCGCCACGTTGATCACCTGCTCGAGCGACTGGTCCCTGCGGATCTGCTCGATCAGCGCGCGGCTGGCGTAGATGACGGCGTCGGTGCGCATCCCGCGCCGCTCATCGCGACGGATGCGGTGGCGCACTTCATCGATGGTTTCGAGCTCGATCATCTTGTATCAAAGATTCGGCGTTGTGGGACAGGTCTCCTGGCCTGTCGTTTTCGGCGTTCGGTGACTTCTGCGACGGGCTGCTATTTCAGCGCCTCGTTGATCTCGATGTCTCGGCCGGCATGTCGTTGGCTTCGCTGGGTTGATTATTCATAAGCCCTCTTGAGAATACCGAATCCTCGGCTGTGTCGCCTTGCCCGCCGATAGGAGCCGGATCTTCGTTGCGGCGGGATCTCGAACCGGATCATATATCGAGGATCACCCGCGCGAACCAGCCGCCGGCCTGCCGGCGCACTTCCAACTGGTGGTAGGTGACCCCTTTCACCACGAGCTTCGGGGCATGCCGCTCGGGATCGCGCGTCTCACCCCAGCCGCGGGCGGTGACGCGCTGGGGCCCGAGCTCATCGAACTCGAAGCGGCCGAACACAACCCGCTCCCCATCCAAGTGATACAGTACCTCGTTGAGCCAGTTCACCAGCAGCGATTCGTATTCGGCGCCCGATGCGGCCAGCGCGTACTCTCGCGTTTCCCGCACGTCGTCCATCTCGACGGCGATCGACTCCAGCGCCAGCGCCGAGTTGGCGAATAACTCCGCCAGCGTCCCCCCCCGGGCCCGGAAGCCGATGTCGGCCGTGTGCTCCAGCAGCTCAAACACGTTCGTCAATCAACTGCCGCGTGGGGTCGATCTTCAGCCACAGGGCGGCGCTGATCATCGTCATCGCGGCCATCACCACCAGCGGCGCATCGTAGCTGTGGAAGGTCTTCACCAGGTAGCCGAACGACACCGAGGTCAGGAACGACCCGACCTGGCCGGCCGTGTTCATCGCCCCGGTCACGGCGCCCGCGTACTTGCGGCCGATGTCGAGGCAGACCGCCCACGCCACCGGGAGCATGAAATCCGAGCCGGCGTAACCCAGGCCCAGCAGCGCCACCGAGAGCATCTTGTTGCGCGTGAACATCGTCGCCAGGATGAACGCCGCCGACGCGCTCAGGCCCGTCACGCCGATCGCGCGGCGCCCCCAGAGCAGGCCGACGCGCCGCACCAGGTGGTCGCTCACCAAGCCTCCCAGCAGGTTCGCCGTTCCGCCCAGCGCGAACGGGATCCACGAGTACGCCAGGATCTCCTTCTCGTCGAAGCCGCGCCCCTTGACCAGGAACGTGTGCAGCCAGCTCAGGTAGAAATACGATCCCCAACAATAGGTGTGGTACATCACCATGATGAACCACAGGTTGGAACTGCGCAGAGCTCGTCCCCAGGGAAGACCTTGGTGGGATTCGGGCGCGCTGCCGGTCCCGATCTCGCGGATCTCGGCCTCCGGAACGCCGCGCTTGAGGGAAGGATGATCGCGGAACCAGGCGTACCAGGCCACGGCCCACACCACGCCCAGCACTCCAAAGATATAGAACGACGCCCGCCAGCCCCATCGAAGCTGGATCGGGACCACCAGCAGCGGCGAGAGGGCGCCGCCCAGGCGGCTTGCCATCCACACCAGCCCGTGCGCACGCGCTCGCTCGCCGGCGGGGAACCAGCGGGATATGCTCGCCGAGCTGTTCGGATAGGCGCCCGCCTCGCCTGCGCCGAACAGGAAGCGCGTGGCCAGCAGGAAGAAATAGTTGGAGACATACCCGGTCAGGCTGGTGAACACCGACCACCAGACCACCACGCGCGTGAGCACCTTGCGCGGGCCGATCCGGTCGCCCATCGACCCGGTGGGAATCTCGAAGACCGCGTAGGAAATGGCGAACACGCCCACCACCCAGCCCCAGCGCTCCGGCGGGATACCGAGGTCGGCCTGCATCCGCGGCCCGGCGACGGAGATGCACACCCGGTCGATGTAGGTGATGATCGACAGCAGGAACAGCAGCGCCAGGACTCGGTGCCGGTATTTCATCAGCGCATTATGTCACAGGCGGAATGGCGTGAACGCGTTCGAATCACTTGCCGATGCAGAAGGTGGAAAAGATCCGGTTCAGAATATCGTCGGCCGTGGTCGCTCCGGTGATCGAATCGATGGGCCGAAGCGCGGCGTATAAATCGAGCAGCAGCATCTCGTGAGGGATCCCGGCGGCGGTCGCTTCCCGCGCCTGCTCGAGGGCCCGGCGGCTCTCCTGGAGAAGCTGCTCGTGACGGATGCTGGTGAGGAAGCCGCCTTCCTGCTCCATGCGCCCCTCCGGCGCCACCGTATCGATCAACCGCCGGCGCAATGCCGGAATCCCCTCGCCCGTGCGCGCCGAGACCTCGACGCACGGGTGTGTCAGTTGCGCGCGGCGGTCCAGGTCGTTCTTGTTCCCCACCAGCAGGAACCGGCCATGGCCGCGGGCGCGCTCGACCAGGGCGTGGTCTTCCGGCTCCACCGGCATCGACAGGTCGACCACTACCAGGGTCAGGTCGGCGTCCGCCATCGCCTGGAAGCTGCGCTCGATGCCAAGCCGTTCCACTACATCTCCGCCGGCGCGAATGCCGGCCGTGTCAAAAAGCTTCACCGGGATGCCGTCGATGGCGGCAACCTCCGAGACCAGGTCGCGCGTGGTGCCGGCGATCTCGGTCACGATCGCCCGGTCCTGTTCCAGAAGCCGGTTGAACAGGCTGCTCTTGCCGACGTTCGGACGCCCGACTATGGCCAGCGCCAGCCCGTCGTGCACCAGCTTCCCGTAGGCGAAGCTGTCGATCAGCGCCGACATGAGGCGGCCGAGCCCGTCGATGCGGCCGAGGATCTGTTCGCTTGCGGCCACCGCGACGTCGTCCTCGGCAAAATCGATGCCCGCCTCCAGCAGCGCGATCAACTCGACGAGTTCCTCTTTCAAGGGCGCCATGCGGCGGGATACGGAGCCTTCCGCCTGCTGTGCCGCCACCCGCGCCTGGTGGAGCGTGGTCGCCTCGATGAGGTCGCGAATCGCTTCCGCGCGGGGCAGATCGAGCCTCCCGTTGAGGAAAGCGCGCAGCGTGAACTCCCCGGGCTCGGCCAGCCGGGCCCCGGCCGCGCAGGCGCGCTCGATCGCGTGGCGCAGCACCACCGGCGAGCCGTGACAACTTATCTCGACCACGTCCTCGGCCGTGTAGGAGCGCGGCGCCTGGAAGAAGCTCACCACCACCTGGTCCACGGTGCGCCCGGCTTCGTCGGTGAGTTCAGCCATGCGACTGGACCAGGAACGCCATTCCGCCGCACGAAGGCCGGCCCGCCGGCTTTTGCCGGGTTCAACCGGAGTGTGACTCCGCTCGCGAGCCCCGGTTGTTGTTGGGGCGGGAGTCACAGATGAGAAACGAAGGATGCGTCCGGCGATGCTCCGCGCGTCGCTTCCGGAAAGCCGGATCAGCCCCAGCCCGCTCCTGCCCCCAGGAGTTGCCAGGGCGACGATGGTGTCTCCGAGCCGCAATCGTCAGCGACGAGGGCCGCGCCGCGGCGGTCCGCCAGGCCCGGAGCGTCTCGGCGGCCCGGAAGGCCCGGAGCGTCTCGGCGGCGGCGGCGGTGGTGGCGGCGCCGGCAGCGACGCCATTCCCGCCGGGTAGATCACCACGTGACGATGTGGCTCGCCTCCGGCGCTCTCGCTGCGAATCGCCGCCTGGTCGCGCAGCGCCACGTGGATGATCCGCCGCTCCCTGCTGTTCATGGGGTTGAAACGGAACGGCACGCCCGTCCCGGTCACCTTCTCCGCCGCCGCCAGCGCGCTCAGCCGCAGCTCTTCGATGCGCATCACGCGGTAGTCGTTGGCGTCGAAGCACAGGCGGGAATGATCCTCCGGCGGCAGCCGCAGCGACTCCATCGTCAGGTGCTCCAGCGCCAGCAGCAGCTCCCCCTTATTGGCCAGCAGCAGGTCGACGTCCGGACCGCTGAACTTCACCGTCACGTCCGGGCTTTCGAAATCCGGGTGGGTCATGGAGCCGTCGGTGACTTGGAACGACACATGCAGCGCCGCCTTCTCCAGCACGCGGTGGAGAAAGCTGGCAATGCCGGGCTCCAGCCGTTCGACCGTGTACTTGATGCCGCCCACCGGCTATTTCCTGGATCCTTTCGGCGTGGCCGCCGGCTTGGCGATGGGGGGCGTCGAAGGCACCAGGCGGTTAAACAACACCTGCTGCGCGATGCCCACCAAGTTGCCGGTCAACCAGTATAGCACCAGGCCGCTGGAGGCACTGTAGAACATGAAGCCGAACATCAGCGGCATCAGCAGCATCATCTTCTGCTGCATCGGGTCGACGGTGGTGGTCGGCGTCATTTTTTGCAGGACGAACTGGGTGGCGATCATCGCCACCGGAAGCAGGCGGATCGGGATGTGCTCGGGCTGAGAGAGATCCCGCACCCACAGCCAGCCGGCGCCGCGCATCTCGATCGCCACCGTCAGCACCTTCCAGAAGGCGATGAAGAACGGCATCTGCAACACCAGCGGCATGCAGCCGCCCATCGGGTTGACGCCGTGCTTCTTGTACAGGTCCATGACTTCCTGGTTCTGCTGCTGCTTGCGCGGGTCCCGCAGGCCGATCCCTTTGAATCTCTCGTTGATCGCCGCGATCTTCGGTTGCAGCATCTGCATCTGCTTCATCGATTTCAAATTGGTGATCTTCAGAGGCATCAGTAGTAAGTTAATGGCTATCGTCACCAGCACGATCGACCAGCCGTAGTTGTGGATCCAGCGGTCGGTCAGCCAGTTCAGAATCAGGAACAGGGGTTTGGCGAGGAACGCGAACCAGCCGAAATCGACCATCGATTCCAGCTTCGGATCCACGCGCCGCAGCACGTCCATGTTCTTGGGGCCGACGAACAGCGTGAGCCGGTTTTCCCCTTCGCCGCCCACCGCGGCGCCCAGGTAGGTTTCCTCTTTGTCGCCGGCCGTGGTGGGCACCAGGTCGGCGTAAGTTCGCACCTCGAGCGTCGTGCCGGAGACCGGCAGCGCCACCGCGGCGAAGTAGGTGTCCTCCAGGCCGGCGAATGAAAAGTTGCCGCGGTCGATGGCCGGGCCGTCTTCGGCGTCGCTCGCCGCCTTCTGTACCAGCTTGCCGTCGGTGACGTTGAAATGCATGCTGTGCTGCGTGCTGGCGGGATTGTAGATGCTCAGGTCGCCGAAGCCGCCCCGCCAGGCCACCAGGTGCGGCAGGCGGCTGGCGGCCCCAACCACTTCGGTGGAAAGCTCGCTGCGGTACCGGCTGGCGTGGAAACGGAACGATTTCCGGCACTGCACCTTCCCGTCGGAGTATTCGAACTCGATCGCCGGCGGGTCGGCGGTCTGCCGGGCCAGGAACAGCGCCTGGCTCAGGTCGGTTTCCGGCTTCTGGCCGCTGAACACCAGCGAGAAGGGGTGACCCGTCTTACCCGCGGCCTTCGCGTTCACCAACTCCAGCGGTTTGCCCGTGCTGTCGAGGTATTTCTTCAGCACCCAGCTTCGTACCACCGCGCCGCGATTGGTGAACCGGATGCGATAAAGCTGCGTGTTGACCTCGAACTCTTCTTCCTTGGCGCCCGAGACCATAACCACCGCCGGGACGCGCGCCGCTCTGCGGGGCGCCCTCGCGGGCTTCGTCTTCTTCTCTTCCAGCGGGGCCTGTTTGGCCTGTTGGACCTGTTGGACCGCGGCCGGCGCCTTCTTGTTCGCCGCCGGCGGGGGGGCCGGCGGCTTGTAGAAGTAAGGCGTCAGGAACAGCACGATCCCCGTCAGCACGAAAGCGATCAACAGGCGGATTTCCGTCGACAGCTCTCTCGCGCGGCCGGGCTTTTTGGATTTGGGGGACTCGCTCATCGGAAGGTTGGGCCGGCTCTCACCGTACCGGGTCGAAACCTCCCTCGTGGAAAGGATGGCAGCGCATCAGTCGCCGCAGGCCGAGCCACAACCCGCGCGCCGCCCCGTGGAGTGCGACCGCATCGCGCATGTACTGGGAGCAGGTCGGGTGGAACCGGCACGCCGAGGGCAGAAGCGGGGAGATCCACCGCTGGTAGAGACTCAGAAGTACGATCAACACGCCGCGCATCGTTGGAACACCCGCCGGACCTCGACCCGGAGCTCGTCGAAGGAGGCCGTTGCCGCCGATGTCCGCAAATGGAAGACCACGTCCCAACGCGGCTCCAGCCCCCCCATCTCCAGCCGCACCGATTCCCGCATCAGCCGCCGGATCCGGTTCCGTTGCACAGCACCCCCCAGCTTGCGCGATGCCGAGAATCCGATCCGCGGTCCCTGGGCTTCCGGCCGCGTCAGGCATAGGGCGGCGAAGTACGGCCCGGACACGCGAAAGCCCCGATCGTAGACCAGGCGGAAGTCCTTCGATCGCAGCAGCCGGCATTGTTTGGGGAAACGGAAACTGCGCTGTTCGATGTCGAACGACCTAGGCCCCCGCGGCTCGCACGGCGCGCTCGTCGCTGACGCTGAGCTTCCAGCGTCCCTTAGCCCGGCGGCGGGAAATGACCGCCCGGCCGTTTTTGGTCCGCATCCGCGCCCTGAACCCATGGGTCTTCGCCCTCTTGCGATTGTTCGGCTGAAACGTACGTTTTGGCATTGGAATCTCAACCCCGATCCGGCAAAACCGCTGGGAGGGCTGCTCGTTGTGTCCTGACGGGCCGCAAGGCCCGAACCTCTAGTATAGAGAGCCCGGTGGTACACTGCAAATGTGCAAATCCCATCGGCCGCGTCGAGCCTGCTTCTGCTGGCGTTTGCTGGGCTTCCGGCGCCCGCCCAGACACGCTACGTCGACGCCCACCTCCACTGGCGCCAAGAGGCGGGCTTCGCCGACAAGCTGGTCGTCGAATACCGCAAGCACCAGGCCATCGCGTGCCTCGCGGCCACGCGCGAGCACTTCGACAGGCTCAGGGACGCCGCGCGCAAGCACCCCCAGACCATCGCCCCGTATCTCCAGATCGACCTGGACGACGCCGACGTGTTGGCCCAGATCGACCGCGCGCACGCCGCCGGGTTTCGCGGGCTGAAGATCCATAGCCCGCTGAAAAACTACGACGACCCCTCCTACTTCCCGGCCTTCGCCCGCGCCGAGCAGCACCGCCTGGTCGCCCTGTTGCACACCGGCATCAGCTTCCGTCCCGCCGATAAGGTTCCGCGTCTGAAAGGGTCGGTGGCGCGCATGCGGCCCATGTACCTGGACACGCTGGCGCGCGCGTTTCCCGAGTTGAGCCTGGTCGGGGCGCACCTGGGAAACCCCTTTTACGAGGAAGCGGCCGAGGTGGCGCGCTGGAATCCCAACGTCTGGTTCGACATGACCGGCTCCACCCTCCTCAAGCGCTCCGACGAGTTGGCGAGCTTCCGCAAAGTCCTGTGGTGGGGAACTACCTCCGGGGCGGCTCACATGCCCCAGTCCACGCCACACGCTTTCGAGAAGATTGTGTTCGGCACCGACAACGATCCGCTGGAGGTGGTGATCGGACGCTACAACCGGCTGCTCGACGCCTGCCAGGTGCCCGAGGACGTCCGCCGCAAAGTGTTCGCCGGAACCATGCTGCGCCTGTTGGGGCTCGGCCGATGAAGGAGCGTCTATGAGGAAAATCCACCGGTGGTTTCATGCGGTGCCGGTGATCGTGGCGGCCATCCTCAGCCCCCCTTTGGGGATCACACAGCCGGCGGAGAACCTGGACTTCCTGCAAGGCCTGCCCGATGGGCGGCACATGCGCGGCATGCTCTCGACCTACCTGCGAGGCCGTGCCGGCCAACTGCTCGACGAGCGTCGCCGGAAAGTGGAATCCCTCGCCACCGCCTCCGACGTCGCCCTCCGAAAAGCTTACGTCCGCGAGCGCATGCAGCTCGCCCTGGGCGGCCCGTTCCCCGCGCGCACCCCGCTCAACGCGCGCGTCACCGGCGTCCTCGAGCGCCCCGCGTACCGCATCGAGAAGATCGTCTTTGAAAGCCAGCCGCGCTTTTACGTCACCGCCAATCTTTACATCCCCAAGGGCGGGCGGCCTCCGTATCCGGCGATCCTGTTCCCGCTCGGCCACGAGGCGGGCGCCAAGGCGCACACGGCCTGGCAGTACGTGCTCGGTTCACTCGCCACCAAGGGCTTTGTCGCTCTGGCCTGGGAGCCGGTGGGCCAGGGCGAGCGCATCCAGCTCTGGGACGAGGATTTCAAGGAATCGAAACTGGTCCGCTCGACCACCGAGCACACCGTGATCGGCGCCCAGTGCCTGCTGTTGGGCGACAACCTCGCCCGCTACACCGTCTTCGACGGCCTGCGCGCGCTGGACTACCTGCTCTCGCGAAAAGAAGTCGACCCCGGCCGCATCGGCCTGACCGGCAATTCCGGCGGCGGCACGCACACCGCCTACATCGCCGCGCTGGATGACCGCATCCACGTCGCCGCGCCGAGCTGTTACATCACCTCCTGGCAAAGGCTGCTCGAAACCATCGGCCCGCAGGACGCCGAGCAGAGCCTGCCGCCCTCGCTCGCCGACGGCCTGGATCACGCCGACTTCCTCTACGCTTTCGCTCCCAAGCCCTTCCTGATGCTCACCGCGATGCGCGACTTCTTCTCCATCACCGGCGCTCGCGAGACCTTCGGTGAGGCCCGCCGGGTTTACGATGTCGCCGGCGGCGCCGGCAAGCTCGACATGTTCGAGGCCGACGATGGCCACGGCTACACCAAGCCTCGCCGGCTGGCCGCCTACCGCTGGTTCACCCGCTGGCTCCAGGGCGTCGACCAGCCGCAGACCGAGCCGGAAATCGAGCTCGCCACCGAAGAAGAGCTGCTTTGCACCGAGACCGGCCAGGTGGCCACGGCCTTCGGCGGGGAAACGGTCGTCTCGCTGAATCGCCGGCGGCTCGAGGAAGTCCGTCGCGGCGCCGCCGCGCCTTCGCTCGACGCGGTCCGCGTTCTGACCGGCTTCGAGAAGCGTACCGGCCCCCTGCCCGTGCGCGACTACGGCCGCTTCGAGCGCGCCGGATATCGCATCGAGAAGCTGGTCTACGAGAGCGAGCCGGGCATCTCGATTCCCGCGCTGCTGTGGCTGCCGGAGGGATCCGGCCGGCGTCCCGCCGCCGTCTACGTCCACCCGCGCGGGAAGGCGGAGGCCCGCGCCGATGTCGAGCCGCTCGTCAAGGCCGGCCTGATCGTGCTGGCGATCGACGCCCGCGGCTGGGGCGAGACGCGTTCGGACTCGGACCGCTACGGCTCCGATTGGCCTCGTTACTTCGGCGACTACGAGAGCGCCATGACCGCGCTGCTGGTGGCGAAGCCGCTGGTCGCCATGCGCGCCGCCGACGTCAGCCGCGGCGTCGACCTGCTGGCCGCGCGCGCCGAAGTCGACCCCGGCCGCATCGGCGCTATCGGACGCGACGCCGGCGCTCTGCCGACGCTGTATGCCGCCGCCTTCGATGCGCGCATCCGCAGCGTCGCGCTCGAGCGCATGCTGGTCTCCTATGAATCCGTCGTCCAGCACCGCGTGAACCGTCAGGTGATGGAAGGGATCGTCGTCGGCGCGCTGCGTTCCTACGACCTGCCGGACCTGGTGGGCTGGCTGGCCCCACGCAGCGTCTCGATCGTCGACCCGGTTGACCCCGTGGGCATGAACGTTCCGCTCGCCGAGGCCAACCGCAGCTACGCCCGCGCCTCGGCCGCGTTCGCCCGTGCCGGCGCCCCCGAAGGCCTCCGCATCGCGCGACGCCGGTCCTCCGACACGCCGCACACACTCTACCCTTCCATGCTCCCCTGAGAGGTGCCCGATGCGCGACGACTGCGATCTTCTCGAACGCGCCCGTCGGGTGATGCCCGGCGGGGTCAATTCCTCCCTGCGCCGCGTGGACCCGTTTCCCGTGTGGACGCGCGCCCACGGCAGCCACGCCTGGGACGCCTCCGGGCGCGAGTACATCGACTACCACGCCGCTTTCGGCCCGCCCATCCTCGGCTACTCGCATCCCGGCGTGAATCAGCAGGTCGCCGAGGCGGTCGCGCGACTGGACATGGTCGGCGTCGGGGTCACCGAGTTGGAGATTCGCGTTGCCGAAAAGATCGTCGAGCACTACCCCTCGGCGGAGATGGCTTTGCTGTGCAATACCGGATCGGAGGCCACTTACCACGCCGTCCGCCTGTCGCGCGCCGTCACCGGCCGTCGAAAACTGCTGAAGTTCCAGGGCTGCTATCACGGCATGCACGACTACCTGTGCATGAACGTCATCACCCCGGCTGCCAGGCTCGGCGGGCACGATCCGCTGTCGGCGGGCATGCTGGCCGAGGCGGTCCAGAACACGCTGGTGGTGCCGTTCAACGACCTGGACGCCGTCGAGCGGGCGCTCGAATCCAATCGCGGCGAGGTGGCGGCGGTGATCCTCGAGACCATCCCCCACAACATCGGCTGCGTCCTGCCGATGGCGGGCTTCCTGGAAGGACTGCGCGAGCTGACGCGGATCCACGGCGCCCTGCTGATCTTCGATGAAGTGATCACCGGCTTCCGCCACCACATCGGCGGCTACCAGAGCATCTGCGGCGTCACCCCGGACCTGACCACGCTGGGCAAAGCCATGGCCAACGGTTGGCCCATCGCCGCCATCGCCGGACGCCGCGAGCTGATGGAACGCTTCGCCACCTGCGCCGGCGGCGACGTCTTCTTCGCCGGAACCTATAACGGCCATCCGGCCGGCTGCGCCGCCGCGCTGGCTGTCATCGAGGAGCTGGAGAAGGGCGAGGTGCACCGCCACATCTTCGAGTTGGGTGAGCGGATGCGCCGCGGCTTGCGGAGCATCGTCGCATCCTGCGGCCTCACCGCCCAAGTGGCCGGCTTCGGCTCGGTCTTCGTGACGTATTTCTTCGAAGGCCCGGTGCGCCGCTACGAGGACCTGCTCGCCCACGACGCCGATCTCCAGATCCGCTACCGCCGCGCGATGATCGATCGCGGCTTCTTCATGCTGCCGATGAGCCTCAAACGGAACCACCTCAGCGCCGCGCACACCGCCGCGGAAGTGGACCGCACGCTGAACGCGGCCGAGGACGTTTTGGGCGCGCTGGCCGCCGGCCGCACTGCCGCCGTCGCCGTGGACGCTCCATGATCTCGTTCCGCTGCAATGTCTGCGGAGAGCGCCAACGGGTGGAGGAATCGCTGCTCGGCCGGGAAGTGCCCAGTTGCGCCTCCTGCTCCTCCACCGTGCGCCTGCGCTCGGTGGTTCACCTGCTCTCGCTGGAACTGTTCGGCGAAAGCCTGGCCCTGCCGGATTTCCCGCGCTTGAAGGATCTTCGCGGACTGGGGCTGAGCGATTGGGAAGGATACGCCGGCGCGCTGGAGGACCGCTTCGACTACAGCAACACCTTCTACGACCGCGAGCCGCGCTTCGACATCACCAGTCCGGGCGAGGACCGCCACGGCCGCTACGATTTCCTCATCGCCAGCGAAGTGTTCGAGCACGTGACGCCGCCGGTCGAGCGCGCCTTCGCCTCCGCCGCGCGGATTCTCAAACCCGCCGGCGTGCTGATCCTGACCGTTCCCTACCGGCCGCGGGCCGCCACCGAGGAGCATTTCCCTGAGTTGCACCAGTTCACACTGGCCGAGCTGGCGAGCGCCACCGTGCTGGTGAATCGCCGCCGCGACGGCTCGCTCGAGGTCTTCGAAAACCTGGCCTTTCACGGCGGCCACGGCTCGACGCTCGAACTGCGCGTGTTCGGCGAGCGCGACCTGCCGGGCCTGCTCGAACAGGCCGGCTTTCGCGACGTCCGCGTGGTCACGGAGGGCTGCCTCGAGTTCGGCATCGTTTTCCACGAGCCCTGGTCGCTGCCCGTGGTGGCCCGCAAGGAGCCGTTGGTTTATCCCAAGCCGCTGGTCAGCCGCCTGGCGCGCGGGTTGACCGCCGCCAACGGCGCTCTGGCCCAGGCGCAGGTTCAGGCCGAGGAGCTGCACTCGGCGAACGCCGCGCTCCAGGACGAGGTGGAAGCACGCACGCGCTGGGCCCGGCAGCTCGACTCCGAGCTCGAGGGCGCCCGCGCGCGCATTGTCCAGCTCCAGCAGGAACTCGAGGACCGCTCGCGCTGGGCGCTGAAGCTGGAGAGCGACCTCGGCCATACCGTGCAGCTTCTCGACGAGGCCCGCCGCAACCAGCAGGAGCTCGAAGCGATGCGTCGCCAGGTGCGGCAGGCGGCTTGTTCGCGCTGGCTCAGCCTGGGCCGCCTGTTCGGCCTCGGCCCGCGATTCGACCCGGAGTGAAGCGGGTCCGTGGTAGGGCGGCCTTCAGGCCGCAAGCGGGCTTTAGCCCGCGCAGGCTCGACACGATATCCTACAGCCGCGCTGGCACCCCGACGGGCAGGCCCCGTTCATGGACCGCCTGCTGGACCATGCCCGTACCGGTCCGCTTTACGGGTGCGCCAACGAGATACTGGGATTGACGGGGCCTTCCAACAAGGAGCCGGGCTGAAGCCCGGCGCGGCCTAAAGGCCGCCCCACAAATACCCAGACTTCTACTCAAAATGTAGAAACTCCAGTGGACAGGCCTCCCGGCCTGTCCGTTTCACAGGGGGTCCTCGCGGCGCTCGAGCGCCTGGTATACCAGCCGCTTGGGAACTCCCTTGCGCCGGGCCAGATCCTTGATCGCCTCCATGCGGCTCATTCCCGCGGCGACGGCAACTTCCACATCCGCCCGCAGCAAATCCGGATCCAGCGGCTCGGGTGCTGCGGCGCCCTCGGCCCCGGCTATCAGCAACGTGAACTCCCCCAGCGGCTCGCCGCGCGCGGTCAGAACCCGGCGCAACCCGGCCGCCGTGCCGCGCAGGAACTCTTCGTGGACCTTGGTCATCTCACGCGCCACCACGATCGGGCGCTCCCCCAGCAGTTCCTCAATATCCGAAAGCGTCGCCAGGATGCGATGCGGCGCCTCGTAGAAAACCACCGTCGCCGCGAGGTTGCGGCAACCCTCCAGCATCTTCCGTCGCCGCGAGGACTTGTTCGGCAGGAACCCGCCGAAATGAAACTCACCGGCCGCCAGGCCCGAGGCGGCGAGCGCCGCCAGGATCGCCGATGGGCCCGGTACCGGCACCACCGGGATCCCGCCATCAATGGCTAGCCGGACCAGCCTGTAGCCCGGGTCCGAAACAAGGGGAGTGCCCGCGTCGCTGACCAGGCCTATATCCTCCCCTTGGGAAAGCCTCTCAAGCAGTTGGGCCGAGCGTGCCGCCTCATTGTGTTGGTGGTAGCTAACTGTCTTGGTATGAATGCCATAGCGGGATAACAGCACCCCCGTCCGCCGAGTGTCTTCACAGGCGATTACACTCACATCACCCAGAATCCGTACTGCGCGGTAGGTAATGTCCTCCAGGTTCCCGATCGGGGTTGCTACTAAGAAAAGGGTGCCCGACATGCTGAGGCAAGTATCTCATCCCTTAAGGTTTCATCGCCAACCTCCGATAGTACTCTTGAGTTTGCAGACCCACGGTCTTACGATGAAAGCCTGAAGGATGCTCTTCGCGGAAGGCAAGACAGCGTCGACAAACAAGATGGAAACACCCGATTCCGGCGGTCCCGGCAGCCAGAACTACGTGTGGGAGGTCCCCGAAAAGCAGATTTCCATCCATATGGACCTGGATGTGATGGACCTGTTGCATCAGGAGACCCTGCGTGGCTTCGGAGTGGTTCCCAAGCGCGGGGTCGAGGTCGGCGGCATTCTGCTGGGTTCGATCGAGGAAGGCGAACGGCGCCTGGTGCGCATCGAGGACTTCGAACCAGTGCCCTGCCAGCACGCCCTGGGGCTCAACTACCAGCTCACCGAGGAAGAGAGTCGTGGACTGGAGGCGGCGGTGGCTCGCTGGCAGCGTGAACCGGGCCGGCGGACCTACGTGGTGGGCTTTTACCGCAGCCACAGCCGCGAGGGTGCGCTCGGTCTGAGCGACGATGACATGCAGTTGTACGGCGCGCATTTCCCGGAGCCCTACCAAGTGGTCCTTCTGGTACAGCCGTTTACGACGCGCGCCAGCGTGGGCGGCTTCTTCTTTCGCGAGGGCGGCCCGATTCGCCGGGAATCCAGCTATCTGGAGTTTCCGTTCGGTCGCAAGGAATTGGGAGGGGACGAACGAAAGAAGGAAACCGCCCCGCGCGCGGCACGGCCTGAACCAAGGTCGCGCGCGCCATTACCGGAGCAAGGAGGGATCCTAAAATGCAGGCAACCATGACAATGAACCCCGGGACAATGAACCCGGGCGCCATGACGCCCGACTTCGCCCAGGAGAGGACCGCGCCGAAGGCCGGCCGCAAGGCGCGCGGCGGGTGGGTGTGGATTCCGCTCTCGTTCATCTTCCTTCTGCTCGGCACGGTGCTGGGCTTCCAGGTGGCCTTGAGCGTCCGCTCGCAAATCCCCCATGCCCTGCGCGAGGACCCCTATGTGCTGAACCTCTCGGTGACGCCTGCCGGGGAAAGCCTCCACGTGCGCTGGGACAGGCATGCGCCGGCCATCCAGGGCGCATTGCGCGGAGCATTGATCATCACCGAGGGTGGCCAGCAGAAGACCGTGCCGCTCCAGATCGCGGAATTGCAAAACGGCAGCGTGATCTACCGGCGCGCTTCCTCGGAAGTGCGGTTCCGGCTCGATGTGGTCGAACGGGAGCAGAACATCGTCAGTGAGACCCTCCAGTTCAACGCGGAGCCTTCAGCTCCCCCCGCGCCGCAAGCAACCAAGTAAGTTTTCTCCGGCCTGAGCTTGTGAGCCGGCGGCCGCCTGCTGCCGCGGCTGACGCGGGGGAAGATCGGTAAGATCCTCCTGGGGAGGGCGCTCAAAGCGGCTGTCCGGCTGGATGTCCATCTCCAGACCCTCGCCATCCTCGCTGAGGTCGACGGCGACCCGCGAGCCCGGTGAGATTTGCCTGTTGGCGACCATCGCCGCCAGCGGCTGGGTCAGGTGACGATGCACGGTCCGCTTCAGCTCGCGCGCTCCGTTCCGGGGGCTGGAGCCTCGCCGGAGCAGGAATTCGCGCGTCTCCGGTGAGATCTGGATCAGGAACCCGCGCGGGCCCAGCCGGCTGATGATGTGTTCTTGCAGCTCCTCCAGTTGCTGATCCAGGATGGTGGCCAGCGATTCGGCGCTGAGCGGCTGGTAGGTCACCACCGCGTCGATGCGGTTCACGAATTCCGGGGAAAACTTGCGACGCACCGCGACCAGCCCGATGTTTTCGAGCCTGCCTGCCAGGTTCGCACGCGCCATGGGTACCCCCGCCTGGAAGCCGAAGTCGGGCTGGATCTCGCGCAGCATCTCTCGCGCCCCCAGGTTACTGGTGAGGAAGATCATGCTTTTTTCGAAGTTCACGCCGGTGTTGTCGCCCAGCCGCAGCGTGGCCTTGTCCAGCACGCCGAGCAACAGCCGGCTCAGCGAAGGCGCCGCTTTCTCGATCTCGTCGAACAGCACGATCGAGAGGCTGCTGCGCTCGCTGGTGGCGGCGTTCAGCTTCTGCTGGTTGAGCATCGGCTGCGTCTCGCGGTGGCCCAGGTAGCCCGGCGGCGCGCCGATCAGCTTGGCCACCTCGTGTTCCATCTGAAATTCACCGCAGTCCACCTTCAGCAGCGTCTTCTCGCTTCCGTGCAGCGCATACGCGAGCGCTTCCACAGTCCTGGTCTTGCCCGAGCCGCTTGGACCGAGCAGCAGGAAGACACCCACCGGGCGGCCCTCCGGCGCCAGGCCCGATTGGTACATGTGTACGTAGGGCACGATGGCATTGATAGCCCCCGGCTGCCCCACGATCTTTTCCGCCAGCGCCGCGGCGAGTTCCTGTCCGATCTCCACCTGCGGCCGGCGCGACCGGGTCGTGTTGAGCGTGCTGCGCATCCCGCCCACATTATATCGGCGGGCCCGAATTCGGACGGCGAAAAAGGGGCGAACAAGCAGGGAAACCCCCGCGGTCTCAAGGGTTGTTGGCGCTGAAGAATGACCGCATTGCGTCGGATATGCGGCCCGCGGCCCGTCCGTCGCCATATGGGTTGTGAACGCGCGCCATCCGCTGGTACTCGGCGACGTTCTCCAGCAGCGCCGTGACCTCACCCACAATGCGTTCCTCGGAGGTTCCCACCAGCTTCACCGTTCCCGCCTCCACCGCTTCGGGGCGCTCGGTCTTCTCCCGCATCACCAGGATCGGCTTGCCGAGCGATGGCCCCTCCTCCTGAATGCCTCCCGAATCGGTCAGCAACAGCCAGGCTCGGCGCATCAGGTCGACGAATGGCACATAATCGAGCGGGTCTGTCAGGATCACGTTGTGCAATCCATCCAGGAGCCGGCGCACCGGCTCCTGCACGTTTGGGTTCCGATGCACGGGATAAACGATCTGAACGTCCTCCCGCTTTGCCAGTCGCGCCAGTGCGGCGCAGATCCGCTCGAATCCCGCGCCGAAGCTCTCTCGCCGGTGCGCGGTCACCAGGATCAGCTTGCGCGACGGATCGAGCGCCGGCGAATGCCCCGCGAGGCGTCCCTGCTCCAGTTCCCCGGCCACGTGAAGCACAGCGTCGATTCCCGGGTTGCCAGTCACCACGATCCGGTCCTCTCTCACGCCTTCGGCTCGAAGGTTGCCCGCCGCCCAGGGAGTGGCGGCGAAATGCAGCGTCGCCAGCCGTGTGGTCAGCAGGCGATTCATCTCCTCGGGAAACGGCTGGTAAATGTCGCCGGTTCGCAGCCCCGCCTCTACGTGGCCCACGGGTAGCTTGGCGAAGAACCCCGCCAGTGCGCCGCAGAACGTGGTGATCGTGTCCCCCTGCACCAGCACCATGTCCGGCCGCTCGGCGGCCAGCACCGGCTCCAGGCCGGCCACCACGCGCGAGGCCGACTCGAACAGCGTCTGACCGGGCGACATCAGGTTCAGGTCGTGATCCGGCCGGATATGGAAAGCTTCCAGCACCTGGTCCAGCATCTGGCGGTGCTGCGCGGTCACCGCGACACGCGCCTGGAACTCCTCCGGCAGCGCTTGCAGGCGAAGGATCACGGGAGCCAGCTTGATGGCTTCCGGGCGGGTGCCCAGGATGAACAGGATCCTACGCATCGCGGGGCGGAATCGGTGCGTTACCGAGCCGCGACCGTAAGGGAGCGGTTATTGCCACAGGCCGGCAGGGGGCTACTTATGCCGGTACGTAATTCTGCCCTTGGTCAGGTCGTAGGGCGACATCTCCAGCGTCACCCGGTCTCCGGCCAGCACGCGGATGCGGTTGCGCCGAAGCCTGCCCGCCAGGTGCGCCAGCACCTTGCGCTCCTGATCCAATTGCACACTGAACAGGCCGCTGGGAAACTTCTCCACGACCGTTCCGGTTACTTCGATACAGTCCTCTTTGCTCATTGCCCTCCTAAGCAAACGGTATGACCGTTTGCTCCCTGCCGTGTGGGGCGCCACTCCGCCGCCAGGCGGGGGCAGCCCCTGTAGGGGCTCCTTGTGTCCTTTGCTTGCCCCCCGGACACGACCCTGGGCCGTGGCCGGCAACCGACTCCAAGATATTATCGTACATTCCATCTATCACAGCTATGTCCTTCCGCGGTATTGACCGGCGGGGGGCACGGCTTCGACCGGAGCGCGAGATAGGACCGGGCGCTGGAAAAGGCGGGTAATATCCTTCGGCGATATTTGATAAGCTATGTGTGAAGGATATCCGAATGGAATCCATCTCTTTGAAACTCCCCTCCGAGCTGCTTGAGGCGAGCGACCGCTGCGCTGCCGCGTTGGGGTTGTCCCGGGCCGGCTACCTCCGAAATGCGGTCGAGCGACTGAACCGCGAGACCGAGGCGGGATTGCGCGCCAAACGCCTTGCGGAAGTCTCGCGCAGGGTGCGCCGTGAGAGCATGCGCGTCAACGCCGAATTCGCCGCCTTCGAACGAGCTCCGGATGCCTGAACGGGGCGAGATCTGGCTGGCGAATCTGGATCCCCAATTCGGTACCGAACCGGGCAAGACGCGGCCGGTACTGCTGGTTCAATCCCAGGCGCTGATCGACGCCGGCCACCCGTCGACGCTGGTGATTCCCCTGACGACCCGGCTGGTGGAGGACGCAGAACCGTTGCGAATTCGAGTGGCGGCTTCGGGCCGTTTGGCAAAGGATTCCGACCTGCTGGTCGATCAGCTCCGCGCGATCGATAACCGAAGGCTGCTCCGCCCGGTGGCACGGGTGTCCGCGACTGTGCTGGAGAAGGTACAGCTCGCCATCCGCGAGGTGCTGGATCTGCCGGATTAGAACCGCAGCCGGAGCCCGAGCTGCACGTTGCGCGAGAAGTTCAACTGCTGCACCGGCAGGATGCCGAACTGGGCGTTGGACGGGTCGCCCGAGGGTGGATCGCCGCGCAGCGGCGTATTGGTGGCGTTGAAGGCCTCGCCGCGGAACTCCAGCTCGTAGCGTTCGCTCAGGCTGAAGCGCTTGGACAGCATCAGGTCGAGCTGCGGCGCGGTGTGCGAGCGGAGCTGATGGAACCGCGAGGGGAGCTGGGTCAGCTCGAAGGGGCCCAACTGGCGGTAGCAGCTCCGCGTCCGGTTGAACCACTGCGACTCGCTGCGGTCGATGGCCAGCGGGTCGCCGCAGGTGAACTCCCAGCGGTTCCAGGAGCCCAGCGGCACGCCGGACTGGTAGATGAGCGTGGCGTTGAAGGCCCAGCCGCCGAAGGCCACCTGACGCGCGCCCTTCCAGTCGGCGCCGTAGGCGCGGCCCTTGCCGAAAGGCAGATCCCAGAGCATCGCGTAAGTCAGGTTGTGCGAGCGGTCCTCGGAGGCCACCTGGTTGATGAACGGCATCCACTCGAAGGTGAAGTCCTGGCGCAGGGAATTCTCCATGATTTTGGACCAGGTGTAGGCGGTCACCCAGGTCAGGGCGCCGCCGCGGGAGCGCTCGCCGAGCATGCGCTTTTCAAAGCGCGCCTGGAGGCCGTGATACCACGCCCGACCCCAGGGATTCGTGTTGATGGTAGCGCCGGTGAACTGCGGAATGCGGCGGAGCAGGTTCTGGCGAGTGGTTTCCGAGCTCGATCCGAGTCCCACGTTGGTGGGCGCGATGCCGAACCAGGGATTCGGCAACCGCTGCTGGAAGTAGTTCGGATCGCGCGCGGCGATTTCGTAATCGCGCTGGCCGGCGTCGGAAAGGTTGATGCCGCGGGCTTCCTTGGTGGTCAGGCTGCCGACGTAGGAAACCTCCAGCACCATGCTCCAGGGCAGCTCGCGCTCCAGCGTGTAGGACCACTGGTACGTGCGTGGGATCGGGCGCTGGCGGCCCGGGAAAGTGACCCCGGTGCCGATGTTGGTGAGCAGCCCCTGGCTGCTGCCGAGCGGCGGGACCAGCCCGTCCGGGAACGGGTCCTCGAGCGAATACGGGCCGGTGAGCGGCGCGCGGTGGGTCAACCCGGCGTTGATCGACGCGATATAGTTTGTGCTCTGGCTGAAGCCGGTGGCTGTCACACCGCCCAGCAGGGTGCGGTGGAAGATGCCGAAGCCGCCGCGCATGACGGTCTTGGGCAGGAACGCGTAGGCAAAGCCGATGCGCGGCTGGATGTTGGTCCAGTCAAAGTCATAGATTCGGCGAGGTTGGCCGCGCACTCCGGCGTACAGCAGCCCGCCCCGGATTTCCTGTGGCGGAGCCGGATAGTTGGGCGTGGAGGCGGCAAAGCGGCGCCAGTTGGCCAAAGCCTGGTCGCTGACAGGGTTCTTGGTATTGAAGTCAAAGCCCGAGACCAGCCGGTTGTTGATCTCGTACATCGGGAACTGAATGTCGTAGCGGAGCCCGAGATTCAGTGTCAGCCGCGAGGTGAGCTTCCAGTCGTCCTGGATGAACCAGCCCATGTACGGCTCGCGGCGGAGGTTGGTGTCGTTGAATGGGATGTCGCCGGAGTTCATGTAGCCGAGCAGCAGGTCTGCGACGCCGTTTCCGTCCAATGGGGACGCCTCGCGGCGGCCGGAATGCCGCCGGCTCCAGACGTTGTCGAAGCTCCAGGAGCCGCTGGCGTTGCCGGAGGCCTTCGAGTGGTGGAGGAGCTGGGCCCACTCGAAACCGTACTTCAGGCTGTGCTTGCCGGTGGCCTGCGCCAGGTAGATCTGGAAATTGAGCTGCTGGCGCGAGCTCTCGTTGAGGTACTGGCTGCCGAGCATGCCGGAATAGCCGCTGACGCCGATCGCCGGCGCCAGGCGCGTGGGGAAGGTCGGAACCTGGGGGATGCGCTTGATGCCGAGCTTGTCCCAGTTGAAGGTCGGGTCCGAGACGTTCGGGAAGTTCTGGATGAAGCGGTTGTAGCTGGCCTGCACGTGCACGATCTTGACGGGAGACAGCGTGCGGTCGTAGGAGACGATCATGTTCAGGTCGCGGCGGACGGTGCCGGGCATGTTGCCGTTCTGCGCCGGCGGATCGAAGCCGTTCCCGTTCCGAAACTCGCTCCCGTCCTGAAACGTGAAGACGGCGTTGAGCCGGTCGTTGTCGCCGATGATGTGATCCCAGCGCCCCATCGGCTGCTCGTAGCGATAGCGGCCGGTGTTATCCGGCCGGAGGAAGTTCTGCTGGAGGCTCTGGGGGTTGAAGTTGGGCGCGGGATACAGGTTGAGGACGTTGCGGGCTACCGCGCTGATGCGATTGGCGGGCAGAACGTTGCCGGGGAACGGCTGGCGAAGGAAGACGCCGCCGGTGATGCAGCTAACGCCGGGATTGGTGCACGGCACCGAGGTGAGCGGATCGTAGGCCAGGATCGGGGCGCGCTCGCCGGTGGGGATGAAGTTGAAGTTGCCTCCGCGGATCTCCACCGGCGGCACGGTGGTGACCGACGGGAACGGCGTCCGCTCCTGCCAGCCTTCGAAGCTGAAGAAGACGAAGTCGCGGTTGCGGCGGACCGGCCCGCCTACGATGCCGCCGTACTGGTGCTGGTTGCGGAAGCCGCGCTTCTGGCCGCCGGCGTTGTTCTGGCGGGTGTTGGCGTCCAGGATGCGGTTGCGCCAGAAGTCGAACAGCGAGCCGTGCCAGTCGTTGCTCCCCGAGCGCAGCGTGGTGTTGATGTGGCCGCCGCCCGAACGACCGTACTGGGAATCGTAGGTGTTCACCATGATCTTCATTTCCTGGACGGCCTCGACGTTCGGGGACACGTTAAACGTGCCCTGCGTCGAGATCGGCGCGCCGTTGAGCAGGAACTGGTTGGTGCCGGTGCGGCCGCCGTTCATGCTGAACGACCCGTTGACGTCCCAGGCGCGCGTGCCGGAGAAGCCGGAGGAGCCGAACTGGCGCTGCGTGAACATCACGCCGGGCGACAGCCGCAGGAGCATAAACGCCTGGCGGCCGTTGAGCGGGATCTCCTGCATCTTGATCGGGTCGAAAACCAGCCCGCGCGAAGCGGTGGCCGTCTGCACCAGCTCCTGTTCGCCGACCACAGTGACCGACTCGGTCACCTGGCCGACTTCGACCGTGATCGGGAGGTTCAGCTTCTCGGCCACCTGGAGCAGGATGCCCTCGCGCCGCACCGTGCTGAACCCGGAAGCCGTCACCGTTACGGTGTAGCGGCCGGGTTCCAGCCCGATCAGCGTGTAGATGCCGGCCGAGGTGGTCACCGTCTCGCGGGTGACGTTGGTGTCATCCTTGGTGGCCTTGACGCCGGCGTTCGGCACCGCGGCGCCGGTCTGGTCATTGACTTGTCCCGTAATTGTGGCGCGGTACTCCTGGGCGGAGCACACCGCGCAAACAAGAAGCAGAAGGAAGGAAACGTTGCGCACTGCTCGATTCATCGAAGTGACCCCCTTACGATGTTGAATCCACACGCCGCGCCCTGGGGGCGGCCAAGTCGAGTATACACTCGCCCGTCGAGGGAGACAACCCCGGAGAGCACGGAGTTAGCAAGGACTGTTAACTCGCTCAAACCACCGGTTGTCTCACCGGTGTGTTCTGCCTACAATGAAGCGAGGCAAGGCGGGAAGATTCCGGCATGATTTCACGGCGCAGCCTGCTGGGAATGGCCGCGGGCGGCCTCCTGAGCGGCGCAGCACCGGCACGCAGGCCGAATTTTCTCGTCATCCTGGCCGACGACCTGGGATTCTCGGACGCAGGCTGCTACGGCGGCGAAATCGGCACGCCCAACATTGACGGACTTGCCGCCGGCGGTGTTCGATTCACCCAAGGCTATTCCACCGCCCGCTGCGTCCCATCGCGTGCGGCGATCCTCACCGGCTGTTACGCGCAGCAGATCAATATGGATGGCGGCGGCGGGAAGATGCCGTCCTGGGTCCGCTTTCTGCCGCAGTATCTGAAGCCGCTGGGCTACCGCTCGTACCACTCCGGTAAGTGGCAGATTGCCGCCTATCCGCCGGTACGCGTCGCCGGGTTCGACCATTCCTATGCGGTGATGAATCAGAACCAGTACTTCGCCAGGCGCAATATCTGGCTGGATGACAAGCCGCAGCCGCAGGAAAAGGAATCCCCCGGCTACTACGCCACCACCGATATCGCCGATCGCGCGATCGGCTTGCTCAAGGGCCATCAGTCGGAGCACGCAGCCGAGCCGTTCTTTCTGTACCTGGCATTCACGTCGCCACACTTTCCTCTCCACGCATTGCCCGAAGATATCGCGAGGTTTGACGGCAAGTATGACGAAGGCTGGGATGTGGTGCGCGAGCGGCGCTGGCGCGGTTTAAGAAGAATGGGCATCGTCAACTGCCCGCTCTCGCCGCTCCAGCCGGACTATCGGCCCGCCTGGAATTTTACGGAAGCGCAGCTCAATGATCAGATTGGCCCGGGCCAGATCGATTCCGCCATTCCCTGGAATCGGCTCACGCGGAAGCAAAGGACTTTCCAGGCCAAGAAGATGTCCATTCACGCGGCGATGGTGAACCGCATGGACCGCGAGCTCGGGCGTGTTCTCGATCAGGTCCGTTCGATGGGATCCTTCGCGGACACGTTCATTCTGTTCATTTCCGACAACGGCGCCAGCTCCGAACAGATCATCCGCGCCGACGGACACGACCAGTCGGCGTCCCCGGGCTCGGCGCGTACGCACCTGGGGCTGGGGCCCGGGTGGGCCAGCGCCGCCAACTCCCCATTTCGCCTGCACAAGCACTGGATCCACGAGGGCGGCGTCTCATCCCCCTGGATCGTGCACTGGCCGAATGGAATCGGCGATCGCGGCAAGCTCCGCCACAATCCCGCGCATTTCGTCGACATCCTGCCAACACTGGCCGACCTTGCGGGAGGTAAACCCCCTGCACTCGCCGGCCGCAGCCTGGCGCCGGTGTTTCGCAAAGATGGGACCGTACCTCACGATTTCATTTTCTTCCACCACATGTACAATCGAGGCCTGCGCTCGGGCGACTGGAAGCTGGTATCGGCCGGACCTGATGGGCTCTGGGAATTGTACGATCTCCGCAAAGACCGAAGTGAGATCCACAACCTGGCCGCCCGCCAGCCGGGGAAACTCAAAGAGCTGATCGATCTGTGGACGAGGAAAGAGGCGGAATTCCTCCTCCAGAGCCGGCAAGAAAGGCCGCCCGGCCTGTCCGCACTTCTGCCACCGGCTGCTACGCCCCGCTGGCGGCCAGCAGCGCCTTGATGTAGCCGATGCTGTAAGCCCAGCCCACCATGCGGCCGCCGACCATTTGCGGTACGTGGTCGGCGATCACCGCGCCGCGGAAGTCCACCTCGCGCAGCGCCTTCATGATCCGGTACATATCCATGTAGCCGTTGTCGACGAAAGTCTCGACAAAATACGGCAGCGGCGCGCTCACATTGCGGAAGTGGATTTTCCACAGCTTGTCCCGTTTGCCGAACCAGCGGATCGCCTCCACCACGTCCCTGCCCATCTGCTTTCCGCCTTCGAGCCACGTCCCGCAGCAGAGGCAGACGCCGATGTTCGGGCTGTTGGCTATCTCCAGCGCCCGCAGGTATCCCTCGAAGTTACCGAAGATGCAACGCGGAATTCCGCCCAGCTCGGGCACCGGCGGGTCGTCCGGATGAATCCCGATGCGGATGCCAAGTTCCTCGGCCACCGGAACCACGGCCTTGATGAAATGCGTGTAGTTCTCCCAGATCTCTTCCTTGCTGTATTTGCGGCCGTGGGTGAGCGGCGCCTCGAAGGCCTTGCCCGCCCAGTAACCCTTGTCCGCCTTGGCCAGGTTGAACGCCCGCGCGGGCGCGCCGCCGCGGGTGGTCTCACGCTCGGTGCTCCAGATGCCGTTGCCCATGTGCGCATAGGTGGTGTAGAAGATGCCGGCCTTGGCCAGGTTGCGCAGATAGGTCTTGTATTCCTCGATCTTCTGATCGCGGCCGGGCAGGTTCAGCGTCACCTCCTGCATGTTGTGGACGTTGCTGTTGCCGATGTTCCAGACCTTCAGTCCGGCGGATTCGACTTTGCCCTTCAGCCGGACGAAGTTCTCCAGGGTCGCCCGCTCGCCGCCGGTGGGGATGTTGACGTATTCCACGCCGAGCTGGCGTGCGAACTGCAAATCCTCGTCGCCGGGATCGGTGGGGATTTGGAGCGAAATCTTGATCCCCGGCGGAAGCGGCGCCGGCTTGGATGCGCCCCGCGCGGGGTTGGCGGCGGCCGCCAGCGCGGCGCCTCCCAGGGCCGCTTGTGCGAACACTCTTCGGGTCGTGCTGGTGCTGTCATGGATGGACATGGCGATCTCCTTTTCTGCTTCGATTGCGATTATGCCACTCTGTTCGGGACGGCGCACGCCCCGCGCGGTCAGTCCATGGGATCGAATAGACTGAAAGTGTGGCGCGCCTCCTGATCCTGCTGGTGGTTGCTTTCTCCCTGTCAGCCTCCGACACCGCCGCTTCGCTGGCCGACCAGATCCGCGGCTCCTCCTTCGATCCCCAGGAATGCTACCGCGTCCGCGACCTCCACTTCGCCCGCGAGGACCTGCGCTTCTATCTGACCGAGGGGCATCTCATGTTCGGCAAGCCGGTGGCCGGCCGCGTCATCTCGGCCCTGTTTACCGCCGATGTCGAAGGGGGCGACGCCGAGCTGATCCTGATGCCGCCGAGCCGCAGCGAGCGGCTCTCGCTCGCCACATTTACCCGAAGCCCGAACCTCAACGAGCACTTCCGCGCCGCTGTGCTGCTGTTCACCGACGACACCGCCGCCGTTCTCGCCGAACAGATCCGCTCCCGCGGCGAGCCGCGCCGCAGCGCGGAGGCCGGCGTGCTGCTGGCGCAGAGCTGGGATTCCGTTCTGCGCAACATTTCCTCCAGCCTCGGCATCCGCCTGGTGTACGATCTGATCGCCGGCGCTCCCGCCGCGCGGGGCCTGTTTTACTCCGCCGTCAGCGGAAACCGGCTCGGTAACTTCGATGCGCTGTGCGATCGGCGGGCGGCCGAGCAGATCCACGCCGGCCGGCTGAGTTACCGCGACGATCGCGCCTTCTTTGACACCTGGACCAGCTTCCCGGCGCGCCCGACGCGCACCGGCGTCGCCGCGCCACCGCCGGATTTCACGCTCGGCAACTTCCGTATCCAGGCGGCGCTCGATTCCGATCTGCATCTGAAGGCGGTCACGCAGGCCACGCTCACGGCTCACGCCGGCGGCCTGCGTGTTCTCGGCCTGGACATCGCCGCCCGCGTGCGCATCACCGCCGCGCATATCAACGGCGAGCCCGCCGAGGTGTTCCAGCGCGAATCCCTGCGCGCCAACCTGGTGCGCGGTTCCGACAACGAAATGTTCCTGGTGGTGCCGCCGCAGCCGCTCGAGGCCGGCCGCCATTACGAAATCGTCCTCGAACACGAAGGAGACGTCGTCACCAAGGCCGGCGCCCGGGTCTTCTATGTCGGAGCCCGCGGCACCTGGTATCCGAAAAAGGGTCTCGACTTCGCCCAATACGACCTTACCTTCACCTATCCGGCGGAGCTGGACCTGGTCTTCCCCGGCGACCTCCAGGAGGACCGCAGGGAAGGCTCCCTGCGTACCACGCGCCGCAAGACCGCATCCCCCATCCGCGCCGCCGGCTTCAATCTGGGCGACTACCGGAAGGTGCGCGTCGCGGGCAACGGCTACGCCGTCGAGGTGTTCGCCAACCGCACCCTGGAAGACGCCCTGGTCCCCAAGGCCCGCCACGTGGTGATCATTCCTCCTGTGTTCGTGCCCTGGCCGCGCCCGCAGCAGCAGCGCAGGCCGGAGGTGATCGCCTTTACCGCCCCGGAACCGTCGCCCGATCCGGGCGCGCGGCTGGAGTCCCTGGCCTCCGAAGTCGCTTCCGCCTACGAGTTTTTCGTCACCCACTTCGGCCCGCCGCCGATGAAGACTCTGATGGTCTCACCGATTCCGGCTTCCTTCGGGCAAGGATTTGCCGGTCTCATCTATCTTTCGACGCTCGCCTACATGGATCCGGCAGCCCGCCCGGCCGCACTCCGCGGCCAGTTCCAGCAGACCTTCTTTTCCGAAATCCTCCACGCGCACGAAACCGCCCACCAGTGGTGGGGCAACACGGTCACTTCGGCCTCCTACCAGGACGACTGGCTCATGGAGGCGCTTGCCAACTATTCGGCGCTGTTGCTGGTGGAGAAGAAAAAGGGAGCCGAGGCACTGCGCGACATCCTCGGCCAGTACCGCGCCCACTTACTGACGAAAGACCAGGAAGGCAGGACGCTGGAATCGGCCGGCCCGATCCGCTGGGGCCTTCGCCTGCGATCCTCCCACGTGCCCGGCTCCTGGCAGCCCATCACCTACGAGAAAGGCTCGTGGATCCTCCACATGCTTCGCCGGCGGCTGGGCGACGAGAAGTTTCTCGCCATGCTTGGCGAGTTGTGCCGCCGCTACCGGTATCAGGCCGTCACCACCGACCAGTTCCGCACGTTGGCCGCCGGCTACCTTCCCCCCGACTCGCCCGATCCCGCCCTGGAGACTTTCTTCGAGCTTTGGGTGAACGGCACGGGGATTCCCTCGCTGAAGCTCTCCTGGTCGGTGAAGGGAAAGGCCCCACTGTGGAAGCTCTCGGGCACCCTCACGCAATCCGACGTCGAGGACGACTTCGGCGTGCTGGTCCCGGTCGAGATCCAGTTGGGCCGCGGCCGGAGCCTGACCCAGTGGATCCGCACTGCCTCCGATCCGGTTTCGTTCACTGTTAATTTACGCCAATCCGCGGTCAAGGTCCTGCTCGATCCGCAGGACAGCGTGCTGGCTTCCAGGAAATAATTCGTGGGGCCGACCGAATCCGCACCGCCGCCGCCGGTGGTTTCCGTACTGGTGGTTTCCCACAACTGCGTCGAAGCTCTGCGCCGCTGCCTGGCGGCGATCGAGGGCTCCCGCCAGCGGAAGACCATCGAAATACTGATCGTCGACAACGGCTCGGTGGACGGCAGCGGCCAATTGGACGCCGATTTCCCCAGGTGCACCATACTGCGCCTGCCCCGCCACTTCGGCCAAACCCGGGCGAGCAACATCGGCATTCGCACCGCCAAGGGCGAGTTCGTCCTGTTTCTTGATCCCGACGTGGAGGTTTTTCCGGAAACGATAGCCTCCCTCGCCGCGCGCCTTTCCGCCGAACCCGAGGCCGTCGCCGTCTGCCCGCTGCTGCTGAACCCCGAGGGAGAGCCGGTTTCGCGCCACGGTCCCTTGCCCACTCCGGAGGCGCTGTACCGTTTCTGGCGCGTCGATCAGCCGATCGCTTCGGTGGCCGCCGATCCCGGCCGGGAGAGCATCTCCGTCGATTATCCCGGCAGTGGCGCCATGCTGGTCCGCCGCCATTTCCTGCTCGGCATGAACTACCTGGACCAGCGCTACGCGCAGCACTGGTGGGACGCCGATCTGTTTTTTCGTATCCGCACCGCTTCGCGGACCATCCTGCTGTTGACCGCCATTCGCGCCACCAGCCACGGCGGGGAGGGACTCTGGAAGGCCGGCGACCCCGCCGCCCGCGCCACCCTCAGCGCCGACTGCGCCCTCGGCGCCGCCGCTTTCGTCGGCAAGCACTACGGGTTTTTCGCCGGGCTCATGTTCCGGCTCCGGGTTCTGCTGGCCGCTTTCGGGCAGGCGCTGTGGGCGCTGGTCACTTTCGGTGAGGTCGGTTATTCGTGGAGTCGCCTCGCGCGGATCGGCAGGGGCCAGAAAGTCGACGGCTCCCAGCAGGCATTCTAGTGCCGTTCCAACTATTCCCGCCGAGAGCGATTGGCCGCGCGCGTGGCGCTGCACGCCGTCGAGCCGCGAGGCGAGGTTAGGCGAAACAAGTTGGAACGGCACTAGCTGGCGCCGTTTCCAGCCGCGCCTGAGCGCACGAGTCGTCAGGCATCCAGCGCGGATCCGGACGGGCCATCACAGTCCGACCCCATCATCACTTCCTGGAGAGCAGACATGCCCGTGGCCTGATCTGATATCGTCGGGTTTGTGGTGATTAATGTCGGATCCGGTCGGTTGGCGAGGAGCGGTACCTTGTGCTCGGAATGTCGAACCAAAGACGGCTCCTGGTGGTGGCCGTTGCCGAGTGGCCACCTCGCACCCGCCTGATCTCAGCAAGGCGGGTGACGTCATCGGAGCGGAGGCGATATGAAGAGGCAGGCTAGCCGTCGCCATCGGAAAGACGAACGCGACACGATGCGCCCGGAGTACGACTTCTCGGCGGCTGTTCGAGGTGCGACCGCGGCGCGATATGCCCAGGGGGCCAACATCGTTGTTGTCGATCCCGAGGTGCTCGACGTCTTTCCGGACGGCGCCACGGTGAACGAGGCACTGCGCGCCCTCGCTCCAGTTCTCCGGCACCGGCGTGCCGCGCAACGAAGCGTGGAAGCGCCTGACAGATTAAGGATTCCTGTCGCGCGTAAGCCGCGACAGAATCAGGGTTGAACCAAGCCAGCGGCGTCGAACGCCGTCAACCTCGGAATTACCGTCATCGGAGAAAGGCAGGCACATGATTCGCGGTCTACACGCAATGTTCTACTCATCGCAAGCCGACGAGCTTCGCGCATTCCTGAGAGACAAGCTCGGGTTCCGTGGAACCGACGTGGGGGATGGGTGGCTTATCTTCGATGCGCCCGAAGCCGATATCGGCGTGCACCCTGCCGAAGGCAAAGAGGTACCATCGGGCACGGCTGACATCTCGTTCTACTGCGACGATATCAGCGAGACGATGCGCGACCTCCAGGCGCGGGGAGTCGAGTTCACGCAGGGCGTCGCCGACCACGGCTACGGCTTGGTCACGTTCTTCAAAGTCCCTGGCGGCTTCACAGTCCAGCTTTATCAGCCCAAATACGTCAAGTAAAGTAGAATCAATCCGTTACCGAGCCGCGACCGTCAGGGAGCGGTCTTACCACGGGCCCTTATGCCCTAAAGCCGAGCGGTCCATCCTCCGATCATGGAGAAGAGGAAGGCGCGAACCCCGACCGAACCTATGGACTCCATGCTTTGGATGATGCTGCCGATGTTTACGGCCGCCGGCTCGGCCCTGCTGGCTTTCTACATCATGCAGGCCCGTCTGGAAGTCGCCGTATCGAAGGAGCGCGAGACGCTGGCTCGCGCGGAGGCCGTCATAGATACGCATAAGCAGCAGATGGAGGACCGCATCAAGGCCACCCAGGAAGAGGTTCGGCGCAGGGCATTCGACGAGCTGCTGACCGACTTCCGTGTCGAGGAGCGCCACTACGTGCGCGAGAGCAAGTCCCTGTTCTTGAACCGCAAGTCCATGGTCCTTCAGGAGCGGCTCTTCTTCCGCAACATCCCTCTCTCCAACTGGGTCGAACACGAGATGACCGTCGAGGAGGGCAACGACATGCAGAAACTCGCCAAAGCCTGCTCGGTGTTCACCGCCAAGGCCGTCGGCGAGCGCCAGGAAGCCGGCCCCCGGCTGCTGCGCTGATTCTTTTGGCCCCCCCGGGGCCTCTCTCAAAATCCTCCTAGCCGCGGTAAACCCGCGTCGGGTTTCCTCGTCCTGAGGTTTATGATGGGCGTGATGGCGGATCGACTGGCGGTGCAAAGCGATCTGGTGGTCCGCGTTCCACCCGATTTCGGCGGATGGATGAAGGCGGAGCAAAGGCGCGTGTTTCTGCTCTGCCATCGCCTTCTGCGCGACCGCGACGAGGCCGATACGGCCACCCAGGACGTGTTCCTCAAGGCGCACCGGGCCTTGTCCCAGCCGACCGGCCCGCCGATCGAGGATCCGCGGCGCTGGCTGACAAGAATCGCCGTCAACACCTGCCTGGACCGGCTGCGCTCGCGGCGGTGGCAATTCTGGAGGCGGCGATCGCTCGACCGGTCCGGAGAGATGATCCTGGCATCCACGCCGGCTGGGGCGCCCTCGGCGGAAGACCGCGTCTGGGCGAGCCAGATCGCCGCCCGGCTGGCGGAGGCGATCGGAAGGCTGTCGCACCGCCAGCAGGCTGTCTTCATCCTGCGCCATTACGAAGACCTCAGCCTGGAGGAGATCGCGGCCGTTCTCCGACTGGAGATCGGCACGGTGAAGGCGCATATGGCGCGCGCGTTCGGGAAGCTGCGCGGCGAGCTGCGCGACCTGTACGAAATGAGCCACACTGGCGCGGGCGCGGGGAGGGTTTCATGAACCGGCATTGGAGCGACGACGAGCTGCTCGGGAGGCTCTACGGAATCGGCCCCCAGGAGCCGCACCTGGAGGAATGCGCGCTGTGCGGCGCCCGCTGGCGGGAGCTGGCCGATCGCCGCCGTCTTCTGTTGGACCCTCCGGCGGTTCCCGAAGGATTCCTCCAGGATCAGAGGGCGTCCATCCTGCGCCGGTTGGAATCGGTTTCCCTGTCGCGCTGGAGTCGTCGCCTGGTTCCGGCCTTCGCCGTGCTCCTGGTGGTGCTGGCGGTGGCGCTGTCGGGGCCCTCGCCGGACACAGGGGAGAAGCTGGCCGGCCTCGACAGCCAATTCTACTCTGAGGTGTACTCTGTGGTCTCGAGCGCGGAGCCACGCGTGGCGGCTCCCATCCGCGCCCTGTTTCAGGAGTGATTCATGCTTAGGCTATCCGCATTGCTTTTCTTGCTCACCTGGGCGGGTGCCGCCCAGCCGGTTCCCGGCCTGTTCCCCTGGTGGGACAGCCCCGTGGTTCGCGACCTCCACCTCTCCGACGACCAGACTGCTCAGATCCGCAATGTCACCCGCGAGTATCGCGGGCGCCTGATCGATCAGCGCGCAGCCGTCGAGAAGGCCGAAGGCGACGTCCAGGATGTGTTCAATGACGACCCGCTGGATTCGCGGCGTGGAACCGAAGCCATCGACCGGCTGGTTGCCGCCCGCTCCGAGCTCACCCGGACCTTCTCGCAGTTGAGCCTGAGACTGCGGGGCGTGCTCACCGCCGGGCAGTGGCGCGAACTCCAGCGGCGTCGTCCGCCGGGACCGCAACCCCCGGGACCGCCACCCCAGGGACCGCCACCTCCGGGAGGGCGCCGCCCCGAGCCGCCTGCCGGCCAGCCACGGTATTGAAGGTGGGACAGGCCTCCCGGCCTGTCCGTCCGACTCCAGGCCTCTGCCGGATGTAGACTGGTTCTATGGCACAATCGATCGAACAGAAGTACGCATCTGCTGGACATCCGTCGATCGAAGAGTTGAAGCTGGCGCAAGGCACGATTCCGACGTCGGACCCGCGTGAGTTAGTCGGCGACTTCTGGCCTGAAGAAGAAAACATCGACGATTTCCTTGCGGCGCTACGCGAGTGGCGGGGACATACTGAGACAGATCAGGCTGCATGAATGCGGTCGTGGTCGACACCGACGTCGTCTCCCTGGTGTTCAAGGGAGACAGGAGATCCGAGACTTACCTATCCGCGCTAGCCGCGCCCGACCTCCTGGTTTCGTTCATGACCGAAGCTGAATTGGAACGCTGGATTCTTCAGGCGAGGTGGGGACCTGAGCGGATCATTCGCTTCCGAACTTACATGAAGCGTTTCGTGTCTGTTCCCTCTTCCCGAGACCTGATCGTCAAGTGGGCAGAGGTAATGGTAATGGCACGCTCCGTCGGCCGGCGCATTGATGTTGCCGACGCCTGGATTGCCGCAACCGCCCTTCTTTACGATGCACCTCTCGTCACCAACAATCCTGGTGACTACGTGGGAGTGGCCGGGATCAAATTCCTGCCCAAAGAATGAAAGGTCCAACGCTGGGCCAGTCCCGGAGGGTCGAAGCCAGAGCCGCGCTAGGGCGGATTCTCCTCGCCTGCCCCCTTCACCCCGCTCACCGAGGCCGCCAGGTTGGGATCCCAGAGTACCTCCGGAAGCCCCAGCGTCCGGTTCACCCAGCGGCTCCAGACGAAGAATGCGTCGCTCAGACGGTTGAGGTAGCCGATCGCTTCCGCGGAAACCTCCTCCTCGCGCGCGAGCCGCACCAGGAGGCGCTCGGCGCGGCGGCAGACAGTACGGCAAGTGTGCAGCTCGGCGTTGAGCCGGCAGCCGCCGGGCAGCACGAACGACCGCAGCGCCGGCAAATCCTGGTTGGCGTCGTCGATCTCCCGCTCCAGTTGCTCGATCTCGACCGGGGTGATCCTGGGGCGGCCGGCCGGCGGCTCGCCGCCCGGTGTGGCCAGGTTCGATCCCAGGTTGAACAACTCGTGTTGCACGCGCAGAAGGATGGCGGCCAGACCATTCAGCCGCGGATGGCCTTGACCCAGCTCGCCTGCCGTTACACACGCCAGGCCGACCAGGGCGTTCAGCTCGTCGACGGTGCCGTAGCATTCGATGCGCAGCGAGTCTTTGCCCACCCGCCGGCCACCGGCCAGGCTGGTTTCCCCGCGATCGCCCCGGCGCGTGTAGATTCGGTTGAGCGCCAGGCGTGGCTGCTCGAAGCCGGTTTTTTCCTGTTCCGCCATGTCCAGCACCATTGTAGGCCAACCGCATGGCGTCGCCGCGATACAATAGCGGCAGATGAGCAAACCGCCGGCCGTTGCCGACGCGCCTGTTGCCTCCCGCACCACGCTCAGCGGTATCCCTGTGGAGGCGCTCTACGGTCCCGAAAGCCTCGACGGATTCGATCCGGCGCTCGAATCGGGCGCTCCGGGCGAGTTCCCATACACTCGCGGCGTGCACCGCACTATGTACCAGGGGCGGCTGTGGACCATGCGGCAGTTCTCCGGCTTCGCCACCCCGGAGGAGACCAACCGCCGCTACCGCTACCTGCTCGAGCAGGGCCAGACCGGCCTCTCGGTCGCTTTCGACCTGCCTACGCTCATGGGCTACGATGCCGACCACGCCAATTCGGAGGGCGAGACCGGCAAGTGCGGCGTCTCCATCAGCTCGCTCGAGGATATGGAGATTCTCTTCGAAGGTATTCCGCTCGGCGAAGTCAGCGTCTCGATGACCATCAACTCGCCCGCGAACATCATCTGGGCCATGTACCTGGCGGTGGCCGAAAAGCAGGGCGTCGATCGGGCTCGCCTCACCGGGACGCTGCAAAACGACATCCTGAAGGAATACATCGCGCAGAAGGAGTACATCTATCCGCCGCGGCCTTCCATGCGCCTGGTGACCGACGTCATCGAGTACGCCACCCGCCATGTCCCGCGCTTCCACCCGGTCTCCATCAGCGGCTACCACATCCGCGAAGCCGGCTCCACCGCCGTGCAGGAGCTTGCCTTCACGCTGCGCGACGGAATCGAATACGTCGACTGGGCCCTGGAGCGCGGTCTCGCGGTGGATGAGTTCGCGCCGCGGCTGAGCTTCTTCTTCAACGCGCACAACGATTTCTTCGAGGAGATCGCAAAATACCGCGCGGCGCGCAAGATCTGGGCTCTCACCATGCGCGATCGCTACGGCGCGCGCCGGGAGCCCAGCCTCAAGCTGCGGTTCCACGCGCAGACCGCCGGATGCTCGCTCACCTGGCAGCAGCCGTATAACAACGTGGTCCGCACCACGTTGCAGGCGCTGGCGGCGGTGCTCGGCGGCTGCCAGTCGCTGCACACCAACTCGCTCGATGAGGCCTATGCGCTGCCCGGCGAGCACGCCGTCACCCTCGCGCTTCGGACGCAGCAGATCCTCGCCCATGAGAGCGGCGTAACGGCTGTGCCCGACCCGCTCGGCGGAAGCTGGTTTCTCGAGCGCATCACCCTGGACATGGAACGCGCGGCCGGCGACTACATCCGCCGCATCGACGACATGGGCGGCATGATCCCGGCGATCGAGCGCGGCTTCCCGCAGCGGGAGATCGCCGAGGCCAGCTATCGGTATCAAAGCGCCGTCGAGCGGGGCGAGCGGACCATCGTCGGCGTAAACGCCTTCCGCCACCAGGAGCGCGAGTCCATCGACCTGCTGCACATCGATGAGGCCGCCGCGCGAAGCCAGCGTGAGAAGCTCGCCGCGCTGCGCCGGCGTCGGGATGGCGCACGCGTTACGCGGGCGCTCGGCGCTGTGAAACAGGCTGCTTCGGGCGGGGAGAACACCATGCCTGCCATTCTGGAAGCCGTCCGCGCCTACGCCACACTGGGGGAGATCTGCGACGCTTTCCGCGAAGTTTTCGGCGTCTACCAGGAGTCCAGCGTTCTGTGAGGAAGGGAGTGCCGCTCGCTTACTCGAAGCTGACCGCGCAGGGCCGGATCTCCGTACCGGCCGAGGTCCGGCGCAAACTCGGGATCGGCCCGGGCTCGCTCCTGGAGTGGGACGCGGAGGGCGACAAGATCGTCGTCCGCCGGGTCGGCCGCTACACCTGGGAGGATGTGCACCGGGCGCTGTTCGCCACGAGGCCCGGGCGGCGGACACTGAAGGAGTTGAAGGAGGGGACCTGGAAGTACGTACAGGGGCGTCATGCGCGCCGTTGACAGGTTCACTTTTCTGTCATAATAGGAGCAGCGCTTCACGGGTGGCTGTAGAATGGAGAAACGCATCCGGGTCCTGGTGGCAAAGCCGGGGCTGGACGGCCACGACCGCGGCGCTAAAGTGATTGCCCGCGCCCTACGCGACGCCGGCATGGAAGTGATCTATACGGGCCTTCGCCAGACCCCGGAGATGATTGTCAACGCCGCCTTGCAGGAAGATGTGCAGGTGATCGGACTTTCGATTCTCTCCGGCGCGCACAACGTCATTGTGCCGAGGGTTCTCGAATTGCTGGAAGAGAAGGGGATGGGCGACGTCCGCGTTCTGGTGGGCGGAACCATCCCGGATGAAGACGCCGCCGAGCTCCGCGGTAAAGGAGTGGCGGCCGTCTTCCAGCCCGGCGCTTCACTGGAAGGAATCGTGAATTTCATCCGGTCTTCCGTGGGCCAGGCTGCCTGAGACCGTGCCCGTCGCCGAGCCGCACCCGTGAAGGAGCGGTTTCCGCCGCGGGCTGATACGAAAAATTGGAAAAGAGTTAGTTTCACAACATGGAAAAACAGACGATCGCAATATTCGTCGACTACGACAACATCGAAATCGGGGTCAAGTCTACCCTGGGACGCGAGTTTGACGTCTCGGTGGTACTGGACTCCCTCAAGGAACGCGGCGACATCGTCGCCAAGTTTGCCTACGCCAACTGGAGCAGGCAGCAAGGCGCCACCCGCCAGATGGCGGAGAACGCCGTGCAGATGGTGCAGCGCATTCCCTCCCCGCGGGGCGACAAAAACGGCGCCGACATCAACCTGGCGCTGGACGCGCTGGTGATGGCCTTCACCCACAGCCACGTGAACACGTTCGCCATCGTCAGCGGGGACAGCGACTTCATCCCGCTGGTGAACAAGCTGAAGGAATACGGCAAGACCATCTACATCGTCGGCGGCAAGGCGTTCACCAGCACAATCCTCCAGCAGAACTGTCACGAGTTCATCAGCTACGAATCGCTGATGGACGACTCACACAGGGCCGCTCCGCCGCCGCCGCCTCCCAGGCAGCAGTCCACGCCGCCGGCGCCGATGCCGGAGCATATGCGTCAGCGCCAGCAGCGCTCGCGCCCGGCGCCGCTCGAGCTGGCCCAGGCCATGCCGTTGGTCGAGCGCGCCTTGCAAGTGCTCGAGCGCCGCGCCGTGCAGCCGCAACTGGGCCTGCTGAAATCCACCATGCTCCAGCTCGACCCGCGGTTCAGCGAGAAGGTCTACGGCGCGGGCAGCTTCTCGGAATTTGTCGAGAAGCTGAAGAAGGCCGATTTCATCAACGCCACCGGCTCCGGCGGCCGCTGTATCATCGAGCCCAAAATCTCAACCGCGCCGCCGGAAACGCCGCCGCGCAAGCCCGAGGAGGCGCTCCCCATGTTGCGCGATATCCTGGAAACCCACCGCCTGGACATGGAGGCGGGGACCCAGGGGGATCAACTGGCGGGCTGGGTCACCGAGGAAGCTCCCCAACTGGATTGGAAGGCGTACGGTTTCCAGGAGTTCGCCGAGCTGCTCAATTTCGCCCAGGACCGGCTGGTGGTGCGCATCGAGCCGGATGAGGAAAAAGGCCTGATGGTTTACCTGGGTGCGGAATTCTATCCACCCGCGCTGCCCGTCATGACGGAGGCGGCCGAGGTGGCCGCGGAGGAGGACGATAAGCAGCCGGCGACCAACGAGACCATGAGCTTCGTGCCCGCGCAGACGCCCAAGCTGCGCCGCCCGCCGCGCAAGCGCACCCCGCGCGATCGACCCCCCGGCAACGGGCATCCGCCGCGGCGGAGCCGCCGCAAGAGCATCGGGCAGGGCTGATGATCGAGCGAATCACTCCTCCGGGGGTGCCCAACCCCCGTGGGCCGTACTCGCCTGCGGTGCGCGCCGGCGATTTCCTGTTCGTCGCCGGCCAGGGACCTGTGGACCCGGAAACCAACCAGTTCTCCTTCGGCGACATCCAGCACGAGACGCGCCTGGTGCTGAACAACATCCGCCGGATCCTGGAAGGCTGCGGCTCGGGCCTCGCCGACGTCGTCAAGTGCTCCGTCTTCCTCTCCGACGGGCGCGACTTCGGGGCCATGAACGAGGTCTACGCCTCCTTGTTCGGCGAACACAAGCCCGCCCGCACCACGGTCGAGTGCAAATTCGCCGTCCCGCAGATGAAAGTGGAGATCGACTGCATCGCCTACCAACCGCTCCTTCCGAGCCGCGACCAAAGGGAGCGGTCCTAACCTGGAGGAACCAATGCCCGACCCTGTTTCCCGCCGTCATTTCGTCCAGACGGCCCTCGTCGCCGCCCCCGCGGTGCTGCCCGCCCAGAGCCCCAACAACCGCGTCACGCTCGGCGTCATCGGCGCCGGCAGCCGCGGGTACTACCTCATGGAGCGGCTCTATAAGGGCAGCGAAGGCATGTTCCAGATAGCCGCCGTCTGCGACACCTACTCCGGCAACCTCGCGCGCGCCAAGGACCGCGTGCAGACCATGGGCAGGAACGCGCCGCAGACCTTCGTCGACTACCGCGACCTGCTGAAGCTCTCCGACATCGACGCCGTGGTCATCGCCACGCCCGAGCACTTGCACCATTCCATGACCATCGCCGCGCTGAAGGCCGGTAAGCACGTCTACATCGAAAAGCCGCTGGCGCACACCATCGAGGAAGGCGAGGAGATCCTGAGAATCGCCGAGGGCTCCACGCGGCTGGTCCAGGTCGGGACGCAGAACCGCAGCAATTCGCTCTACATCCAGGCCAGGCAGATGGTCGAGCAGGGTCTCATCGGCGAAGTGCACTACGTGCGCGCCTTCTGGTACCGCAACTCGCTGCCCGACAATCCCGCCTGGCGCTACCGCATCCCCGACGACGCCAGCGAGCAGAACACCGACTGGGGGCGGTTCCTCGGTCCGGCGCAGAAACGTGCTTTCCACAAAGGCCGCTACTACCAGTGGCGGCTCTACTGGGACTACTCGGGCGGCATCTCCACCGACCTGATGGTGCACCAGACCGACATCACCCACTTCGTTTGCGGCAAGACCGTGCCGCTCTCCGCCGTGGCCTCCGGCGGCACCTACCGCTGGACGGATGCGAGCGACGACCGCGAGGTGCCGGACACCTTCAGCGCGATCCTCGAGTACCCGGGCAAATTCCAGATCAACTACAGTTGCTACTTCGGCAACGTCCAGTACGGCTACGGCGAGCAGTTTCTGGGCAACGAAGGCACCATCGAAGTGCTCAACCGCCAGCAGCTCAATTTCTACACGGAAAAGTTCGGCGGCAAGCCGCCCGCGCACGTGGCCGCGCGCAAGGAGCTTCACTTGGAACAGCCCGGCAACGACAACCTGGCGGTGGAGGCCCACGTGCGCAACCTGCTCGAGTCCATCCAGGGCAAGGCCAAGCTGATCGCGCCGCCGCGCATCGGCCAGGAGGCGGCCATCTCCGGCCACCTGGCCACCCTCTCCCTCCGCAACAACAAGAAGGTCTACTGGGACGACAAGGCCCGCAAGTACCGCTTCGCCTGATCGCCGCACGAACCCGCCCGCCGCCGGGCGTCGTTTCTGATAAGATTTGAGACCGCGCGGAGCCGCGCAACGGGTCACGCGGTTTTTTCTTTTTCAAGGAGGAGCCCAATGTTGATTGTGGCCGCCATCCTGGCGATCTTCGTATACGGCATGATCGCCGCCATGCTGGGCACCATCCTGCCCAGCCTGTCCGAACGCTTCCGCCTGACCCCGGCGCAGAATGGAAACATCGCCCTGGCCCAGGCCTTCGGCCTGATCATTGCCTCCCTCTCGGTCGGCCCGCTGGTGGACAACCACGGCAAGAAGGTCGGCCTGCTGCTGGGTCTGGCGCTGATCGCCATCGCCCTGTTCGTGCTGCCTCGCTCGAAGGGCTACGGCTCCATCATGGCCTACATGCTGCTGCTCGGCCTGGGCGGCGGCATCATCGTCACCGGCGCCAATGCGCTGGTGAGCGACATCGGCGAGGACCGGCGCGCCTCGGTGCTGAACTTCCTGAACCTGTTCTTCGGGCTCGGCGGATTGGCCACCCCGTTCATCTCGGCCAACTTCCTGAAGCGCGACGCCGTCAAGCTCTGCTACCTCACCGCGATCCTCACCGTGGTGACGCTCGGCGTCCACACCGTCGCCCCCATCCCGCCGCCCACCGGCGCACGCGGGTTCCAGTTCTCCGAGATCGGCCAGTTGATCGGCAATCCCTCCCTGTTCCTGCTGGCGCTGCTGCTGTTTCTGTACGTGGCCTGCGAGGTCGGCGTATGGAACTGGCTGGCGCGCCACCTCATGTCCTCGGGCATCCCCGAGAGCCGCGCTCTCAACATCCTCTCGCTCGGCTTCGCGCTGGGACTGCTGCTGGGCCGGGTCGCGGTGGCTCCGGTGTTGATCACCGTCCCTGCGGCCCAGGTCACCCTGGCGGCCTCCATACTCATGGTCGTGACCACCTACCTGGCGCTCCAGACCAGGCATCCCACGGTCTCCTGGGTGGCCGTGTTCTGCGCCGGCGTCGCCATGGCGCCGGTGTTTCCGACCACGCTGGCGATGGTGGGCGACCGCTTTCCGGTGGCCACCGCCACCGCCATGGGCATCGTGATCACCTCCGGCTGGCTCGGCCTGGCCGTCAGCTCGCCGCTCATCGGCCGCATCGCCGGCGACGATCCCACCCGCATCCGCAAGGCCCTGCTGGTGCTGCCGATCTTCTCGGCGGCGATGATCCTGGTGAACCTGGCGCTGTGAACTGACCGCTAACGCAGCAGGTGCTTCTGCACCTTGCCCAGTGCGTTCCGCGGCAGCGCTTCCAGGCGATGGAACTGGCGCGGAACCTTGAACGAAGCCAGCCCGGCGCGGCAGCAGGCCTCCAGCGCCGCCGGATCGAATTCTCCACGGGGCACGATGTAGGCCACCGGCACTTCGCCGCGCAGCGTGTCCGCCACGCCACCACGGCGGCTTCCATACAGAATCACAGAAGCCATCCTGTTCCCACCGGAATCCTCGCTTCGGTCAGTTTTTGTAGATCGATGTTCACGGCCAACGACGAGCTGGCTACTTCGGGCATGAGCCGGTCAAATCCACTACACCAATGTTGTCCACTTTGCCAACCGTAACATCCACCCCAACCGCTTCTACCGGCTGCTTATCTCTCCCCAAGACGACGATGTGACGCTCCCCACGCATCGGTCCACTCAACTGAAAGGTTCCGTCCTTCTGGATATAGCCTTCAAACACTTCCGAGTCCGTTGAGATGCCAAACATTGGCATCGCACGGACCCACCAATCTCCCATGAACTCGCAGCCGGTGGCGCGCCCACTGAGTGTTGTGTAGGTTACAAGTCCAATCGTATCGGATTCACCCACTCGGACCGAGGTGCGTTGCGGACACTGCATCAAGACAACCTTGTTTGACCATGAGTCGCCCCGACTGTTCGACGCTGTTATCCTAACTACGCGTCCAAGCGCAGACCTATCAGAGAAAGTGACGCGCCCCTTCGTGCTGGTAACCCGGAGTGTACCGTGAGTCAACGAGAGCAGGTTGATCTTGTCATTCCCCTCTGGCGATACACGAGTCACTCGAAAATCCAGTCTATTACCAAAAGGGTCGTATGCTATCACGTCAAGCGCGCACGACAACTGAGCGAGTGACGGCCCGCATAATACCACAACGAGCGGCAAAGCCAATGCTACGGGCCGCAATGTCCGCTGCGGTCTCATGTTAGACGGCGGGACTGATCTGTGAGCTAAAAGCATAAGCGGCCTATCTGGTCACTTCTTCGTTCACGGCCGAGAGCATAGTTTGTCGGATCCATGCCCACTGCCCCTAAGGCGTTATCAATGTCGCTGTGGGTGAAGCCTCCGACCATGTCCTTATGCAAAAGCTCGTGCATTAGTATCCCCAAGCCATAGCCGGTTGCGGAGGTGCCAGATCCCATGGCAGACCAGGAACCCTCCCAGTTGGACGCGCGAATCCAGATCGCCAAGCCGTCCGCTTGCGACAACGCCTCTCTGCCAGGGTTCTGAGCAAACCAGTTTCCAACTGTACTTACACCCGGGGAGGCTGCGCCGGGAAACTTCCTGGGGTCCAGTACAGTGGGCGACGATGGCCCGTCGTAGACGTAGCCGCCAGAGCGAGCGTCGGAGGCGGTCTGTGCCACTTTATTCATCAAGGCATCAACGTCGATGTCCAGTCCTTTTCCTTTTCGCAGCGCCTCAAAGAAATCTCGGCACTTCGCCTTCGATTTGAACCCGCCCTCGGTAATCTTGGAGAGGCCATCAAGAGCAACCTGCACACCTTCCGACTGACTATCGCCAGCGCCGGCCCCACCTCCGTCCATGACCAGCCCATATGAGATGCCGCCGCCCCATGGACCGTACGATCCACTGCCACCCCCACCTTCGCCGCTGAACAGGCCGGTCAGAAAATCAATGACGCTCTGGAGCCACAGGCCGGACGGGTCCAGATGGTTCACTGGATCCCCCTCCACATACACATACCGGTTCCAGCTTCCCGGATTGGCCGCTCCGCCGCTCGCCCGATACGGATCGGGCGTCATGAACCGACCCCACTGGCTGCCGTAGTAGCGCTGGTCGGCGTAATCGAAACCCGTGGTCGCATCGCGGTAGTACGTGCCGAACTTCTCCATGTTCTGCCCCGTCGCCGACGGCTTCTCCTCGCCGTATGGGTAGTACTGCAAGCGCTGACCGCCGCTCGAGATCACCACCGACCCGAGCCGGTCGGTCACAAGGGTCCCCCCGCCGCTGGCGATGAGCTTCGAGCCGAAGTACAGATTGGTCCGCAACTCCACCATCCGCAGGATCTTGGGTTGCAGCGGTGGCTGCTCCCAGGCCGGCTTGTACGTGCCCAGCTTCATTCCGCCCACTCCATAGAAGTATACCTCCTCGGCCGTCCCCGTTTTCTTCCACAGCCGCTTGTTGTCCGGAGCGTAGGCGTACAGGTCCACATCCTCGTCCACCCGGACCAGGCGGTTCTCGACGTCATAGCCCAGCGACATGGTCGGCGTGGCCGTCAGGTTGCCGTTCGAGTCGTAGCTGAACCCCGCCGTCGTGATCCGGTTGTTGGCCGGATTGATGGTCAGCGAGTGCTGCGGCCCGGTTCCCTTGGTGACCGTCTGCTGGGTCTTGTTGCCGAAACCGTCGTAGGTGAAGCTGAGCCCCCACTCGGGCCCCGTCGTCACCGCCGTAATCAGACGGTTCAGGCTGTCGTAGGTGTAGTTCACCTCCTCGCCGGTGGCCCAGTCCTTCATCTGCGTGATGCGCCCGTTGTTCTGCGTCGCCGAATAGCGATACTCCAGGTCCACACCGGGCGAACCCGCCCACGTCAGCCGCGTCAACTGCCCTCGCACGTTGTACTGCCGCGTCTCGGTCGAGCCCCCGTAGGTCATCTGCGTCATCTCGCCGCCCGCACCGTACTGCACATTTGAGACCCAGTCCACCCCGCTGATCTGCTCATACATCCGCTGGAGGCGCTGCATCGAATCGTACACATTGATGTAGGTCTTCCCCGTCACCGGCTGGAATGTCCCGGGCGGGATCGTACCGTCCGTGTAAGTCGAGGGATACTGCACGCTGACGACCTTGCCTTCGGTGTCGTGCGTGTAAGTGGCGTCCAGGTCCGCCGTGCTGGTCGGCGGCGGGCTCCCCGGCGGATTCGGCGGCGCACTCTGCCGCGTCAGCCGCAGCCGCTTCTTCGTCACCGCCCCCGCCACTGTGTAACTGTACATTTCCGCGAACTGCCCCGCCGCGCACGTGATACCGCCCCACTGCACCACCGTCAGCCGTCCCTGCGCGTTCTCGGAAAACTGCATGTCCAGCGGATTGGTGTTGTAGCTGTAGTCCAGCCGGTTGCAGGTATCCTCCAGGCCGCTCGACGAAAATCGCCTCACCTGCACCGGCCGCTTGAACGCATTCCAGTCGTACTCCACCCAGTTGCCGTTCGCGGCGGTCTTCGTCGCCATCTGGCCGTCCGGATGATACGTATAGCTGACCGTGCCATTCTCCGGGTTGGTGCTGCTCGTCATCCGCCCGTTGCTGTCAAAGACGAACGTGCGCGTCTGCGTCGTTGCCCCCCGGGTCATCGTCACCTGCGTCAACTGGCTGTGGACATTGTAGCTGTAGTTGCTGTCCACGTCGGCCCCGCCCGCCGGATTCGGCTCGGTCGCTTTCGTCAGGTTGCCCATCGCGTCCAGCGTGAACTTCTTCCACTTGCCCGCCGCATCCGTCGTCTTCACCGTGTTGCCTTCATAGACGTAGCTGGTCGTCCCCGAGTTCCCGGCGTGTGCCACGCTCACCGTCCGCCCGATGCCGTCGTAGGTGTAAGTGGTCCAATAGACAGTCCCGCCCGGCGCGTACGGTTGCGAGACCCGTTTCACCTTCCCCAGCGGCGAGCAGGCGCAGGAATCGTACTCGGTCTCTGCCACCGAAACCGTCGTCGTCGCGTTACCCGACTCCACCTTCACTGTCCTGCCGAGCCCGTCGGAGGTGGTCTTCACCCAGCGGCCGGTGGTGGTGGCCTTCTTCGTCGGCGGCGAGTTCGTGTACGTGAATGTGGTCACGGCGCCGTGCGGCGAAGTGGTCTCGGCAGGCCGCGCCCAGGCGTCATAGCCGATGGTGGTGGTGGCGCCGTTCGGGCCCGTAGCCTGCGTCAGGTTCAGCGCCGCATTCCACTGTTCGGTGGTGTTGTCCGCCGGGTCGCCGTTGGGCGTGAGCGTCCCCGTGGCGGCGTTGTTGGTCCCCGAGGCCGGGCTCACCGCCACCGTCGAGGTCCCGTCGCCCACGCTCGTCGCCATCCCCGTGATGTCGTAGGCTGAAGTCGTCGTCACCGCCTGCCGCGTCGAGACGGTCAGGTTCCCGCGGTACCAGAAGCTTTGCCCGTAGTTCGCCGAGTCGTGCTCCCGCAGCCCCGTGCGATCGGTCAGGCCCGAGCTGTCATAGGAGTTAGTCACCAGCGTCGTCGCACTCCCGCCGGCCGGGGTCACCGTGCTCAAGGCGAGCCGATTGTAAATGTAGCGCGACGTGTAGTTACTGGTGCTCAGGTACGTGTTGTTGTAAGTCCGCGCCGGCGTCGTCAGGTTGCCGTAATCGTACACCTTCGACTGCGTCACGTTCCCCCGCGTGTCCACGGCCTGCTCTCTCTTCGACTGCTGCACGAACGCCGTCCCCGGGTCGACGGTCGTCAGCACCGCGCTGATGTAGGGATTCCCCACCGCATCCTGCACCCAGGTGTAGCCCTCCGTGCGCTTGCCGGTGGTGTTGGCGGCGGTGCGGTCCTCGACCGACTCCAGCAACCCCGTGCTCCACCCCGAAGTCACCGTGAACCACCACACCTTGGAGGGCCCGCTCGGGTCCACCACCTGCGCGTAGCGGTGCAGCGTGCGCGCGGCGTCGCCGGCCTCGTCCCGCTGGAGGGTGTAAGTCGCCAGGGCCGCCCCGGCCGACTTCACCAGGTGCCGGTACTGCACCTCCCGCAGCGTGCGGGTCCCGGTGAAGGTGAAGTCGCGGTAGTCCCACCGCAGCTCGCCTCCATAGGGGAAGATGGCCTTGGTCAGTTCCGCCGAGTTGTTCCCCCCGTAGAAGAACTGCTGCGTCAGGTTGATGCCGTTCATCGTGAGGGTGGCCAGCACGTGCGTCGCTCCGTAGCTCACCGGCGGCGAGAACGGCGACTGCAACGTCGTCACGGGCGTGTAGGTGAGCGTGTAGCCCTCCGCCGTTCCGATCGTGTTCGCGACCCCGGTCAAGTGCGGCACCGCGTCCGTGTTGTAGCTGAACGTGTAGGTGCGGTAGCGCAGCGGCGAACAGCACGCCAGGGCGCGGACGTCCTCGATCTCGTCGATGCGCGCGCTCGAATCCGTCCAGCCCGCCCCCAGTCCGGCGTGGTAGCGCACCAGCACCTGGTTGCCGTTCGAGTCCTGCATCAGCGTCGGGTAGCGTGTGCCGGCGTCCTGCTCGGTGCCGGCCGACACCGCGCCCATCACCCAGAAACTGCCGTCGTTGAAGTACAGCCGCCCGGTGTTGCTGTCGTAGCTGAGATAGACGGCTTCCTTCGAGGTCCACACGCCGCCGGTGTTTACGTCCAGCCGCAGCTCGGCGCCGGTCGAGTTGGTGAACACCCAGTGATGCAGGGTCCAGTAATCCGACCAGTAGGGTGTGAGCGAGCCCGCCAGCAGCCGCCAGCCGAACCCGTAGCCGACATCCCGGCCCAGTTTCCAGGTGCCGCCGGGGTCCTTGCGCCAGAGCTGCGAGTTGTAGCTGAGCGCGAAGGTCGCTCCCCAGCCCCCGCGACCCTGCGCTCTGAGCAGCGGCACGCTGAAGTTCAGGTTGCCCGAGAGCAGGTCGATCTGCTCGCCCATCGCACCCCAGTAATTCCCGGTCGGCCGCACGCCGATGCGGCGCGGGTCGATGGCCCCGGCCGGCGGCGTGGTCACGGTGATGCTGGTCTGCGCCGAGAGGTTGTAATGGTAGTCGCGGGCGCGGATCGAGTAGGTGTAGCTGGTGGAAGCGGCGGCTGTCGCGTCGCTGAAGGCGGCCGTCTGGGTGTTGCCCAGCAGCACGTTGTTGCGGCGCACCTCGTAGCGCCAGATGCCGATGCCGTTCGCGTCCTCGGCGGCGCCTTGCCATTGCAGGTCGACCAGGTTGGGGAAGAGCGAGCTGCCCACCGACTGCGAGTTGACCGCCGAGGGAGCCACGCGGTCGAGCGGCCCTAACTGCACCTGGGCCAGGCTCGAGCCCGACGGCGTCGCGCGCGCGCCAATGCCCGGCTTGCCCGTGGCGAGGCTGGTCAGCGTCACCCCGGCGTAGTAGACGTCGTCCACGTAGGCCAGGATGCGGCTGTTGCCCAGCACCACCGAGCGCATGGTCATACCGCTGCGGCAGGGCGTTGCCGTGGAGGTGTGGAGCGTGAGCACGCCGTTGACGCGGCTGTAGATGGCCAGTGTCGCCGAGCAGGTACTCCCCGTGAAGGTGGGGTTCTGAAGCTCGACGGCGTAGAAGGAGCCGGTGGGCGCGGGGCCGGAGAGTGCGTCGGTCGAGGCGCGCAGGTAGTGCACCCAGGTGCCGCCGGAGACCGGCAGGGTGAGCGTGGACTTGACCTCGTAGTCGCTGGTGCCGTCGGGGACTGCGACCAGCGAGATCAGCGATCCGCCGTTGGTGGTGGGCGCGGTCAATCCGCCGGCACCGGGCGTGACCGAGCCGTTCTGGGTCCACTTGGTGGGGTCGATCGAGGTGAGGTTGTCGGTGTAGTAGTACGAATAGGCGGCCCATAAAGCGGTTGTGGCGGCCGTGGCCGCGGCGACGAGCGGCGCTGCCCGTCTCATGGCGCCACCACCGACTCCAGGTCATCGAGCGTGAAATCCTTCTTGTGCTTCTTGAATTCCTTCTCGATGTCCTCGGCTTTGGCCTTGCCTTTCTCGAATGCCTTGACCGCCGGGTTGCCGGATTGCAGGATGGGCAGCAGCGCTTTTCGGTCGCGCGCGACGAATTCGACCAGGGCGAAGTTGCCGTCGTCAGAAAGCTGCCAGGAGAAGGCTATGATGCCCGCGGAGGCTGCGGGGGGGGGTACATTCTGCCCGGTGGGCGCAAACAGCGGTCGCCGCGGGTCGCCATGGAGGCCCGAGCCGATTAACGGCACTACCGCCAGAATGCGTTCGTACAGGTTGCGGGGATCGACCCGAGGCTGGCTAAATCCGGCCGGCGCTGCGAAAAGCGCGGCCAAGGTCAGGAAACCAAGTCGGCGGACCATATAACCTCCACCGGACTGCCGGTATCAGTGGCAATGCCTACAGTCTTCTTGTTATTAAAATAACAAGTCCTGGAAAAGTCAAGTGTTTTTTTACATCGTCTATACTTAAAGGTAGGACAGGCCTCCCGGCCTGTCCATGCGCGCGAAAACAAAATGTGCCAAACGAACCTAAAACGACCGCTTGCTGACGCGCGCGGCTCTTTAGAATCAGCGCAGCAGGTGCTTCTGCACCTTGCCCAGTGCGTTGCGCGGCAGCGCCTCCACTCGATGGAACGCGCGCGGAACCTTGAACGAAGCCAGCCCGGCGCGGCAGCAGGCCTCCAGCGCCGCCGGATCGAATTCGCCCCGGGGCACGATGTAGGCCACCGGAACTTCGCCGCGCAGCGTGTCCGCCACGCCCACCACGGCGGCCTCGGCCACCTGCTGCTGCTCCTGGAGGAACTCCTCGATCTCCCGCGGATAGATGTTGAAGCCGCCGCTGATGATGAGGTCGCCGCGGCGTCCCTGGATGGTGTAGTAGCCGTCCGGGGAGCGGACGGCGAGGTCGCCGGTGCGGAACCATTTTTCGCGGGGGTCTTCGCCGGGGCCTTCGCGGAAGGCGGCCGCGGTGGCTTCGGGATTTCTCCAGTAGCCGGAGAAGACGTTGGGCCCTTTCAGGTGGATCTCGCCGGTTTCGCCCTCGGCGACCGGATTGCCCTCGTCATCGAGCAGCCGCGCCTGGACTCCCGGAAGCGGCAGGCCCACCGTACCCGCGCGGCGCTCGCCTTCGTACGGGTTGCTCATGATCATGAGCGTTTCCGTCATCCCGTACCGCTCCAGGATCACGTGACCGAACTTCCGCTCGAACTCTTCCAGCACCTGCGGCGCGAGCGGAGCCGAGCCGGAAACGAACAGCCGCATGCCGGCGCCGATACGCCGCGCCGTCTCCCCCGGCGTCTCCAGCAGCCGCACGTACATGGTCGGCACGCCGAAGAACAGCGTCGGCCGGAAGTCGAGGAACGTCGCCGCGGCGGTGGTGTGGTCGAAGCGTTCGACCAGGCGCATCCGGCAGCCGCTGGCGAGCCAGCAGTGCAGCCCGTTGCCCAGCCCGTGGACGTGAAACAGCGGCAAGGCGAGCAGAAACCGGTCCTCGCAATCGATCTTCCATCTCTCGATCAGGGTCCGCGTGTTGTATTCGAAATTGCCGTGCGTGAGGATGGCCCCCTTGGAGGCGCCGGTGGTGCCGGAGGTATAGACCAGCGCCGCCGGCGTCGCTGCTTCGAGCTGTACCTGCGGGCGCTCGCCGGAGAGCGACTCCGCCTCGCGCTCCAGCTCGCCCAACGGCCATTGCGGGACCAGCGACGGCAGCTCGTCATCCTCCTGGGCCACCGCGGCCCGTGGTTGGGCGTCGCCGAGGATGTGCGTCAGCTCGCGCTCACGGTAGAGAACGTTGATCGGCACGAAGATCACGCCCAGCTTCACGCACGCCAGGTACAGCTCGATCATCGCCGGGGAGTTTCTCAACTTGACACAGAGCCGGTCGCCCGGAGCCAGCCCGCGCCGCGCCAGCGCCCGCGCCATCCGGTTGCTGCTCGTCTCGATCCGGGCGAACGTGTACTCGCGGCCTTCGAACTCCAGGCCCGTCCCGGCAGCCCGCCCGATGAGGGACGGGTCGAACAGGTTGGTCAGGTTCATCGAAAGGTGTAGATTATATTTGCATGAACCTACGACGCCTGTCTCTGTTCCTGGTGCTGGCGGGGGACCTGGCGGCAGCCGCCGTCCACCCGCTCGCGCGCCAGGCCACCATTCGCCGCGATACCTACGGCGTTCCGCACATCCTTGCCGAAACCGAGGAGGCCGCCGCCTTCGCCCTCGGCTACGCGCAGGCCGAGGACCACGCCGTCCAGATCGCGCGCCGCCTCGTGAGCGCCCGCGGCGAGGAGGCCCGCCACTTCGCGACCGGCGTCGAGAGCGATTTCGAGATGAAGCGCTTCGGCAACTACGCCGTCGCCCGGGAGACTTTTCCCAAGCTCGGCCACCTGTTTCAGCGCATGCTGCGCGCCTTCGCCGACGGGTTCAACCTCTACGTCGAGCAAAACCGCGCGAAGCTGCCCGCCTGGATTCCTTCCTTCACCGCCGTGGACGTGCACGCGCAGAGCCGCGCGGAGATCATGCGCTTTGCTTTCCGCCGCGCCCGGGAGAGCATCCGCGCCATCCAGGAGAAACACGCGCCCGCGACGGCCCCCGCCCCGCGTCCCTCGGCCGAAGAGGAGTTCGGCTCCAACATGTGGGCGCTCGCACCCTCGCGCACCGCCTCGGGCAAGGCCATGCTGGTGGGCAACCCGCACCAGCTTTGGTCGGCGCTCTACTGGGAAGCTCACCTGACCGTGCCGGGCAAAATCAACTTCTTCGGCGCCACCTTCGCCGGCCTGCCCGTGCTGCGCCACGGCTTCAACGAGCGGCTCGGCTGGACGCACACGGTCAACTCCCCGGACCTGGACGACATCTTCGTCCTCACGCTGGACCGGGACAAGCCGCATCACTACTTGTTCGAAGGCAAATCCATGCCGCTCTCCAGCCGCGAAATCGAGGTCGAGATCGCCGGCAAAACGCCCCAGCGGCGCACCTATTGGTATTCCCACCTCGGCCCCGTCATCCACCGCACGCCGGAGAAAGCGTTCGCCCTGAAGTCCGCGATCCTGGACGCCTACGCGTACATGGAGCAGTGGTACGAGATGGGGAAGACGAAAAACCTGGGCGAGTTTCTCGCCGTCCTGAAACAGAACAGCCTGCCCATGTTCAACCTCACCTACGCCGACGCGGACGGCAACATTCTCTACGTGTGGAACGGCAAGGTGCCCGTGCGCCTGGACGACGGCACCGATTACCGGCTCGAGGTACGCGGCGACACCGGCAAGTACGTCTGGAGCCGGTTCCACGCCACCGCGGAGCTGCCACAGTTGCTCAACCCCGCCGGCGGCTACGTTCAGAACTGCAACGATCCGCCGTGGTGGACCTCGCTGCGCAACCCGCTCGACCCGAAGAAGTACCCCTCCTACTTCGAGCCCGGGCGCACGCTCGGCCTGCGCACGCAGATGTCGCTTGCGATCCTCGAGAGCCGGCCGCGGTTTTCCTTCGAAGAAATCCGCCGTCTGAAATTCCACACCGGGATGCTGCTCGCCGACCGCGTCAAGCCGGACCTGGTGAAGGCCGCCCGCGCGGCGGCCAATGCCGGCGAAGATCTGAAGCGCGGCCTGGCGGTGCTCGATGCCTGGGACAACCAGGTCTCTTCCACCAGCCGCGGCGGCGTCCTGTTCCAGCGCTTCTGGGACACACATACCGCCGCCGTCGCGCAGCCCTTCGCCGTCGCCTGGAGCGCGGCCGCCCCGGCGCGCACGCCCTCCGGCCTCGCCGATACGGCGCTGGCATTGCGTCACATGGAGGAGGCGGTGCGCTGGACACGGCAGACCTACGGCAGCGAGGACGTGGCCTGGGGCGAGGTCCACCGCTTCCGCCGCGGCGAGGTGGACGTGCCCGCCAGCGGCGCTCCCGGACCGTACGGCATGTTCCGCGTGATGTCCTACGAGGCCGCCGCCGACGGCAAGCGCTTGGGCAACTCCGGCGACGGCTGGATCATGGCAGTCGAGTTTTCCCGGCCGGTCCAGGCGTACACCGTGACCGCCTATGGGCAATCCTCGGATCCGGCCTCGCCCCACCACGCCGACCAGTTGCGGCTGTTCGCCGAACATCGGATGAAACGCGTCTGGTTCGCCGAGTCGGAAATCCGTGCCAACCTCGAGCGCTCCTATCATCCCGGAGGAGGAGAGTAACCGAACATGAATCCCTCGACGCTTCTCAGGCTGGCGATCCTGCTGACGCCGCTCACGGCGACCGCCGCGACCGTGGCGCACCCGCTCTCCCAGCAGGTGGTCATCCGCAGGGACACCTACGGGGTCCCGCACATTCTCGCCGAAACCGAGGAAGCCGCCGCCTTCGCCATGGGCTGGGCCCAGGCCGAGGACCACTGCGTCGAGATCGCGCGGCGTTTCCTGCGCGCACGCGGCGAGGAAGCGCGCTCCCTGGGCACGGGCGTGGAAACCGACTTCGAGATGAAGCGCTACGGCAACCACGCAACGGCGCGGAAGACCTTCCATCTACTCAGCCCGCTGATGCGCTCGATGCTCAAGGCCTACGCCGCCGGCCTGAACCTCTACGTCGAGCAACACCGCAAGGAGCTGCCCGCGTGGATCCCCGTCTTCGACGGTGTCGACGTGTTCGCACAGGGCCGCGCCGAGATCATGCGCTTCGCCTTCGCCCGCGCCCAGGCCTCCATCCGCGCCGTCCAGGAGAAATACAAGCCCGCGCCCGCCCCGCGTCCCTCGGCCGAAGAGGAGTCCGGCTCCAACATGTGGGCGCTCGGTCCCTCGCGCACCACTTCGGGCAAGCCCATCCTGCTGGGGAACCCGCACCAGCCGTGGGCGGCGCTCTACTGGGAGGCGCACATCACCGTGCCGGGGAAGCTCAACATGTTCGGCGGCACCTTCGCCGGCCGCCCCATGCTCACCACCGGCTTCAACGAGTACCTCGGCTGGACGCACACCGTGAACTTGCCGGACCTGGACGACATCTACGTGCTGCCGCTCGATCCGAACCAGAAGCACCATTACATCTTCGACGGCAAGCCCGTGCCGATGACCAGCAAGGACGTCTACGTCGACATCAAGGACTCGCGCCCGCAGCACCGCACGTACTGGTATTCGCACATCGGGCCCATCGTCCACCAGGCCGACGGCAAGGCGTTCGCCCTCAAGAGCGCGGTGCTGGACGCGTTCGGCTACTACGACGAGTGGTACGCGCTCGGGAAAACGAAAAACTGGAAGGAGTTCCACGCCGTCCTGAAACAGAACGCCATCCCGATGTTTAATCTCACCTACGCGGACGTGGAGGGGAACATCTTCTACCTGTGGAACGGCACGGTGCCCCGTCGCCTGGACGACGGCACCGACTGGCGCCAGGAAGTCCCGGGCGACACCGACAAGTACGTCTGGCGGGAGTTCCACCGCACCGAGGAGCTGCCGCAGATGTTCAATCCCGGCGGAGGCTACGTGCAGAACTGCAATGACCCGCCGTGGTGGACCTCGCTGCGCAACCCGCTCGACCCGAAGAAGTATCCCACCTACTTCGAGCCCGGGCGCACGCTCGGCCTGCGGACGCAGATGTCGCTCGAGCTGTTGGAGAACCGGGGCAAGTTCTCACTCGACGACGTCAAGCGCATGAAGTACCACACCCGGATGCTGCTCGCCGATCGCGTGAAACCGGACCTGGTGAAGGCCGCCCGCGCCGCCGCCGATGCCGGCGAGGACCTGAAGCGCGGCCTGGCATCGCTTGAAGCCTGGGACAACAATGTCTCGGCCACCAGCCGCGGCGGCGTGCTGTTCCAGCGCTTCTGGGACACCTACCGCGAGGCGGTGAAGGAACCGTTCGCCATCGCCTGGGACGCGAAGAACCCGGCGCGCACGCCCTCGGGGCTCGCCGATCCGGCGCAGGCGCTCCGCCACCTGGAGGATGCGGTTCGCTGGACCCGGCAGAACTACGGCGCCGAGGACGTCGCCTGGGGAGACGTCCACCGCATCCGCCTGGGCGATCTCGACCTTCCCGCCAGCGGCGCCCCAGGCGAGTACGGACTGTTCCGCGTGATGGGATTCACACGCGCCGCCGACGGCAAGCGTCTCGCTACCGGCGGCGACGGCTGGATCATGGCGATCGAGTTCTCCAAACCCGTCCGTGCGTACTCCGTGCTGGCCTACGGCCAGACCTCCAACACCGCTTCGCCGCATAGCACCGACCAGGCGCGTCTGTTCGCCGGGCACGAGTTCAAGAAGGTGTGGTTCACCGAGACGGAGATCCAGGCGAACCTCGAGCGCAGCTATCGGCCGGGGGAGGAGTGAGGCAGCTCAGCGAAACACCACCACGTCCTCGATGGCGACGTCGGATCCCTTCGAGCCCCGATACGGCTCGCCGGTCACCACCACGCGCACCGTGTGCCGTCCGCGCGGCAGGCCGAAGACATGCCATACCGATTCGCCGTTCTTGCGGCCGGGCTCGTCCGGATACACGTCAACCGCGCCTTGCCGTGAGCCGTCGAGAATGACCTCGGCTTTGCCGCCGGTCGCCAGGTACGGCCCGGTGACGATGGCGCCGATTCCGTCGAAGCCGATGGCGGCCTCGGAGCCCTTTTCCGACGTGGTCCGGGTGACTCGCTTCGCCCCACGGCGATCTTCGGATTGTACCGCCCACTCGCCCTTCCAGCTCCAGCGTGGGTCGCTGGCGCTGATGCGCTCCACCGGCGAGCCGTAGTCGTCCCACAGCTCGAGCGACGCCGCCGTCGGCTTCTGCGGCTTCACCAGGAGGCGGTCGCCCTCGAGCCGCCCACCGTTCTTTCCGACCAGCGCCACGGCGCGTTGCAAGGTGCTCTCGACGATGGTGCGGAAGGTGAACTCGGTGAAACTGAACTTACGGTCGGCGATCGCGGGAATGCCGCTCTTCCAGCTTTCCGGAATGCCACGGTATCCCAGCACCACGCCGAGCACGCCGCAGGCGTTCGAAGGATTGCAGTCGGAGTCCTGGCCGGCGCGCGTGGTGATCTCGAGCGTCCGCGTGAAGTCGCCCCGGCGATTACGCGTTCAGTCAAGCGGGGCTACCGGGGAATTTTCAATTGGCGCTTTTTCGGGAATTTCACACCGGCGTTTGACAGCGAGCGCCCATTCCTCCGGGTGCTACGATCAGTACGTCACGCTTAAACGGGGTTTTTCGTCTGGTCGAAGGCCGTGGGCTTTGAGGTACTCCCGGAGTGCGTCTTTCACTACTTCATTCTTGGAAGTGTTCTTTTGTAGGCTGAACACCTGCAGGTTTCGATCTAGTGCTTCAGGTAAGACTATTGTGGTGCGTGCAAAATCTTCACTTTCTAGTACTCTCGGCTCTGCCGACCTACCGTTCTTCTCTCTCCGCATCCATACATCTTAACACATTTGTGTTGTCAAGTACTACGCGAGAGGAGTCACATCTGTGCTAACCTATTGAGGCTACAGTGGATGTATGCTACAGTTTTGGTGTTGACACAATTGGGGGAGACGTGATATTGTTCGCGTTTTGCACCCAAATGAGCACTTGGCTGAAGAACAATTTTAGGCGACAATGTTTTAAGGAGGTATCATGGCAAGTGACGTGCGCGCACCTCATCAGCAACCTACTGATGATGGGTTTTTGACAGGGATTCGATAGAGAAGACGAGTCTCGGTCAAAGACCCCTCAACAGGAGGGGTTTTTGATTGGGCATGAGACAGCTCGAAACCAGACGCAGATGCCCGAGTCTACCGACCACCGAATCACAGCACTTGAAGAGTGGCGCAAAGCAACAGAAGAAAACTATGCTCGACTTCGTCAAGATGTTGACGGTCTGACGAAAGGCCTCAACGATCTGAAAGTTGCCGTTGCCGAAGGCTTTGCAACCGTTAAGACACAACTTAGATTCTGGGTCACAATAGCAACTATAGCGGCTTCAGTAGTGGCTTCAGTGCTCGCATTCGCAACCAGCTATCTGTCCCGATCACTCACAGCGAGGACATCGGTGGAGAGAATGTTTTGGAACGAAGACTCTTTCATTCTCCCCCTTCGCCAAGTCGCAACGGTAACCATCTATGTGGACGGTATTGGAATGGCACCTTCTCAAGGAGCTGAAGTACTTGCAATGGCCGACGGGATCTTGTCGAGCCGTGAAGAGGATACAATTGTACTGAGCCTTCATCAGGGAAGCCCTGCCGTGGCCAATCCGGGCAAGGCCTTTCCAAAAGACCGTTCCGGCAAGGATGAACTTGTTTTCACTCTGACCGGCGGTGCCACGTTTTCTCAAGGGACAAAGGCTCGAACAAGTGCAAGCATCCGTTGTGGCGACCAGATCGCTTCTATAAACGGTCGTAAGGGAACCTTGGTTGTGAAGCGAATCAAGGACGGCGTGCACACACCACCCCAAGTCGGTTTCGCTAATCCAAAGATTCAGAGGCGATACGAAAATGGTGAGCCTCAGGCAATCTTCTTCGCGCACTGTGTCCGTTGTCACAATCCCAACGCTAGCGGCAACCCCATAGGTCCACCCGCCCTCAAAAGCCTGAACACTCGTTCGAAGTTCCGTAATGGGCTTCCGGTCAACCTGGAGAATGTTCTTAACGCACTTATTCAGGGTAGCAGTGGCATGCCATCCTTTAAGGACACACTCGCTCCCCATCAGCTTCAAGAACTTGCAAAGTATGTCCTGACCTTCTAACGGATACTTTAGATCCATCTCAAGGTCTAAACCCACCGCCTTTCAGGCGGTCTTCCTTCCAGACTCCGGCTCGACTGCGAGAATGGAAAGATGGCCGAGTATCGACGAAGCGCGCACGCGGTCTTCGACATCAA
>Ga0247727_10000441_pt1 | contig 100862 bp, 102 predicted proteins | sample WisWelCaveWW1625_FD_202498 | JGI IMG/M metagenome (GOLD analysis project Ga0247727, IMG submission 202498) | Biofilm microbial communities from Wishing Well Cave, Virginia, United States - WW16-25 | ecosystem: Environmental > Aquatic > Deep subsurface > Groundwater > Cave microbial mat...
AAGCAAAAAACCACCATCAGCTTACGCGAATTTGATGCGGGTCTTTCGGTCCGGGAATTCCGGTCGATCTATCTGCTCAGCATCGGCTTAGCGATCTCACCGAGCCTATCTACGGAACTGCTGGGTGCCGGCCTGCGTCTGGCGCTCCCAGCGGTTCAAAACACTTCAGCCGGAATCCCCGTCTCGCCGTTCATCCGCTCCGCGATCGACGCGAGCGTGGCACGATCGACCCCCGTGATCTTGTTGTCCGCCGGCCGCCGCGCGACGGTGTAGAGGTGGACTCCCTTCGGATTGATCTGCGCCACCGCCTTGATCCAGGACTCGACGGCCGCCGGCGTGGTGTTGTCGCGCCGCCCATGAGTGAACATCGACTGCACGACGCAGTCGCGCAGCCGCTTCGCCCCCTGGATGATGGCCCAGACGCTGATGTCGAACGTCGGCGAGTTCATCTCGAGAAAGGTCGAGTCGGTCCCGCCGTCGAGCTTCACGTAGCGCTCGTCGAGCAGGTTGCAGCCGCCGACGACGCGCGGGTGGTCGTGCAGCAGCGCACCGTTCGTGAGGATGTCGAGCCGTACGCCCGGCGCCAGGCGGTCGCGCACGTCGATGACGTCGGTCACGACCCCGTCGAAGTCGGGATGGAGCGTCGGCTCCCCGTTGCCCGACATCGTGATGCAGTCGACCTTCGTCGACGGGTTCCCCTTCAGCCACGCTTCGAGTTCGGCCGCGATCTCCCGGCCCGAGGGGAATTTCAGCTTCGCGAGCGACGGCTCATCGACGAGGTCGTACGTCCACCCGCACTGGCAGTAGTTGCAGTTGAAGCCGCAGACCTTGACGTTCGCCGGCAGGAGATTCAGTCCAAGTGAGACGCCGAGCCGGCGCGACTGGATGGGGCCGTAGACGACGCCGTCTGCCAGGAAGAAGTCGTCGCCGAGGTTCATGGGGTGGCGTGAGTCTTCTCTACTCTTCTACTCTTCTACTCAAAACAGAGCGGCGCCGAGCGCCGCGTTCCCCTGCTACTAGCTACGCTCCCCTAGCTACTAGCTACTTCATCCTCTTGATGATGTGGAACCCGAACGGGCTGTCCATCTTGTCCGGGTCGGCCAGGCCGACCTCGCCCACCGCGAGCTTGAAGCCGACGTCGCCGAACGCCGTCGCCATGCCGCTCCGCGCGGACTCGCCGGGAGCTGCCGGCGCGACCCCATGGTTCGCCATGTCGTATGCCTTGCCGTCCTTGGATCCCTGGTCGTCGGTGTGCTTCGCCATCAGCTCCTCGAACGGCGCGCCGTTGCTGGCGTGCAGCAGAATCTGCTTGGCGAGCTCGCGCGCCTCGTCCTTCGAGCGAGTCGCGGTGGCGCGGGTCGCACCCTTGTACGCGATCAGCACATGCTTGACGGAGACGCGGTCGGGCTCGCCCTCAGGCTTGGTCTTCTTTGGCGTGTTTGGAGCTCCGGCGGTCGTCGTCCCCGGACCCGGCTTCGCCGCGTCCGGTTTGTCCGCTGCCTTCTCGCACGCCGCGAGCGCGGGGACGATGAGCAGAATGATGGCGAGTCTCACGTAGTCCTCCAGACCGGTGGTGCGCCCAAATGGTACCTGATTGACCCGTTCCCGCCCACCCGCTACCATTCAACGACCATGACGATGCTTGGTGCGCGAATTACTCCCCTGGCGCGCTGATCGTCTGCTTGTCCCCCCTCGAATCTCGAACGTAGAACCAAGAACATGGACTACAAGACCACTGTCCTTCTTCCCAAGACCGACTTTCCCCAGCAGGCCAGGCTCACCGAGATGGAGCCGCGCATCCGCGCGCGCTGGGAAAAAGAGGGCCTCTACGAGCTGATCGTCGCCGCGCGCAAGGGGCAGACGAAGTGGATCCTCCACGACGGCCCGCCCTACGCCAACGGCGAGGTCCACGTCGGCACCGGCCAGAACAAGATCCTGAAGGACATCGTCGTCAAGTTCCGCACGATGCAGGGCTTCTACTCGCCCTACCTCCCCGGCTGGGACTGCCACGGCCTTCCGATCGAGACGAAGGTCATGAAGGAACTCGGCGACAAGGCCAAGGCAACCGAGAAGCACGAAGTCCGGCGCCTCTGCCAGGACTTCGCGATGAAGTACGTCGACATCCAGCGCCGCCAGTTCAAGTCGCTTGGCGTGCTCGGCGACTGGAACCGGCCCTATCTCACGCTTTCGGCCGACTACGAGCTCGGCATCATCGAGGTCTTCGAAGAGCTCCACAAGAAGGGCCACATCTACCGCGGCCTGAAATCGATCAAGTGGTGTCTCTTCGACCGCACCGCGCTCGCCGAAGCCGAGGTCGAGTACAAGACGCGCAAGGACACCGCGATCTACGTCGCGTTCGAGACGACCGAGCCGGCACTCGACCTGCTGATCTGGACGACAACGCCGTGGACGCTGCCTGGCAACGTCGCCGTCGCTGTCCATCCGACGGTCGAGTACGTCCGCGTCCACCGCGGCGACCGCCAGGCCGTCCTGGCGAAGGCGATCTACAAGGCGAAGAAGGACGAGTTCACACTCGGCGACGTCGTCGGCGAGATGAAGGGCGCCGACCTGGTGAGGCTGACGTACAAGCATCCCCTTTTCGGTCACGTCTGCCCCGTCGTGACGGCGGAATACGTGACCACGACCGACGGGACAGGCCTCGTCCACACCGCGCCGGGCCACGGCGAGGAGGACTTCGAGACCGGCCTCGCCCACAAGCTGCCGATCGTCTCGCCCGTCGACGCCGGCGGGTTCTACACGGATGACGCGAAGGAGTGGAAGGGTCAGCGGGTCTTCGACGCGAATCCGAAGATCGTCGAATGGCTCCGTTCGAAGGGCACGCTGTTGAAGTCGGCGGAGTTCGACCACGAATACGCCCACTGCTGGCGCTGCAAGAACCCGATCATCTACCGCGCGACCGAGCAGTGGTTCATCGCCGTCGACAAGAACGACGGCCGCCAGCGCGCGCTCGCCGCGGTCAAGGCGACGAAGTGGGTCCCCGCCTGGGGCGAGACCCGGATCTCGTCGATGATCGAACAGCGGCCCGACTGGTGCATCTCGCGCCAGCGGACGTGGGGCGTTCCGATCCCGGCGTTCTACTGCGAGAAGTGCGAGAAGCCGGAGTTCGACTTCGAGGCCGTCAAGGCGCTCTTCCGGAAGGGCGGCGCGAACGCCTGGTTCACCACCGACGCGAAGCAGATCGCCCCGGGCTTGAAGTGCGCCTGCGGGGGCACGTCGTTCCGCAAGGAGCCGGACATCATCGACGTCTGGTTCGAGTCGGGCGCCAGCCACCGCAGCGTCTGCATGAGGAATCCGGAGCTCACGTTCCCGGCCGATCTCTACCTGGAGGGCACCGACCAGCACCGCGGCTGGTTCCAGTCGTCGCTCCTCGCCAGCCTGCTCTCGAACGGCCAGGCGCCGTTCAAGGAGGTCGTCACCCACGGCTTCCTGATGGATCCGACATCGGGCGACAAGATCTCGAAGTCGGGCTTCCTCATCAGCGCCGATGAAGTCACCGCCAAGTACGGAGCCGACCTGCTGCGCCTGTGGATCAGCTCGATCGACTACACCGACGACATCCCCTTTTCGAAGCAGATCCTTGAAGGGAAACGCGACCCGTACATGAAGGTGCGGAACACCTTCCGCTACCTGCTCGGCAACCTCAGCGACTTCGACGTCGAGAAGGACAAGGTGCCTTACGCGTCGATGCTCGAGGTCGACCGCTGGGTGCTGCACGAGCTCGAGACGCTCGTTGACGGCGTCACCGCCGACTTCGAGATGTACGCCTTCTGCAACGCGATGCAGCGGCTCCAGCTCTTCTGCGTCGTGACGATGAGCGCGGTCTACTTCGACCTGCTCAAGGACCGGCTCTACTGCGACGCGCCCAAGGGCGTTTCGCGTCGATCGGCCCAGACGACCCTCCTGCGGGTGCTGCAAGTGCTGGTGCGACTCTTCGCGCCGACGCTCGCGCATACGATGGAGGAGGTCTGGGAGCACATGCCCGGCCGCGACAAGCCGAGCGTCCACCTGGCGAAGTGGCCCAAGCCGCGCGCCGAGTGGAAGAACGACGCCCTCGGCGCAAAGTACGCGAAGCTGCTGGCGGCGCGGAACGAAGTCAACCGTGCGCTGGAGAAGCTCCGCGCCGAGAAGCAGATCGGCAAGGCGCTCGAAGCCTCCGTGGCGGTTCATTCAACCGATGCGGAATTGCTGGAGGCCCTCAAGATGGCGACGCTCGAGTCGTTCCTGATCGTCGGCTCCGCGAAGGTCGCCGCGACCGCCCCGGCGCCGGAGTCGGCCGACCTCAAGGGATTCAGCGTGAAGGTCGAAAAGTCCTCCCACACCAAGTGCGAGCGCTGTTGGGCTTGCAGGGAATCGGTCGGCAAGTCACCCAGGCACCCCACCCTGTGCGCGCGGTGTGCGGAGGTTTGCGGGTAGGATGGGCGCATGGCCGGCGAGAAAACCCTGCGACGACTGAAGGCGATCGAGAACCTGCTCGGCGCGTTCAAGAACTACGCCCTCGCCAACGGATGCACCGTCTACACGCCCGGGCAGGAGATCCGGCTTCCGTCAGGAGACGCGATCTATCCCGACGCGGTCCTCCACCGCGGCTCCCTGGCCGCCGGCGACGACCTGGTCGGGGTCCCTCACCTCATCGTCCAGATCCTGCACAACTCGACGCCGGACGGCGAACGCCTCCTCAAGCGCGGGATCTACGAGAAATCGGGAGTGAAGGAGTACTGGATCCTGGACGCGGTGAATTCGACCATCGACGTCCTGTCGCTTCGCGATGGCCGCTTCGAGCCGTGGGGCGCCTTCGCCCCGGGTTCCACGGTCACATCGCCGGCGTTTCCGGGGCTGGCCGTGCCGATGGCAGCGCTCTTCTCTTGAGCCGCCGCTGAGTCGCGACCGTCATCCACGCGATGGCGGCGAGCGTCACGGCAAGACCGGCCCCCGCGTAGACGCCCGTCCAGCTCCGCCATTCGCCGCGCGCCCACAGTTCCGCCAGGCTCTTCGCCGCCGCGCCGATGGAGGCATAAAGCACGGTCCCCGGAATCATGCCGACGAAGCTCGCGGCGAGAAACCGGCCGACCGAGACCCGGCTCGCGCCGAAGAGATAGCTCATGACGCTGCACGGGAGGACCGGCGAGATGCGCACGAGGGCGACGATCGCGAATCCCCCGTCTCCGATCGCTTCGTCGATCGCCGCCGCACGGACGCTCTCCCGCCCGCGGCGCTCGACCCAGCCCCGCCCGATCGCGCGGCCCACGCCGAACGCGATGGCCGCGCCGACGACCGCCCCACCCAGGGCGACCGGCATCCCCGCCGCGGCACCGCACGCAAACCCCGCGGCGACCGTGTAGAGCCATCGTGGGACGCACAGGAGGCTTGCCGCCACGATGACGCCGGCGCAGGCGGCCGGCGCCCACGGCCCCAGCGCCCGCACGCCGTCGAGGAACTGCGACACGCGCCCGCGATCCGCGACGAGAACCGCTGTAACGACGGCGCTCGTTGCGACCAGCAGGACGATGACCCTCTTCAAGCCGTGCGATTCTATTTACAATGCGCCGCCCGTGGGAACCCTGAACCTTGCCGTGCTGATTTCCGGCTCCGGCCGGACACTGCAGAATTTCATCGATCTCATCGCCGCCGGGAAGCTCGACGCCCGCATCCAGGTCGTCGTCTCGACCGGCCCGAACCTCGCGGGCAACGATCGCGCCCGCAAGGCCGGTCTCGCCCTTGACGTCGTCGACGCCCGCGTGGTGAAGGGCGCCGCCTTCGACGACGCGATCACCGCCGCCATTGATGCCCACGAGCCGGTCGATCTCGTCCTGCTGGCCGGATTCTTGAAGCTCTACCGCTTCCCCGGGCGCTTCAACGGACGCGTGATGAACATCCACCCGGCCCTGCTCCCCGCGTACGGCGGCAAGGGCATGTACGGCCACCACGTCCACGAGGCGGTCATCGCCGCCGGCGAAACGGAATCGGGCTGCACCGTCCACTTCGCGGACCTTCAGTACGACCGGGGCCGCATCGTTCTTCAGAAGCGCGTCCCCGTCCTGCCCGGCGACACGCCCGACACGCTCGCCGCGCGCGTCTTCGCCGCGGAATGCACGGCGTATCCCGAGGCTGTCCGGCTCTTCGCAAGCGGTACGCTAAACGGACCCGCTTGACGAAGAACTGCCAAGCAGCTGCACCGAAGTTCTTGGGAACCGCCGAGTCCGTGATTCTCGGCGTACTCTGCTCCCTCCGCGCTCTCTGCGTTCAGCCCGCAGGGCATCGCCACGTTGGATCGACGGCATCGCCGTTCACAAGAACTTGGGTTCAGCCGCCTGCCCCGCCAGTCGCGCAACGACCCCAGGTGTCGAAGGTGTGGCGCGCCGGCTCGGCGCTTGATTCGCTCCTCGATGGGTCTCGGCGCGAACCCAGCGCGCATTTTCACGAACGCACGTCCGCGCGTTCGTGAATAATGCGGGCTAGTGGGACTCCTCAAGGGCGACGTCGACGTCCTGGGCCTCGGGACGCTGCTCCAGACCCTGTCGATGAACCGGCGCGAGGGCGTGCTCACCCTCTTCCGCAACCTCGACAAGAAATCGATCTACTTCGGATCCGGCAGCATGCGCCTCCTGTCGACCACGATGCGCCGCGTCAACCAGCTCGGCAAGATCCTCCTTCGGCGGAAGAAGCTGTCGCAGGAGGACCTCAAGAAGCTCCTCGACGAGCAGAAAATGCTCGGATGGAAGCTCGGGCTCATCGCCGTCAACAGCGGCAAGATCACCAAGAAGGACCTCGAGGAGTCACTCCGCGAGCAGATCGAGGAGGAGATCTTCGACATGTTCATGTGGGCCGGGGCGGCGTTCGAGTTCGTCGAGGGGCCCCCGCGGCACAAGTCGGACAACCCGCTCGCCGAATTCACGTTCGACACGAACATCACGAGCATCGCGCTGGAAGCCGCCCGCCGCGCCGACGAGCTCCTCCAGATCCGGCAGCTCGTCAGCGACGAGAGTCTCGCGCTCGCCCGCCTGCCGAAGGAAATCAAGGCCGCCGACGTGGCCGAAGTCCTCGACACGGTGAAGGGCGTGCTGCCCCTGATCAACGGCACGCGCAGCGTGCGCGACATCGTCGCGAGCTCGATCTTTCCGAGGTTCGCGACCCTTCGCGCGATCTACACCCTGCTCGCGAAAGGCTACGTGAAGGCCTACAACGCGACGGGAACGATCCGCGTGGTCCACCGGCCGCCCAAGCCGTAGCCGCCGGCGGGTGCGCCCGGCGGCCCGCGTCGCGGGCATTGCGCTCTTCCCGGCTCATAGTTCATGGTTAACGTGTTAGACTCCGTTAAATGGGCAAACTGGCCGGCGATGTCTCGGTATTCAGCATCGCCGACCTTCTGCAGTACCTCGCGAGCAACGCGAAGGAAGGCTTGCTCTCCATCACGATGGGTGAGCACCGCAAGACCATCTACTTCTCCCCCAACGGCATCCGGCTGCTTCGCACCACGTCGCGTCGCACCAACTCCCTCGGCGAGATTCTCATCCGCACCCGGAAGATCACGCGCGAGCAGCTCGACCAGTACCTCGAGATGCAGAAGAAGACCGGCAAGAAGCTCGGCGAGATCGTCGGCAGGCTCGGCATCGTCACGAAGAAGGACATCGACCAGGCTCTCAAGGAGCAGGTCGCCGAGGAGATCTTCGACCTCTTCTCGTGGCCCACCGCTTCCTTCGAGTTCGTGGAGGGGGCGCCTCTCGTCCAGCCCGACACGCCGCTCGCCGACCACGTCCTCGACGCGAACGCCGGCGCCATCATGATGGAGGCCGCCCGCCGCAACGACGAACTCCTGCTCATCATGAAGGTCATCCGCGACGACAAGATGATCGTCATGAAGACGACCAAGCCGTTCGAAGCGGCCACGATCGGCGACAACTCCGATCTCGCGAGGGCCCTTTACCAGCAGGTTACCGGCCGCTACATGGTCGAGGAGGTCGTCCGCCGCTCGCTCTACCCGCGGTTCGACGCGCTGCGCGGCCTCTACCTGCTCGCCACCGGCGGCTACATCAAGCTCTTCGACCGCGAAGGGGCGACCGTCGTCGGCCTCCGCGCCGAATCGACCCGCATCCGGCTCGCCGGAACGACCCCCCCCGGCGGCGTGCCTGCCCCGTCCATGCAGACGCCGCTGCCGGGCACCCTCCTTCCAGGCGGGGCGAAGACGATCCTGCTCCTCGGCGAGATGCTCAAGTACCGCGGCATCCTCGCCGCCCTCCTGCGCGAGGCGGCCTACGAGGTCATCGAGGAGGTCGCCAGCCAGGCCCTCACGACGCTCACCCAGGGTCGCAGGATCGACTGCGTCATCCTCGACATCGGCATCTCCACGAACGACGGTTTCCAGTTCTGCGCGTGGCTCGCGGAAAACACGAGCGCGCCGATCATCGTGCTCAGCACCGATCCGTCGAAGGAGGCCGCGGATCGCGCGACCGCCTGCAACGCGCGAGGCTACATCGTCAAGCCGTTCACCCGCGAGGTGCTTCTTGAGCGCCTGACCGAGCTCTGGAGAGCGGCGCCGCAGCCGCAGCCGCGCGCATGAGCGGAGCCCTTCAGATCGGCACGCACAAGAAGGGCGACCGCATCGGCGAGTTCTACGAGGTCGAGGGCGGCGCCCGCGGCGGAATGGGCGTCGTCTACTTCGTCAAGGACATCCGGTTCGGCCGCACGATGGCGCTCAAGACGCTGCGGCCCGAGGTCGTGGCCGACGACGACTCGGTCCAGCGCTTCATCCGCGAAGCGGAACTCTGGCTCGCGCTCGACCCGCACCCGGACGTGCTGCGGCTCATCACGCTCGACCGCGTCGAGGGCAACCTCCACATCCTGTGCGAGTTCGTCGACGGCGGTTCGCTGCTCGACTGGATCAAGCAGCGCCGCTTCCTCCAGCTCTCCGACCAGGTGCGCGTCGCCTACGCGATCGCCGACGGGATGGCGCACATCCATGCGCGCGGCATGCTGCACCGCGACCTGAAGCCGGCGAACGTCTTGATGACGAAGGACAGCGTGCCGAAGGTCTGCGATTTCGGACTGGCCCGGCCGCTCGCGCCCGGGGAGACCATCGTTCGACGGAAGCCGGGCGGCTCCGGCGGCCCGGACTCGGGCAGCGGATCGCAGTCGCTCGGCACGCCCAATTACATGCCTCCCGAGCAGTGGACCGACGCCCGCAAGGCGGCCGCGCCGGCGGACGTCTACGCGTTCGGGGCGACGCTCTTCGAGATCCTCTTCGGCACCAAGCTCTTCGTCGTCCCCGGCGCTATGGCCGAGATGAGCGGAATGAACTGGCTCAAGCAGCACCACAAGGAAGTGCCGCCCGTGATCCCCTCGACACCCGCGCTTCCGCCCGCGCTCAAGGACCTCCTCCTCACCTGCGTGAAGAAGAAGCCGGAGGAGCGCGTCCAGGGCGGATTCGAGGCGATCTGCAGCCGGCTCGCCGCGATCCTCCAGGAGCTGACGAAGCAAACGGTCACGCGGGCCGCCGTGATGAAGGGCCAGGGCGACGCGGAGACCTGCTTCTACCGCGGCCTCGGCTGGGGGACGCTCGGCAAGCGCGACCGGGCGATCGAGGAATACTCGCGCGCCATCTCCCAGCAGCCCGATCTCGTCGAGGCGTGGGTCAATCGCGGGCGTGAGCGCAAGGAGGCCGGCGACATCGCCAACGCGCTCGCCGACTACAACAAGGCGATCGAGCTGCGCCCGAACTACGCGCTGCCCTACACCAACCGCGGCGTCCTGCGCGCCGCGCGGCGCGACTACAACGGAGCGCTCGAGGACTTCACGAAGTCGCTCGCCATCAAGCCCGACGATGCGCTGGCGCTCATGAACCGCGGCAGCGTGCGGATCGACCTCCGCGACGCGCAGGGCGCGCTGGAGGACCTGTCGCTGGCGCTCAAGCTGCGCGGCGACTCGCCCAACGCGTACAACACCCGCGGCCTCGCGCACCGGATGCTCGGGAACTCCGACGCCGCGCTCGCCGATTTCACCCGCGCGATCGAGATCAACCCCGCCTATGTCGGCGCCTGGTACAACCGCGCCGTCACGAAGAGCGCCAAGAGCGACAACAAGGCGGCGATCGAGGATTTCTCGAAAGTGCTGGAGCTCGACCCGAAGGACTACATGGCGCTCTACAACCGCGGCGCCTGCCGGTCGGAGATGGACGACTTCGCCAGCGCCGTGGGCGACTTCGACAAGGCCATCGGGGTCAAGGCCGACTACGCGCCGGCCTACATGGGCCGCGGAACGGCCAATATGAACCGCGGCCGGAAGGAACTCGCGAAGGCCGACTTCGAGAAGTTCCTCCAGCTCGCGCCGCAGCACCGGCTGGCGGACCAGGCGAGGGAGTGGCTGAAGGGACTGTGAAGCGCCTCCACGCCTCCACGCTATCCGCCTTCGCCTAACGTCTCGCCGTTCCGGCGAGCCGGCCCCTTCGGGCAGGCTACGGCGCGATGAGTCGCCCCGCAGGCTACGCCAGCAACGCGACTCACTTCACTCCGCTCCCGGCCGGCACATCCCGCACCAGCGTCACGACGCTCACGTCGCCTGCCCCGCTCGCCGCGAGGAGCATCCCCTTCGATTCGATTCCGCGCATCATCCGCGGCGCGAGATTGCAGACGACGACGACGTTCTTGCCGACGAGATCCTCGGGCTTGTAGTACTGCCGGATACCCGAGACGATCTGGCGCTTCTCGGTGCCGAGATCGACCTGGATCACGTAGAGCTTGTCGGCGTTGGGATGGATGTCGCACGTGACCACCTTGCCCACCTTCAGCTCGATCTTCGTGAAGTCCTCGTACTGGATCTGTGCTGGAGGGCCGGGAGGAGTCGCCGGGGCGGGCGCGGGAGCCGGAACGGGAGCGGGAGCGTCGGGCATGATTCACCTCAATGCGTTCTTGAAGTCCTCGACCAAGTCGGTGATGTCCTCGATTCCAACGGAGACGCGGATAAGCCCGTCGTGAACGCCGATGGCCTCGCGCTCCTCGCGGGAGAGGTAGGCGTGCGAGCTCCGCGCCGGATGCGAGATCGTCGTCGCGACGTCGCCGAGGCTTGGCACGAGCTTGATGAGCTTCGCCCGCGCGACGAATTTCTTCGCGGCGGCGAGGTTCTTGAGCTCGAACGAGAGCATCGGGCCCTCGCCCGGGTAGTTCACGCGGACCTTCGTGCGCTTCAAGAAGGCGGCGACCTTCTTCGCGTTCTCGCTCGCCTTCCGGACCCGGACGTCGAGCGTCCGCAGACCGCGCAGCGTCAGCCACGCGTCGAGGGGCGAGACGATCGCGCCAAGCGAAATCGCGAGGGATCGCATCGCGGCGATCAGCTCCTTCGAGCCGGCGATCACCCCGGAGATCGCGTCGCCGTGGCCGCTCAGGAATTTCGTGCCGCTGTGGTAGACGACGTCCGCGCCCCACGAGAGCGGCCGCGCGAGGATCGGCGTCGCGAAGGTGTTGTCGACGTAGACCCGCGCGTGGGCGCGCTTTCCGATCGCGCAGAGGCGCTTCCCGTCGGGACGGTTCATCAGCGGGTTGGTCACCGTCTCGAAGAAGAGTGCCTTCGTCGCCGGCCTCAGCGCGCGCTCGAACGCGGCGGCATCCGAGGGCACGAACGTGACGTCGATCCCGAGCCGGGGCGCGTGCTTCTTCAGGAACGAGTACGTGCCGCCGTAGACGTCCTGCGCGGCGACGAGATGGTCGCCCGGCTTGAGCGTCGCCCAGAAGAGGACGAGGGCCGCGCTCATCCCCGACGCGCAGGCGAGGGCGTCCTCGGCTCCTTCGAGGCCCGCGACCGCCTCTTCGAGGAGGCGTCCGTTCGGATGGCCGTAGCGGCGGTAGAACCACTCGTGCCGCTTGCCGAGCGAGACGTCGCCGAGCACATCGAGATCGGGAAAGGCGTGGACGCTCGCGACGCTGATCGACGGCGCGATGGGCTCGGTGGCGCCGCGCTGGTCGCGCACGACGTGCACGGTCTTCGTCGCGAGTTTCACGCGGCACGTTGTAAGAGTTGCCCCAACTCCCGTCTAGTAGAATAGGACGATGTTTCGCGCGCTGACGATCGTGATGCTGGCGGGGGCGGTCTTGGCCCTGCTCACGGGGATCGCCATCGCGGTCGTGCTGGCCGCGGAGCCCGGTTCCGACCTCGGCCTGATGCTCCTCAAGCCCGCCGCGGTCGTCTTCGGCAGCTTCCTCGTGATGGGCCTCCTGGCGATGCTGGCCGCGTCGACGCAGTCGCTCTCGAGCGCACGGGGGGTAGAGCCCGCGCCCGCCGAGCCGGTGGTCGCGCCCCGCCTTGCGAAGCGAACCGAGGAGCCCGACCTCAAGACGGCGTTCGAGCAGATGCGCACCTATATCGACCTTGAGATGTGGGAGCTTGCGCTCGACAAGGCGAGCTTCATCCTCGGCAAGTGGCCCGGCACAAACGAGGCCGAGCTCGTCTCCAAGAACCTGCCCGAGATCCGCTGGAAGGTCGAGTCAAAGCCGTCGCCCGACCGGCTCTCCAGTGCCGAGCAGAGGGAGCTTCAGCAGAAAGGACTCGCCGAACTGGTGCGCCACGTGAAGACGTATGGCGAGCTCGGCATGTGGGAGCTGGCGCGGCAGAAGGCGATCACGCTCATGAAGAGCTTCCCCGACAGCACCGAGGCGAACGAGCTGGCGCGCACGTTCCCCGAGATCGAGAAGAAGGCGGCGCTGCAGGCGTCGGCGCCGGAAACACCTGTGACCACGAATCCGTCATGACGACGACGACCTGTCATGAGCGAGGGGGAGCGCAAGCGCTCCCGAGTCGAATGACCCGTCCTGAGCGAGGGGGAGCGCCACAGCGCTCCCGAGTCGAATGAGCCTCTGGGATTTGATCACGGTTCCCGCGAAGCTGGGGCTGCGGATCACCTTCGGCATCGGCGGGTTCGTGCTGATGGGCGTGGGCATCCTGGCGATCGACTTCTTCGGCTGGGCCGTCGGAGTGCCGATCTTCCTGGTCGGGGCGCTGATGACGGTGAAGGCGATCTTTTGATTTGCGGCCGCTCTCCGAGCGGACGCGAATCACCCTGAGGGAGCGGCGGGTTGCGCGAAGCGCAAGCGCGCGGCGAGTCGAAGGGTCTGTTTACCCCAGCTTCAACAACCTGCAATTCTCGGCAACAACATCGGCCGACTTCTTCAGCGCCGCCATCTCGCCGTCGTTCAGCTTGATCTGCAGGATCCGCTTCACCCCGCCGTCGCCCAGCACCGCCGGCACTCCGACGACGACGTCCTTCAGCCCGTACTCGCCCTCGAGGTAGCAGGAGCACGGCAGCACGCGGTTCTCGTCGTAGAGGATCGACTCCACCATTGCCGCGATCGAGCTCCCGGGCGCGAGCCACGCGCTCGTCTTCAGGAAGTTCACGATCTCGGCTCCGCCGTCGCGCGCCTTGATCGCCAGCGCGTCGCACTCCTCCTTCGACAGCAGCTCCGTGATCGGGATCCCGCCGACGGTCGTGAACCGCGGCAGCGGCACCATCGTATCGCCGTGCGAGCCCATCACCATCGCGCTGATGTCCTTCGCGGAGACCCCGAGCCGCTCGGCGATGAAGTGCGCGTAGCGGTTCGAGTCGAGGACGCCCGCCATCCCGATGACGCGGCCCTTCGGGAACTTCGTGATCTTCAGCGCCGCGTAGGTCATGACGTCGAGCGGGTTGGTCACGACGATCAGCACCGGGTTCGCGCCGGCGCCCGTCAGCTTCGAACAGACGTCCCTGATGATGTTCGCGTTGATCTCGAGCAGCTGCTCGCGTGTCATGCCCGGCTTGCGCGGCACGCCCGCCGTGATGACGACCACCTGGCAGTCCTTCATTTCCGCCACGTTGTTCGTGCCCGTCACCCGCGTCGAGTGATGGTCGACCTGGCGGCATTCGTTCATGTCGAGCGCCTTGCCCTGCGGCACGCCGTCGACGATGTCGCTCAAGACGACGTCGGCGATCCCCTTCTTCTGGAGGATGAACGCGCACGCGGCTCCGACGTTGCCGGCGCCGACGATCCCGACCTTCGGACGAGGCATACGAGGCTCCTTTGATTCGTTGAGCCGCGTATCGTAAAGCGCGATCTCCGAAAGCCCAACGAAATCTGGGCGCGATGTTTGTTCATCCACGCTAAACTGCGCCTCCATGGGCACGTGGACGAAAAACAACCTCGCTTGCCGCGCGACGTGGACGACGCTGATGGTCCTCGACCAGTCGGACGAGACGTTCGACGCCTCGGACGCCATCAAGGTGAAGTCGTTCACCTTCTGGAGCAACGCCGATTCCGCGGAGATGCGCAAGACGAAGGCGACGACGATCGCGATCCAGATGGACAACATCTTCGTGAAGCTCCGCGGCGCGCGATACGAGAAGGGCGTCTCGGCCGAGGCCGCGATCAAGGCGATCGTCGCGATCCTGACGAAGGGCGACAAGACGATGGCCGACCTCGCGGCGAGGAACGACGCCAGCTACCAGTTCTGGGGCGAAGAGCACGCATGATCTTTCATGAGCGAGGGGTGCGCACGCGCTCCCGAGTCGCATGATCCTGGCCCTGATCGCGTTGCTTGGCCAGGAGCCGGCGGACGACTCCCCCGCCAAGGCGCTCACCAGGTTCGTCTCGGGCCTCTCCGGCCTCTCCGGCAAGGACCCCACGCCGCTGGCGCGCACGATCGTCGATTCGCTGGAGCTTCCCGAGACGCTCAACTCGGTCCTCGACGGCGTCCTGCGTGCCGAGTCCGGCTGGCGGTTCCTCAGGGACCTGGAGATCGAGTTCAAGTACTTCGACGAGAAGGACGGCACGCAGGGGTTCGGCGTCGCCTGCTCGTACGTCAAGGACCTCAAGTCGTTCGACCTCGTTCGCGGCACGACCGTCCGCGGGATGGCGTTCGCCGTGCGCGCCGAGGGCAACGTCGCCTTCGACCAGGAGACGAACCCCAGGGACTTCCTCGACTTCCGCGTCGCGTTCCGTTTCTTCCAGTCGTCGGGCGGCGTCGTGCGCGAGGGCACGACCGACGCCGAGAAGGACGAGCTGTTCAAGCTGGAAGAGGAGCTCGTCAACATCAAGACGCGCGACGAGCTTAAGAAAAGCCCCGCCTGGACCCGCTTCTCGTCGCTCATCCAGGATCGCCTGACGACGCAGATCTTCTTCGACGCGTCGATCGAGGCCGGCGTCGAGTCCGACCAGTCCTTCACGCGCGAGCAGTACGTCATCGGCGCCCGGGTCGCCCTTGACATCAAGGCCTGGAACGCGAAGTCGCCCGAGGCGTCGTTCAACGTCTTCGACTATCCGTGCGCCCTGATCCGACAGCTCACGGGCTGCGATTCGGGTTTCCGCGTCCGCGGCTCGACGATGCCGACCCTGATCATCGGCCTCGACAGCATCCATCCGCGCGACGACGATCCGCGTACGCTGGCGGGCGACGACTCGGACTTCCTCCGCCTGCGGGTGGAGGCCTCGTTCCGCAGTCCGATCGCGCGATTCGAAGGTGCGACGCTCTTCTTCGACGTCAACGCCCGGTACTACCTTGAGCTGGGAGCGTCGGACGTCGTGAGGGCGGCGGACCTGGACCACTTCTCGTACGTCTCGCTGGCGCTGGCGTCGTCACAGGGCGTCTACGTCAGCTACGCGGCTGGACGGATGCCGCTTGACGCCAGGGATGACGTGATCTACGAGGCGGGCTTGAAGGTCAACTTCTAGGCCGGGGCGGTCGGCCGAAATCCGCGGGAAGGGGTCAAAACGTTACGTTTTGAAACGTGGTGTGTTACGTTTCGTAACGTTTTAGCTGTGCCGTTATAGGACACATATGACCCTTTGCGCCGCAATGGGTTGCGGCGGCTCCCTTGGCACGCTTCTTGCGTATCCCACCTCCAGTTTTTGCGGAGGTCGGACATGAAGGACGTCGACGATCGGGTGGCGACGGCGGAGCGTGCGGTGCTGAGTTCCCTGGAGAGGGAGGAGACTCTCGGTCTCGCCCTGGCGGAGGGACGGGCGGATACGGGCGACCTGCTCGACTCTCTTGAGCGGGCGTGCGCCCAATCGGGGGTGAATCGGATCGACTGCGTCGCCCGTGTGCGGGAAGAGGCGCGGCGGCGCGGTCTCGAGGAGCTGTCCGAGGGAGGGATCAGAAGCCGCAAGAGCATGGCGAGGTTCCGCCTGCAGCGTCCCCCGGCGATTGCAAAGGGCTTCCTCGCGCTGAGCCCCGCGCGGCAGAAGGCGGTCGCAACCCTGCCCGTGGACCGGCTGGACGAGTTCCTTCACCGCGGGGTGCCGGGATCCGACCGGCGGCTCAAGCACACGAAGTGCTGGCAAGTCACACGGGCGGTGAAGGCCTGCAAGAGGACGCCGCCGGGGGAGCCGATTGTCGTCGAGCAGGACTGGCGCTCTGAAGCAGAGCGCAAGGCGCTGCAACAGCTTGCACGGGTGATGGCGATGCTCCGCGGGCTGGGGAGCGTGACGCTGGCGCAAGCGGAGCAGCTGCTGGTGATTCTCGTGAGCCTCTTTGCGACGGCAACGAGGGAGGAGAGCCGCACGACCCGGCGGAGCGTGGCCGTAGAGCCGCCGCCGGAGTGTCAGGGGACTGTGGCGATCGAGACCGTGCTGGAAGCCCTCGACGAACTCTCGGAACAGTGCAGGCGGGTCGAATTCGACCGTGGGGTTGATCGAAATCGCGTGGCGGGCCTCGTTTGCGGGACGCTGTCGCGGGTGCTCCGCATCATCTCGCAATGGACGTCACGAACGGAGCGTGAGACCGGATAGAGGTCGTTGTAGTGGACGGTAAAGGGAGCTACACGAGCCAGAGGACCAGGAGAAAGGCGAATCCGACCGCTAGGGCGCCGAGCCCCAGCATCACGTTCTTAAGCCCCGCCTTGATCGCGTCCTTCATGGCACGAATCTGACGGACCCAGGCGCGCGCTTATTAGGCAACGCCCCAGATGATCGCCAGCAGCAGGGCGCCGATCCCCATCGCTGCAAGGCCGAAGAACACGTTCTTCAGCCCGCACTTCACGGCGTCCGGCATGGCTCACCGAATCTTGAGGGTGGCGAGGCTCATCACGGCCAGCACCGCGGCGCCGATCCAGAACCGCTGCGTGATCTTGGTCTCGGGCATCCCGCCGAACTGGAAGTGGTGATGCAGCGGGGCGATCTTGAAGACCCGCCGGCCAGTCATTTTGAACCACGCGATCTGGATCAGGCTCGAGGACGCCTCGATCACGAAGACTCCGCCGACGAAAAAGAGCAGCATCTCCTGCTTCGTGATGCACGCGACCAGCCCGAGCGCACCACCCAGCGGCAGCGACCCGGAGTCGCCCATGAACACCTGCGCGGGGTGCGAGTTGTACCACAGGAATCCGAGCGTTGCGCCGAGCATCGCCGCGCAGAAAACCGCCGACTCCGGCGCCGCGTGGACGTACGGCACGCCGAGGTACCGGCTGAAATCGACCCGCCCCACCGCATACGCGACGACCACGTAGGCCATGCTCGATATCGCCATGCAGCCGCCGGCGAGTCCGTCGAGCCCGTCGGTGATGTTGACGGCGTTGGACGTCGCGACGATGACGATCATCACGAAGGTCGGATACCAGAGCCCCAGGTCGAAGGGGCCAACCCACGGAACATAGACCTTCGCCGCGTGGTCCGGATCGGTCTTCATCAGCACGAAATAGAGCGCGATGCCCGCCGCGTAGCCCACCCCGATCTGCCCCAGCAGCTTCGTCCGATCGCGCATCCCCGTCTTCGATCGCCCCGAGAGCTTCAGCCAGTCATCGACGCAGCCCAGCGCGCAGAGCGCCATCACCGTTCCGACGAGAATGTAGAGCGTCTTGTCGGCGAACTTGCCGAAGCAGGCGACGGCGACCAGGAGCGCCAGCGTCAGGAAGACACCCCCCATCGTCGGCGTGTCGCGCTTCTGCTTCATGATCCCGTCGAGCACGCGCGAGTCGCCCTTCTCGGTCTTTTCGCCGAGCTTGTGCTTCTTGAGCATCGCGATGACGCGCGCGCCCATGACGACCGAAACGAGGAACGCCCCGAGCCCCGCCATCGCGGCGCGGCTCGTGATCAGGTGGAAAAAGTCTCCGTGGATCAGTCTGGCAAGCATGGCTTAGACGGCAATCCTCGGCCGGGTCTGCGTCATCTTCTCCGCGATGAACTTCACCGACTTCTCGAGCCCCATCACGCGCGATCCCTTCAACAGCACGACGTCTCCCTCGCCGATCGACTCCATCACGTACTCGCGGGCGGCGTCGATCGATGCGAAGTGCGCCACCGGCCGGCCGCACCGTGCCACGAGGTGCGCGCACTCGGGTCCCACGGCGATCACGAGATCGATCGACGTCTCCGATATCGCCGCGCCGAGCTCCTGGTGGAACCGCGCGCTCGCAGGGCCGAGCTCCTTCATGTCGCCAATGATCGCGACCTTGCGCCCCTTCATCTGCGCGAACTCGCGGACGGCGTTCGTCGCCGTCTCAGGGTTGGAGTTGTAAGCGTCGTTGATAATCGTCACGCCCCCGAGGACGAGACGCTCCATCCGCATCTTCGGCGCCTTGAAGTCGGCGAGCCGCGTCGCACACTCCTGGATCGTCAGGCCACAGACCGCCCCGACCGCCGTCGCCGCGGCCGCGTTCATCGCGTTCCACGGGCCTATGACGCCCAGCTCGAACCGCTGGCGGCCGATCTTGAACCGCACGCCCGCCGCCACAGATTCGATGTCGGTCACGCGGAGGTCGGCGCCCTCGCCGCGGCCGAAGAGGAAGATCTTCTCTGACGGCAGGAACAGATGCTCGCGCAGCAGCGTGCAGTCGCCGTTGATGACGGCGTGGCCTCCGCCGCGCACGTAGCGCAGGAGCGACGCCTTCTCCGCCGCGATGCCCTCGACCGAGCCGAGCCCCTCGAGATGCACCGGGGCGACGCCTGTGATCACGGCGATGTCGGGCCGTGCGACCTGGCCGAGCCGCGAGATCTCGCCCGGCGCGCTCGTTCCCATCTCGGTGACGACGTACTCGAACGAGGGGTCGGCCCCCAGCAGCGTCATCGGCACGCCGACGTCGTTGTTGAAGCTCGCCTCCGCGCGATGGACCTTCGCCGACAGGCCCAGAATGTGCGCGATCATGTCCTTGGTCGTCGTCTTGCCGCACGATCCCGTCACGCCGATGACGCGGCCACGCAGAGTGAGGCGGTAGGCCGCCGCCAGGTCTCCCAGCGCCTCGCGCGTGCTGAGCACGACGATCTGCGGCCCGAAGCCCTCCTGGCCGCGATCGACGATGGCCGCGAACGCGCCGGCGGCGAACGCATCGCCCAGGTGGAAGTGGCCGTCGTGGTTCGCGCCCTTCAGCGCGACGAAGAGCTCGCCGGGCTTCAGCTTCTTGGAGTCCGTCGCGACGCCCGTGACCTCGATCGCCGGGAGCGCACGGTCGGGCGCGCCGCCGACGACGCGGGCGATCTCGTCCAGGTGCATCATGCCTTCTCCCCGTTTTCGATGATCTCGCGCGCGATGAGCCGGTCGTCGAACGGCCGCACCTGGTCGCCGACGATCTGGTAGGGTTCGTGGCCCTTCCCGGCGATCAGGACGACGTCGCCCTTCTGCGCCATGCGCAGCGCGATCTTGATCGCCGCCGCGCGCTCGGGCTCGATGAGGTACTTCGAGTGGTTTGTGAGCCCCGCTTCGATGTCCTTGATGACCGCGAGCGGCTGCTCGCCGCGCGGGTTGTCGCTGGTGAGGATGAAGAAGTCGCTCAGCTCCTCCGCGACCTTGCCCATCTTCGGGCGCTTTCCCTTGTCGCGGTCGCCGCCGCAGCCGAAGACGACGATGAGCCGCCCGCTCGCGCTCTCCGCGATCGGACGAAGGCAGGTCATCACGTTGCGGAGCGAATCCTCGGTGTGCGCGTAGTCGACGACGACCGTGTACGGCTGGCCCGCGTTGACCGGCTCCAGGCGGCCCGGCACGCTGGCCAGGCCTTCGAGCCCCGCCTTGATCTTCTCGAGGTCGTAGCCCATCCCCCACGTCGTCGCGGCCGCGGCGAGCAGGTTGTAGGCGTTGTGCTTGCCGATCAGGCGGCTCTGGAGCGTCATCTCCTCGGTGCCGAGCCACATCTTCATCTTCATGCCGCCGAAGTCGAACCGCTGGATCGCGGCCGTCACCGCGGCCTTCTTCTCAAGCGAGTAGCCGATCACCTTGCACCCGGCGCGGCCGGCCATGTACGCCGCCGCGGGATCGTCGAGGTTCACCGTGGCGACCGATTTCGGCGTGAGCTGCTCGAAGAGCCTCCCCTTCGCCGCACGGTACGAGGCGTGGGTCTTGTGGTAGTCGAGGTGGTCACGCGTGAGGTTCGTGAAGATCCCCGCGGCGAACCGGATGCCATGGGTCCGCGACTGCGCGAGGGCGTGCGACGAGACCTCCATCACGGCGCTGCGGCAGCCGGCCTGCACCATCTCCGCGAAGTACTTCTGGAGATCTTCAGGCGACGGCGTCGTCATCGGCGATGGAATCGCGCGTGAGCCAAGGTGGTAGTCGATGGTCCCGAGCAGTCCCACCCTCTCGCCCGCCGCACGGAAGATCGACCGGAGGAGCCAGGACGTCGTCGTCTTGCCCTTCGTGCCGGTGATGCCGACGACGTTGAGCTTCATTGTGGGGAAGCCGTGGAACCGAGCCGCGAGCTCCGCGAGCGCGATGCGGGCGTCCTTGACGAGCACGATCGGCACCTCCGAGTCCTTGTCTGGCTTCGACTCCGCGACCACTGCCGTCGCACCCCGGTTGACGGCGTCCTCGATGAAGGACCTCCCGTCGGCCTTCGTCCCGGGCACGGCGACAAAGAGGCTTCCCGAGCGCACCTGGCGCGAGTCGCAGGTGACGCCCTTGATCTCGACATCGCGGAACGCGACGCGCTCCCCCTTGAGGCCGTCGATGAGCTCGGCGAGACGCTTGGCCATGAAATCCCCCTCCTCTCCACGCAGGTACCGAAGCGTGGAGGTGCAGGTGTACTGATCCCGAAGTGAATGGACGGACGGCTGGCGGCGATTCCCCTTCGCCATTTCTGTTCCCCTCTCCTGCCGCCCGGGCTCTCACCTCCGGACAGCGTGCCTTGACCCCTACTCTCCCACTCTCTAACTCTCTCACTCTCTCACTGGCAAGTAGACCCACCCTCTCCTGACAACGGCTCCGAACACGGGCGCCGCGACGGCCGAACCATAGTGGGCGCCCTGCGGCTCATCGACGACGACCGCGATCACGACCTTCGGGTTCTCGACGGGCGCGAAGCCGACGAACGAGCTGATGTAGCCGTAGCGGTTGCCGCGCCGATCGAGCTTCTCCGTCGTTCCCGTCTTGCCGGCGAGCGTGACGCCGTCGACCTGGATCTCCTTGCCGGTGCCCGACTTCATCACCTGGGCGAGGATCGCTTTCATCTGCTCGCAGGTCCTGGTGCTCAGGATCTGCCGGACCACGGTGGGCTGGCCGGCGGCCTTCCCGCCGACCGTCGCGACGATGTACGGCTTCATCAGCCGGCCGCCGTTCGCGAAGACGCTCATTCCCGCGGCAAGCTGAAGCGGCGTGACCGCGATCTCGTGGCCCATCGGCACCGACGTGATCGTGTAGACCGACCACCGCGGCCATGCCGTCATGATCCCCGGCTCCTCCGCGGGCAGGTCGATTCCCGACCGGACGCCGAAGCCGAAGGCGAGCACCGCGTCGTGCAGCCTGTCCTTTCCGAGCACGGTGGCCCCGATCTTGATCGCGCCGATGTTCGAGCTGCGCGAGACGATCTCGGTCACCGGGAGCATGCCGTAGGCGTGGTGGTCGTGGAGCGTGCGCGGCCCGAACTTCCAGGTGCCGTTCTCGCAGTCGAACACGGTCTCCGGCGTAAGGAGCTTCTTCTCGAGCGCCCAGGCGACCACGAACGGCTTGAAGGTCGAGCCCGGTTCGTACGGCGCGGCGATCGCCAGGTTCCGACGGAACTTTGCAGCCTCGACGGTCGTCAGGTCGCGCGGCGCCGGCTCGTTCGGGTCGAACGTCGGCCGGCTGGCCATGCCGAGGATCGCGCCCGTCCTCGGATCCATCGCGACCACGGCCGCCCACCTCGGATGGTACTTGTCGACGGCGACGTCGAGCTCCTGCTCCAGGATCGCCTGGAACCGCGAGTCGACCGTGAGCACGACATCCTCGCCATCGACCGGCTGCTCAGGCCGCTCGAGGAGCTTCCGCTTCGCGTCGACCATGACCGTCGTCCGGATCTGGGCGCCGCGCAGCCTGAATTCCCTGCGCCCTTCGAGCCCCTCGCAGCCGACATCGTCGCTGTTGACGATCCCGACGACGGGCCCGAGGAGCTTTTCGTGGGGATAGACCCGGTCGTACTCCGTCATCACGAGCAGGCCCGGCAGCTTCAACGCCATCGCCGCGGCGAGCTCGGCGTCGCTCGCGAAGCGCTTGAGCCAGACGAAACGAACGACCTGGCCGTTCTCGCTGACGCGGTTCAGAAGCGCGGCGACGACGGCGGGGTCGAAACCGAGTGCCTGCGAGAGTCCTGCCGTCGCAACGGCGTGGTTCGGCACCTTGGTCGGATCGATGGCGATCGACGGACGCGCGACCGAAATCGCGAGGATCTGTTCGTCCTTCGTCAGGATCAACGCCCGGGGCGACCTGAGATCGCAGATGGCCCTGCCCTGCCGCTCGCTGGTGGCGGCATAGGCGGCATGGCGGGTTACCTGGAGGTCGTAGAGGCGGACGAGGAGCGCCGCAAAAATCGCAAATGCAACACCGAAGGCGAGATTCGCCTTCAGGCGACTCCAACGATCCACGGTCCCCTCTCTGGTTCGACTCGGCAACGCGTTGCGTTGCCTAGCTCACCACAAGTCCGCCCTTGCGGCCCCACGGTGAACGGTCCACGGTCCACGGTCCACGGTCTACGGTCTACGGTCTACGGTCTTCCGGTCGACGGGCTTCCCCGGCCCTTCCACCGGTTTCATCTCGACTCCCAACTCGGCCGCCTTCTTCGCCACTGCGTCGCCGCGCTTCCCCTGCGCGACGCCGAGCAGCAGCGTACGGTTTTCCTGCGTCAGCCTTGCGGCCGCCTCCTGCTTCTTCACCAGCGCGTACCGCAGCTTCGTCTCCTTTGCCTCGAGCAGAACGGCGACGACCGCCAGGTTCAGCAAGATCACCACGGCCATGGTGGCGCGCACGATGAATTCACTCACGCTCTCATGCTCCCACGCTCACATTCGTTCGGCGGCCCTGAGCTTGGCGCTTCTCGACCTCGGGTTGGCGCGAACCTCGTCGCGCTCCGCCTCGAGCGGCTTCTTCGTCAGGATCTTCACGATCCCCTCTTTCGCCTTCGCGCGAAGCGTGTGCTTCACGATCCGGTCTTCGAGGGAATGGAACGAGATCACGACGATCCGTCCGCCGGGGCTCTTCAAGTACTTATCGGCTGTTTCGACGATCGCCTTCACGTTGTCCAGCTCGGAGTTGACCGCGATCCGCAGCGCCTGGAAGACCCGGGTCGCCGGATGAATCCGTCCATGCCTCCCTACGAGGCCCTTGATGAACTCACCCAGCGCCCGGGTCGATTCGAATAGATCCCCGCGGGAGCGGTTCCCCCTCGCCGTCCAGAGCGCACGCGCGATGGCGCGGGCCTTGCGCTCCTCCCCGTACTGGCGGAAGAGGTTCTCAAGCTCCTTCTCTCCCAGGCTCTTGAGCAGGTCCGCGGCCGTCCTCCCGATACGCGAAGACATCCGCATGTCGAGAGGGGCGTCGCCTATGAAACTAAAGCCCCTCGATGCGTCGTTGAATTGCAGGCTCGAAACGCCAAGATCCAAGAGCAGGCCGTCGACGGCCGTGATGTCCAGTTTTTCAAGGATCAAGGGCAGATGGACGTAGCTGTCGCGAACGACGGTCGCCGCGCTTCCGAAGCGCGACAGCCGCTGCTCCGCGAGGGCCGCCGCCTGGTCGTCCCACTCGATCCCGATCAGGCGCGCCTGTCCGCCGGTCAGCTCCAGGAGCTTCTCCGCGTGTCCGCCCAGGCCGAGCGTGCCGTCGACATAGACGCCGCCCGGCCGCGGCCGGAGGAACTCCATCGCTTCTTTCAAAAGAACGGGCACATGCTCGGTCACGAGCACCGGCCGCGCGGCGGGCGTGAGGCCCGAGAAGCGGGTCCCCCTCTCTCTGTCTGCCCTACTCCCTGGCTCACTCCCGCCGCGCGGCCGACTCCTACAAGGTGAAGAAACTTGCGGCGATGCGGCTGAGCATGCTCTTCCTAGCTCCCACCGGCTCGACGCGCTTGCCGACCAGGCTCATCAGACTCCACACCTGCTCGCTGAAGTCGATCGTGCGGTACTCCGGCCCCATCTGCCGCACGCGAATCAGCCCGCCGTACAGGTCCTCCAGCGCGGGACGGAGCTGCTCCAGCTCGTCCTTGCTGATGAACTTCCGGCCCTCGCGGTCCAGCGTGCCCAGGAACGCCGCGACCACTTCCGACGACGACACCTCTCCGTTCGGCGCCATGGTCCCCTCTCTCTCGCTCCGTCGGCTCGCGGCGCTCTCCAACGCCGTTCGCCTCCCCCGACAAACCTAATCGGACCCCTCCGCCCACAGGACCCGACCGAGCCGGTCCTTGTACTTCTCCCGCGACCGCTGCGTCTCGGCCTGGTGCTCCTTCGGATCCCAGACTTCGATCCACTCGGGCATGCCGACCATCAGCACTTCCCTGCCGAGGCCGGCGTAGTCGATCAATTTCCCCGGAACCACGAACCGGGACTGGCCATCGAGCGCCGCGTAGTTCATCTGCCCCATGATGGCGCGCAGGAAGAACTCCGGCCGGTCCGTCTTGCCCGCTTCACGCATGATCTTGGATTTGATCTTGTCCATGTACGAGCGCGGGTAGAGCCGCAGGCACCGCTCGGCCATCGCGGGGTCGGCGACCATGAAGAGTCCGTCCCGATCGGCCTGCGACAACGTGGCGCGAAATATGGCCGGGACCACCAGCCTGTTTTTTTCGTCCATCGAAATCGTGCAGTCGCCGGCGAACATCGCGCTCCCCACAGTGTGGCACTGTCGCCACTTTTAACCCCACCGTTCCCCACGGAGACCGGCAGAGAGAGGGCGACACCGGCACTGACTTCGCCGAGGTCGCCCTGACTGAAAGAGTCTAACCCTCACTTCAGCCCAGTCAAGCTAGAAAATGCGCAAAATTCGAGCGGATTTTGAGTTTCCAGGTCGGGCTCAAGCCCTTGTACCCCGTGGCCACCCAACCCCCATGGGTAGCGCCCCCACACAAACCATTTATCATGCTTTTTTCAAGAAACCGCACGCAGAACGCCGATAAATCTCTCGTCATTCTCTCCGCGAGGAATCGGTACGACCTGTCATGAGGGAGGGGTGGCGCGAAAGCGCTCCCGAGTCGAATGAACATCCTTGTCTACGACGATCAGAACACGATCGGTCATCTCGTGCGCGCGGCGCTCGGCGGACGCCACCACCGTGTCTCGCTCTGCGAAGAGCCGGTCGAAGCGCAGCTCAAGCTCGACACCGCGCTCTTCGACGCGCTCGTGATCGGACCGGGCGGCGCGCCCAGGGAACTCGCCGACCACATCGAACAAGAGTGGCCCGCGCTGCCCATCATCCTCGCCGGCATGCCCGGCGACGCGCCTGTCTGCGATCCGATCGTCGCCGTCCTCCCCGCTCCGCTCTCGATCACCGACCTCGCCGCGGCGATCCGCGGACTCGAGCGCCGCGAAGCCCAGCAGCGCCGTCAGATGTACGACATGCCGGTCGACGTCATCGCCGGCGACAAGCGCCTCGCATGCCGCGTCGTCATCGCCGGCAAGGACACCCTCTTCCTCGAGCGCCGGCCGATCACGAACGGCGACACCGTCCCCGAGCTGCCCGACGATCCGCATATCACTGTCTCGCGCGGCACCGCCGCGGTTCGCGCCTGCATCGCCTTCGCCGACCGCACGGCCGGCGGCGTGAAGTACCTCGGCGTCCGCCTCGACGCGGAATCGGCAAAGCACCTCCTCGAGGCCCAGGTGCCCGAGGTCGTCGAAGCCGGCGTCTCGTTCCCGATGGGCGCCGCGATGGATGAGGCCGATCCGCTCGGACTGGAGTAACTCATGCTGAAAGCGTCGTACGTGCAGCGCTTCGCCCTCTCCTGCCCCGTCTGCCGCCACGACCGCATCCGCGAGCTCCGCCGCGTCCCCGCGCTCACGGACGGCCACGTGCTGACGACGTGCGTCTGCGAGCGCTGTGGAACCCAGATGCAGGTGGAAGAAGACCGGACCGGGAAGCCGGTGAAACGGTAGGACGGGGACCGTACGACGAAGACCGTACGACCGACGACCGACGACCGTAGACCGTAGTCCATACAACCTTGGATCGGCGCTGAGTCCGTTGAACTCCACGCCCGACCGCCGGTTCTCAACTACATGAGCCATCGCGCCGTCCTTCTGGGCGCTGCTCTCCCCCTCGCCGGCTGCGCATCTACCGTGCCGCCGATCTGCACGAACTCATAGACATCCAAATCGAGCGCTGACGGTCCACGGCCTACGGTCTACGGAACAGGAACTCCTTCCCGTCCCACTCCACGTACTCCGACGTCCCGTCCCAGTCCCCCAGCACGTAGATGTCCCGCCGCTTCGCCCGGTGCTCGCACTCGACGTGCATCGGCAGGTGGATGTGCCCGCAGATCAGCACCTCAGCGCCGCGCTCGAAGTGGCGCTTCGCCCCCTTCACGATCTCGTCCTTCGTCCAGCGGTACGACGGCGTCGTCTTCTTCGAAACGACCTTGAAGCCGCGCGCCATTCCGCTGCTGACCGCCCTCGGGATCGCCGTGAAGATCTTCTGCGGGATCGCGAAGTTCATCAGCCGCCGGTAGGCCGTGTAGTTCGAGTTCTTGTTGTAGATGAAATCGCCGTGCGCCGCGTACACGGTGCGGCCACCGAGCGAAAGCGTCACGCCGTCGCCCAGGATCTTCACGCCGGTCCGCTTCGCGAACTTCTCCTCGATGAGGTAGTCGCGGTTCCCGTGGATCCACCAGAGCTTCACGCCCGACTTCGCCAGCGCCGCGAACCCGTCGAGCACATCAAGGTAGTCGCCGCCCTTGAGCATCTTCGGCCCGATCCAGTAGTCGAAGATGTCGCCGAGCAGGTAGACCGATTCGAGCGAGCGGTGCGAGCGGAGAAAGTCGAGAAAGCGACGGTCTTTGTCGGTGCCCTGCGGCTGGAGATGAACGTCGCCGACGAAGACGATGCTCATCGCGGGCGGAGCACCACGTCGTCGACGCCGGAGGCGAGATGCGCGTGGTGCGAGGCGTGGCCGCGGCAGACCCCGTTCTGCGGCGCGCAGTCGGTCTCGTAGCGGACGCCGGCGACCGCGGCCGGGTAGGCGCCGTGCTCCCGCTCGTACCGCTCGACGAACTCGACCCGCTCGACGATGGAGACGCGGCCTCCCTCCGCGGGGCGCGACCGGAGACCGAGGGCGATCCCGGCAACGAGGATCAGCAGCGCGAAGGCCAGGGCCGACGCGCGCGGACGGCTCAAGCGGGCCGACGGCGGCAGCCACCGCCGGGACGGCCGCGCCGGGTCGCGGTAGAAATCGCTGATCGGCCTCACGGCATCATTCTAAGCAACAAGGCCGGCTCTTGCGAGCCGGCCTTGAGGATGAACGGAGGTTGATTCGACTATCCCATCGGAATCCACATCGCCTTCGACACCGCGCGCTCCTGGCGCTCGCCGATGTCGTCGACGATGATGATCGTCGCGCGGACGTAGGGCACGCGGATGGCCGTGCCGCCGATGCCGTCGTTCTGGCCCAGGCCGTTGCCGAGCGGATCGTAGGCTCCGCCGCCGGCCGCGGCCGTCGTGAAGTACGAGGGCTCCAGCTGCGAGAACGTCATGTTGTTCGCGAAGTACTCCAGGTTGAAGCTCGTGACGTAGTAGGCGAGCTCCGTGTCGTTGACCGGGTTGCCGAACGAATCAAGGGGGAACTGGTCGTAGACCGTCGGGTTGGTCGGGTTCGCCACGCGGGTGCGGCGCACGAGGATGTAGAGCGGCCGCGCGGTCTTGAGCGTCTTGTCGCGCGTTCCGTCCCCGGGGGCGACCACGCCGCTCGCGCCCAGCGCCATGTTGGCGGGGATCAGTTCGTAGGTGATCTCGCCGGTCTGGACGGTGTTGCCGATCGTCGTGGTGGCGCGGAAGACGATCTTGTCCGCGGCCTGCGAGTAATGGAAGCCGACGACGTTGTACTGGGGGTTGCCGCCGGGCGTCGTGACCTTGCCGTTCTCCATCGCGAACCTCTGTCCGCCGTTGAACGAGATGGTCCCGAGCAGGTCGTTCTCCATGATGTCGAGCGCGTGGCGCGCGTTCGTGTAGACCGTGATGCGCGCCTGGGCGATCGCCACCGTGTCGGTCGTCTTCATGAAGATCAGCGTGACGGCTGAAAGCAGGATGATCATCAGGATGATCGAAATCAGCAGTTCGATCAGCGTGAACCCGCGGTTCGTTCTCATCATTCCTCCCGCAGCCTTACTTGGTGGAAACCCGGTTCGTGAGGGTGCCGACCAGCTTCTTCGTCGTGGTCGTGCTGCCGCCGCCGCCCGTTCCGCCGCCGCCGGTCGAGTTGTTGGAGAGGCGGAAGATGTGGATGCGGAACTCGAAGAGCTTGACGATGCCTTCCAGGTCCGCGACCTGGTAGGTGCCGCCGCCCGGCTTGGCCGTGCCGATCAGGTACGCCAGCGTGTTGATCTTCCGCACGTCGAACGAGAATGCGAACTGCTTCATCGGGTCGGACGGGTCGCTGGTGACCCGGACGTAATCGACCGAGGCGAGGATCCAGCCGTCGCCGCAGAGCTTGAACTCGGGATCGGTCTCCGGGTTCGCCGCGGGATTGGTGTTCCCCGGGTGATGCTTCCAGTTGTCGGTGATCTTGGGCAGGTTGAACGTGTAGGTCGTGCTGGCGCCGTTCTGGAGGTCGTGCGTCAGCGTGCAGGTCCAGTCGCCCGTGCCGGCGTTGTACTGCGCGAACCGCACGGCCGTGGTCAGCGCGTTCGCGACCGAGTCGCCGGTGATGCCGGCCTGCGTCGTCTCGGTGGCTTCCTTGCCCGACTGGAGGGCGGGCGGGAAGAGCGCGAGGATTCCGACGATCCCCAGCACCATGATGATCAGCGCCAGCAGGATCTCGATCAGCGTGAGGCCCCGGTCGCGCCGCTGCATCCGTCTCATGTCAACCCCCATTGGTCTGGCCTTTTGAGTCCGGCCGAGTGAACTATTGGGCGTAGAAAGCGCTCTTGCGGATCTTGCCCGTGACCCGCTCGATGTCCATGGTCATCTTGTAGGGCCGGTTGTTCATCTGGATGATCAAGTCTCCGTCCGGCGGATTGCTGCTCTGCGCCGCCTCGAACGCGCCCGGCGTCAACTCGACGAAACCGGTGTTGAAGATGACGTAGCCGCTCGGCTCGAAGGCGACCCACTGCGGATTCTTGATGAACATGACGAACCGCGGCAGCTCGATCGTCCGCTCCGAGATCTCCGGATCCATGGCCGCGCCGTCCCACGTCTTGTTGCCGTTGCCGTCGCGATAGATCTGCATGCGGCCGCCGTCGGGCGCATTCGTGAAGACGATGAAGTGGACCACCCGCTGGTCGCACGACAGCTGCTTGCCCTGCGCGAACGCCTGCGTGATCACGATGGAGGCCTGCCGGATGCCCTGGCCGCGGAAGAAGACGTTCATCAGGGCCACGACCGTGCTCGCGATGATGATGATGATGATGATCACCACCAGAAGCTCGATCAGCGTGAAGCCGCGTTTGCTTTTCATCACCAGCTCCTAGTAGTCACGGATCCAGTTCGCCAGGTCGTCACCGTTGTCGGTGTCGCTCTTCCCCTTCGACCAGATGTCGACGGACTTCAGGTTGTTGCTGCCGGGGTTCGCGTACTGGATCACCTTCTGCCACTTGTCGTAAATCTGCACCGGGGGGTTCGGCTGGGCCGTCGACGCCGTCGGATCGAGCCAGTCCTTCTTGAACTCGATGATCGGGGGCCGCGCCGAGACGACGTGGGTCCCCGTCGTGGAGTACTGCTCCACGTGGTCCCGCTTGCCGCCGAGGTAGAAGTGCAGGTTCGCCGAGCCGCTGTAGGGGCTCGTCGGGGGGTACATCCCCTCGTCGGTCTTGTAGGCCTCGCAGGCCTGGTTCAGGACGTCCACGATCGCCTTCGTGGCCGTGTTACGAGACTTGTCGACCATGCCCTTGATGAGCACCACGAGGAGTGCGCACAGGACCGCGATGATCACGATCACGACGAGCAACTCGACAAGCGTGAAGGCACGGCGGGAGGCGGCTGCGATTCGGTTCATGTCGCCTCCTAGTCCCAGTTGTTGCACCCGTTCGCCACATTCTTGCAGTCCGGCAGCCAGAGGTCGAACGACGTCTTGTTATGCGCCGTCGCGTCGCCCTGGTTGCCCGGGTAGTTCACCGCGTTGTTCTTGTAGCTCACGAACTCGATTCCCGGGCGGATCGCGCTCTGGATGTTGCCGCTGCCGTCGAGCATGTCGGGCCGGAACTCGAAGTACGGGAGCTTCTTCGGCCCTGCCGTCGCGAGCGCCGTGACAAGGCCCGCCGTGCCCGTCGTCCCATCAGGATAAGCGTTCTGGTCCAGTTCGTAGTTCTTCGTGGCCTGCGTCAGGTTGTCAAGCATGTGCTCCATCGCACCCTGCTTGCCCGCGCACAACGCCTTCGTAAGGGCCGGCAGCAGCAGCGCCGCAAGGAGCGAGATGATGACGATGACGACCAGCAGTTCGACGAGCGTGAATCCTTGATTACGACCACGCATAGTGGACCCCCTTACCTGTGTTGTGTCCCGAACCCAACAAACAAGCAACCTGTATGCCTCAGGATGATATCCGAATTCCATGGACGCCAACATGTTGCGCGCGCCAATCCCACACTCTCCTCGGGATTGCTCCCCGCGCGGAACACTGCTCCTTCTCCCACATCACCAAGAGAAGGACCCCTCTTCCCCCCTTTCGCAGATTCCGCACTCTCCTCCACGGCCACTCTGCCGACACGGCCGATCCCGGGAAGGCCGACATCGCGAGAATCTGCTCCACCCGGGCCGTTCTCTCTTCCTTCTGCCGCGTTCCGTGCTACTATTGTTCACGAGCTAGGGCATTCGGGGGTTTTCTCGCACCACATGGGCAATAGAGTCGCGCTGATCTCTGACCTCCACTCGAACATCGAAGCACTCGAAGCGGTCCTCAGAGACATCAAGAGCCAGGGCGTCGAGGACATCGTCTGCCTCGGCGATCTGATCGGCTACGGGCCCAACCCCCGCGAGATGCTCAAGCACGCCTTCTCGTGGCACTGGTCGCTGCGCGGCAACCACGAGGACGCGCTCCTCTTCCTTGCGCTCGACTTCAACCCCGAGGCCGCCCAGGCCATCGATTGGACGCGCAATCAGCTCAACGACACGAAAGCGCCGAAAGAGGAAAACCACAAGATGTGGAACTTCCTCGGCGATCTGCAGGACATCCGCGAGGACGGCGAGGTGATGTACGTCCACGCCTCGCCGCGCAACCACACCAAGGAATATGTCCGGCCTCACGACATCCAGGACCGCGAGAAGATGGAGGAGATCTTCTCGATGATCAAGCGCATCTCCTTCTGCGGCCACACCCACGAGCCCGGCGTCTTCACCGAGGACATGAAGTTCTATCCGCCCCGCGCCTTCGCCAACAAGGTGAAGCTCAGCGACGGCCGCAAGTACTACGTCAATATCGGCTCCGTCGGCCAGCCCCGCGACCGCGACACCCGTTCGTGCTACACGATCTGGGATCCGGACAACCTCGCCGTCGAATTCCGCCGCGTCGAGTACGACTACCGCCGGACGATGGAGCGGATCTTCGCGATCAAGTCGATCCCGAAGCGCTTCGGCGAACGGCTGGAAGTCGGTCGGTAGTCCAGCGCGCTCACGCGCTACTGACGCGGCCTCACGTACCCGTCAACGTACCAGCGTCCATTCGGGCCCATCACCATCACCCACAGCTCCGTGGCGCCCGACAGGCTCGACGTGACGGTCGCCCCCGCCCGGTCGACGGCGACGCTGACCACGCGGCCCGACCGCAACCATGCCTTCGCCGCCTCGAAATCGGCGCGGAAGTAGTCCTGGTAGCACTCGCGCAGCCACGTGCTCTTGACGATCCCGTCGGGCGCCGTCGACGCACGGTCCGGGCGCAGCACCTTGTTCTCGCGCACCCAGTCCTCGAAGTCGAGCTTGAACCGCTCCGGCAGCTTGACCTCCCACTGCGCCCACTTCTTGTCCACGGTGCTCTGCGTCCGCTTGTAGAGCCAGTCGCTGACGTAGCCGCCCGTCATCCCCGCGTAGTGCGCAGGGAAGTCGCCGTCGATCGTCGCCTGCTTCCACGCCTCGAAGTCCTCGGCAACCCGCTGCTCGAGGCGCAGTTCATCTGCCGTCTTCTCCAGGTTGCGCTGCCGCGTCGGGTCGTTCGGCCTCTGCGGGGTCTCGGTGATGCACGCGGTCAGCCCGAGAAGTGCGGCGGCGGCGATCAGCTTCTTCACGACGTCGTCCTCCCACGCGCGATGAGCGCGGCGGCCTCTTCCACCGGCACCGCCTGCTCCGCGCCGTCGGCCATATTCTTCACCTTCACGACCTGCTTCGCAAGCTCTTCGCCCCCGACGACGACCGCGAACCGCGCCCCGGACCGGTTCGCGCTCCGGAACTGCGCCTTCACCGACCGCCCCTCGAAGTCAAGATCGCCCGACAGCCCTTTCGCCCGAAGCGCCTGGACGATGGAGAAGAGCGCCGCCCGCGCGTCCGGCGTGGCGGCGATGGCGTAGAAATCCGGAAGCGCTGCCGGCGACGCCGCGACCTTGGCCGCGTCGAGGGCAATGAGCACCCGCTCCACGCCGGCGGCGAAGCCGACGCCCCCGACCTTCGGACCTCCCATGCTTTCGACGAGGCCGTCATACCGGCCGCCGCCCCCGAGCGCGCTCTGCGATCCCAGGTCGGGCGAGCTGATTTCGTAGACGGTCCGCGTGTAGTAGTCGAGCCCGCGCACGATGCGCGGATCGACCGAGAAGGCCACCCCGGAGTTCGTGAGCCCCGCCTGCACTGCCGCGAAATGAGCCTTGCACGCCTCGCAGACGTTCTCCGTGATGGGGGGAAGCGCCGCCGTCTTCTCAGCGTCGATCTTGCAGTCGAGGATGCGGAAGACGTTCCGGTCCAGGCGCTTTCGGCAGTTCTCGCAGAACGTGGCGATCTGCGGTCCCAGGATCCCCTTGAGCTTTTCGCGGAAGGCGCCGCGGCAGGCAGCGCAGCCGATGGTGTTGATCCGGACGTCATACCGCGTCACGCCGCACAGCTTCAGGATCTCCGCGAAGACCGCGATCGTCTCGACGTCGATGAGCGGCTCCTCGGAGCCGAGCGCTTCGACCCCGAACTGCGTGAACTGGCGCAGCCGCCCCTTCTGGGGCCGCTCGTACCGGAACGCCGACCCCCAGTAGAAGACCTTCCAGAACGCCTGCTGCGCGAACGACTTGGCCTCGATCAGGGCGCGAATCGCGCCCGGCGTCAGTTCCGGACGAAACGTGTAGGAGTCGCTCGTCTCCCCCCGTGGAGGGACCGTGAACATCTCCTTCTCGACGATGTCGGTCGTCTCGCCCGTCGACTTGTAGAAGAGGTTCGTGTTCTCGAAGAGCGGCGGACGGACTTCGAGATAGCCGTACCGTCCGAAGACCTCGCGCACGGTGCGCTCCACGCGGTTCCACTGGGCGAGATCGTCGGGAAGCAGGTCGGCGGTGCCGTCAGGGCGCTTGATCATGGCTCACCGGTAGCCAAATCGGTGGTGTCATCGGGTCGTTTGATCATGAGGAGCCGAGAGTGTATGAGATGAAGGGGCCGCCTGCCATAACCGGCGGCGGGGGGCGCGGTTGACGGATCCCTGCACAAAGGGTAGCTTCTCGGCCACCCTGCAAGGCGCCAATGGACGGCGCTTCGCGGGCCAGCCACCTGACAAGGAGCTCACCTCATGGCCGTCGCGCGAGTCACCGAGATCACGGCGTCCTCCCCGAAGGGCATCGAAGAAGCGGTCAGCGAAGGTCTGCGCCGCGCCTCCAAGACGCTGCGGGGCGTCACCGGCGTCGAGATCCTCAGCATCAAGGCCAAGGTCAACAAGGGCAAGGTCGAAGAGTATCGCGTCAGCCTCAAGATCACCTTCATCCTCGAGGATTAGCCCCATGGGCGGAGGCTTGTCTCGAGCGAGGACCGCCCCGCCATCCGAGTCGAGAGGCCGGGCGTGAGCGCCGAAAGCTACCTCCGCAACCGCCGGCTCGCCTACGGGGTCGCCCTCGCCGTTCTGCTTCTGCTGACGGTCTACCTCCTGGCGGGCCGCCTTCCCGATGTTTACAGCCGGCCCGTGCTCCTCCCTGAAACCAACGCGCTCACGATACTCCACGATGCGCAGCGAGGCACCGAGCAGGACCTCGTCCAGATCGCGTTGACCCTCGATCCGACAACGCTGAAGCCGCGGGTGCTCGGCCGCTACCTAACGGGGCTTGCGGCGGCGCCGATGGGCGATCGCCTGGTCTTGTGCGCGACTCGAACGTCATCGGTCCAGATCGCCTCCGTTCCGCTCGACACGCTGACGCCGGCTCCGAACGCCCATCTCGCTTCCGTCCCGCTCGGCTTTCCGTGGCCCCAGGCGGTCATCCTGATGTGGCTGATGGCGATGCTCTTTCTCGCGATCACGCTCGTCTATCTCGGCTCGGTCCTGCTGAGGCAGCGCCAGCGCTACATCCTCGCGGCGCTGGGAACGCCCATCCCCGCCGGGCCGAAGCCGGCGGGCTTTCTCGCCCGACTCATGGCGCTCCTCATCGACTACACGCTGCTCTGGCCGCTGGAACTCTTCGCTCTCGAAGCGCTCGACGTCGTGCCCGCGGCGGAAGCCTCGCTCGACGGGCCGACCCTCGGCCTGCTCGCCTGCATCATCGGCGCGCAGATCCTCTACTTCATCGTCCTGGAGGCGCTCTTCGGCCGGACCCTGGGAAAGCGCCTCGTCGGCCTCAGGGTCGCGCGATTCGACGGCTCCCGCGCGAGCCTGCTCCAGGTCGTGGTCAGGAACCTCCTCCGCATCGTCGACGTCTTCTTCCTCCCGACCGCCGTCGTCACGAGCCTGGTGTTGATGGTGGTCACCGCGCGGCGCCAGCGCCTGGGCGATTTTCTCGCGCGCACGGTCGTGCTCGAAGACGACCCCGGCGTCACGCCGGAGTCGCCGGAGGCAGTCGGCCTGCGGAAAGTGCTGGAGCGGGCCGTGCAGCGCGCGAAGGAGCGCGAGCGCAAGTAACCCCGCTGCCCAAAAAGGAAAGGGCGCCTGCGCTGAGCGCCGGCGCCCTTGATCCCGTGGCGATTGCCGTCCTGTCAGCATTACCGTATCACCGCGACCCTGAGCCCGCAAGCCGCAACCGGAAAGGTCCCGCCAAGTCATCGTGGGCCTGGGGGGACTCGAACCCCCACGTTCCTTGCGGAACACCGACTTGACAGGACGGCGCGTCTGCCGATTTCGCCACAGGCCCGTTCAAGCCGGCCGTCGCCGACTCTTCGGAAACCCGCAGACGCCTTCCCCGCTGCTTGTAGTGAGCGAAGAAACGAAGAGCGTTTCTGAGTCGAACTACTTCAGGAGCACCTCCCGCTCGATCGCCTCCAGCGTGTCGCGCAGGGCGCGAACCTCCGCCAGCGTCGCCAGCCGGATGCCGCGCCGCGTGAAGCCCTCGAACGACGGCCCCTTGGCGTACTCCCGCACGTCGAGGACCGTCGAGGCCCGCGGCCCCGCCGACGACTTCACCACCCGAATGCGGTACTTCCCCAGCGTCGGGAACTCCCGCACGATCACCGGATCGGGACGCGCCTTGCGCTCCCCGTCCGAGGCGCCCGTACTGGGCGCGGTTTCCGACATCGCCGTCTCGTCCGCCATGCTGTCCTCCACAAAAAACCATGGAGGCTCTATGGCAAGTGCCGTGCCACGAAGGCCATCCGCAGCCCCTTGCGGGCCAACGGATTGCTATGTGCCCTATTATGTCACTGTATAAGTGTTACGTTTCGTAACGTACCACGTTACGTTTCGTAACGTTTTCGACCCCTTCCCGGCAATTTCGGCCGATACAATCTGCCGCCCATGGCCGATCCGCTCGACCTTCTCCTCACGGCCGGACCGCGGCTCGACCCCGCGGCGTTCGACGCGGTCCTCGCCCGCCCCGACCTCGCCGCCCGCCTGGTCGAACTGGTCGAGGACGAGGACCTATGGAGCGATGACGAGCCGCGCGCCTGGGGTGCGGTCCACGCCACCCTCCTGATCGCCTCGATGAAGCCGCCAGGCGCCCTCGCGATCCTCCTGGAGGCCCTCCGAAAGGCCGACATCAACGAGATCGCGCCGGTCGTCAACGAGATGCCGACGCTCCTGGCGTCGTTCGGCCCCGCTGCCGCCCCCGCGCTCCTCGCCGTCGCGGACGATCCGGGAGAGGAGTTTCTTGTTCGCAACGGGGCTTGCGATGCCCTCACGCTGATGGCCGTCCAGGACGCGTCGCTTCGCCCCGAAGTCGCCCGCCACCTGCGGGCGATCGCGTCGGACGATGACGAGGAGCTCGACCTCCGCGAAAACGCCGCCATCAGCCTCATGAACTTCCCAGAGCGCACCGACCGCGCCCTGCTCGTCGACCTGCTCAGCGAGATCTTCGACCGCGAGTCGATCAACCTCGCCATCGCCGGCGAGCCGGCCTTCACCCTCGACACGCGCCGGTCCCTGCGGGCCTTCTACGATGAGCCCGAGCCGACGCTCAAGCTGGACGTCGAGACCGACGAGCTCGACGACGACCTCTTGGACGAACAGGAGGTGCCCGACGAGATCGAGGAGATGCTCGCCGAGCCCGAGCCCGCGTCGCAGGAGCTCTTCGCCAAGCCGGAGCTCTTCGTCGTCGAGCGGAACGCCCCCTGCCCGTGCGGGAGCGGCAAGAAGTACAAGAGCTGCTGCGGGGCGGCGAACTAGGTCAGCTGCTTGGTGGACCGCCGCAGGGCCATCAGCGCCAGCAACGGCGCGATCCACATCATCGACCCCGACGCGCCCGCGCTGCCGCCGCAGCGATCGACCTGGCTGCTCCCGCCGCTGTCGCTCGACGCCGCCGGCGGAGGCGGAGTCCCGCCGCCTCCCGGGCTGTTCCCCGTCGGCGTCACCGGCGCGGTCGCCGTCGTCCCGTGGGCGCAGATCCACGACGAATCGGCCTGCGCGACGTAGGCCTCGCCCTTGGAGCTGTTGAAGAAGTGCGTGATCGGCACGTCGGGCGTCGTCGGCGCGAGCCCAGCCGGCAGGATGTTGACGAGCTTCCCGGGCCGGTTCGCGATGTGCGCGAAGATCTTGTCCGCGTACGACCCGTAGTTGCCCACGTAGCCGTTGTAGTACCAGCAGCCCATGTACCAGTTCTCGATGAGGCCCCGGTTCGCCTCGATCAGGGGCGACAGCGTCGAGCCGGCATTCGACTTGTAGGTGCTGAACTTGCCGTTGAGCACCTTGATGCCCGATTCGAGGTTGTAGGTCCAGTCGGTGCGGAGCTGCGCGAGGTCGTAGCTCGTCGCCGTCGATCCGGTGAGCTGCATCATGCCGAGCCCCGGCGGATTCGGCGACGACGCGCCGTTGTACAGGCCCGAGCATTCGGCCTGGTTGTGCAGCAGGTAGCCGTCAGAGGCGAACTGCCGGATCCCGCTCTCCTGGTAGGCGATGGCGACGATGACCTCGTAGGGAATGTTGTACGCGACCGCCAACGCCTTGGCCTCGTTGAAGATCTCGGCGTCCGTCGGATTCGCTCCCTGGTTCAGCATCCCCTGCTGCTGGAGCCAGCACTGGGAGTGCTGCTGTGCGTAGGCGGCCGACGCCATCACGCAGAGTGCGGCGAGCGAACCCATGAGGCGGCCCATATGCGTCTTCATGGGCTACGCAACGGCGGCGTGCGTGCGCTTCGTACAAGAAAACGCACCGGTGGGGAACGAGAACACCGCGGAGGGGGAACGGTCCGACTTGGTACTTCGAACCCGCCACCGCTCGCGCACTCCTTCTGGGAGGCGCGAGCTACGGCGTGGCACGCCGTAGCCTTTGGCGAAGGCGGCATCGAACATCGAACTTGCAATGCCCCTGAGCCGTTCTCAGGGGCGTTGCTCCTACGTCCCTTCCTGCCACTCCGCCAGGTACTTCCTCTGCTCGGGCGTCAGCTCGTCGATGTCGACGCCCATCGTCTCGAGCTTGATCTTCGAAATCCATTGCTCGACCTCGACGGGCACGTCGTTGACGGCCACCTTCAGCTTCGACTTGTTCTTCACGCACCACTCCGCCATCAGCGCCTGCGTCGCGAAGCTCATGTCCATCACGGCCGCGGGATGCCCCTCGGCGCACGCCAGGTTCACGAGGCGCCCCTCGCCGAGCACGTAGAGCTTCCGGCCGCTCTTCAGCACGTACTCGTCGACGTTCTCCCGCACGTTCTTCTTCACCGGCTCGGAGAGCTTGGCCAGCGCGTCGAGGTCGAGCTCGACGTTGAAGTGGCCGCTGTTGCAGATGATGGCGCCGTCCTTCATGAGCAGGTAGTGCTCGCGGCGCACGACATGCTTGTTGCCGGTGAGCGTGATGAAGACGTCGCCGATCTGCGCGGCCTCGGCCATGCGGCGCACGTCAAAGCCGTCCATCGTCGCCTCGAGCGCGCGGAGCGGATCGACCTCGGTCACGACGACCTTCGCGCCCATGCCGCGCGCCCGGCTCGCCACGCCGCGGCCACACCAGCCGTAGCCGGCGATGACGATCGTCCGGCCGCCGATGAGCACGTTCGTCGCGCGCATGATGCCGTCGATCGTCGACTGGCCGGTGCCGTAGCGGTTATCGAACATGAACTTCGTCTGCGCGTCGTTCACGCTGACGACCGGGATTTTCAGCGCGCCGTCGGCCGCCATCGCGCGAAGGCGGAGCACGCCCGTCGTCGTCTCCTCCATCGACGCGATGATGCCCTTGAGCAGCTCCGGCCGCTCCTTGTGCAGCGCGTTCACCAGGTCGGCGCCGTCGTCGAGCGTCATCGTCGGCTTCACGTCGAGCGACTGGTGGATGTGCTTGTAGTAGGTCTCCTTGTCCTCGCCGCGGATGGCGAAGGTCGGGATGCCGTAGTCGAGGGCGAGCGAGGCGGCGTTGTCGTCCTGGGTCGAGAGCGGGTTGGACGCGCAAAGCGCGACCTCGGCGCCGCCGGCCTTCAGCGTCCGCATCAGGTTCGACGTCTCCGTGGTGACGTGCAGGCACGCCGCGATGCGCTGGCCCTTGAGCGGCAGCTCCTTCTCGAACCGCGCGCGGATCGTCCGCAGCACCGGCATCTGGGTGTCGGCCCACTCGATGCGGCCCCTGCCCTTCGGCGCGAGCGACGGATCCTTCACATCGCTCGTCGTCGACTTCTTCGGCTCTTTCTTCACGGCAGCTTTCACAGCCATCTTTCGTTTTTCCTACGGTTGACGGTCCACGGTCCACGGTCCATGGTCAACGGTCTACTTCTTCCCCGCCTTCACGGTCTTCTTCGCTTCAGACTTGGCCCCGCCGCCGCCCCGGAGCGCGTCGACCTTCTCGAGCTTCTCCCAGGTGACCTCCGGCCGGTCGACGCCGATGTGGCCGTACCGCGCGCACGCCTTGTAGATCGGACGGCGCAGGTTGTAGTACTGGATCATCCCCGCGGGCGAGAAGTCGAAGTTGTTCTTCACGATCTCGGCGAGCTTGTCGTCGCTAACCTTGCCGGTGCCGAACGAATCGACCGTCACCGAGATCGGATGGGCCACGCCGATCGCGTAGCTGATCTGGATCTGGCAGATCTCCGAGAGGCCGGCCGCGACGACGTTCTTCGCCGCATGACGCACGGCATACGCCGCGCTGCGATCGACCTTGGTCGGGTCCTTTCCCGAGAACGCGCCGCCGCCGTGCGGGGCCGAGCCGCCGTACGTGTCGACGATGATCTTGCGGCCGGTCAGGCCGCAGTCGCCGAGCGGGCCTCCGACGACGAACCGCCCTGACGGGTTGATGTGATAGATGATGTCCTTGTTCACGAGCCCCGGCGGGAGCACCGGCTTGATGATCTTTTCGGTGATCTCCTGCTTCAGGACCTTGTTCGTGACGTTCGGATCGTGTTGCAGCGAGCAGACGATCGTGTGGATGCGCGCCGGCTTGATGCCGTCGTACTCGATGGTGACCTGCGCCTTGCCGTCGGGCCGCAGGAACGACAGCTCGCCGTTCTGCCGGACCTCGGCGGCGCGGTTGCAGATCTTCCGGGCGATGTCCATCGCCATCGGCATGTAGTTCTCGGTCTCGCTCGTCGCGTAGCCGAACATCAGCCCCTGGTCGCCCGCGCCGAGCTCCTTGCCCTTCTCCTTGTCCTCGCTGACCGCCTCGTCGATGTCGCTCGACTGGCGGCTGAGGGCGACGAGCACCGCGCAGGTGTGGTAGTCGAAGCCGACTTCCGACGAGTCGTAGCCGATCTCGCGGATCGTCTGGCGGACGACCTCGGGGATCTCGATGTACGTCTTCGTCGTCACCTCGCCGGCGACGAGCGCCATGCCGGTCTTGACCATCGTCTCGCAGGCGACGCGCGCCTCGGGGTCGTCCTTGATGATGGCGTCGAGCACCGCGTCCGAGATCTGGTCGGCCATCTTGTCCGGGTGGCCCATGCAGACCGATTCCGACGTGAAGAGCCAGCGACCGATACGCGCCATGGCGATTCTCCGAAGAAGGGTCCGACGAAAAAGCGGTACGAGAGGCGCAAGGTTATAGCAGGTTCCGGGGGCCAAATCTACGGCGGCGCATGCGGTGATGCAGGGGATGAGCTACCGGAGCCCCATCACGTAGTTCTTCCACTGGTCCTGGAGCTGCTTGAGGTCCTCCCGCGCGAAGGTCTCCTCGTACGCCTCGTCGCCGCTCGTTCCATCGACCAGCAGGCCCAGGTACTTGCCGAGCACCGGCTGGTACTTCCCCTCCTCGAAGTGCCGGAGGAAGTGGATCATGCTCCACGCCTGCGCGTACTGAAGCTGCGGCGCGATCCCGTAGAACTGCTGGGGCGACTCGCGCATGATCTGGGCGAAGGTGAGCACCGCGTCCCCGCGCTTCAGCACCCCCTGGAGCTGGGCGAGCCGCCCCGGCAGGACGCCCACCCCGGTCACGCGGCCCGCCTCCACCTTCGCACACGCCGCGTACTCCGCCATCCCCTCGTTCAGCCACGGCGGCGCACCCGAGACCAGGCCGTCGAGATACTCGTGGAACGACTCGTGCGTCATGGTCTCGATCGTATCGGCTGCCGACGAGTCCTCGAAGAAGAGCAGCTGCCTCACCTCGGGGACGTAGCAGCCGACCGAGTGCTCCATCCGGTTCGCGAGCGAGAAATCGGCGTAGACGTAGTAGCCCTCCGACGTGGCGAAGATGAACATCGCCGGCTTCTCGGCCCGCGTCCGGTTTCCCGGCACGAGCTCCGCGAACCACTTCCTCGTCGCCTCCAGCCGCTCGGCGTAGGAGACCGCCTTCGCCTTCACCCCCTTGGCGATGCGGTCGCGCTCCCCCTTGCTTGCCGCGACGGGAACCTCCGCGATGATCCGGTAATGCTCCGACTCGACCAGCTCCGACGCCGTCCAGATCGGCCCGCTCACCGCGTTCTTCAGCCGCTTCGCGGCGCGGCGCATCGACAGGTCGGCCGGCGACAGGCGCCACGCCAGCTCGATCTCCTCGAGCGCCTCCTTCGTCTTTCCCGCGTAGTAGAGCAGCCGGCCATGCAGGAGCCGCGCCGCCGAGAGGTCCGGTACGGCGTGCAGCGCTTCAGCGATTTCACGCTCCGCGTCGGCCGTTCGGTTCCGCGCCATCAGCAGGGTCGCGAGCGCGAGCCGCGCCTCGACGAGCTGCGGCTGCGCTTTCACGGCGGCCGTGAGGTCGGCGAACGCACCGTCGCGGTCGCCCTCGTACTGGTGCCGCCATTCGGCGCGGTAGTAGAGCAGCGGCGCCAGCCACGGCGCCTCGCCGACCGCCTGGTCGAGCAGCTCGCGTCCTTCGTAGACCCGCTGGTCGTACTCCTCCGCCGACTTGGACGACGTGATCCGCGCCCCGATGGCCCTCACCGCCCGCAGCCGTTCGATGACCGTCGCCGGAATCGCCGACCCGATCTCCGTTTCGATCGCCAGCGGTGCCGCCGGCGACGAGGCGAAGTCCCGCACGGAAACTGGCGATGCGGCCATCTCCTCCTTCGTCAGCTTCGCGTCCTTCGCGAGCTCCGACTCCAGCACCGTCGCCCGCTCCGAATGGAGCCTCTGGACCCAGTCGGGCGACGCGCGCCCGTCGATCCTGACGGTCGTGAACGACGCGGAGCCGCCCCGCCCCGAAAAGTCGGCGCCTCCGATCAGCGCCTGCACCCGTTCGAACCGCTCGACCGACCCGGTCCAGACGGTCGTCCCCGCGAGTCCGACGGAAACCCTCGTCCCCTCGATCGCGAGCTCGAGAGTCCCCGGCGAGTTCACCTGGCCCCGCGAAAGCTCCACCTCCTGCTGTCCGGCCCGGCGGAAGATGCGCCACACGCCGGTGGCCTGCACGAGCAGCAGGATCTGGTCGGGATCGCTGCTGTCCGCGTCGACGAGAATCCCCAGCACGTAGCCGCTCTCGGCTTCAGCCGTGCCCGTCGTCGCGCGGATCCGCACGCGTCCGGCGAACTGCATCTCCTTGAGCACGGCGTAGAAGAAGCCCGCGCCGGAGAACGTGATGCCGCGCGATCCCGCCGTCGCCTTCCCGCTGAGGGTCGTGAAGTCATTCACCTGCTCCGCGGGGCGGAACGTGTACGTGATCGACAGGTTGTCGCCGGAGAGCGCGACGTCGCCCCGCAGCGAGGCGATGCCGCGGGAGATCCGCGCCAGGTCGGGCATCGACTCCGCCAGCTTCGGATCGGCCTTGAGCGCGAGACCGAAGAGCGTCCCCGCGGCGCTCATCGCCCCGCGCCGGACGGCCCACTTTCCCGCTTCCATCAGGTCGCGCCCGTTGCCGGGATCGCACGCCAGCACCAGCATCTCGCCGAAGAGCTCCGTCCTGATCGCGTCGATCCCCCACGCGAACTCGATTCCTCCGCCGCCGAGGACGACGTGCGCCGCGTTGAACTTTTTCACGCTCACGGAGTCCGGCAGGTCGACGCCGAGCGACTTCAGCGTCCACGGCTTCTTCGCCGACTCCTCGACGAGACGCTTCTCCCACCGCGCCATCCGCGCCGACTCGATGCGCGCGTCGGCCGCGATCTGTCTCCGCGCCGCCTCGACGCGGGCGAGCGCCGCCGCGCGGCGCGACGCGAGCTTCTCGCGAATCTGGTCGGTCGCCTTGGCTGCCTTCAGCTCTCCAAGAATGAGCTGCGCCTCGGTTCGCACGACGAGGTGCTCGCTCTCGAGGAACCGCTTCAGCGCCGCGTCGGGATCGGCTCCGGCCGCCGCGCGGGCGTTCTCGAGCGCGATCAACTCCTCGATGGCCGCGAGCTCGCCGGCGCGCTCCTTCTCGCGCGTGCCGTCGATGTCGAGCTCCTCGGGCGCCTTCCATTCGGCGAGCCGCTGCTGCGCCTCCTGCGGCTTGTGCTGGCCGACGAGGTTGCGCACCTCCATCTTCACGGCGCGATAGGCGGCGCGGTAGAACTCGTTTGCGCGCCGCTCGGTCTCCTCGAGCTTCGAGCGGATGAAGTCGTCGGCGCGTCCGTCCGATTCCGCGAGCAGCGCCGTCCAGGCGCGGTGGAGGGTCCTGCACTGGCGCGGATCGGCCTTTTCGCGGGCGAGCAGCGCGTCGATCTTCGTCTGGATCGTCTCGACGGGCGCAGGCTTCGGCTTCGGCTTCGGCTTCTCGACGACGGGCTCCGGCTTCGGCGACGGCCGCACGAGCGCGGCAATTCCCATCACGAGGGCGAGCGAGCCCATCACGCCGGCGATGATGTACGGAAGGCGGTTCGGCCGCTGCGCGGACGTCGTCGCGGGAACCGGCGGCGGCGGCGGGACCGGCGGGAGCTTCCCGGGCGCCATCGGTTTGCCGCACTTCGGGCAGGCGATGCCGCCTTTCAGGACCCGTGCGTTGACCTCCTGTTCATGACGGCAGCCCGCGCAGCTCACGGCGACTTTCCCCGCCATCGACGAGACTTCGTCGACCTGCGCCTTCGTGACGATCCCGCTCTTGATGAGCGCGGCGCCGAGCTCGAGCCCCGGCTCCTTCCCCATCGTCGCGATCGCGGCGTTGAGCTGCTCCATCGTCGCGAGGCCCCGCGTGATCAGGCGGTGCCAGAGGAGGGAGTCGCGCGGGGATTCGGACACTGGGGAGAGTCTACAACGATTGCCGAACGGCCGGTGTCTGGCCCGCCTAATTCACGAATCAGCTGACGCCGATTCATGAATTGCGCGCCCTTCTTCGTGAAATAATGCGGGCTGGGAATGTGATGACCTTGCTTCTCGCGGCGCTGCTCTGGCTGCAGGATGACCCGGCTCGCTTCATCGAGTCGCTCGGCTCCACCGACCCGGAGGCTCGCGAGAGCGCCGAAGCGGCGCTGATCCGGCTGGGCACGGGTGCGGTCCCCGCGCTCCGCAACGCGGCCCGAACGGCCGACCTCGACCTGCGGTCTCGTCTCACGGCCGTCATTTCGAAAATCTACCGCGAGGAGCGCCGCGCGTTCCTCCGGAAGTCGCTTTCCGCCGCGTTTCAGGCCGCCATTCCCACGGTCGCCGACGCGGCCACGTCGGAGACGGCGGCGGAGTGGCAGCAGCTGCTCGGGGAGGTCACGGGATGGAAAGCGGTCCGCGACGGCGATGCCGTCACGTTCTACGGCGACACGCCAAAGTACGCCGAAACGACGCGCCGCGAGTTTCTCTCCCTGGCGATCTCGTACGCCGCGGGCGTGTGGCGCAGCGATGCCGTCGAAGCGTTGATCTTCGGACTCGCCGAGATCCTCGACATCGCGCTGCCCGATCCGCTCCTGTCGATGCGCCTCGCGTTCCTCGAGGCGAGAAACGAAATCCCCGGACCGCTGCGGTTCGAGGTCCTTCCCCCGCAGCGTGGCCCGACGGCGATCGACAAGCTGGACGATCCGCAGGCCCGGCTGGCGAAGGGGTCTGATCGCGGGAAGGCGATCGACGCGCTCGCGTCGCTGACGAAGCACCGCGACGAAGCCGTCCGTATCGACGCGCTGCGGCGCCTCGCGGCCCTGCCTGCCGACGGAAAGGCTGACGCGATCATCGCCTGCCTGGCGGACGATTCCCGGCTCGTGCGTGACGAAGCCGGGCGAGCGATCGCCGAGCTTCAGTTCGAGGCGGCGACGGAGCCGCTGCTGCGAATGGCCAAGACCGAGTCCGGCCGGGCGCTGGCCATCGCCACGCTCTCGAACCTGGGTGTCGCCGAGGCCGTCCCGCTGCTCGAGGAAGCCCTGGGGGATGAGCTCTTCCAGACGCGCATGGGGGCTCTGCGCGGCCTGGGCCGCTGCCGATCAACGAAGAGCGTCGAGAAGATCCTCCCGCGTCTGAAGGACTCGAATTCGGTCGTCCGGATGATCGCGGTCAGGACCCTTGGCGAAATCCACGCCGACTCCGCCGCCGACCGGCTCATGGCGCTGCTGAAGGACCCGGAACTCCGCTCCTTCGCAGCGGAGGCGCTGGGCATGATGTCGTGCGAGACGGCCATCGACGCACTGATCCGCCTCCTGGAGAGCATCGATGCGCCGACGCGCGAGGCCGCGAGGCTGGCGCTGCTGCGCATGGGGCGCAAGGAAGGCCTGGCGGAGCTGCCGCGCTCGCTGTGGCCCGAGCTCGCCTGGGACGCGAGCGGCGTCGCCGCGCACGACGCGATGAAGAAGGTGCGGGCCGCAAAGCTCCCGACGCGCCGGTTCGCCGACACGCTCGAGGCGGTCCTGGGGCAGTGGTCGCACGACACGAAGATCGAATTCGTCGTCGAGCTGCCGAAGGAGGCGCTCGCGAAGGAAACGGCGATCTACCTGCTCCCGGCGGCGGCGACGCTCGACGACGCACTGCGCCAGCTCATGCGTCAGCGCATCTGCCGATTTGCGGCGACGGCGGACGGGAAGATCCGCGTCACGCCGGGCCCGTGATCCGCCCTACAATCCCCGCGTGCTTCTCTTCGGCACTTCGTCGTGGTCGGAGAAATCCTGGGTCGGGCCGTTCTACCCGGGCGGCACGAAGCCGGCCGAGATGATCACCCACTACGCGTCGCGCTTCCCGACCGTCGAGATCGACTCGACCTACTACGCCGTCCCGGCGCCGCGCGTCACGCAGGGCTGGGCGCGCAAGACGCCCGACGGCTTCATCTTCTCCGCCAAGTTCACGCGGACCATCGTCCACGGCGGCGAGAGCGCGACGCCCGATCCGTCGAAGCTGCTGAAGCGCGACGTCGTCGGCAAGGACACGGACGACTTTCTCGCGGCGATGGGAGAGCTCGGCCCGAAGTGCGGCCCGCTCGTCCTCCAGTTCCCGTTCTTCAACCGCCGCTGCTTCGCCTCGGCCGCGCCGTTCCTCGAACGGCTCGACGGATTCCTCGGGACGCTGCCTCCGACGTTCCGCTACGCCGTCGAAGTCCGCAACCGCGACTGGCTCGGTGCGCCGCTCCTCGACATCCTCAAGCGCCACCGCGCCGCGCTCGTGCTCGTCGACATCGTGAACATGCCCCACCCCGCCGACCTCGTCGACATCCTCGACATCGTGACGACCGACTTCGTCTACGGCCGCCTGATCGGCGACCGGCACATGATCGACGCGATCACGTCGAGCTTCGACAAGATCGTGGTCGACATGCAGGCGCGGCTGGAACGGTGGGCGGCGCTCCTGAAGCTTCTCCAGCTCAAGTCGCCGAAGATCTACCTCTATGCGAACAACCACTATGCCGGCTACGCCCCGACGACGATCGAGATGCTGCGCGAGCTGACGGGGAAGCCGTGAAGCCACTCTGGATGGAGACTCGCCGCAGGCCGGCCTAGGGAAGGACGACGGTACTGTTCGGACTGCGAACTCGCTTGGACAGGTAGGCGATCGCCACGAACCACAGCGCCAAGCCGTCACCAATGGCACAAAGGCCGGCGATCCGTTCGAATGGACGTCCGTCGGGAAACAGTCCTACGCTGTAAAAGGGCCTCGCGAGCATGACATAGGACGCCGACGCCAGCGAGCAGGCAAGAGGAAGCAACCACCAGAGTCGGCGGGTCCCGAGTGTCATCAGACCGTTCACCACTCCCGACAGCGCACAGAACGTGTAGACGGAGAGAATGACCTTGCTGAACATGATGTCGTCCAACGCGTCGCCTCCGCCACTTTCGGCGTAGTATTCGTTCGCGTCACGATTGGCCTTGATCGCGCGGGCAAAGGGGGCGATCCAGAGTCCAACGAGGGCGAACAGGCAGAACGCTGCAAGTAGCCGCATCTCTCTCCGGAAAGAGACTACCACACGCTCACTCCGTAAAATGCCGCCCATGCCACAAGACCGAGCCAACCGCCAGCGCCAGCTTCACGCCAAGTCCGCCGCCATCGCGCGCGACCGGATCCGCCAGGCCGAGAGCCGCCTCGCGGAAGGGGACGCCGCAGTCTTCGAAGGCGAGAGCGGCGACTGGATCCGCGGGCTCGAAGAGACGCTGGAGCGCTCCTCCGCGAGCCTCGTGAGCGGAGCGCGCGAAAAATTCCTGCCGCCGGGACACAAGCTGGCCGGCCCGGCGCTCCGCGACCAGCTCATCGCCTACTACCGCGGCCTGTTGAAAGTCTGCGTCGACCGGATCGACGACCTCACGCGCGACCAGCTCGGCATCGCTTCGGAGCCCTCCGTCATCTACGCCGGGCTGCCGGTGCTGCACCTGCCCTCCGACGCCCTCCTCTACGGCGCCAAGCCGGGGGGCGCCGCGATGTCGGCAATGCTCGCCGCCGGCGGATCGGCGATGCAGACCGCGCTCAAGTCGGGCCTCGCCGCCTCGAGCCGCCAGCCGGGCGAGTTCGTCATCACCGACTCGTTCGGGCTGTCGCCGCACGGTGTGAAGTGGGTCGTCCACCTGCTCGCCCAGGAGGCGGCGCCCGACAAGCTCGGCGCCGGCCTTCTGAAGGGCATGCGCGACGTCCTCGCCCGCTTCGGCGGCTCGATCACGATCGGCCTCCTGGGGACCGAGGCCGGAGTCAGCCATGCCGACGCCGCGCGGACGGCCGTCAAGGCCATCGATGCCTTCGGCCCCGACAACGGCCTCGAGATCTGCGTGGCGCTGCCGTCGAAGGCGGAGCGCGAGGCTATGCGCGCGGTCCGGGGCCGCTGAGCACGGCCTCGATCACCTCCATCGTCCTCGCCACCGCCCCCTTCCCCCGCTCCAGCACCTGCTTCGCCTTCGCACCCGACTCCTTCGCCCGCTCCGGATCGCGTACGAAGTCGAGCACCGCGTGCGCCAGGTCCGCCGGCTCCGCGAGGACCCGCATGCCCCCCGCCGCCGCGAGCTCGTCGACGACCTCCTGGAAGTTCGCCACGCTCGGCCCGCCGACGATCGGCTTCCCCACCGCCGCGGGCTCCAGCGGATTCTGCCCGCCCCGCGCGCAGAACGTCCCGCCGATGAAGACGACGTCCGACGCGGCATAGGTTTTCGCGAGCTCGCCCACCGTGTCGAGCAGCAGCACCTCGCCCCCCGGATTCGGCTGCGAGCGGCGCGAGAGGGTCAGCCCCGCCTTCGTGATCAGCTCGACCACGTCGCTGACACGCTCGAGATGGCGCGGAGCGATGAGCAGCCGCAGCCCCGGCTCCATCGCCTTGAGCTGCAGGTAGGTCTCGACGAGGATCGTCTCCTCGGGATCGTGCGTGCTGCCGCCAACGAGCAGCCGCTCATCCTCCTTCACGCCCCACAGCGACCGCAGTTCGCTGCGCGCGGCGACGGGATCGAACGCCAGCTCCGCGTCGTACTTCAGGTTGCCGGTCACCGTCACGTTCGCCATCGGCACGCCGAGCTCGACGAGCCGCTGCGCGACCCCGTCGCTCTGCGCCCCGACCTTCGGCAGCCGCCGGAAGATCGAACGGAAATACCACCCGAGGCGCCGGTACCGCCGGAACGCCCGATGCGATACGCGCCCGTTGGCGATGACGATCGGGATCTTCTTCCGCTCCGCGATGCGCACGAAATTCGGCCAGACCTCGAGCTCGATGAGCACGATGACGTCGGGCCGGACGCGCCGGATCGCGCGCCGCACCGCGAAGCCGAAATCGAACGGCCAGTAATGCACGCGCGCGCCGGGCCACGTCTTCTCCGCGTTCTCGCGGCCCGCCATCGTGGTCGTCGAGACGTTGAGCTCGATCTCCGGATGGCGCTTCTTGAGCTCGCGGACGAGCGGCTTGGCGACGTTCACCTCGCCCACCGACGCGCAGTGCAGCCAGATGCACTTCTTCTCGCCGTCCCGCCTCGGCGCCCCGCCGAACCGCTCCCCCAGCCGGTGGCGGTACCGCCGGTCGCTCGCCATCTTGAAGAGGAGCACCGGTGACGCGAGCAGGCCCACGGTCGCGTACCCGAGATCTAGCAGCAGGCCCACTCACTCATCCCTTGAGTCCGTGACACTTCTTGTATTTCTTCCCGCTCCCGCAGCTGCACGGCTCGTTGCGGCCGATCTTCGGCCCCGCGACGATCGGCTTCGGCTTGTCCTCCTCGCCCTCGCCCTCCTCGCCCTCCTCGTTCCGCACCCGCGCCGTCGCCAGCGTCGACTTCACTTCCTCCTTGTAGTTCGTCCCCGCCTTCCACCGCTTCGCCAGCCGCTCCTCGTCGACGGCGACCTGCTGCATCTTGAAGAGCAGCCCCGTCACGTCCTCCTCGATCGACTCCATCATCGCGTTGAACATCGCCGTCGCGTCGCGCTTGAATTCGAGCTTCGGATCGGTCTGCGCGAAGCCGCGCAGGCCGATGACGTCGCGCAGCTGGTCCATGTTGTAGAGCAGGTCCTTCCACTTCTCGTCGATCTTGGAGAGCGTCACGTACCGCTCGGCGTTCCGCATCATCTCGCGGCTCACCTTCTCGAGCATGTCGGCCTTCGCCGCGACAATCTTGTCGAGCGTCGCGCCCGCCGACTCGTCCCGCCCCTTCCTCGTGATCTCCAGCGGATCGACCTCGACGTCGAAGTCCACCTTGATGTGCCGCACGAACACGGCGGCGTCCGGCGCCGGCGCGTCCTTCTCGGGGAGATGGCGCCGGGCGAGCTGCTCGACCCGCTTGCGCACCTCGTTCACGCCGAAGATCCGCTCGCGCTCGAGGTAGATCCGCTTCGCGCTCTCCAGCAGCATGTCGTACGCGTCGGCGACCTGGTTGATCGCGATCTTCGGCTTCTGGCCGAACCGCGACTCGAACCAGGCGAGCAGCCCGTCGATGTCGGCCTCGCCCCGGTTGGGCACGAACCGCGAGACCGCGTCGCCGATCCGGTTCTCGATCATCGGCAGGATCAGCTCGCGGATGTCGCGGCCGGCGAGGATCTGCTGGCGCATCTTGTAGACCACGTCGCGCTGCTTCGCGCGGACCTGGTCGTACTCGACGAGGTTCTTGCGGATGTCGAAGTTGTACGCCTCGACGTTCTTCTGCGCCTTTCCGATGGCGCGGCTGACGAGCTTCGACTCGATGCGCTCGCCCTCCTTGAGGCCGAGCTTCTGGAGCGCCGCCTTCATCCACGGCGGCGCGAACTTCCGGAAGAGGTCGTCGTCAACCGAGAGGAAGAACTGGCTCGAGCCGGGGTCGCCCTGCCGCGCGCAGCGGCCGCGCAGCTGGTTGTCGATCCGGCGCGCTTCGTGCCGCTCGCTGCCCAGGATGTGAAGGCCGCCGAGGGCCGCCACGCCGTCGCCGAGCAGGATGTCGGTGCCGCGGCCCGCCATGTTCGTCGCGACGGTGACGGAGTCCCTCTGTCCCGCCCGCGCGATGATGTAGGCCTCCTTCTCGTGGTACTTCGCGTTGAGGACCTCGTGCTTGATGCCGCGCAGCATCAGCCGCTGCGCGATCTCCTCCGAGAACGCGACCGACGTCGTGCCGATGAGGATCGGCCGCCCCGTCGCATGCAGCTTCGCCACCTCGTCCTCGATCGCCTCGAACTTCTCGGCAAGGCTGCCGAAGACGACGTCCGGAAAGTTCGTCCGCACCGTCGGCTTGTTCGTCGGGATGACGCAGACGTCGAGGTTGTAGATCTTCTCGAACTCGACGGCCTCCGTCGCCGCCGTGCCGGTCATGCCGGCGAGCTTCGGGTAGTGCTTGAAATAGTGCTGGAGCGTGATGGTGGCGTAGGTCTGCGTCTCCTCCTGGATCTTCACCCCTTCCTTCGCCTCGATCGCCTGGTGCAGGCCGTCGCTCCACCGCCGCCCGGGCATTTTCCGGCCGGTGAACTCGTCGACGATGATGACCTCGCCGTCCTCGATCACGTACTCACGGTCGCGCTGGTAGAGGTGGCGCGCCTTGAGGCCGGTCTCGATGAAGTGCGGCCACTCCATGTTGTCGCCGGTGTAGAAGGAGTCGACCCCCGCGAGCTTCTCCGCCCGCTCGATGCCCCGCTCCGTGAGGAAGACGACGTGCTCCTTCTCCTTCACCACGAAGTCGCCGGTGAAGATCTTCTCGCGGTCCTTGCCCATGACCTCTTCGCCCTTCTCGAGGGCCTTGGAGACACGGTCGGCCAGGAAGTACTTGTCGGTCGCCTCGTCCGTCGGGCCCGAGATGATGAGGGGCGTGCGGGCCTCGTCGATGAGGATCGAATCGACCTCGTCCACGATCGCGTAGTTCGGCAGCCGCTGCACCTGGTCGTCGTGCCGCACCTTGAGGTTGTCGCGGAGGTAGTCGAAGCCGAACTCGTTGTTCGTGCCGTACGTGATGTCGGCGGCGTAGGCCTCCTGGCGCGTGATCGGCCGAAGATGGTGCATGCGGTCGTTCACGTCGGGCTGGAAGTTGCGGTCGTACATGAACGACGTGTCGTGACCGATCGTCGCGACGGAGACGCCGAGCAGGTCGTAGCAGGGCCCGTTCCACTGCGCGTCGCGGCGCGCGAGGTAGTCGTTCACCGTGACGATGTGGACGCCCTTGCCGGTCATGCCGTTGAGGTAGGCCGGCAGCGTCGCGACAAGCGTCTTGCCCTCGCCCGTCGACATCTCCGAAATCTTGCCCTCATGCAGGACCTGGCCGCCGATGAGCTGGACGTCGAAGTGGCGCATCTTGATGGTGCGGCGCGCGGCTTCACGGCAGGCGGCGAACGCCTCGGGGAGGAGCTGGTCGAGCGTGTCGCCCTTCTTGAGGCGCTCGCGGAACGCCTTCGTCATCTCGCGGAAGGCGGCGTCGGGAAGCGCCTCCAATTTCTGTTCGAGAGGATTGATCTCGTCGAGCACCCGGCGCCAGTAGCGCCTGAGCATGCGTTCGTTGGCTGTGCCGAAGAGGCCGCCCAGCAGCTTGCCGACGGTTTCGATGATGGTGTCGATGAATTCCATAGAAGACCCGGAAGAAGAGAAGTACGAAGTATGAAGGCGTAGTACGAAGGGAAGGATGAAGTGAGGCCGATCAGGGCTTGGTGCGGAAGAACGGCAGGGCGAGGTCGTAGAGGATGATCGCGCGGACGTCGTTGAGGACCGGCGCGATGGAGGGCATCGTCGGCGGCACGGGAGCCGCGTGCGTGGGCGCGGGGATGACGACGTCGATCGCCGGCGCCCGATGGACGACGGTATCGACGGAGGACGTGATGACGTCGATCTCCGCCCGGGTCGGCTGGCCCTCCGGGGAGCTGCAGCCGACGGAGGAGGCGATCAGGATCGCGAGTGCGTGCGTCATGGCGGTTAGGAATTATACGAGCGACGGGCGACTCCATCACGCGGAAAAGGCATAGACGAAAACGGGGCCCTCCGGGTCCCTCTTTGTATACTGGCCCGCATCATGAATCTCGCCACGCTCGCTCTTGCCCTTCTGCTTCAAACGCCCGCCCAGCCGCAGGCGCCCTCCGGGCCGCCCGGCAGGACCACGGCCAGGGCAGGCGACGAGTCGTTCGTCTTCGAGGGCGGCGGCTTCACGATGAGCGAGCGGTCGCTGAGCATCGCGGGCGGGCCGGGCGTTCCCGGCGTCCGCTTCAACTTCGGCTCCAGCGACGGAAAGACGTGGTCGCCGGTCGGCGCCGACCAGAGCGTCTGGCTGACGGGCCAGCGAGGCGGCCAGGTGAAGAACCCCGCGGTCGTCATCAACTCGACCGCGGACAACCGGTTGACGGCGACGTGGACCGCGATGCTCACGGAGCAGCGTGAAGGCGGCCCCGTCGAGGTTCCCCTGAGCGGCACGTTCGATCTTCCCAACCGGGGCCGCGCGCTGAACGCGCCGGGACCGAGCGTGGCCAAGGGCGGCATCGCGCTCCTCGGCATCGTGATCTCGCTGGCGGCCCTGGGCGGGCTGCTCATCGGCGGCGTCTGGATCGCCATCGCCGGCTTCAAGGAGTCGCCGCTCTGGGGCTGGCTCACGCTTCCCGCCGCCGGGCCGATCGTCTTCGTCTTCCTCTACTGGGGCGTGGGATCCGGCAGCCTGATGGTGTTCGGCGGCCTCGTGAGCATCGTCGGCATCGTCGGCGCGGTCGCGTTTTCGATGCGCCATTGGGACATCGCGAGAGTTCCGTTCATCATGTACACCGTCTGCCTGATCGCCTTCGGGATCTTCGTCGTCGCCCTCATCGTCGGCCAGGAGAAGCGGCCGGAGCGCCAGGAGAAGGGGCCGAAGTTCTACGAGAATCAGAAGCCGACGAATACATGACCCCTCCTTGATTCCGCAACGGCGGCGCTCCCCAAGGGGGATTCCCGCAATGGGATTCCGGGCCACAGCACTCATGAGGGCATGACCGCCCTCCTCCTCCTCGCGCTCCAGGCCGTCGACGTCGCCGTCGGCGGAGAATCGTTCACGCTCGACGGCCTCAGCGTCGTCCGCACGCAGGACGCACTGGTCCTATCGACGCCGACCGAGCGGCCCGGACTCTCGCTCATGCTCGTCCGGAGAAACGGCGCCTACGTCGTCGACACCACGAAGCCCCACTCGCTGTGGTGGACGCCGGACCGCGGCGGCCCGTTCACGACCATCACCGCCGCCGTCGAGGACGACGACGGCCGGCTGACGGGCACCTTCGGCGGGAGCGTTCAGGAACCGGGCCGGCGCGGCCTCACCGGCGTGCGCGGAACGTTCTACATCGCCAGGGCCGGCGGCCACGCGGCCGTCCCCGTCGCGCAGGGACCTTCGGAACTCGGCTGCTGCCTCGTCTGGTTCAGCCTGGTCTTCCTCGCGTGCAGCCACGTCTGGTTCCTGGCGGTCGCGTGGCGAGTCCATCCGGCGTGGGGCCTGGCGGTGCTCTTCGTCCCCGTGACCGCGCTCATCTTCACCTTCATGAACTGGGAGGAGGCGAAGCGGCCGTTCATCGCACAGCTCACCTGCACCGGCGCGGTCGCCGTGACGTTCGTCCTGGTCGCGGTGCTGCGCATGGTGTGAACGCCTTCACGCCTTCATCGTCCCCACGAGGTCGGTGAACCTGTCCACCCCCGCCTCGCGCAGCTTCCCGTCGAGCGCCGCGACCGCCTTCGTCGCCGACTGCGGGTCGATGAAGTTCGCCGTCCCGAACTGGACGGCGTCCGCCCCTGCCACCGCGAACTCGAGCACGTCGTCGGCCGTCATGATCCCGCCGATCCCCATGATCGGGATCCGGGGAAAGCGCTTGCGCACCTCCCACACCATCCGCAGCGCCACCGGCTTCACCGCCGGACCGCTCAGGCCGCCCGTCCCATTTCCCAGGCAGGCGCGGCGCTTGCGCCAGTCGACGGCGAGCCCCTGGAGCGTGTTGATCAGCGAGATGCCGTCCGCGCCGCCGTTGACGGCGCCCTCCGCGATCTTGACGACGTCGGTGACGTTCGGCGTCAGCTTCGCGAAGACCGGGCGCGCCGTCGACTTCTTGCAGAGCGCGACGACCTTCTCCGTCGCCGCCGGGTCGGTCCCGAGGTCCATGCCGTGCGAGACGTTCGGGCACGAGATGTTCAGCTCGAAGGCGTCGAGGCGGGGCATCTCGTCGAGGCGCTTCACGAGCAGGCCGAATTCCTCGATCGTGCTGCCCGAGACGCTGATCACGAGGGCGCACGGGTAGTCCTTCACCTGCGGGTAGCGCTTCTTGATCCAGCCTTCGAGGCCGTAGTTCTCAAGCCCGATCGCGTTGAGCATTCCGCTGGGCGTCTCCCAGACGCGCGGCGGCGGGTTCCCCTTCCGCTGCTTGAGGGTGACCGTCTTCTCAACGACACCCCCGAGGAGCGAGAGGTCGAGGACGTCGTCCATCCGTCCGCCGAACGTCCCGGAGGCGACGAGCGCCGGGTTCTTCAGGCGCAGCGAGCCGAGCCTAGCTTCCAGGTTGGGCATCGGGGTTGGGCGGCTCCGGGGGTGGCGGTACGGCGGCAGGCGCGGGCACGGGCTCCCCTGCCGGGACAGCCGGCGGGGGCGCGGCGGGCGCAGGCTCCGGCGCCTTCGCCTTCTTCTCCTCGAAGAAGACCATCTCGATGGTCAGCAGCGCGACGCCGACGCAGATGCAGGAGTCGGCGATGTTGAAGAGCGGCCAGACGCCGTACTTCGGCAGGATGAACTTGATGAAGTCGCGCACCGCGCCCCAGCGGACGCGGTCGTACATGTTCCCGATCGTCCCGCCGAGGATCAGGCCGAGCGACGCCGTCATCACCCAGTGCGGGTTCTTCAGCGACCAGAAGATCGCGATGATCGCCGGCACGGCGAGGACGCTGATCCAGAGGAAGACAGGCCCGGCTTTCTGGCCGAGGCCGAAGACGATCCCCGGATTCCAGGTGTGGCCGATGTAGAAGAAGCCCTCGGAGATGGCGACCTCGTCCGCCTGGGTCGCACGGCAGGCGCAGTCGCCGCGATCGAGGGGCCGGCACTCGGCGTCGGGGCTGTGCTTGAGATTGCGGAACGCGCACTCCTTGCTGACGAAGTCGACGGCCGCCCCGAGGAGCGCGAGGACGGCGAAGAGAATCGCGGCGTTCGTCTTCATTCCCGCGTCGATAGTATCAGATCACCCGCCTTCGCTCCCACCGGTGAGCTTTCCCGGCTTCTTGATGAAGAAGGACTCGACCAGCAGCGTCACCGCGCCGCAGAAGACGCAGGAGTCGGCCACGTTGAAGTGGGGAAAGACGCGGCTGCCCCAGTAGAACTTCAGCCAGTCGCGGACGCCATCGCCGGTCACGCGGTCGACGGAGTTTCCGATCGCGCCGGCGAGGATGAGGCCGAGCGCCACGGCAACGGCCCATCGCGCGTGCTTCTGCAGGAAGTACCAGGCCGGGATGGCGATGATCGCCGCGCCGCTGAGCAGGAGAAAGACCCAGCCATATCCCCGTCCCAAGCCGAACGCCGTGCCGGTGTTCCGCGTCGCGACGAGCGAGAAGCAGCCGTTGATGACGGTGACTTCGTACGTGACTCGGGCAAAGACGAGACTCTTGGTGACAAGGTCGATCGTCGCCCCGGCCAAGGCGATCAGGACGAACGTCGCTCGTTGAACTTTCGTACTTCGCACTTCACTTCGTACTTCATACCTCGAACTTCGTACTTCTGTCTTTACGCTCCCTCTTCCTTCGACTTGCACGCGAGGCAGAGGCGCGTGTAGGGAATGGCCGTGAGGCGCGACTTCGGAACCGTCTTGCGGCAGACCTCGCAGATGCCGTAGGTTTTCTCACGGATCCGGTCGATGGCCTCCTCGATCTCCTGAAGCTCGTCGCTCTCGGTCTCCATGAGCCCGAGCGTGATGTCCTGCTCGAAGCTGTCGGTCCCCTGGTCGGCCATGTGGAGCGGCATGCTGGAGAGGTCGCCGCCGTCCTGGGCCTTGCGGAAGCCGGCGTCCTCGAGCTTCGAGACGTCGCCGGTGAGGCGCCGCTTCATCGCGAGGAGCTGGGCCTTGAATCCCTTGAGATCGGCCGCGCCGTACGGGCAGGGCGGCATCGGTTCGACCTTCTTCTTGACCTCTTCCTTTTTCTTGTCCTTGGCGGGATTCGGCTTCTTGATCGGCCGGGGTTTGCCCATTCGTTTCCTCGCTTCGTTGCTACTTCTTCGCGGGTGCGGGAGCCGGCTTCGCGGCGGGAGCGGGCTTCGGTGCGGCAGCCCTGGCCTTCGCCGCCTCGGCGGCCTTCTTGATCTCCCGCTGACGAAGCTCCGTCTTGATCCTCGCGACCTCGCGGCGGTGCTTCCGGAACGCCGCCGGGTTCTCGACGACGTCCGTCACCTTCTTGACGCGGAGGTCGAAGAGCGCCTTGACCAGGGAGCCGAGCTCCTTGGCAAGGTCGTCGTTCGTGAAGTCGCGGTAGTTCTTGTGCTTCGAGCTGGCCATCGCTTTACGCCTTTCGGGTGATGAACTTCGTGCGGACCGACATCTTGTGCGCGACGTTGTTGAGGACCTGCTTGGCGAAGTCGAGCGTCACCCCCGTCACCTCGTACAGGATGGTGCCGGGGCGCACCACGGCGGCGTAATACTCCGGCTCGCCCTTGCCCTTGCCCATCCGCGTCTCGGCGGGCTTGGCGCTGACCGGCTTGTGCGGGAAGATGCGGATGTAAAGGCGGCCTTCCGTCCCCATCATGTGGGTCGCGGCGACGCGGCCGGCCTCGATCTCGCGCGCGGTGACCCAGCACTGCTCCGTGGCCATGAGCCCGTAGTCGCCGAACGACACGCGGTTGCCCCGGGTCGCGGGGCCCTTCATGATCCCGCGGAAGTTCTTGCGGTACTTGACTCTCTTCGGCATCAACATGGCGCGTTACCTTATCCTTTGGGTGCCGGAATCGGCGCGGCAGGGGTTCCGAGGGGCGCCTTCAGCGCCGGGCCGGGCCGCTCCGCCTTTCCGAACTTCTCACCCTTGTAGATCCACACCTTGATTCCGATCGTGCCCTTGGAGAGGATCGCCGTCGACTGGCCGTAGTCAATCTGGGCGCGGAGCGTCGAGAGCGGAACCTTGCCGAGCGTGATGAACTCGCAGCGCGCGATCTCGGCGCCGCCGAGGCGGCCCTTCACCTGGATCTTGACGCCCTTCGCGCCGAGGTCCATGACCATCTCCGCGTAGCGGCGGATGGTGCGGCGATACGGGCTGCGCTTGGCGAGCTGCTCGCCGATCGCCTCGCCGACGATGGCGGCGTCGAGCTCCGGCTTCTCCAGGTCCCAGATCTTCACTTCGATGTTCTTGCTGATCAGGATCGAGAGGTCTTCGCTGATCTTGTCCACCTTGGCACCGCGCCGCCCGATGAGCAGGCCGGGCCGCGCCGCGTAGAGCACGACGGTGATCTTGTCGCCGATGCGCTCGATCTCGATGCGCGAGATGCCGGCGAAGCCGTACTCCTTGCGGATGAACGCGCGGATCCGATGGTCTTCGACGAGCCAGTCGCCGTAGTTCTTCTTCGTCGCGTACCAGCGCGACCGCCACGGCTCGGTGATGCCGACGCGGTAGCTGATCGGGTTTACTTTCTGGCCCATCTACTTCTTCTCCTCAGGCTTGGGGGGCTCGGTCTTCGCCTCGGTCTTCGGGGCGGCCGTGGCGGGGGACGCCTTTTTCGCCTCGGTCTTGCGCTCCTGGCGCTGCCGCTTGGACCGGTCCTTCTTCGACTCCCTCGGCTCGCGCTCCTCCAGGATGAACGTCACGTGGCAGGTGCGCTTCTTGATCATCGTCGGGCGGCGAACCGACGACGGGCGCCACCGCTTGATGATCGGCCCGCCGTCCACGAACGCCTCGACCAGCGTGAGCTTGTTGCCGTCGATGTCCATGTTCTTGTTGCGGGCGATGTCCATCGCGTTCTCGTACGCACTCTCGAGGAGCTTCTTGCAGAACGGCGCCCCGCGCTTGGCGCAGGTCCGCAGGATGCCCAGCGCGCTGTTGTAGTCCTTGCCGCGGACCAGGTCGACCACGTAGCGCATCTTGCGCGCCGACATGCGCGCGAACCGCAGCTTCGCGGAGAAGCGGGACTTCGCCGCCGCGGGCTTCGTCGTGGCGGGCGGCGCCGCCGGAGCTTTCGTTTCCGCCATGGCTTAAGCCTTCTCGGCCTCCTCGGAGCGGTTGCCCGGATGACCCTTGAAGATGCGCGTCGGCGAGAACTCGCCCAGCTTGTGGCCCACCATGTCCTCGGTCACGAAGACCTTGAGGAAGGTCTTGCCGTTGTGGACGAGGAACGTGTGGTTCACGAACTCCGGCGAGATCGTCGAGCGGCGCGACCAGGTCTTGATCGGGTCGTGCGACTTCAACGCCTTCAGTTTCTGGACCTTCTTGGCAAGCTTGGGGTCGATGTACGGACCCTTCTTCAGCGAACGGCTCATTCTTTGCTACCCGTCTTCTCTCTTGTCTTCTCTTGTCTTCTACCAGTTGCCCACTACTTCCGTGTGTTCTGGAATCTGCCCACCTTGCGGAACCGGATGATGAACTTCTGCGACGGCTTCTTCGTGCGGCGGGTCTTGCCGCCCTTGGCGAGCTTCGTGCCCTTCCAGTTGATCGGGTGGCGTCCGCCGCCCGCCCGGCCTTCGCCGCCGCCCATCGGGTGCGAGATGGGGTTCATCGCGGTGCCGCGCACCGTCGGCCGCACGCCGAGCCAGCGCTTGCGCCCCGCCTTGCCCAGGACGATCTTGGCGTGATCGCTGTTGCCCATCTGGCCGATCGTCGCGCGGCAGCGGACGTGGATCTTCCGGACCTCGCCGCTGGGCAGCGCCACGTCGGCGTAGTTCCCTTCCTTCGCCATCAGCTGCGCGAAGGAGCCGGCCGAGCGCGCGAGCTGGCCGCCCTTGCCCGGCGTCAGCTCGATGTTGTGGATGTACATGCTCGTCGGGATGTTCTTCAGCGGCATGCAGTTCCCGACCTTTGGCTCGACCTTCTCGCCGCTCATCACGTCGTCGCCCACTTTCAGCCCCGCGGGATGAAGGATGTAGCGGCGCTCGCCGTCCTTGTACTTCAGGAGGGCGATCCACGGCGACCGGTTCGGGTCGTACTCGATGTGCTCGACGACGGCCGGCACGTCGTCCTTGGTCCGCTTGAAGTCGATGATGCGGTAGCGCACCTTGTTGCCGCCGCCGATGTGGCGCGTCGCCATGCGGCCGACGTTGTTGCGCCCGCCCGACTTGCGCACGGGTTCGGTGAGCCTCTTCTCCGGCGTCGTCCTCGTGATCTCGCTGAAGTCCGAGACGGTCGCGCCCCGTCGGCCCGCGCTGGTCGGCTTGTATTCACGGTTCGGCATAGTTCCTTCTTCTGGCTGCTGGCCGCTCTCTTAGATGATGTCGAGCCTCTGGCCTTCCTTGAGCGTCACGTACGCCTTCTTCCAGTCCTTGCGGCGCCCCTCGAGCAGCATGTTCTTCATGCGCTTGTACTTGCCCTTCACCTTGATCGTGCGCACATCGGTGACCTTGACGTTGTAGATCTTCTCGACGGCGTTGGCGACCTCGTTCTTGTTGGCGTCGGTCTGGACGATGAAGGTGTAGATCCCCTTCTCCTTGTTCGCCATCGACTTCTCGGTGACGAGGGGCTTGCGGATGACTTCGTGCGGGTCTCTCATGACTTCGCCTTGCGCGACGCGACGAGCGTGTCAAGCGCCTCCCTGGTGAGCAGGACGTTCTTGTAACGGACGATCGACCACGCGTTGAACTCGCCGACCGGCACGAGCTTGATGCCGTGCAGGTTGCGGGACGCGAGATGGCCGTTGACGGTTTCGCGCGACTTGGGGTCCTTCGTGCCGATCAGCACCGTGCGCTGGAACCCCATCGCCTTGACGAGCGCGGCGAACCGCTTCGTCTTCTTCGAGTCGCTGTCGAGGCTTTCGATGACGGCGACTTCCTTGTCCCTGATCTTGCCGAGGAACGCGCTGTCGATCGCGCATCGGCGCATGGAGCTCGTGATGACCTGCCGATAGTCGCGGGGCCGCGGGCCGTGGACGACGCCGCCCTTGCGCCACTGGCTCATGCGGGTGCTGCCCTGGCGCGCCATGCCGGTGTGCTTCTGGGGCCACGGCTTGCGGGTCGAACCTTCGACGTCCCGGACCAGCTTGGTGGAGGCGGTGCCCTGGCGCTGGTTCGCCTCGTGGGCGAGCAGGACCTGGTGCAGGAGGCGCTTCTTGACCTTGTCGCCGAAGAGCGACTCGTCGACCGCGACGGTGCCGGCGCTCTTGCCGTCCTTGTTGTAGAGGGGCAGTTCAATCATTCGACTTCGTCGCGCTACGCGCGACTCCGCTCATGACGGGCCATGGGTCAGGTCCTTTCCGGGCGCGGACGCGCCTGCCTTACTTCTCGTCCAGCATCGCCTTGACGCGGATATCCACGCCGGCGGGCATGTTCAGGTTGCGCAGCTCGTCGATCGTCTTCGAGGAGGGCTCGGTGATGTCGATGATCCGCTTGTGCGTGCGGATCTCGAACTGCTCGCGCGACTTCTTGTCGACGTGCGGCGAGCGGAGCACCGTGATGCGTTCGATGCGGGTGGGGAGCGGGATCGGTCCGCGGACTTTCGCGCCCGTGCGCTTCGCCGTGTTCACGATGTCCATCGCCGACGAGTCGATGATCTCGTGGTCGTAGCCTTCGATGCGAATTCGGATTCTCTGTGCCATTTCGGCCTCAAAAACCCCTTCTGGGAGGTGGCTAGTATACGGAGCGACTTCTTCAAGTCAACGACAAAACCGAGGACGCGAGGACCGTGAGGAGCGTGGACCGTGGACCGTGGGACCGTGAAGAGCGTGGAGCGTGGAGAGCGTGAAGAGGTGAAGGGCTCCGTCGACATTTCCCATTTGACAACACATAAAACATGGCGTATTAATTATGTAGCGCGCCCCAGCGGGGCGAAGCAGGCGCGCCCAACCCTGGTGGTGGAATCCTAGGGATGCAGGCCCGGGCGACTGAGGGGTCGTCCGGGCCTGTACTCTTTTACCGCCGCAACAGCGCGTAAAGCCTTGCGCGGATCGTCTCGCTCTTCAACCGGTCCACCACCTTTTTCATCCGCACCCGGATCTCGTCGGTGCACCGCGGATTGAGCGCGACGTCGTTCAACACCCGCTCCTGGTCACTTTCGAATTCGACCTCACCCACCGCCGCCACGACCGCCGCCAGGGTCGCCCCGTCATGCGCGCCCGCCGCGGCCGCCGCCAGCATCTCCGAGCGGTGCGAACTGTACGACAGCCGGCCGATCTGCCCAATCGCCGTCGCGAGCACGGCCCCGTCCGCCCGCGGATGACCGCACACCTCCCGCGCCACCCGGGCCCGCTCACCCGATGTCCCCAGCTTCGCCATCGCCGCCAGGAGGATGGCCGCGAGATCGGCCGGCTCGAGCTCGTGCCGCGAGAGGCACGCGAGCACGACCAGCTCCGCATCCCGCGTCTCCTCCATCGACCGCAGCGCCACGCGCGCCACGAGGTCGCGCGAGGCCGCCGGATGGCGCGCCACCTCCTCCAGCAGCCTTCTCGCGCCGCCCACCGCGAGGTATCCCCGCAGCGGCCCGTGCCGCGGAACCGGCCCGAGACAGAGCTCCGCGAGCCACTCCAGGACCCCGAGGTTCACCGCGCGATGACGCAGCGCCGCGCGCGCCAGTTCCCCCACGTGCGAATGGAAGAGCGCCTGCCGCTCCGTCGCCAGCGCGCTCAGCCCGACGAGCGGATCGAGCCGCACCACCGCGCGCAGCGATTCGACCCGCTGCTCGTACGGCCCGGTCGACAGCGCCGGCTGGAGGCCCTCCGCCCGAAGCACCCGGGCCAGGAACGACAGATGATGCGAGCCGGCCAGCGCCACCCTGCCCCCCTCAAGCACCAGCACCCGCGGCACATCCTCGATCGAGATGATCGCCTCGAACATGACGCGCCGGTCGAAGTCCGACGCGTGCACGACCAGTTCCACCCCTGGCGCCAGCCGCGCAACATCGTCCCACGACGTCGGCGGCACCGTGCAGCCCGCGACCTGCTCGGTCCCGTGGGTGAAGGAGAAGCTGTCGGTGGAATGGAACGCGCTGCGGGCCCGCGCGCACGACACGGCGGCCGCGATCAGGACCAGCCCCGCCGCCGCGCGCATCATCCGCCTCTGACTTCGTGCTTCACTTCGTACTTCATATTTCCCACTTCGCACGTTCGCTCACGCCAGGAAGTCTCCGAACCGCTGCTTCAGCTCGTGCTCACCCACGGGCCGGTATTCGAACGGCTCCAGCGTGTAGCCGCCCAGCCCCGCCGTGATGGACCGCATCGTCGTTGCGTAGCCGAACATCTTCGACAACGGGACGTTCCCCGTGACGACTTTCTTGCCTCCTTCGATCGGGCGCATGTCGGTGATGTCCGCCCCGCGGCGGTTGAGATCGTTGACGATGTCGCCAACCGACTTCTCCGGCGCCGTCACCTCGAACTTCATGTGCGGCTCCACGATCGTCGCGTTCGTCTTCGCCAGCGCGGTCCGCAGCGCGTGCGCCGCCGCCTGGCTGTACGCCGCCTCCGCGCTCTCCGTCGTCACCTGGCCGCCGAGAATCGCGACATCGACGTAGATCAACGGGAAGCCGGCGACCGGCCCCCGCTCCGCCTCGCTGATCAGGCCGTCCTTGATCGCCGGCAGGAATCGCGCCAGCGCCTTGCGCGACTCGAGGTCGAGCCACTCGTCCGTCACGCGCGGCCCGACCTGCCGCTTCGACGGCGTCACCTGCACCCGCACGTTGCCGTAGACGTTCTTCTCCCCGAACTTCTGCGCATAGGTCGATTCGCCGGTCGCCTCGACCTGCGGCGTCTCCTTGTACGCGACGCGCGGATCGCGCAGCGTCGCCGAGACTTTGAAGTCGTTGGTGATGCGGAAGAGAATGACCTCGGAGTGCAGCTCGCCCATGCACTGGAGCATCGTCTGGCCGGTTCCCGCGTCCGTCGCCACGCGGAACGTCGGATCGTCCTTCGTGAGCGAGCGCAGCACGTCGTCGAGCTTCTCCTTGTCCGCTCCCGACTTGGGCTCGATCGCCACCTGGAGCACGGGCTCGGGAAAGTGCATCCGCTCCAGGACGATCGGCGACCGCTTGTCGCACAGCGTGTCTCCCGTCACCGAGCCCTTCAGGCCGACGACCGCGATGATCTCGCCGGGGCCCGCCGTCGAGATCGGGTCGCGCTTGTGGTTCGCGAACATCCGGATCAGGTTCATCAGCCGCTCCGGCTTCCCCGTCCGCGGGTTCCACAGCGTGTCGCCGCTGCGGATCGTCCCCGTGTAAATCCGGAGGAAGGTCAGCTCGCCGTGCTGGTCGGTCGTTGTTTTGAACGCCAGGGCGCACAGGTGCGTGTCCCTCCGCAGGTCCCGCTTCACCGGCTTCCCGTCCGGGTCCTGCCCCTCGATGACCGGCCGGTCGAGCGGCGACGCCAGGAATTCGACGATCCCGTCCATCATCGGCTGCACGCCGCGGTGATGGCGCGACGCGCCGGCAAAGGCCGGCTGGATCTTGCACGCCAGCGTCCCCTTGCGCAGGCCCCGGCGGATCTCCTCGACCGTCAGCGGCTGGTTGTCGAGGAACTTCGCCATCAGCTCGTCGTCGAACTCCGACGCCGCCTCGACGGCCTGGGCGTGGTAGTCTTCCGCCTCGTCCTTCAGGTCCGGAGGCACCTCCCCCTCGATCACCTTCTCGCCGTCGGTGTCGGGGTCGAAGTGCAGCATCTTCATCCGCAGCACGTCGATGACCGCGGCGAAGTTCGCCTCGCCCCCGACCGGCATCGTCACCACGATCGGCCGGCCGTCGAGACGCTTCCGGATCGTCTCCAGGCTCCGCTCGAAGCTCGCGCCGACGCGGTCCATCTTGTTCAAGAAGCAGAGCCGCGGCACGCCGTAGCGCGTCGCCTGCCGCCAGACGGTCTCCGTCTGCGCCTCGACGCCGGTGACGGAGTCGAAGACGACGACCGCGCCGTCGAGCACGCGCAGCGACCGCTCGACCTCGGCGGTGAAGTCGACGTGGCCCGGCGTGTCGATCAGGTTGAGCATGTGGTCGCGCCAGCCGCACGTCACCGCGGCGCTGAAGATCGTGATCCCCTTGCGCTGCTCGAGGATGTAGTCGTCCGTGGTGGTGGTGCCGTCGTCGACGTTGCCCGTCTTGTGGATGACCTTCGCGAATCTCAGGAGGTTCTCGGTGGTCGTCGTCTTGCCGGCATCGATGTGGGCAATGATGCCGAAGTTGCGAATCTTGTCGAGGGTCACCCCATAAGGCCGCGCATTGTAGGGGCGCAGGGGAGGAGGCGCAATCGCCGGCTGTCGACGAGGGCTCGGAAGCCCGAGCCGTTGAACGGGACGGCGTCGGTGCGGCTCCCAGGTCGGTTCAGCGCGAGTTGATCACGAGGAGTTCAACCGCCCGCCGTCCCGAAGGTTCATGACCGTATACTTCTGGGGCGTGGACGACCTCAGGCCCGGCTCCAGCAAGCACACCGTCGCGCTCACCGCCGAGACGCCGCCCGAAGTCCTCGCCGCCGCGCAGGATCCCGCCAACGGCTTCGGCAAGTACATCCTCGTCCGCGAGCTCGGCCACGGCGGCATGGGCGTCGTCTACCTCGCCTGGCAGGGCGACCTCCGCCGGTGGGTCGCCCTCAAGTTCATCCGCGGCATCGAGGGAGCCGACGAACTCGCCCGGTTCGAGCGCGAGGCGCGCACCGCCGCGGCGCTCGTCCACCCCAACATCGTCCCGGTCTACGAGGTCGGAGCGCTCGACGGCAAACACTACTACTCGATGATGTTCGTGCGCGGGCGCTCGTTCGACGCGGTCCTCAAGGCGAAGCCGTCGCTTCGCGACGCGGTGGACTGGCTCTGCCAGGCGCTCCTCGCCGTCGACTACGCCAACCTCCAGGGCGTCATCCATCGCGACATCAAGCCGGCCAACCTGCTCCTCGGCGACGACGGCCGCGTCTACGTGATGGACTTCGGCCTCGCCCGCTTCCAGAAGCCGGGCTCCTCGCTCACCGCCAGCGGCTTCGCCGTCGGCACGCCGCAGTACATGTCGCCCGAGCAGGCCTCCGGCAGGATCCACGGCATCGACGGCCGCTGCGACGTCTACTCGTTCGGCGCCGCGCTCTACGAAATCATCACCGGCCGTCAGCCGTTCGACGGAACCAACATCGACATCCTCCTCTCCGTGATCTCGACCGACCCCGTCGCGCCCCGCCGGCTCAATCCATCGATCCCGTCCGATCTCGAAACCGTCTGCCTGCGCGCGATGGACAAGGAGCCCGCGCGGCGGTACGCCTCGTGCCGCGACCTCGCCGACGATCTGCGGCGCTGGCTGGACGGCGATCCGATCCTCGCCCGCCCCGCGGGCGCCGTGTCGAAAGCGATCCGCCGCATCCGCAAGCACAAGCTGCTCACCGCGGCCCTCTCGCTCGCCGCCGTCGCGGGCTTCGCCGCGCTCGGGTTCTTCGCCTACGCACAGCTCGTCGCCCGGCGCGCCGCCGAGCAGCAGTCGTCAACGCTCGAGACGCGCAAGGAGCTCGACCAGATCCGCCTCCGCGTCCAGGCGGCCGCCCAGCGCATCGACCGGTGGGACGAGAATCTCCTGAAGCCGGCGTTCGATGTCACGGCGACGTGGCCGCAGCTTCGCGACGCCATCAAGGAGATCGAGGAACTGCGCGGGTCTCGCCGCGATTTGCCGGAGGCCGACTTTGCCATCGGGAAGGCGCTGCGCCGTCTCGGCGATCCGGAGGGCGCCATTGCACGATTCACGGCGGCGCTCGAGGGCGCCCCGGATTTCGGCCCCGCCCTCTACGAGCGCGGGCGCGCCCGGCTCGACAAGGCGCTCGCGCGGACCGCCGCCATGCGCGACGCGCCGCGCGACTTCATTGAGGAATTCCAGCGATCGGGCGTCCCCGCCGAGGTCCGCGCCGATCTTCAGCGCGCCCGGCAGCTTGGCAACATCGGCGCCGACCAGGTCGTGCTCGCCGACGCGCTCCTGGCGTCGGTCGCCAGGGACCACGACCACGCCATCGAGCTCTGCAGCGGCGCCATCAGCAAGGGCTCGACCGACGCCGACTTCTTCGTCGTCCGCGGCCAGGCGCGCGTCATCCTCGCCGCATCGATCGCCAAGCTCGACCAGGCACGGGCGTGCCTCGGGCTCGCGATCGGCGACCTGCTTCGCGCCGCCGACATCCGCCGCAGCGACTACGATGTCCACAACGACCTGGCCTACGCCTACTATGTCGAGGCCTGGTGCCTCGGCGACGGCGGCGTCGATTCCCGCCCCTCGGTCCTTCGCGGCAGCCTCGTCGCCGGGCGCATGCGCGTCATCCGTCCCGCCGACACCCGCGCTGCCTGGCGCGAGCTGGAGCTCCAGGAGCACGGCATCGAATACGAGCTCAACCACTCCGGTGACATCGGCCCCTTCGCCCGCCGCTCGACGGAGCTGCTCGACGAGCTCGAGAAGCTCGGCGCGGACCCGCGGGACGTGAAATTCCAGCGCGCGACGCTCGAGTGCTGGATCGCGCAGGCCGAATTCCGCGTCGGCAGCAACCCCCGCGAACGCATCGACCGCGCGATCAAGCTCTTCGAGGAGGTCCACGGGGACCATCCCAATCTCGTCGGCTCCATCGCCAACTACGCCGCCATGCTCTCGCTTCGCATGCGCACGCGCATGGAGAGCGGCGACTACGCGATCGAGGACGACTACCGCCGCGGCATGGCGCTCTTCGACAAGCTCACGCGGCCGCTCAAGATCCTCGTGGAGCTGCCGGCCCGCGCGAACCTGCACGAAATGTACGCAACGTCCCTCGAAGCGCGCGGCCTCGATCCCAGCCCGGCCATCGACGCGGGCGTGGCCGACCTGCGCGTCTGCGCCAGGCACCTCCCCGACACTCCGGTCCCGTGGTCGAACCTCGGCAACGCGCTCACCAAGCGGGCCGAGCGGAAGGCGTCGCGGGGCGGGGATCCGGCGGACGACCTCGCCGAGGCGCTCGCGGCCTTGGATCACGCGCTCCGCGTCAAGCCCGACCTCGCGAACGCCTACAACCTCAGGGGCGGCGTGCATCGGATGCTCGGCGAGCTCGCCGCGAACCGCGGCGATGACCCGTCGGCGTCGATGAGGGCGGCCCTCGCCGACTACGGAAAGGCTATCGACCTCTCGCCCGACTTCATCGACGCGCGGATCAACCGCGGCGTGCTCTACTTCGAAGGCGCCCAGCAGCTCATGGCCGCCGGCGAGGACCCGGAGCCAATGCTCAGGCTCTCACAAGCCGACAACGAGGCAGCGGTCAAGGCGGCGCCGACGAGCGCCGTCGCATGGCTCAACCTCGGGCTCGACCATTCGATCCGCGCGGCGTGGCTCGTCCGCCGCAAGATCGACCCGGGATCCGAACTCGATCTTGCCGAGAAGGCGATCACGAAATCGCTGGAGTGCAATCCCAACTACCTCGATGCGCGAATGGAGCTGGCCGGCGTCTTCGGCACGCGCGGCGACGCCAGGGCGCTTGCCGGCGACGATCCGCTCCCCGACATCCGCCGCTCGATCGCCGAGTACACGAAGGTGCTCGAGAAGGCTCCCGAGCACATCCACGCGCTCAACAACCGCGCGACAATCTGGAACGACCTCGGAAAGCGGACCACGGGCGACGACGCGCGCAAGGCATTCGACGCGGCGGTCGTCGATCTCTCCGCCGTCCTGCGGCTGAAGCCCGACCACTGGCGTGCATTGGCCAACCGGTCCGTCAGCTGGAAGGGGCTCGGCGAGTGGGCACGCGCGGCCGACGATCTGGAGGCCGCCGTGAAGATCAATCCCGCGATCGAGAAGCGCTTCCGCCCGGAGATCAACCGGCTTCGGAAGCTGGCCGGAGAACAATGAATGTCTAGCAAATTGTCCGGCGGCAACGTCCGAAGAATCATGGCGAAGCCGCTCGTCGCGATGATCCTGTCGCTGTCGATGCTCCTCTCCGGCTGCGGCACGTCGATGGAGCGCATCAAGGAGCAGCAGCAGCTGATCAAGACCGGCCTCACCCGCGACGAGGTTCGCGGCGCCATCGGCAGCCCCGACAAGACGTACGCCGTCGAGCCCGAGCCGGGCGTGAAAGACCAGACAGTCGAGGTCTGGTCGTATACCTACAAGGTCGCGGGCGGCTACGACCTCGCCGTCATCGTGATCGGCATCGCGGTGCTCGCCCTGGTGGTCGTGGTTGCCGCGGCCGCGGCCGGCGGAAAGGGCGGCGGCGGCGGATTCGGCGGGCTCGGCGGTGGAGGTGGTGGAGGGAGCGACTCGAATGAAGGCAGCACCTGGCGGTTCTGCGTCGGCTTCGGTCCTGACGGCAAGGTCCGGGGCATCAGCAGCCTCGAGCGGATCAAGAAGTAGTTCCTCGCTCGCCGCGTTGCGGCCCGGCTCGGTGCGCGCGCGGCTGACAGCGCTTCTTTGCGTCACCACCCTGCTCTCGGGCTGCATCACGGGCGAAGGCCGCGCCCTGGATCACAAGGCCCGCATCACGCCGGGAATGACGCGCGACGAGGTCCGCGTCACGCTCGGCCGCCCCGATGATTCGGTCCCGATTCCCGGCGAGCCCTCGACTCCCACGGCGGCGGTCGAGATGTGGCGGTACAGCTACCGCTACCAGTTCTGGTCCTACATGGCGATGATCTTCCTCTTCCCCTTCGGCTGGGCGCTCGTGAAGCGCACCCCCTACAGCTTCGATGTGCTTTTCGGCGCCGACGGCAAGGTGGTGCGCACATCGTCGGTGCGCGAAGGAAAGTAGCCGGGGAAAGTAGCTACTCCCAGTAGCTAGTAGGCCAGGTGGGCGAACGCCTTGTTCGCTTCCGCCATCTTGTGCACGTCCTCGCGCTTCTTGATGGCGTCGCCCTCGCCCTTGAACGAAGCCAGCAGCTCGTCGGCGAGCTTCGCCGACATGCCGCGGCCCTTCTTGCCGCGCGCCGCGCCGAGAATCCAGCGGATCGCCAGGCTCGTCTGCCGCTTCGGCGGCACCGGCACCGGCACCTGGTACGTCGCGCCGCCGACGCGCCGCGAGCGGACCTCGATGATCGGCTTCACGTTGTTGATCGCCGTCGTGATGACCTCGACGGGATCCTTGTCCTTGACCTTCTTGCAGACCTCGTCGATGGCGCCGTAGAAGATGCGCTGCGCGGTCGACTTCTTGCCGCCGTACATCAGGCAGTTGATGAACTTTCCGACCAGCTTGCTCTTGAAGCGCGGGTCGGGCTTGAGAAGCGTGTCGAACGATTTCGAGGCAATGACCATTCGTCGTTATCCCTTCGGGGCCTTTACGCCGTACTTGGACCGGCTCTGGCGGCGGCCTTCGACGCCTGCGCAGTCGAGCTTGCCGCGGATGATGTGATAGCGCACGCCGGGCAGGTCGCGCACGCGGCCGCCGCGGACGAGCACGATCGAGTGCTCCTGGAGGTTGTGGCCTTCGCCGGGGATGTAGGCCGTCGTCTCGCGGCCGTTCGAAAGCCGCACGCGCGCGATCTTGCGCAGCGCCGAGTTCGGCTTCTTGGGCGTCATCGTCTTGACGATGAGGCAGACCCCGCGCTTCTGCGGGTTGTTCTGCAGGACGGGCGACTTCGATTTGTACTTCGGACGTGTCCGCCCGTGGCGCACCAGCTGGTTGATCGTCGGCATCAAGTTCCTCGCACTGAATCCGGAAACTGAGGGGGCAGATTATGCGCGGCGGGCAACCGGGAGTCAATAGACGCGCACGGGCATGGGCGCGCGCGGGCGCAGATCAAAGATCGAAGATCAAAGACCAAAGAAGAGTGCGCGGCAGCCTAATTCCTTGTCCACAGCGCCTTGTTCATCAGCAGCGCCCCGCCCTCCAGCTTGTACTCGGCGTTCCAGACCTCCCCCTTGTCGTTGCGGAAGGTGAGGTTCGCGCCGCGCTTCGTCACCGTCCCGCGCTCGCCGCCGTCGACGTAGAGGTCCGCCCCCGAGGTCGACGCGCTCGAACTCGTCTTCTTCGTCCAGGTGCCGTTGGGGTAGATGGTCATCGACGCGGCGCTCGAGTGGGAGAAGAAATTGCTGCCCGTTCCGCTCGACTTGTAGCTCGAGAAGTGCCAGGTGCCCAGGAGCTCCTGCTCCAGCGGCGACTCCTGGAAGGTGATGCTCTGCGCCGTGATCTCGACGGCACGGCCGTACGTCTTGAACGCCTCGTCGTGGCCGAGCCCCATCACGGCGACCGCGATGTCCTTCCGCTTCACGTAGATGACTTTCACCGCGAACGGTTTGCCCTGCACCTCCGTGTCGTAGGACTCGACGTACGCCGGATCGCCGCCGAACTTCGTCTCTTTCCCGTCGTTCTTCGCACGGAATGACGGGAACTTCTGCTGGATGAACTGCGGACCGGCGGTGAAGAACTGCTCCATCTCCTGCTGCGTCGGGGTCCCGATGGAGGTGATGAGCTGGAAGTCGTTCTCCTTTCCCTCGGGCGAGGAGACCAGCGTGATCCAGTTGCCGTCCTGGCTGCCCTGGATCTTCCAGCCGTCGAAGGTCGCCATGCTCCCGCCGGGGAACTTGTGCACCTTGTACGCGAGCGGATCCTTTTCCACGGGCACCTTGACCTCCTTGTCCGGGTCGCCCTTGGCGGGGTCTCCCTTGGCCGGCTCGGGCTTCACCGCCACCGGCGTCGCCTTCCCGTCGAACGAGATCTGCACGGAGACATCGTCGAACCCCTTGACGTTCTTCAGGCCGCTCGCGCTCTTGCCAAGCGCCGCGGCGAGGTCAGCCCCTTTCAGGCCGGTGATCGTGAAGACCGCCTGGCCGTCCTTGAACGCGCCGACCCTGACCTCCTTCACGCCCGGGACGCGCGAGAGCTCGGTCTTGATGGCGTCGATGTCGCCCGCCGAGACGCCGGCGACGGAGATGGCGACCTCGGGTCCCTTGCCGAAGCCGCAGGCGGCGAGGAGGAGCAGCGCGAGGGTGAGTCGTTTCATGGGCAAGAGCTTACCATCGGCCGCCATCCCGAGTCGCTTCTCCGAATGATGAATCCCGCCGCGCGGAGCGAGCGGTCCAGACAAGCGACGCCACCGTGCGGTCATGTCGGTATGCGACAGGCATCGCTCGCCACGATCTTCATGGCCTTGGTCACCGTCGCCGCGCAGGTGACGATCCTCGTTCATGACCGCCTCCCCGCGCGGTTCATGGAGGCGATCCCTATCGGCGTCGTCCTCACGTTCATCGGCGCGCTCTACGTCGTCACGGCGCTCTTCGCCTACGCCCTCGCGGAGCGGCCCCTGGCCGAGTCCGACATGGGCTGGCGTCTCACGGCCGCCGTGGCGCTGCACGTGCTCGCGCCGCAGCTGGCACTGATCGCGTTCCCGAAGATGGAGCACCTGTGGCTGATCGCCGGCCTGGCCGGCTGGTTCGTCGCCGACCTCGCGGCCTCCCGCCGCCTGCTTCAGCAACCCTGGGCTCAGAGCACGTTGATCGCGCTCACGTTGACCGGCGTCACGACCATCGCGGCTACGCTGACGCTATGGCACCTCGGCATCGACGTCGCGATCCCGATACGACCGCCGTGGTAGACGCGGTTGTTGATTCCTCCCCCGCGCCCCCTCCGCTGCTCGCGCCTGCGGTCAGCCGCTCAGGGTAAACAAAAACGAGAGGCGCGCCTTTCGACGCGCCCCTCGGTTCCGTGCCCTCGTTCGCTCCCTGCTCCGCGCATTTGGGCGGCGCTTCGCAGGGCGAGTTCCCTCTCTCTCCCCTACGCTGCCGGCACCGGCTCCGCTTCCTTCTCCGCAACCGGCGGCTCCTCGCGGTTCATCTTCATGTTGAGGTACTTCTTGAAGCCGGTCCCCGCCGGGATCATGTGGCCGACGATCACGTTCTCCTTCAGGCCGATCAGCTCGTCCTTCTTCCCCGACAGCGCCGCCTCCGTCAAAACCTTCGTCGTCTCCTGGAAGCTCGCCGCCGCAATGAAGCTCTCCGACTGGATCGACGCCTTCGTCACCCCCAGCAGCAGCGGCTTCGACGTCGCCTGCTTCTTCCCCGCCTTGCGCAGCCGGTTGTTCTCGTCGCGCAGCTTGAACTTGTCGATCACCGCGCCCGGCAGCAGGTCGCTGTCGCCCGGCGCCTGGATCCGCACCTTGCGCATCATCGAGGCGACGATGAGCTCGATGTGCTTGTCGTTGATCGTCACGTTCTGCGCGCGGTAGACCGCCTGCACTTCGCGGAGGATGTACTGCTGCGCCTCCTCCTCGCCGCGAATGCGGAGGATGTCATGCGGCACCATCGGGCCGTCGATCAGCGCGTCGCCCGCGCGGACGCGGTCGCCGGTGTGGACGCGCAGGTGCTTGCCGTGCGGCACCGAGTGGCGCGACTCGAGCTGCGTCTCCTCGTTGCGGATGATGATCTCGCGCCGGCCGCGCTTCTTGTCGCCCAGCTCGACGGCGCCGTCGATCTCCGCGATGACCGCCGGCTCCTTCGGCTTGCGCGCCTCGAAGAGCTCCGTCACGCGCGGCAGGCCGCCGGTGATGTCCTGCGTGCCCGACTGCTCGCGCGGCGTCTTGGCCAGCGTCTGGCCCGCCTTCACCTTCGCGCCCTCCTCGACGTCGATGTACGCCTTCTCGGGCAGCGGGTAGACTTCCAGGATCGTGCCCTTCTCGTCCTCGATCAGCAGCTGCGGGTGCAGCTCGCCCTTGTGCTCCATGACCATGCGCTTCATGTTGCCGGTGCGCACCTCGCGCTCTTCCTGGAGCGTTTCGCCCTTCTTGAGCTCCTCGTACCGGACGCGGCCGTCCTTGCCCGCGATGATCGGCACCTGGTGCGGGTCCCACTTCGCCAGGAGCTCCTTCGACTTCACGTTCTTGCCGTCCTTGATGAAGAGCGTCGCGCCGATCGGGACGATGTGCCGCTCCAGCTCGCGCCCCTTCTCGTCGAGGACCAAGAGCTCACCGTTGCGGTTCACCGCGATGAGGCCGCCGTCCTTGTGCTCCGCCGTGCGGAGGTTGACGAACTTCACCTCGCCGTGCGACGTGGCGTGAATCTGCGTGTCGTCCGCCGTCACCGTCGCCGTGCCGCCGATGTGGAACGTCCGCATCGTCAGCTGCGTCCCGGGCTCGCCGATCGACTGCGCCGCGATGATGCCCACCGCGAGCCCCTCCTCGACGAGCTTCGACGTCGAGAGGTCCATGCCGTAGCACTTGGCGCAGACCCCCAGCGAGGCGTCGCAGGTCAGCGGCGACCGCACGCGCACCTTCGTGTAGCCCAGCGCCTCGATCTTCCGGGAGACCTCGTCCGTGATGACCTCGCTCTCCTTGACCACGACGTCGTCGGTGACGATGTTCGTGATGTTGTCGCGGGCCACGCGGCCCATGATCGACTGCGCCAGCGACACCGCGACCTTGTCGCCCTTGTAGACGGGCGATTTCGTGATGCCGTTGAGCGTGCCGCAGTCATCGATCGTGATGACCAGGTTCTGCGCGACGTCGACCAGCTTGCGGGTCAGGTAGCCGGCGTCGGCCGTCTTGAGCGCCGTGTCGGCCAGGCCCTTGCGGGCGCCGTGCGTCGAGCTGAAGTACTCGAGCACCGACAGGCCTTCGCGGAAGTTCGACAGGATCGGCGTCTCGATGATCTTGCCCGACGGCTTGGCCATCAGGCCGCGCATTCCCGCGAGCTGCCGGACCTGGTCCTGGCTGCCGCGCGCGCCGCTGTCGACCATCAACCGCACCGGGTTCAGGTACGGCTTGCCGCCGCGCGTGTCGATGCGCAGGCCCTTCATCATCGCCTCGGTCACCTTCTCGCGGCAGTGGGTCCACTTCTCGATGATCTGGTTGTAGCGCTCCAGCGGCGTGATGGCGCCGCGCTGGTAGTTGCGCTCGATCTTGTCGACCTCGCCGTGCGTTTCCTTGATGATCGCGTTCTTCTCGGGCGGGATCCGCATGTCGTCCTTGGAGAACGACAGGCCCGCGAGCGTCGCCCACTTGAACCCGCCCGTCTTGAGCGCGTCCAGCAGGTCGAGCGTCGCCTCCTTGCCGCAGAGCCGCTGCGACGTCGCGATGACGTCCTGGATCGACTTCTTGTCGAGCTCGTAGTTGTAGAACGGCATGCCCTTCGGCAGCGTCTCGTTGAAGATGATGCGGCCGATCGTCGTCTTGACGCGCGTCTTGATCGTGGTGTCCGTGGTGACCTTGCGCCCCTCGTCGCGGATGAGCACGGTGCGCTTCTCGTCCATGCGCACCTCGATGAGCGCGTGCGGATGGATCTTCCGGTTGTCGAAGGCGCGGTGCGCCTCGGTGACGCTGCAGAATGCCATCCCCTCGCCGCGCTGCCCGGGCCGCGACGACGTGATGTAGTACAGCCCGAGCACGATGTCCTGCGTCGGCGAGATGATCGGGTTGCCGTTCGACGGCGAGAAGATGTTCTGCGTCGACATCATCAGCGTCTTGGTCTCGATCTGCGCCTCGTACGACAGCGGCAGGTGGACGGCCATCTGGTCGCCGTCGAAGTCGGCGTTGAAGCCCGTGCAGACCAGCGGGTGGAGCTCGATCGCGTTTCCCTCGACGAGCACCGGCTCGAACGCCTGGATGCCCATCCGGTGCAGCGTCGGAGCGCGGTTGAGGAGCACCGGGTGGTCCTTGATGACCTCCTCAAGGATGTCCCACACGCCCTCGTCGCGCCGCTCCAGCATCTTCTTGGCGCTCTTGATGGTGTCGGCCTTCCCGAGCTCCTTCAGGCGGCGGATGATGAACGGCTGGTAGAGCTCGAGGGCGATCTTCTTCGGCAGGCCGCACTGGTGCAGCCGCAGCTTCGGCCCGACCACGATGACCGACCGCGCCGAGTAGTCGACGCGCTTGCCCAGCAGGTTCTCGCGGAACCGGCCCTGCTTGCCCTTGATGATGTCGCTGAGGGACTTCAGCGGGCGGTTGTTCGTGCCGAGCACCGGCCGGCGGCAGCGCGTGTTGTCGAAGAGCGCGTCCACCGACTGCTGCAGCATCCGCTTCTCGTTGCGGATGATGACCTCGGGCGCGTTCAGCTCCAGCAGCTTCTTCAGGCGGTTGTTGCGGTTGATCAGGCGCCGGTAGAGGTCGTTCAGGTCGCTCGTGGCGAAGTTGCCGCTGTCGAGCAGGACGAGCGGGCGGAGATCGGGCGGGATCACGGGGATCACCGTCAGGATCATCCACTCCGGCTTGTTGCCGCTCTCGAGCAGCGCCTCGATGGTCTTGAGCCGCTTGACAAGGTCCTTGATCTTCTGCGCGGAGGTCGTGATCTTCAGCTCGTTGCGCAGCACGACGCTGAGCTCCTTCATCTCGACCTTCTGGAGCAGCGTGCGGATCGCGGCCGCGCCCATGTCGGCCTCGAACTCGTCGCGGTACCGCTCCTTCGCCTCGCGGTACTGCTCCTCGGTGAGCAGCTGCTTTTCCTTGAGCGGGCACTTCTTCGACTTCACTTCCGTGACGATGTAGTCCTGGTAGTAGATGACCCGCTCCAGCTGGCTCGTCTTCATGCCGACGACCGAGCCGATCCGCGACGGGATCGTCTTGAAGAACCAGATGTGCGCGACCGGCGCCGCGAGGTTGATGTGGCCCATGCGCTTGCGCCGGACGCGGCTCTGCGTGATCTCCACGCCGCACCGGTCGCACACGATGCCCTTGTACTTGATGCCCTTGTACTTCCCGCAGAAGCACTCCCAGTCCTTCTCCGGGCCGAAGATGCGCTCGCAGAAGAGGCCGTCCTTCTCGGGACGGTACGTGCGGTAGTTGATCGTCTCCGGCTTCTTCACTTCGCCGTACGACCACGAGCGGATTTCTTCCGGCGACGCGAGCTTGATCGTGACCGCGCTGTACTCGTTGATCCGATCGTACATTGGGTCCATATCTTCGTTCGCTCCTTCTATTCGATTACCGTCTTCGGTCTTAGTTCTTCGGTCTACGGTCTACGGTCTACGGTCTTTGTTCTTCGGTCACAACGCCGCCGCGGCATCCTTCCCCTTCTCGAGCTTCAGGTTCAGGCACAGCCCCTTGATCTCGTTCGTCAGCACCTCGAACGACACCGGCGTGCCGGGCTCCAGGATGTTCTCGCCGCGCACCATCGATTCGTAGATCTTGGTGCGGCCGTCCACGTCGTCCGACTTCACCGTCAGCAGCTCCTGGAGGACGTTGGCCGCGCCGTACGCCTCGAGCGCCCACACTTCCATTTCGCCGAAGCGCTGGCCGCCGCTGCGCGCCTTGCCGCCCAGCGGCTGCTGCGTGATCAGCGAGTACGGCCCCGTCGCCCGCGCGTGGATCTTGTCGTCCACCAGGTGGTGCAGCTTCATCATGTAGATGATGCCGACCGTGACCTTCTCGTCGAACGGATCGCCCGTGCGGCCGTCGAAGAGCGACACCTTCCCGTCGCGGGGCAGCCCCGCCTTCTCGAGCAGGTCCTCGATCTCGACCTCCTTCGGCCCGTCGAACGGCGGGCAGATCGCGCGGTACCCCAGCTTCTTGCACGCCCAGCCGAGGTGCGTCTCCAGCACCTGGCCGACGTTCATGCGGCTCGGCACGCCCAGCGGGTTGAGCACGATGTCCACGGTCGTCCCGTCGTCGAGGAACGGCATGTCCTCTTCCGGCAGGATCCGCGCGACGACGCCCTTGTTGCCGTGGCGCCCGGCCATCTTGTCCCCGACCGACAGGTTGCGCTTCGTCGCGAGGTAGACCTTCACCATCTCCAGCACGCCCGTCGGCAGCTCTTCGCCTCGCGTCAGCTGGTTGATCCGCTTGTCCTTGTCGTTCTCGAGCTGCTCGATGTTCGAGAAGAGCTGGCGCAGCGCCTCCGCCGAATCCTCCTGCTGCCGCTTTCCCTTGATCTCGAGCCCGCCCAGGTCGAGCTTCTCCTTCAGGCTGCGCAGGTCCTTCACCGACCCCTTCGGGCCGTACTCGAAGCCCTTCCACGGCAGGCGGCCCAGGACGTCCTTCAGCTCCTCGAGCGCCGTCTCGATGAGCGAGTTCATCTGCTTGTACGCGTCGCGCTCGATGTCCTTCGTCTCCTCCTTGAGCTTCTTCTTCTCGGTCGGGGAGAGGTTCGTCTTGCGCGAGAATTTCCGCGTGTCGATCACGATGCCCTCGACGCCCGCCGGCACTTCGAGCGACTCGTTCTTCACGTCCTCGCCCGCCCGGCCGAAAATCGCGTGCAGCAGCTTCTCCTCGGGCGTCAGCTCGCTCTTCGACTTCGGCGCCACCTTGCCGACCAGGATGTCGTTCGGCTTGACCTTCGTGCCGATCCGGATCACGCCGTCCTCGCCGAGGTTCCGCAGCATCTTCTCGCTGACGTTCGGGATGTCGCGGGTGAACTCCTCCTTGCCGAGCTTCGTCTCGCGGATCTCGACCTCGAACTCCTCGATGTGCACCGACGTGAAGTAGTCCTCGCGCACCAGCCTCTGGCTGATGATGATCGCGTCCTCGAAGTTGTAGCCGTCGTACGGCATGAACGCGACGAGCACGTTCTTGCCGAGCGCGAGCTCGCCATTCTTGGCCCCGGGGCCGTCGGCGATGACCTGCCCCTTCTTGACCTTGTCCCCCTCGCGCACCAGCGGCCGCTGGTTCAGGCAGGTCCGCTCGTTCAGGCCGTAGAACTTGCGGAGCGGGTAGTGCCGGTCGTTGACGATGATCTCCGTCGCCGTCGCCCGCTTGACGACGCCGTCCTCCTTCGCCTTCACCAGCATGTCCGAGTTCTCGGCGACGTGCTTCTCCATGCCCGTCCCGACGATCGGCGCCTCCGTGATGACCAGCGGCACCGCCTGCCGCTGCATGTTGGCGCCCATCAGCGCGCGGTTCGCGTCGTCATGCTCCAGGAACGGGATCAGCGAGGCCGAGACGCCGATGATCTGCGCCGGCGAAACGTCGACGTACTGGATCGCGTCCGGCTCCACGTACTGGAACTCGCCGTTCAGGCGCGCGATGAACCGCGCCTCGGTGAGCTTGCCCTTCTCAACCTCGAGGTCCGCCGGTCCCATGCACTTGTCGACTTCCTCGTCCGCGCGGAGGTAGACGACCTCGTTCGTCACCTTGCCGTTCTTCACGACCTTGTAGGGCGCCGTGAGGAAGCCGTAGTCGTCGACGCTCGAGTAGATCGCCAGCGACGAGATCAGGCCGATGTTCGTGCCTTCCGGCGTCTCGATCGGGCAGACGCGGCCGTAGTGCGAAATGTGCACGTCGCGGACTTCGAAGCCCGCGCGCTTCCGGTTCAGGCCGCCGGGTCCCAGGGCCGACAGGCGCCGCTCGTGCGTGAGCTGCGACAGCGGGTTGGTCTGGTCCACCACCTGCGACAGCTCGCTGCGGCCGAAGAAGTACTCGATCGCGCTCGACACGGTCTTCGAGTTGATCAGGTTCTTCGGCGACAGGTTCTCCTGCAGCGCCATGTTGAGCCGCTCGAGGATCGACCGCTTCAGGCGGAGGAAGCCCTTCCGGATCTCCTCGCCCGCCAGCTCGTCGATCGTCCGGACGCGCCGGTTGCCCAGGTGGTCGATGTCGTCCGCGATGCCCTCCGCGCGGCGCATCTTCAGGATGTACTTGATCGCCTGGACGATGTCCTCCTTCTGGATCGTCATCTCGGTCTCGGGGAGGTTCGTCAGGAACTTGCGGTTCAGGCGGAACCGGCCGACGCGCCCCAGGCGGTAGCGTTGCGGGTCGAAGAACCGCTCGTAGAAGAGCTGCTTGGCCTTGTCGATCGTCTGCGGCGTGCCGGGACGCAGCCGCTGGTAGATGCGCAGCAGGGCCTCCTCGTGGCTGCGCGTCTCATCCTCCTCGACCGTGTTCAGGATGAGCGAGTCGTCGAGGTTCGGCACGAGCTCGATCGTCTTGACGCCCGCGTCCTCGAGCTGCTTGACGATGCCCTTCGCGAACCGCTGGCCCGCGGCGATGATCGGCTCCTTTTTCGCGGCGTCCACGACGTCCTTCGCGCAGACCTTGCCGATGAGCTCGGCCTCGGTCGTGCTGGAGAGCTTGATCTCCTTGACCTCGTGGAACGTGCGCAGCAGGTCGGCGTTCGTCGAGAGCTCCGGCGACGTGGCGCGCAGGAACGTCGACGCCGGAATCTTGCCGCCCTGGTCGATGCGGATCGCGACGCCGTCCTTCTTCGTGACGCCGATCTCGATCCACGAGCCGCGCTCCGGCACGATCCAGCAGGAGTGGATCTTCTTATCGCCGACGCGCTCCTCCATGAAGTCGATGCCGGGCGACCGGTGCAGCTGGCTGACGATGACGCGCTCCGCCCCGTTGACGATGAAGACGCCGCCGCCGAGCATGAGCGGGATCTCGCCGAGGTAGACCTCCTCTTCGAGCTGCCCGTCCGCCTTCGAAAGGCGCATGCGCACCTTGAGCGGCGCGCCGTAGGTGAGCCGCAGCATGCGGCACTCATCCGGGCTGTAGCGGGGCTGGCCGATCTCGTAGCCCACGTACTCCAGCGCGATGCTCCCGTCGTAGTTCTTGATCGGGAAGCTCTCGCGGAGGATCGCCTCGAGCCCGAGGTTGTCGCGCTTGTCGTAGGACGACCCGCGCTGGAGGAACTTGTCGTACGCCTTCACCTGGAGGTCGGTCAGCGGCGGGACGGTGAAGGCGTTTTCCTTCTGACGGCCGAAGAGCAGCGTTTCAACCATGGTTGCTCCCAAGACGGAGTGGCAGAACCATCAACCCGTGTCGAGCGCCGCCGCTGTGCGCTCTAACGGCCCGCAGATCCCGTCGCGCCCGGCCTCCCGCGCGACGGTCTGGACTGTCATTTCAAAGAACGGTTCGACTCGGGAACGCGCGCGTTCCCTCCCTCACCGCAGGCGGACTACTTGATTTCCGCGTCCGCGCCAGCGTCCTTGAGCTCCTTCAGCGCCTTCTCGGCCTCGTCCTTGGGCACGCCCTGCTTGACGGGCTGGTTGCCCTTGTCGACGAGATCCTTGGCCTCCTTCAGGCCCAGGTTCGTCATGGCGCGCACGGCCTTGATCGCGTTGATCTTGTTGGGGCCGCCGCTCTTGAGAATCACGTCGAAGGAGGTCTTCTCCTCCGCCTTCTCGACCACGGCAACGGCTGCCACGGCGGCTCCACCGCCGCCGCCCGACGCCGCCTTCACGCCGAACTTGTCCTCAAGCGCCTTCACCGCGCCGGAAAGCCAGAGCACGCTCTGCTTGCCGATGAACTCCGCGATGAACTGGGTCTTCTCGGCATCGCCCAGCTTGCCCACTTCGTCGACCAGCGCGTCAACCGTAGCCATGTCGCTATCTCCTTCGATCCATCAACCGTGAATGTTCGGTTTGGTTCAGACTCCCTTGACTTCCACGTCGGCGCCCGCCGCCCTCAGATCCGCCGCCAGCTTCTCCGCCTCGTCCTTCGGCAGCTGCTGCTTCACCGGCGTGTTGCCCTTGTCGACGAGGTCCTTCGCCTCCTTCAGGCCGAGCGTCGGCTGCGACGCCCGCACGACCTTGATGACCTCGATCTTCTTCGCCCCGGCGCTCTTGAGAATCACGTCGAAAACCGTCGGCGCGGCCGGCTTGTCGGCCTTCGCGGGGCCGGCGGCCACCGCGCCCGGCGGCGTCGCCGCCTTCACGCCGAACGCGCCCTCGATGCCGCCCAGGACGCTCGCGAGCTGGAGGATGTTCGACTTCTCCAGCAGCGTCCCGAAGAGCGCCGTCTTGTCGGCGTCGCTCAACGCGCCCGCCTTCGTTACCAGCTCTGCTACGTTGCCCATGTTCGTTTCTCTACTCGCTACTTACTGACGGCATCGGTCGGACTACCGGCTGCCGGCGGGGGTCCACCGGCTCCTTCTTTGGCCTTTTTCTCCTCGATCGACTTCACGACGCCCGCGAACGAGCGCGGCACCTCGTAGATCGTGCCAATGAACTTCGCGATCGTCGCGTTCAGCGCGCCCAGGATCATCGAGTAGTGGTCCGGCCGGCTCGCGAGCTTCGAGAGCTCTTCGATCTGCTTCGCCGAGAACTCCTGCCCCTCGATGAGCGCGCCGCGGACTTCGCCCTTCTTCGCCTTCTTCGACCACTCGACCAGCTTCTTCGCGATCGCCGCGCCGTCGGCGCCGTAGGCGACCGCGTTCATGCCCGTCAGGTGCTTCTGAAGCACCTTCAGCCCCAGCTTCTCGAACGCGTGGTGCGCCACCGAGTTCTTCACGCTCGAGATCTTCACCTGCGCCGACCGCAGCTCGCGCCGCAGGTCGGTGCTCTCGTTCGCGCGCAGGCCGTTCACGTTGACGAGGACGAAGTTCTTCGCGCCGGTGTACTTCTTCACCAGCTCGTCCACCATCTTCCGCCGCAGCACTTTCGACATGGCCTTCGTCCCTTGTGTTGGAGGTCCTACGCGCCCGCCACCGTCAGCATGATCCCCGGCGACATGCTCGCCGAGATGGAGACGTTCTGAACGTAGACGCCCTTCACCGTCGTCGGCTTGAGCGCCCGGATGTGGTCCACGAACGCGTCGATGTTCGACTTGAGGTCGTCCTCGGAGAACGAGACCTTCCCGACGCCCGCCTGCACGTTGCCCTGCGCGTCGGTCCGGAACTCGATCTTGCCGGCCTTGAACTCCCGCACCGCCGTCTTGACATCGTCCGTGACCGTTCCCGCCTTCGGGGAGGGCATCTTGCCCTGGGGACCGAGCACCTTGCCGAGCTTCGAGATCACCCTCATCGTGCGCGGCATCGCGATGGCGACGTCGAAGTCGAGCCAGCCGCCCTCGATCTTCTTCGCCAGCTCGTCCATCCCGACCTCGTCGGCGCCCATCTCCTTGGCCTTCTCGGCGTCGACGCCGTCGGCGAAGACGATGACCTTGCGCGCCTTGCCGATGCCCTTGGGCAGCGCCACGGAGCCGCGCAGGTTCTGCTCGCTCTTCTTGGGATCGACGCCGAGCTTGATCGAGACCTGCACGGTCTGGTCGAACTTGGTCGTGCCCCAACCCTTGAGGATCTTCACCGCGTCCTTGACGTCGTACTTCTTCGCGACGTCAACGGCGGCGAGCGCCTTCCCATACCGCTTGCTGTGCTTTCGTCCCATTTCGACTCGTTGGCGGCTACGCCGCCACCTCGCTCAATGCAAGCATGCCCATCTACTGGTCTACTCTTCTACTTTAATCGAGCGGCCGGAGGCCGCATTCCTCTGCTACTAGCTCCTAGCTAGTAGCTACTAGCTACTATCTTCTATCCCTCGACCTTGATCCCCATGTTGCGGGCGGTGCCCTCGATCACCCGGACCGCGGCCTCTTCCGAGGCGCAGTTCATGTCCTTCTGCTTGATCTTGACGATCTCGAGGATCTGCTTGCGCGTGACGGTGCCGACCTTCTCCTTGTTCGGCGTCCCGCTGCCCTTCACGCAGTTCGCGCGCTGCTTCAGAAGCACGCTCGCCGGCGGCGTCTTGTAGGCGACGTCGAACGTGCGGTCCTTGAAGACCGTCACGATGCACGGGATCGTCAGCCCCTGGTCCTTGCGCGTGGCGTCGTTGAACCGCTTGACGAACTCGCCGATATTCACGCCGTGCTGGCCGAGCGCGGGTCCCACCGGCGGCGCCGGCGTCGCCTGCCCGCCCGGGCACTGCAGCTTGATCCGGACCATCACTTCTTTGACTGGAGGCATCGCTTCGTCCTATCTCTTCTTGTCCTGCGTCTCTAGTCTCTCGTGCGTCTCTTCTGTGCTCTTCCGTGTTTCGTCTGCGTCAGACCTTCTCCACCTGCCAATACTCGAGATTCACGGTCGTGGCGCGCCCGAAGATCGTGATCGTCACGTTGATCGTGCCCTTCTGCTCGTTGATGTCCTCGACCATTCCCTCGAAGTTCTCGAACGGCCCTTCCTTGACGCGGACCGTGTCGCCCTTCTGGAAGTCGATCCGGATCTTCGGCCTCTCATCCTCGCCCGTCGCCTGCGCGGCCTTCAGCTTGGCGACCTCGTGCTCCTTCATCGGGATCGGCTCCTTCAAGCCGAGAAAGTCGCCGATCCCCGGCGTCTCCCGCACGATGAACCACGTGTCCTTGTTCATCAGCATCTCGACCATGATGTAGCCCGGGTAGAGTTTCTTCTCCCGAACCTGCTTCTTGCCGCCGCGGATCTCGGTGACTTTCTCCGTCGGCACGAGGACCTCGGTGATCTGCGCGTCGAGGCCGGCGCTGGCCACGCGGCGACGGAGAGCGTCCGCGACGTTCTCCTCGCGCCCGCTCTGCACGCGCACGCAGTACCACTGCTTCTCCTGGCTGGTCACGTCGGTCATCAGAAGCCTATCCCCACTTTCTGAAGGATCGCGCTGAGCGCCCGGTCGACGCCGAACAGGAAGAATGACACGAGCATCACGACGACGACGACGACGGCCGACGACATCACCCACTCCTTCGTGGGGGGCCAGGAAACCTTTCGGAGCTCGCTCTGCGTCTCGATGAGGAAGTCCGACCACTTCGGCTGGTTCGCCCACAGGTGGTACGCCGTGACGAAGAGCAGGCCGAATGCCAGTCCCGGGAACCACGAGAGCCGGGGGATGATGTCGTTTCCGAGGATCGTCACGTGCGCAAGCTCCCGCCACCAGCCTTGCGCATCGGACGGCAGCCGCGCGAGCTGGACGCCGCCGAACGCTCCCAGGACTACCGCCGTGATGTATCCCGTGGCGCGCACCCACGTACCCTGCCCGGGCTTCGCGAGCTCGTGCGCCTTCTTCATCTTCACCAGCAGCACCCACAGCGCCAGGGCACCGAGCGCCACGGCCGGCAGGATCGACATCCGCACGCCGCCGAGGTCCTTCGCGAGGAACCCGAGCCAGACGTAGGTGCCGTACCCGGTCGCACCCAGCGCCGCGGCCATCGCCACCGCCCACCCCTTCGCGAAAAGGCGGAACCACGCCCCCGGCTCCGCGGGAGCCTGCGGCTTCTTCTCCTCGGGCTGGGGCTTCTTCTCCTCCGGCCGGGGCGTCTCCTTCCCCGGCTGGTCGGTCGGGCCCTTCGACTCCTTGTCCTCGCTCATTACTTTGTCCACTTCGACTCCGCGCGACTCCGTCGCGCTCCGCTCAGCGCAAGCACACCTGTGCCGGCCCTGGTCCGACTCCGCTCAGTGCAGCCTTCAATGCTCTTCGACGACGCCGCTCCCTCGTTCGTTTCGGATAGGAAGCGGATGGCAGGTCCGGGGAGACTCGAACTCCCAACCCCCGGTTTTGGAGACCGGTAGTCTACCAATTGACCTACGGACCTCCGTTCCCTGCTTCGCGCCTGCGGTCCTGCGCTTCGCAGGGCAGGCGCCTGGTTTCTTCACTATTGCTGTCTACTTCTTCCTTTCCTTATGAGGCACCCGGGCGCGGCACTCCGGGCAGAACTTCTTCAACCCGCCTTCGCCGCCGATCTTCCCGGTGCTCTTGCCGGGCTGCACGGTCGTATTCTTCGTCGTGCGGTAGTACCTCGTGCCACACTTCGTGCACTCGAGAAAAATCGCCTCTCTCGGCATCGGTCAACCTTCCTAATCCAGCTACGGGTAGCGAGCGAAGCAGCGCGGAGCGCTGCGGGTCGAACTACTTCAGCACCTTCGTCACGACGCCCGATCCGACCGTCCGGCCGCCCTCGCGGATCGCGAAGCGCAGGTTCGCGTCCATGGCGACCGGCGTGATGAGCTTCACCGTCACCGTCGTGTTGTCGCCGGGCATCACCATTTCCACGCCCGCCTTCAGCTCGCACTCGCCCGTCACGTCCGTCGTGCGGAAGTAGAACTGCGGACGGTAGCCCTTGAAGAACGGCGTGTGCCGGCCGCCCTCGTCCTTCGACAGCGCGTAAATCGCCGCCTCGAACTCGGTGTGCGGCGTGATCGAGCCCGGCGCGGAGATGACCATGCCGCGCTCCAGCTGCTCCTTTTCAATGCCGCGCAGCAGGATGCCGACGTTGTCGCCCGCCTGGCCCGACTCCATCTCCTTGTTGAACATCTCGACGCCCGTGCAGGTGCTCTTCAGCGCCTCGGGGCGCAGGCCGACGATCTCCACCGGCTCGCCGACCTTGATCTTGCCGAACTCGATGCGTCCCGTGCCGACCGTCCCGCGGCCCTTGATCGAGAAGACGTCCTCGATCTGCATCAGGAACGGCTTGTCAACCTCGCGCGGCGGCATCGGGATCCACTCGTCCAGCGCCTTGAGCAGGGTCTTGATGCACTCGTTGGCCTTCGGGTCCTTCGGGTTCTGCAGCGCCGGAAGCGACGAGCCGCGAACAACGGGCGTCTTCGCGCCGTCAAAGCCGTGCTTCTTGAGCAGGTCGCGCACTTCCTCTTCGACGAGGTCAAGCAGGTCCTTGTCGTCGACGAGGTCGATCTTGTTGAGGAAGACGACCATCGCCGGGACCTGCACCTGGCGCGCGAGCAGCACGTGCTCCTTCGTCTGGGGCATGGGGCCGTCGGCCGCGCTCACCACCAGGATGGCGCCGTCCATCTGCGCGGCGCCGGTGATCATGTTCTTGATGTAGTCGACGTGGCCCGGGCAGTCGATGTGCGCGTAGTGGCGCTTCTCGCTCTCGTACTCGACGTGCGAGATGGCGATGGTGATGATCTTGCTCGGGTCGCGCCGGCCGTCCTTTTCGGACGCCTTGGCAATGTCGTCGTACGACCGCACCTTGACCGCGCCTTTCGTCAGCTCGGCGGCCACGGCGGTGATCGCCGCGGTCAGCGTCGTCTTGCCGTGGTCGATGTGACCGATCGTGCCGACGTTGACGTGCGGCTTGGTGCGCTGGAACTTTTCCTTGGCCATCGCTAGATCTCTCCTCTTTTTCCTGAGACTGCGAACCCTCGTCAGCTTCACCCATCCTCGATGGAGGCCAGGTGAAGCTGGCGATGGGGCTTGAACCCACGACCTCCTCCTTACCAAGGAGGTGCTCTACCACTGAGCTACGCCAGCCTGCAAAGAGCGGTCAAAACGGCGATTTTCAGCGACGACCCGACCTTGGACGTGCCGGGAGAGCGCCAAAGCCCTTTTGAGGAGCGGCTAGTATATCAATGCGACTTTCGACGTCAATCCAAAAGCGCTCGAGCCGGCGGGCGGCCTCCTCACCTGGCGGCTCAGCCTTTCAGTCGCCGGAGCGCTGCGCGGCCTCGAACCACCCCGCTGGTCTCCGCCGCGCAGGAACCTATCCTCGCAGATCGCAAACGCCAGCTCGCTCTGGACCAGGAAACGCGCAGCGTTTCCGCGTCGAAGAGCCGAGGATGGGCCCGTTCGACTCGGCCGGCTTCCAGCCGACCTCGCTCAGGGCAAGAATGCCTGTGCCCCCGGCGCCGTACTCACTCATGCGCGGCCGAGTGGATGCGGCCTTCAGCCAATCCCAGGTGCCGCCGCGCAGGAACGTCCTTGCAGATCGCAAACGCCAGCTCGCTCTGAGCCAGAAACGCGCAGCGTTTCCGCGTCGAAGAGCCGAGGATGGGAATTGCACCCACAACCCCCTGTTTACAAAACAGGTGCTCTGCTATTGAGCTACCCCGGCGGATAAGCGAGTGCTCCAGTTTACCGTCGCGGGGCGCGACTGCGTACGTGCTCAAACCGCGGCGCGGGTCGCGGGTTCACGGCCGCATAAACCCCGCCGCACAGGGCGTGATCGATCGCCGCCGCGCCGAGCAAGCGTGGCGCCCGGAATCACCCGCGTGCTCGCACTGAGCGAGGCCGGCCGGAGGCCTGCCGAGTCGAAGTGGGTGTGCTGGCACTCACAGCGCACCATTCGCCGGTAGGTCCGCCTTCGCCGTCCTGCGAGGAGGCCACGCGGAAGAATCGCGACGTAGCCTTGGCAACAAGCGACGGTTGCTCAGAGGCTTCGGCGCGACATCCTACTCCGCGTCCCCTCGGGACGGCGGAGTCGGATGGGTGTGCTGGCACTCACAGCGCACCAATTGCAGCCGGCGATATCCTCGTACCTGCCAGGTCGGTGTGCTCGTGGTTCGACGCGGCCCGCTGAAGCGGGCCTTGCTCACCACACTTCGACTCCGTGCCAAGGAGACACAACCGACATCGCAGGAAATCACCGGCGTGCTTGCACTGAGCGGAGTGCGGCGGAGCCGCACGGAGTCGAAGTGGCCAGGGAGGGATTCGAACCCCCGAAGGCGTGAGCCAACAGATTTACAGTCTGCCCCGTTTGACCGCTTCGGTACCTGGCCGACCTGAGGAGCGGAGGTTATCTCAAATGGACTGGGGAGGCGCAAGAGAAGAGCGGGCGACCGGGTTCGAACCGGCGACGGCCAGCTTGGAAGGCTGGCGCTCTACCAACTGAGCTACGCCCGCACGCTGCGCGTCAGACTATATCACAGCCTCTTGGGGGGCCTTCTCCGCCTCTTCACTCTCTCACTCTCTCACTCCTTCACGCGTTCCCGTATCCCACTGCTCCCCGTCGTCTGCTTCAAGAAGACCAGGAACCCCGACTCCTTCCCCTTCTCGATGAAAACGGCCAGCGGCAGCTCGCCCCCCTCCCTCACCTGCACGTTCGCGTTCTTCCATTCGTGCAGCGCGAACTCCACCGCCTGCCGGCGAAACCGCGTCATCTCCACCCCCCGCCCAATCGAATTCACCTCCGCCGGATCAAGCCCGGGAACCTCCCGGTTTTCGTGCGGCCGCCGGTGATAGCCGATGTAGCGGTCGGTCTCGAATGGACGGAAGTTCCGGTTCTCCTCCACGCACGCCTTCATCAGCCGCACCGTGTCTTTCTTCGCCTGCTCCTCTTCGTACCGCTCCAGCTTGTCGAGGATCTCGCGTTCACGCCGCTGCTCGTCCGGGTACTTGTGCAGGTACCCGTCCAGGAAGCTCTGCCAGTCCTCGTCCGTCAGCTTCGGCATCCGCTTCATCTTCGCGATGAGCTGCAGCCGGTCCCCCTCCGGGATCGCCCGGTAGAGCTTCATCTTCTCGAAGTCGATGATCTTGAATTCGACCGCGTCGCCCCACGTCTTCACGAGCACGTTCGACGGGTTGAAGTCGTACTGCCACACGCCCGCGTCGTGCACCTGCCGCGCCCACAGCCCGTACTGGAAGAGCAGCTCCTTCAAGCTCCTCCCCTCGATCTCCGCGCCGAGCAGGACTTCCTCGAGCTGGCTCCAGCCGTCCAGCTTCTCGACGACGACGAAGCTCTCCGCGCCGCGCTCGCCCGCCCCCGTCAGCGGCACCGTCGGCACGCCCTTGCGCATCACCCCCAGGCACATCTCGAACTCGCGCGCCGCCCGCGATCCGAGCAGCGACGTCTTCAGCCGCTGCATCATGCTGCCGGCCTTGTAGACCTTCATGAAGAACACCCGGTCGCCGTGCTGGACCTCGTACATCTTCTTGATGTGCAGGTCCTTCACCAGGCGGGCCTTCGCCATCAGCGCGTCGAGATCGGAGAACGGCCCGGTCTGGAAGAGCTTGACCGCGTCGCGCCCCGCCCGCCAGTGCACGCCGTTGACGGTGAAGACCACGTAGCTAGACATGGGCTTGCCGCCACGATGCCTGGGGCCACGTCGCCGGCGCGATGCCGAAGGACGCAGGGCAGAAGAGCACCTGCCAGAGGAGGAGATACGAAATCTCGGCGAAACGCCGGCGGCCCCGCGGCCACAGGAACAGCGTCAGCACGACGCCGAGAAGCGCGCCGATCCACTCGAAGCCGGTCTTGAAAAAATGGAGCACGCGCAGCGACCCGTGCGATGACGGCGCCTGCTTCCGGAAATAGGTGAAGAGCGACCGGACGTACTCCACCCGCGCCCTGGCGCGGATCTTCTCGCGGGTCCGCCCCTGCAGATGAAGTACGCGCAGCGACGGGACAAACATCACCGAGTATCCCGCCTTCCGCGCCCTCAGGCACCAGTCGGTCTCCTCCAGGAAGAGAAAGTAATCCTCGTCGAGCGGCCCCACCTTCTCCACGACTTCCCGCTTCACCGCCAGCGACGCGCCGATCAACGACTCGACCTCGACCGGCTCCGCGTGCGACTGCCGCTTGCTGGGATAGCGCGACGGAAACGCCAGCCGCAGCAGCCCCTTGTTCATCACCGACGACGCGAGCGTGGGGCAGTTGTCGTACGAATTCTGCGGCCGGCCGTCTTCGTGCACCAATTGCGGACCCGCCATCCCCGCCTTCGCGTTGGCGTCGAGGAAGTCGACCAGCCCGTCGAGCGCTCCGGCCTCGGGCCGCGCGTCGTTGTTGAGGAGCACCACGACCCGCCCCTTCGCCGTGCGCAGCCCCTGGTTCACGGCCGCCGCGAAGCCCCGATTCTCCGCGTTGCGGATCAGCCGCGCCTGCGGGAAGGCCGCCGCGGCCGCATCCGCCGTGCCGTCGCTCGATCCATTGTCGACCAGGACGACTTCGACGGCCTTCTTCACCGTGGCGAAGACCGATTCCAGGCAGGCCGTCGTCATCTCACGGCCGTTGCAGCTGACAACGATGACGGTCAGGTCCATGGGTTTCTCGGATTGTACCCGGAAGCAGAGTTTTCTGGCGTCAAGCCGGCCGCCTCAAGGCGTCATAGATAGTAGACTTACGACTTCGAACCGTCGGCCTTCTGGACCCCTGGACTCTGGAATCGTCATGGCAAAGCCATTCGCGTTGGGCGGCAAGCTGATTCTCGTCATCATGGCCGCCATCTCCGGCGGCTTCCTCTGGGCGATGTGGGAGACCGGCACCAGCCCGACCGCCCTCTTCAAGGCGCTTTCCAGCGCGACCGGTACGGACGAGACCTCCGGTGCGGGCGGCACCAGCGCGGGCGACCCGGCGAACAACCCGGCGAAGGATCCCGTCAAGCAGCCCGACAAGGATCCCTCGAAGCCGCCCGACAAGGATCCCGTCAAGCCGAAGGACCCCCCGAAGGAGACGCCGAAGACGTACCTGGCCTCCCACATGACCCTGCTCTTCACGGAGGTCGAGTCCGCCCTCCGCGACGGCAAGATCCGCGCGGCGCGCGACGCCGTCGACAAGATCAACAAGCTCCTCGTCCCGACGGAGTTCCTCTCGAAGTTCTCCGACGTCGAGACGCGCGTGCGCCGCCTGTGGAAGCTCGTCCTCGAGACAACGCCCGGCTCGCTCATTGATTCCCCGGAGATGGCGCACATCCTCATCAAGGGCGGCGGCACCCACGGGCTCTACGTGAAGAACGTCGTGGAGACAGGAAGCGAGTACCGCTTCGAGACGCTGGACGGCATCCGGTCGCGCAAGGCGAAGGCCGACATCGAGTCGTTCGAGAAGCTCGACCGCTTCAAGGGCCTCGCCGCGGTGAACGTCGAGCTGGAGCGCAAGGCCGGCTACAAGGGGATCGTCCTCAAGACCGAGGGCGGCCGGATGACCTTCGAGCACAAGAAGGGCACGACCGTCGAGGGCATCAGCTACTTCGAGCTCGCCGACTTCTGCGCGCGCAACGGCGCGAATCGCTGCCTGCCCCCGCTCTTCGACAAATCCTTCGAGCTCGATGCGGGCATCATCGACACGGTCCACGAGAACAAGGCCGAGGCGCTCGTCAACGTGATGATCTACTTCATCTCCATCCGCTCGAAGGAGGACGCGAAGTGGACGCGCGACGTCCTCGTGGGCCGCTACCGCGAGACGCGCGCCTTCCAGGAGAAGGTCGAGAAGGACGACGAGCTGAAGAAGACGTACGAGTCGCTCTTCTCGGAGCCGCTCGCGGTCGCCAGGACTCCGGACAAGACTCCGGACAAGCCCGACAAGCAACCCGATCAGCCCGCGACGCCCGATCCCGATCCGCCCCCTCCGCCTCCTCCTCCCACGGAGAACACGGAGCCGAACAACGAGCGCGGCCCGGTCTCGCTGCCGGCCGACACGTCGCAGAAGGTCAAGGACCTGTGCAAGAAGGGCGACGAGGCGTACAAGAGCGCGATGGAGCATCTCCTCAACTCCGATCCGAACTCGAACCGCGACGGATGGGCGGCGGAGAACCGGAAGGCGCTCGAGTTCTTCACCGCCGCGTTCCAGTCCTACCAGGCCGCCCAGGAGTCGTACGGCGAGGCGAGGGTCCCCCAGGCCCTCCTCAACCGCTTCAACGAAGTCCAGATGTGCCGGGCGATGTGCCGCAAGCGGAGCGTATCGACGAAGAAGTGAGACCGGCGGTGATCACCGCTGTCGCGCGTTCCCCGGCCGGTCCCGGGCCGACATCGTACATGACATCGAACATCGAACCTCGTACATCGACCATCCGGTCCGTCCGTGGGCTATAATTACCCATGCGAATTGGGGAATCGAACGCACCATGACCAGCATGAATCTCGCTGAGCTGCGCGAGCGCCTGGCCTATCTCGACCTGCTCAACGCCTTCCACCAGGAAATCCTGAAGGTCATCCGCATCTATACCTCGAGCGAGCACTTCTCCACCGAGCGCGGCCTCCAGGAGATCGTCAACTTCATCCAGAAGAAATTCGATATCTACATCGTCGACATCCTCCTCCTGGACGAGTTCTCCCGCGATCTCGTCCTCTACGTCTACGCCGGACGCGAGCCGCTCGACCCGGCGATGAAGAACCTGCGCATCCAGCTCGATGAGGGGATCTCGGGCGACTGCGCGAAGGCCGGCGAGCCGGTCATCTGCAACGACGTCGCCACCGAGCCCCGCTTCATCAGCGGCCCGTTCCCGAAGACGAAGGCCGAGATGTGCATCCCGATCCGCATCCGCAGCCGCGTCGTCGGCGTCCTCGACCTCCAGCACGACGAGAAGAACCGCTTCGCGAGCGAGGTCGTGCAGGTCATGGAGCAGGTCGCGATGAGCGTCGGCTTCATGCTCGAGAACAAGAAACTCTACGACGACCTGAGGGCGCACAACGAGACGCTCGAAAAGCGCGTCGAGGACAAGGTCGCCGAGCTCAAGAAATCAGAGGAGCGCTACCGCGCGATCGTCGAGCACGCGGCCGATCCGATCTTCATCACCGAGCTCACCGGCCGCATCGGGTGGGGCAACAAGGCCGCGCAGGCGCTCATCGGCTACGACGCCGCCGAGCTGGGCGCGGTCACGCTCTCCACGATCGTCAAGAAGGGCTTCATGCACCCGGTCTACAACGCCATCCGCGAGGCGCGGGAGGGCCAGGCCATCCGCGCCATCCAGGTGGAGCTCGTCACCAAGCGGGGCGAGGAGCGGACCGTCGAATTCTCCTGCATCGCCATCAAGGAAAACGGCGAATACACCGGCCTCGAGATCACGACCCGCGACATCACCGACAAGATCGTCATCGAGAAGCTCAAGAAGAACTACATGAAGTCGCTGGAGGAGGCCGTCGTCTCCCGCACGAGCGAGATCAAGGACACGCAGCGAGCGGCGATCCTCGCGATCGCGAACCTGGCCGAGTCGATCGACGACGACACCGGCGGCCACATCCAGCGGATCCAGCTCTACTCGAAGGTGCTCGGCAACGAGCTCCGCCGGCAGCCGAAGTTCAAGGAGACGATCACCGAGGAGTACGTGGAGATGCTCCACGACCTCTCGCCGCTGCACGACCTGGGCAAGGTCGGCATCCGCGATTACATCCTCCAGAAGACCGACAAACTGACCCACGAAGAATTCGAGAAGATGAAGGAGCACACCATTATCGGCGCGCGCGCGCTCCGCATGGCCGGCGAGATGATCCGCCGCGAGAGCATCTTCGCGATCGGCGAGATGATCGCGAAGTACCACCACGAGAAGTGGGACGGCACCGGCTATCCCATCGAGAGCATCAACGGCGAGCAGCGCCCGCTCAAGGGCGAGGAGATCCCCCTCTGCGCGCGCATCGTCGCGCTCGCCGACGTCTACGATGCGCTCACCTCGAAGCGGCCCTACAAGCTTCCGTTCCCGCACGAGAAGGCGCGCGACATGATCCTCACCCAGTCGGGCAAGCACTTCGACCCCGACTGCGTGCAGGCGTTCGTCCGGTGCGAGAAGGAGTTCATGGAAATCCGGGAGATGTTCCCGGACAACATCGCCCTCCCCGAGGGCAAGCCCTTCGAGCTGCCGGCAAGAGACCGGGCGTGAGGCTTCCCTGCCGGAGGCGGGAAGGCGAAACCGCGCCGAAGCCGGCGCCGCTCCCTCTGCGGGCGCGACTTCTCGGCGAAGGCGGGTAGACGCTCTCACGCTCCCACGCTACACTCTCCCACGTCATGAAGCCGCTCTCTGCCAAGCGCGCACGCAGGATCGTCGCCGGCGACTACGCCGGGGCCGGCCGCCGCTTCGCCGTCTGCGTCAGCCGCTTCAACGAGTACATCACCCGGGCGCTGCTCGACGGCTGCCTCGACCAGCTCGCCCGCCACGGCGTCCCCTCCGACAACGTCGACGTCTTCTGGGTCCCCGGGGCCCTCGAGCTCGCCACCTGCGCCCGAAGGATCGTCGAGCGCAAGGCGGCCGACGCCATCATCTGCCTCGGCTGCGTCATCCGGGGAGAGACCGCCCACTACGACCACGTCTGCCGCGAAACCGCGAAGGGCATCGCCGAAATCGGCCGCCGCACCGGCGTCCCCTGCCTCTTCGGCGTGCTCACCGTCGACTCGATCGAACAGGCGATCGAGCGCGCCGGAACCAAGCTGGGGAACGCGGGCGCCGCCTCGGCCCTCGCCGCCCTTGAGATGGCGAGCCTCATGGAGAAGATTTGAAAAAACGTCATGCGTAAGCGCACTCACGCCCGCGAACTCGCCCTCCAGGTCATCTACCAGCTCGACCTCCGCGGCACCGAGGTCCTCGACCAGGTCGACGAGCTCCTCAAGGAGCAGTCCCAGGACAAGGAGGTCCTCGACTTCGCCCGCGAACTCGTCATGGGCACCTGGGAGCACCGCAAGCCGATCGACGAGAAGATCGAGGGCGTCGCCAAGAACTGGGAGATGAAGCGCATGGCGGTCATCGACCGCAACGTGCTGCGCGTCGCGACCTACGAACTGCTGTTCCGCGACGACATCCCCGCCCTCGTCACCATCAACGAGGCGATCGACATCGCCAAGAAGTTCTCGACCCCCAAGTCGGGCAAGTTCGTCAACGGCATCCTCGACAACATCCGGCTCACCGCCGCCCCGCCCGCCAAGCGCGGCCCCGCGGGAACGCCGCCGCCGATCCCCGGCCCGGACGAGAAGGAGCCCGAGTGATCTACTCTTCCATTCTTTCCTACTCTCCACCTAGCTGCTAGCTACTCCCATGGGCTTTTTCGGCAACCTCTTCGACAAGCTCAAGCAGGGCCTTCAGAAGACGAAGGAAGTCTTCATCGCGCCGTTCAAGAGAATGGCCGAAGCCCTCCGCAACATCGATCCCGAGAATCTCGAGAAGCTCGAGGAGTATCTTCTCGGCGCCGATTTCGGCCCCGTGGTCACCCAGCAGCTTCTCGACGAGATGAAACTCGCCTACAAGAAGTCGCTCTTCAAGAAGGGCGATGACGTCATCAACTTCGTGAAGGGCGAGCTGCGGAAGCGCCTTGCCTCCGAGGGGACCGACCTCCGCCTCGCCCGCACGGGCCCCACCGTCATCCTCGTCTGCGGCGTCAACGGCGTCGGCAAGACCACGTCGATCGCGAAGCTCGCCGCGATCTTCAAGAAGGACGGCAAGAAGGTCGTCCTGGGCGCGAGCGACACCTTCCGCGCCGCCGCCGTCGACCAGCTCACGATCTGGAGCGAGCGGCTCGGCGTCGACATCGTGAAGCACAAGATGGGCTCGGACCCCGCGGCGGTGGCGTTCGACGCCGCCGAGCACGCCGTGCGCACGAACGCCGATTTTCTCATCGTCGACACGGCCGGCCGCCTCCAGACCAAGGAAAACCTGATGAAGGAGCTGACGAAGATCCGGTCCGTGCTCACGAAGAAGATCCCCGACGCGCCGCACGAAGTCATCATGGTCCTCGACGCGACGACGGGCCAGAACGCGATCTCGCAGGCGGAGCATTTTCTCGGCGCGGTCCAGGTCACCGGCATCTTCCTCGCCAAGCTCGACGGCACCGCCAAGGGCGGCGCGATCTTCTCGATCAAGGAGCGCCTCAAGATCCCCGTCAAGTTCGTCGGCACGGGCGAGACGCCCGACGACATCGCGAAGTTCAACGCCGATGAATTTGTCGAGGCCTTGTTCGCCGAATGAACAAAAAACCCCCGGGGCGTCAGCCCCGGGGGTCTTTTCAATGACTCGTTTCGGCCTACGGCGTCGGAACCGGATTGGTCGCGCCCGTCTTCGTGACGTTCACGGCCTTCAGACCCTTCTCGTCCTTCTTGATCTCGAACTCGACGACCTCGCCCGGAACCAGCGTGCGGAATCCTTCCATCTTGATGGCCGTGTGGTGGACGAAGATGTCCTCCGTCACGCCTTCCTGCTTGATGAATCCGTAGCCCTTCTGGTCGTTGAACCACTTCACGGTTCCCGTAGGCATCCCAGTTACCTCCACAACAGTGAGAAACACCCCAGTGACGAGCGCGCACTATATCAGCCCGGAAACGGGCGTCAAGAGACGGCGAGAAAGCGGGCGGCTGGCGGCTCGAATTACTTCGTCTCCAGCGCCGCGATCCACATCTTCGTCTTCGCGCCGCTGATGTCGGCCTCGCTCTTCACCATCCGGCCGGGGACTTCGTCGGAGACCCAGACCCGCTTCGTGCCCTGCTCCGTCGTCTCCTTGGTCCAGTGGCACTTGATCTTCCGGCCGGCGATCTCGATTTCCTCGTCCCCTTCCTCGATCTTCGCCTTGCTGGGCGGCGCGTCGACTTTCTTCTGCTTCGCGTCGTACTTCTCCGTGCGCTCGGGCATGTCGATGGTGTTCCCCATCGCCGTCATCTTGCCCTTCACGGCGACCTCGGCCGACTTTTCGTCGACCGTCTTCAACTCGTACGTCGCCTCCATGCTGGTCTTGTTGCCCGACGCCTCCGACTCCATTTTGATCGTGAGCTTGGTCCCGACCTTGAACTTCGACCAGCTCTTGTAGCTGGGATTGTCGACCTCCTGGAGGCACAACAGCAGACCGATGATGACTGTGACGTTGGACATGACGTCTCCTCACAATTCGAGAAGCAATGCAAGCTGATACGCCGCCGCGCCGCGCGGGTTCCGTTGAAGCGCGGGAGTCTAAGACACCCCATCGCCCACTTCAAGCCCTCTCTCCCTCTCTCCCTCTTTCTCTCTTTCCCTCATTGCGGCGTCACCGACACCCGCCGGATCGTCAGCCCGCGCTTCTTCACCACGAGACGGAAATCGGCGCCGCCCGGCTGCCGGTTCCCGAAGAGGGCGTCGTTGACCCGGAACGTCGCGAACTTCCACTCGCCGCTGTCGGTGAACGGCTCCTCGCCCCCCTGCTTGCACCAGCGCTCCGCCCCCGACTTCGTCGCGTCGGCCGAGTCGTACTCAAGCGTGAAGGTGCCCCGGCCCTTGTCGAGGAACTCGACGTCGATGGCGTATCCCCGCTTCTCGTGAAACCGGAACGTGTCGTCGACCGCAAAGTGGACGCGCCGGGTCTCCTCCTTGCCGGCCTGCTTCGTCGTGAGCATGCGGATGCCGGTCAGCTCAGCGACGTCGAACGGCCCCTCTTCGACCTCGACCGGCTTGAGCCCCGCTTCGTTCGGCTCGACCTTCAGGTTCCAGATGACCTTGGGCGCCTTCGAGTACGCGCCGCCCGGGTTCGGGATCGGCTCGCCCTTGCGCACGCGGTCCGCGAACCGCGCCGTCGCGTCGATGTACTCGCGTCCGTGCTCCTTCGACTCGCCGATTTCGGTCGCCGCCCCGTAATCGTTCCACGATTCGACCACGACGAACGTCGGCTTCTCCTCCGCCGCGATGTGCCAGGAGCGCTGGTAGAGCGTGCCCTTCTCGCGGATCACGCCGGGCGTGACGACGATCGCCTCCGCGCCGATCAGGGCGCCTTCGTGGCCCGCCAGCTCCTCCTTCATTCGCGCCTGGAGCGCCGCGACGCCCTTCGCGTCGGTGACAACCCGAACGAGCGGGCGCCCCTCCACCATCGCCCAGAAGCGCGGCGGAACGAGACTGAAGAGATCACGCATCGTCGCGGGATCGGCCTTATCGAGGAAGACTCCGATCTTCGGCGTCTCCAGCTTGTCGCGGTCCATCGCCTCGAGCGCCTCGACCAGCGCCTTCACCGCCGGCGCCGAGCGGTACTCGATCAGCGCGACGTCGATGTGCGCCGCCACCATGTCGGTGAGCTCCTTGCGCAGCCACGCGGCGCCCGACAGCGTCACGCCCTTCGGCGGATGATGGGCGAGCGGATCGTCCTCCTTGAAGTCGATCCGGACGCGCGCCGCCACGACGCGGCGGCCCTTCTCGAAGCCGGTGAGGCGCGCCGCCTCCTCCGCTTTCATCGGAAGATGCGGCCCTTCCTGGGCGACGAGCAGGAGCAGTGCGGCGAGCTTCATGGCGAACCCATATAACACGACGTCGGTCCTGCTATTCTCACCGCATGATCAAGGGAACCGGCATCGACCTCGTCGAAATCGAGCGCTTCAACGTCGCGCTCAAGCGCCACGGCCCGCAGTTGATGGAGCGCGTCTTCACGGCCGGCGAGCGAAGGTACTGCGACGCGCGCCCCCACGCCGACGCGCATTACGCCGCCCGGTTCTCCGCGAAAGAGGCGGTGCTCAAGGCGCTCGGGACCGGCTGGAGCGGCGGAATCCGCTGGACCGACGTCGAGATTGTCCATGCCGGCAAGTCGCACCTGACAGGGCCGGTCGGCGTGAAGCTCTCGGGCGTCGCGGCGAAGGTCGCGAAGAAGCTCGGCGTGAAGAAGGTGCACCTTTCGATCACGCACACTCAGCACCACGCCAGCGCCGTTGCGATTGCGGAGGGCTAGCTACATGACGTCGCTGTCGCTCTCCAGCGCATCCTTGAACTTGTCCAGGTTCTCGATCACAAGCCCGGTTCCGCGCGCCACGCAGGTCAGCGGATCCTCGGCGATCCGCACCGGCACCGCGACTTCCTTGGCGATCGCGTTCGCGATCCCGCGGACCAGCGAGTTGCCGCCGCACATCGTGATGCCGCGTTCGATCAGGTCGGCCGCGAGCTCCGGCGGCGTCGATTCAAGGCATTCGCGGATCGCCGCGACGATTTCGCCCAGCGGGAGGAGGAGCGCTTCGCGGACTTCCTCGCTCGTGAGCACGATGCGCCGCGGCATCGACGTCATGGCGTCGCGCCCGGCGACCTCGAGCGACAGCTCCTGGTCGAGCTTCCAGAACGAGCCGATCTGGATCTTGATGCGCTCGGCCGTCTGCTCGCCGATCTGGAGGTTGTAGGCCTTGCGCAGGTATTCGATGATCGAGCAGTCGAATTCGTCGCCCGCGACCCGCACCGACCGGCTCGAAACCATGCCGCCCAGCGAGAGGACGGCGATCTCGGTCGTCCCGCCGCCGACGTCGACGATCATGTTGCCGATCGGGTCGAGCATGGGGAGGCCGGCGCCGATTCCCGCGGCCATCGGCTCGTCGATGACGAAAACCTGCCGCGCGCCCGCGCGCTCGGCGGAGTTGATGACAGCCCGCTTCTCCACCGGCGTGATGCCGCTGGGGACGGCGAGGACGACGCGGGGCATGATCCCCCACGTGCGGTTGTGGACCTTCTTGATGAAGTAGCTGATCATCGCCTCGGTGATGTCGAAGTCGGCGATGACGCCGTTGCGCATCGGCCGCACGGCGCAGATGTTGCCGGGGCACTTGCCGAGCATCTCCTTGGCGACATTGCCGACCGCCTTGCCGTCGAGTAGCACGTGGTTCGTGCCCTTCTTGACGGCGACAACCGACGGCTCGGAGAGGACGATCCCCTCTCCCCTCACGTAGACGAGGGTGTTGCAGGTCCCGAGGTCGATTCCCATGTCCTTCGAGAAGGCCCCGAAGATGCGCTTGGCGATGCTAAACATCGGTCCACCCCTTAACGACAAGGGGACCCTCCTTCGCGCCCAACGGATGCGCTTCGGAGGGCAGAGCGCGCGATGACAGGCGGCTGATTCCCCTGCGCACGGTCCCCTCTCTGCCTCGACCCTGAAACCGCCCCTCTCCTAAGGCGGCTTCACCGACACATAAGTTATAATCTATAAACTATGAAATGCAATGAGAAAATGAAAAAGCGCGGCTTTTTCGGTTTCTCATTGCCCTGAGCGGGGACGCCGGCTTCTGCCGGCGTCGAGTCGAAGGGCTGCTGGCTACTTCGGCAACAGCCCCTTCGACTGCAGGAACCCGACGACGTCAAACGTGTCGACCGTCCACCCGCTCCACGGCTGCGCCGCGCCGAACGCGTTGCGGTGCCCGTGGCGCCGCACCCACTTCTGGAACTCCTTCTGACGCTGCATCTCTTCGAGTTGCGCCGCCCATTCCTCACGCGCCGCCGCGCGCGCGTCAGCGTCGTCGCGGGCCTTCCGCTCCTTCGCCTCGGCCGCGGCGAGCTTGCGCTCGAGCTCCATCAGCCGCTTTTTCTTCGTCAGCTCCACCTCGATCGGGCTCACCCACTTCCCCTCGAACTGCACCAGCCCGCGCTCGCGGTTCACCTCGTCCTGCGTGAGCCACTTCCCCTGGTGCATCGTGTAGCCGAGCGCCCGCCGCGCCATCTCGTGGTTCGGCTCCAGCTCGATCACCTTCTGCATCAGCGGCTGCAGGTGCTTGCTGATCCCGTTCTCCTTGCACCACGTCGCCAGCGCGTACCAGTCCGCCGCCTTCTTGCTCGACCCCACGGCCTCCCGCTTCGCCGCATACTCCTTCAGCGGGCAGTCGCCTTCCTTGATCGCCTCGACGTCCTTGCCGTCGAGAACCATGCTGCCGAGGCCGATCTCGACGCTCACCTTGTCGCCGGTCTGCTTGGCGATGCAGTTCGTGATCTTCCGGCCGTTGCGCAGCTGGACCTCGTCCGCCGCCGCCACGCCCGCCATCAACATGAGAATCGGTAGGGCTCGGTGCATGACTGCCTCCATTGACGACACCTGTATCTTAACAGCTTTCCCCCGCCGTGCTTTAGCAGCAGTTCCGTAGATAGGCTCGGTGAGATCGCTAAGCCGATGCTGAGCAGATAGATCGACCGGAATTCCCGGACCGAAAGACCCGCATCAAATTCGCGTAAGCTGATGGTGGTTTTTTGCTTGC